>Ga0114951_10001123_pt1 | contig 34552 bp, 36 predicted proteins | sample AM7aDNAmetaG_FD_88677 | JGI IMG/M metagenome (GOLD analysis project Ga0114951, IMG submission 88677) | Freshwater microbial communities from Finland to study Microbial Dark Matter (Phase II) - AM7a DNA metaG | ecosystem: Environmental > Aquatic > Freshwater > Lake | place: Finland: Lake Alinen... | reverse complement strand
TCCCACGCGCGAAAGGCGGCATAGGTCTCCTCGATCAGGGAGCCCTTGACGATCGTGAACGACGAAACGACGTTGGCGCGCGTGGCGGTCATGCGCCGGCCTCAAGGCGCGCATACGGGATGAGCAGGGCGCCGCGCTCACTGCGCGCGAAGGCTGCCGCGAGCAGGGTGATGACGTCATCGTTGGGCTCGTGGACGCCGGGCAGGGCGATCGAGCGCCCCTCTGACGACTTGCGAAGCCTCGCGACGGACTCGCGCGTGCCGGCATCGATCAGCTCGAACTCCGCCAGCTCGTCGAGCAGGTCAGCGCCTGAGAGCGGCTGCAGGCGCTCGAAGAACGGCATCCATTCCTCGTAGTGATCGAGCCAGCGGTGCCACTCGTCCTCGAACTGGTCTTCGAGCTCCGCCGGGAGATGCCACAGCGTCATGCAGCCGGGCGGATCGAAGATCTCGGCGCACCGCGTCCGCGCGATGGCGAGCACTGCGCGTGCTTGAGCAAAGAAGTGAGTACGAGGGAAGCCCCGCTCGAGCACCACCGCGCCGCGGCGGCCCAGCATGCCGTTGCTGTTCCACCACCTGGCGAGGTCCATCTCGCCGTGACGGGCGACGATGAGGCGCAGCTTGAACAGGCGAGCGAGGTCGACGTCAGAGGTACCCAAGCGTCTCCTTCGACCGCCGATCATGTCCCGCGACCCGATAGCAGGTCAGCTGCACGAGTGGCCCCTCTGCTGACGCCCTTGTGACGGTGCCCAAGGCTTTCGTTGGGCGCATCTGGTTGATGCCGCCACCTCAGGGCATCGACTTCGTCAACCTTACCACCGCCATAGGACGGAGAGCACGGGCACTATGACGGCTCCAGTGTCGGGGCTTGACCGAGTCGCCCTCTCCCGAAATCATTCAGCCATCAAATACAGAGTCGCGGCCGATGATGGCCTATTTGCAGGGAATTTGCTGCAACCAACGTCCCAGCAGCCAGCACAAACCGCACGAGCCGTCAAATAGCGCGCGGGACAGCATCGGATTCTGGTTGGCCCACCAAGGCACGTACTTCATGAACTTCTTCGACGCATCGGGGTCATGAGGGCGAATCCTCCCAGCTTCAACGGCCTCCTTGATCAGCCTCGAGGCCGTTGCCGAGTTCTTTGCCGCTATGCCAAAGCGCTCTCTCACCGACGAGTTCGTCAGGAACTCGGAGTTCACGCTCTGGAGAGCCGCATGGCCTGCTCCGACGCCTGCCTGCCGCACCTGATTCTGGGGGTTGGCTCCGTCCCCGCGAATCGGAAAGGACCCGCCATCACGGGGATCCCGTGGTTCAGCTCGTCCATTGCGACGGGCGACGTGACGTGCGTCGGGAGACAGTCGAACGGGTCGGTCAAGTCATTCCTGCACCCCAGCCTAGTTTGCCGGCGTGGCTGCGTCTACGGTGACAATGAGCGCACCACTGCCAGTCAGGCGGCGCATCCACCGAGTTCGAGTTCACGCGATTCCTACCCCCAGCAAGGCGCACGCGGCTACCAGGCTCGCCGAACCGCATCCTGACTGGACACCATCCGCGGTGTCGGCGAACGGTCGTCGGCAGCGACACCTGGCAAGACGTTGACCTGCGCGCCGCGTGCTCAGCCCTTCGGCGTCTTCTTCGGGCCGTCGTAGTCGTCGACCCACTCGAGTGGGTCCCCGCCGGCTTCCTCGAGATACTCGGTGATCGCGTGACCGATGGTCGAGAAGAAGTTCTTCTTGCCGATCTCCTTGAAGGCCCCGTAGCTGCGCAAGCGGTCTTTGACGGGCCCCTTGAGCTCCGCGAAGGCAAGCGTCACATCGTCCGCGGCGAGGTCGTCCATGAGGTTGCGCAGGGATTCCGCGCCCGTCGTGTCGATGTCGGTGATCGGCTCGCCGGCGATGATGACGTGGCGCACGGGCTCCCCGCGCTCGGCGACGTGCTTCTTGACCGCCCGCGTGAAGTGCTCGGCGTTGGCGAAGAACACCGGCGCGTCGAAACGGAAGATGATCATCCCCGGCACTTGGCGCGCTTCGGGGTGGCGAGCCACGTCGTGGTAGCCGTGGCGGCCACGGACGCGACCGAGGGTCGCGTCGTACGGCCGCCAGACTCTCTGGAGGAACGCCAGCAGCGAGAGCACGATGGCGATCACGATCCCCTGCAGCACGCCCACGATCGCGACGCCCAGGAGGGCCGTGAGGCACAGCACGAGCTCGGAGCGCCGCACGCGCCAGAGCCAGCGCATGGTGGCAAGGTCGAAGAGCGACGTCCCCGCGACGATCACGATGGCGGCCAGCGACGCCTGCGGCAGGTAGGTGGTCAGCCCGCCGGCGAAGAGCAGCAGCAGGATGATGGCAAGTGCGCCGACCACACCGACGGCCTGGCTCTTGCCGCCGGCCGCCTCGGCCACGGCCGTGCGCGAGGCGCTGCCGCTCACCGGGAAGCCCTGAAAGAACCCGGCCGCGAGGTTGGCGGCGCCCAGCGCGACGATCTCCTGGTCCGGGTCGACCTTGCGGCCGTACTTGAGGGCGAAGGTGCGCGACAGCGCCGAGGTGTCGGCGAGCGTGATGAAGGCCATGCCGAAGGCCGCCAGCGTGAGGCGCCCGATCTCGCCCAGATCGAAGACGGGAAGGGCGGGGGCCGGGAAGCCCTTCGGCACCGGCCCGACGACCGCGACTCCGTGGGTGACGAGCCCGAACGCCGCCACCGCCACCGTCGCGCCGACGACGGCGATGAGCACGGCGGGCACTTTCGGGGCCAGAACCTTGAAGCCGAAGAGCAGCGCGAGACAGGCGAGCCCGATCGCCAGAGCGGCCGCATTGGTGCGCCCGTCAAGGATGCCGACGACGAGCTCCTTGAGCCGCGCCGGCGTGCTCTCGGCGCTGACGCTGAAGCCGAACAGCTTGGGGAGCTGGCTCACGACGACGACCACGGCCACGCCGTTAAGGTAGCCGACGCGCAGCGGTTTGGAGAGCAGTTCGGTGATCACGCCGAGGTGCGCCAGCCCGGAAACGACGCAGATGACGCCCATGATCACGGCCATCGCCGAGGCCAGGGCGATGGCCTTGGCGGGGTCACCGCCGGCGCCGACCAGCGGCAGGATCGTCGCCAGGATGAGCGGCGCCAGGGCAGAGTCGGGGCCGAGCACGAGGATGCGCGAGGGTCCGAACACGGCGTAGGCGAGCAGCGCCGTGACCGTAGTGTAGAGGCCGGTGACGGCGGGCAGTCCCGCGAGCTCGGCGTAGGCCATCCCCTGCGGCACCAGAAGCGCCGTGACCGCGAGGCCGGCGACGAGGTCGCCGCGCAGATCGCGACGGCGGTAGCTGCGGAGCGTGGCGAGACCCGGCAGCCACCGCATCAGAGCGGACGGCGGGGTAGTCGAGGCTTCGATAGGCGGGGTGCCGGCCATGATGCGCCATCCTACCCCGAGCCGGCGACGTCGCTGAGCGGCGGTGAAGCCATCATGCCTGTTCCACCGCCCGGGGAGTTGAGTGGTGGTGGGCCGCGTTGGGATCGAACCAACGACCTTGGGATTAAAAGTCCCCTGCTCTACCGACTGAGCTAGCGGCCCGGAAGAGGGATTGTACCACCGTCGCGGCGAGCCTCAGGGTACGCGGCAACCTGAGGGTAGGGACCGATCCATGCCGTGCGCTGAGCCGCCCGAGCGTGGGTTTCTGACCCTCAAGTCAGCCCTTCCAGTCGTCCTTGAGCAGGGCGAGCTGCACCTGGTCGTCGCGCGGCGGCAGGCTGCCGTCGGGCAGCGGCTCCGCGCGGCCGGCGCGGTCCTTCCCCAGCTCCACGGCAAGGAAGCCGCGCAGCAGGCCCTCGCGGCGGAAGCCGAGCTTCTCGGCGAGGGCCTGGGACGCGGCGTTGCCCGGGTACGTGAGGATCTCGAGGCGTTCCACGCCGACCTCCTCGAAGGCCCAGCGCACGAGGAGGCGCGCCGCCGCCAAGGCTGCGCCCCGGCGGCGCGCCTCCCGCTTCACCCAGTAGCCGATCTCTGCGGCCTGGCGTTCGGCGAAGAGGTCCAGGCTGATGCTCCCCAGCAGCTCGCCGGTCTGCGCGTCGGCGACGGCGAGGCGAGCCCGGTCGCCGGCGGCCAGGCGTCGCCGGCTCTCGATCACGAACTGCTCCGCGTCGGCCAGGCTGTACGGCTGGGGCACGAGGTGGATCCAGTGGGCCACGTCGGGGTCGTCGCAGGAGTGCCGGACGGCCGGGATGTCGTCTGGCGCGAAGGGCCGGACGACCACGCGGCCGTCCTCGAGCCGCGGGTCGGGAAGTAGGACGAGCGGCCCTCGCAGATCGCCCGGCACCATCGCGAACAGCACGTCGTCGGCGCGCCGCTCGCGCGCCGTGAGGTAGCCACGCATCACGCCCTCGCGGCGAAAGCCGGCCGCCTGCGCGACGCGCTGCGAGCCGATGTTGTCGACGTCGGTGGTCAGCTCGAGGCGTTCCAGCTCGAGCTCGTCGAAGGCCCAGTCGCGCACCAGCCTGACGGCCGCGCTCATCACGCCGCGGCCACGCGCCCAGGGCGCACACCAGTAGCCGATCTCACCGGCCTGACGCAGGGGCAGGACCTCGAGGGAGATCATCGCCAGGAGCTCGTCGCTCCCCGAGTCCACGACCGTCCAGTTGGCCATCAGGTCGGTGGCCCAGAAGTGCTCGTTGTACGCGAGGAACTCGACGAAGTCGTTCTCGTGGTACGGGTAGGGCACGCGGTAGCAGAAGCGCTCGATGAGGCCGTCGTTGCAGGCCTTGACGACGGCCGCCTTGTCGGCGGCCCGCAGCTCGCGCAGCCGCACAACGCTGTCGGTCAGGACCGGTGGATGAGCGATGTCTCCGAGGTCCTTCACCCGCGTCGCCTCCCCGCCGATTGTCTGCCTCGGCATTGAGCGGAGAGGGGCGGGGAGCCTCGTCCGGCCGCCCCGCCCCTCTCCGCACCCACAGGTCAGTGAAGGAAGTGCCGCCGGCCGGTGAGCACCATGGATGCCTCGCTGGCGTCGCATGTCGCGATGGCCGCGTCGTCGCCTTTGGAGCCGCCGGGCTGCATGAACGCCGTGACGCCGTTCTCGATGGCGAGCCCAACGGCGTCGGGGAACGGGAAGAAGGCATCCGAGCCGACGACTGCGCCCTCGAGATCGGCGCGCGCCTTCTCGATGGCGATGCGCGTCGCGTCCACGCGGCTCATCTGCCCGGCGCCGACGCCCAGGGTCGCAAGATTCCTGGCCAGCACGATAGCGTTGCTCTTGACGTGCTTGGCGACGCGGAAGGCGAAGATGAGGTCGCCCCATTCCTGCTCGCTGGGGTGCCGCTTGGTCGCGACGGTCATCTCGTCGCGCTCCTCGACGTCTCCGTCCCGGTCCTGCACGAGGATGCCGCCGGTCACGCGCTTGTAGTCGAGCTCGCCGGGGTTGATCTGCCGCCGTTCCTCGTTGCGCAGGATGCGGATGTCGGCCTTCCTCGAAAGGATCTCGAGGGCATCGTCGTCGTAGCCCGGAGCGAAGAGCACCTCGACGAACAGCTCCTTGAGACGGTCGGCGAGCCGTACGTCGACCGGGCGGTTGACGGCGATCACGCTGCCGAACGCGCTCGCCGGATCGCACGCGTAGGCCTTGTCGTAGGCCGCGGCCAGGTTCTCGGCGAGAGCGCAGCCGCATGGGTTGTTGTGCTTGACGAGCGTGACGCAGGGAAGCGTGAACTCGTCGCAGATGTTGCGCGCGGCGTTCAGATCGTAGAGGTTGTTGAAGCCGAGCTGCTTGCCGTGGAGCTGGGTCACCTGCGAAAGCAGGTGCTGCCGCAGGCCGACCTCGGCGTAGTAGGCGGCGCGCTGGTGCGGATTCTCGCCGTACTTGAGCTCAAGGACCTTCTCGTAGTCGCGCATCACGTAGGCGGGGAAGTCGCCATCGGCCTCGCTGAACCAGTTGGCGATCACGAAGTCGTAGTGGGCCGTGCGATGGAACGCCTTGGTGGCGAGCTCGCGCAGCGTGTCGGGGCCGAGCTCGCCGCCGGACGCCCGCATCTCCTTGAGCAACTCGGCGTAGTCATCGTGGCTGGTGACGACGGCGACGCCGGCATGGTTCTTGGCGGCGGCGCGGATCATCGAGGGGCCGCCGATGTCGATGTTCTCGATCACGACGTCGTCCTCGACTCCACGCCGGCCGGCCACCTCCTCGAACGGGTAGAGGCTGCAAACGACCATGTCGATGGGCTCGATGCCGTGCTTGGCGATGGTCTCCATGTGCTCGGGCACGTCGCGGCGCGCGAGGATGCCGGCCATGAGCTTGGGGTGCATGGTCTTGACGCGGCCGTCCAGCATCTCCGGGAAGCCGGTGACCTCCTCGACCAGAGTGACCGGGATGCCCGAGTCCCTGAGCAGCCTGGCAGTACCGCCGGTGGAGATGACCTGGACGCCCATATCGGTGAGGCCTTTTGCGAACGACTCCAGGCCGCTCTTGTTGAACACCGAGATCAGAGCTCGCTGGACCTTCACTGGCACGCTCCTTCGCATGGACTAACCCTGGGGCAGTGCCCGCGCGGTACGGGCAAGGCCCGTCGGCCGCAGGTCACCCCGCAGGACTAGCCTACAAGAAAGGCGACACTTGGTGAAGAGGCGGCGCCCGAACCGGCCGCGGGCCGCGGTCTTTGGTCGGACGTGGCGGGAGCTGCTCTTCTTGAGGTCGCTGGCGAGCGCGACATCTCGGGCGCTACTTGCTCAGCTTCTCCTTGGCCTTGCCGGCGAGCTCGGCGGCGTCCTGCTTGGCCTTCTCGAACGCCGGCTTGGCCTTCTCGCCGAGGTCGTCGAGCTCCTGCTCCATCTTCTGGAACGCCGGCTTGGCCTTCTCGCCCAGGTCGGCGGCCCCTTGCTTGGCCTTGTCCATCGCCGGGCCGGCCTTCTCTTGCAGGTCGGCGGCCACCACCTTGGCCTTGGCCGCGGCTTCCTCGGCCATCTGCTTCGCCTTGTCCATGAATCCCATCGTCGCCTCCCAGAGCGGCTGTGCCGGTGTTTCCTTCAGAGGAGTTGTACCCGCGGGGGGCAGAAGCATGGCGGGCCGGGCGGCGAGGGGCTACGCCCGCGCCGCCCGGCCTCATCTACTTGGCGCCGGCGGCTTCCATGGCCTGCGCGAGCTCACGGAGCAGGTTCCGGTCTTTGATCTGCGTCATTTGCACGACCGCCTTCCCCCAGGTGTAGACCACCGTGGAGGGCAGCCGGTTGGCGCGGAACTGGATCTGCGTGTAGGCGCCGTTGCGGGCGGCAACGCTGTCGAAGGTGAGCACCCCGATGACGACGCCGCCGGCCTGACCGGGGCGCGCGACCTGGTACCAGGTCGCGCCCGTGCCGCCCGGATACCGATTCTTGCCCTCTCCGCTGGCCGTCACGCTGGCGCCGGCGGCCGCCGCGGCTTTGGCGATGTCCGGCGTGGCCGCGGCGGTGAAGTCCGCATGACCGCACGCCGCGAGCAGGACGACGAGCGCGGCGCTCATCGTCAGCACGGCCGCGAGCCTCCATACACGCGGGTTCATCGGGCCCCTCCTTCCGGCGTCTCGGCAGCGGGCGCGGTGGCGGCTGCCTCCGCGCCCGGGGTTGCCGGCGCGGCCGCCCCCGCCTCTGGAGTGTCGTCTTCGCCCGACTCCAGGTAGGCCGCCGCGTTGGGCGCGACCCAGCCCGGCTTGCGGAAGAGCCAGAAGATCATCGGCGCCCCCACCGACAGCAGGAGCGACAGGGCGAGAAGAATGAGCACATAGGACCAGGTCCCGACGTTCTTCACGATGGACGGAGGCATGAGACCGACCACGAAGGCGAACACCAGGGCCACCAGGGCCGCGCCGGCGACGATCCACACGCCGGCCTTGCCGCCGGGGATGCGGTAGGCGCGCGGCGTGTCGGGCTGCGAGTAGCGCAGCTTGATGACCGCCGCGAACATGAAGAAGTACATGATGATGATGACTTCCGTGGTCACCGCCGAGAGCACCCAGTAGGCGGAGTTGACCGACGGCATCAGTACGAAAGCCAGAGCGAACGCCGAGGCGATCACGGCCTGGATAAGCAGGACGGCCACCGGCGACTTGTGCTTGTTGTGCTGCCGCCACACGCGCGGCAGGTCGCCCTGCGCGGCGGCGACGCCCAGACCTTTCGCCGGCCCGGCGAGCCACGTACTGAGCTGGGCGATGGAGCCCACGGCGATCAGTGCCGCCATCGGCGCCGTCAGCCAGCCCACACCGATGTGATCGAGCATCGCCTGGATGGCCTGGATGACGCCGGCCGCCAGGCTCAGGTCCGTAGTGGAGACCGTGTAGAGGATCGCGAGCGTGCCCAGTACGGACAGCCCGAAGATCACGGTCGCCGAGATCAGGATCGCCCGCGGGAAGTCGCGGGCCGGGTCCTTGGTCTCGAGGGCGTGGAACCCGGCCATCTCCATGCCGGCGAACAGCAGGACGACCGTGGCCACGAACGGCAGCGTGCCGACGTCCAAGGTCGGCACCATGGCGCCGAAGGAGAACGGCACTACAGGGCCGTTCCCCTGGAAGATGTACACGAGGAGAAGGACGACGAGCACGGACGACGGCACGATGACGCCGAAGATCCCGCCCCACGTGCTGATCGCGCTGCTGTACCGTTCGCCGAAGAAGTTCAGCAGCGTCACGCCCCAGAACACGCCCAGCATCACGACGACGTTGTAGATGGGGTTGTTGCCGAGGCTCGCCGAGATCACGTACGCGAACGTCCCCGAGATGAACGACAGCACCGTCGGGAACCACACCACGTTCTCCGACCATTCGCTCCAGATCGCGATGAAGCCCGCGCGTTCGCCGAACGCCTCGCGGACCCAGGCGTAGACGCCGCCGCCCTTGGGCCAGCCGGTGGCGAGCTCAGCTCCGGCCAGAGAGAGGGGGAGAAAGAACAGGATGAGGGCGAGCACGTACCAGCCGATCATCGACCAGCCCTCTTCGGCCATCGACGGATAGTTGCGGATGCTCAGCACCGCGGTGACCTCGATCATGCCCAGCGCAAAGACGCCCAGCGTCACTGCCCTGGCCTTGCCGCCACTGCCCTTCGAGTCTTCTGCCACAGTCGCTCACCCCCTCATTTCACGACGTAGATGACGTAATCGCCGTCTTCGTGCTCGACGCCGTGGAGGTCGTGCTCGAAGCCCGGGAAGCGGCGGTCGAAGGCCTGCAGGGCCTTGAGGTAGCCGACATACGGGCCGCCCGCGTCGCCGACGTTCTCGCCGGGCATGAGCAGCGGGATGCCCGGCGGGTACGGCACGATGCCCATCGACACGGTGCGCCCGGCGATGTCGTCGACCTTGACCTGCTCGACGGTGCCGCGGACGACGTGGGCGAATGCGTCGGCGTTCTTCATGGCCGGCACCGGCAGGCTCGCATAGGCCGCCTGCATGGCGGCCATCTGCCCGGTCTTGCGCATGGTCTCGTGCATCTCGCGAGCAAGATCGGCGAGGCCCATCCCGCCGTACGTGCCGGGGGACCCGGCAGCCACGGCGGGCAGCACCTCTTCCAACGGGGCGTTGCGATCGTAGTCGCGCTTGAAGTCGAAGAGCGTGGTCAGCAGCGAGCCCCACTTGCCCTTGGTCGTGCCCATTGAGAACAGGAAGAGGATGGAGTAGTCCTGCGTCTTCTCGACGACGATCGAGGCGTGCTGGTCCAGGTAGGCGGTCACGAGCGCCGCCGGGATGCCCCAGCTCTCGAGCTCGCCGTCGACGCCCATGCCCGGCGTCAGCACGGTCACTTTGATGGGGTCGAGCATGGCGTAGCCGTCGGGTAGGCCCTCGAAGCCGTGCCAGGTATCGCCGGGGTGCAGGAGCCAAGGTTCCGGGCTCGCGGTCAGCAGTTCGTCGGGGGCGTCGGCGAACGCCACTCGCGCCCCCGTCCGGGGGTCGACGACCTCGTCGGCCTGCCAGCAGCCGAAGAACCAGTCGGCGCCGAGCTCACGGCGGACCCGTGCCACCGTCTTGCGGAAGGCTACGGCTTCCTGGATGGCCTCGGTCGTGAGCACCAGGCCGCTCTGGCCTTCCATCATCTTGGCGGCCACGTCGTTGGAGGCGATGATCGCGTACAGCGGCGACGTTGAGGCGTGCATCATGAACGCCTCGTTGAGGCGCGGCATGTCGATCGGCCGGCGCCCGTTGCGCACGTGGATGTACGACGCTTGCGAGAGGGCGGCCAGCAGCTTGTGCGTCGACTGCGTCGCAAAGGTCGTCGGGCCGCCCTCCTCCCGCGGACCGCTGTGCATTGCGTGCCGCTCGGCGTAGATCGGGTTGAAGGCGGCGTAGCCGTACCAGGCCTCGTCGTAGTGGATGCGGTCGACGTGGCTGCCCAGCACCCGGTTGACCGTGGGCACGTGGTACAGCAGGCCGTCGTAGGTGGAGTTCGTCACCATGGCAATCACCGGCTTGGCGTCGTCGGCAGCCAGCGGCGACGCCTTGATCTTGGCGGCGATCGCCTCCTCGGTCATCTCGCTGGGCGGGATGGGTCCGATGATCCCATAGCGGTTGCGCGACGGGATCATGTACACGGGGTTCACGTGCGTGATGGTGTCGGCCTGCTCCATCGACTTGTGCGCGTTGCGGTCGTCGACGACGACGTCGCCGGCCACGGCCGTGGCCTGGTGGACGACGCGGTTCGACGTGGACGTGCCGTTGGTGACGAACAGGGTCATGTCGGCGCCGAAGATGCGCGCCGCGTTGCGCTCGGCCTCGCCGATCGGCCCCGAGTGGTCGAGCAGCGAGCCCAGCTCGCCGACCGAGATCGAGAGGTCGGAGCGGAAGGTCTGCTCGCCGAAGAAGTCGTAGAAGGCGCGGCCGGTGGCGCACTTGCGGAAGGCCGCGCCGCCTTCGTGGCCCGGCGTATGCCACGAGTACTCGTGCGTCTGCGCGAAGGCCATGAGGGCCTTGAGCATCACCGGCACCACGGACTCGCGATAGGCGGCGGCGGCGTCGCGCAGGCGCCCGGCGATCCAGTCGGCGGTGTCGTCGAGCAGGTAGATGTACTCGTTGACGCTGCGGATCGTCGCCAGAGGGACGTCGCCGAGCGCGGTGCGCTCGGTCATGAGGCAGAGCGGCAGGCGCTCGTTGCGGCTGCGCGTGAGCGCCACCAGCTCCTGCGTGCGCGCCGGGTCGCCGGAGAGGTCCCAGTCGACGACTGCGACGTCGATGCTGGGGTCGGAGCGGATGACGGCTTCTCCGTCCTCCGCGGAATACGCGGCGACGACCTCGACCTCGAGGTCGGCGAGCGCGTCCGCGAGCGCTGCCAGCGCGCGCGTCTCGGCGGAATCTCCGGCGAGCTCGTCGTGGACGATGAGCGCGCGCAGCGGAGCGCGGTCCAGATCAGACATGAGGCCCCTTTCGTCGGCCGCCCGGGTGGGTGCGGGTCACGGCTCTGTCGGGCCGCGGTCCGTGGCCGAGTCTACTCCCTCCTCCGGAGGTAGCGACAGTGGCGGAATCCCCTGCCTGCCTGAGCGCCGGGCAGAGGGGCGCGTGCCGGATCTCTCGGAGCCGACTCAGCCAGCGTTCTCCAGCTCCTCTGCAAAGCGCTCCAGCACGACGTCCGGGCCCGTGGCGAAGTCGACCGGCTGGTTCCAGTGTGATCCGCCGAGCGTTCTTGTGCACGCGCCGCCATGACCATGCCCGGCGGAGCATGATTAGTGCGCGGTGTCAACTACGTCGCACCGCACGTTGGTTCACCCTTGGCGACCAGCAGCGAGCGGCTTGGCGTACAGCTCGTAAGTGAAGGTCACGTGCATCCCGGCGCGCTCGTAGGTGCGCAGCGGCTGGGTCTCGCCCTCGGCGTCGACGCCGAGCTCCACGCGCAGTTGGCCGCGGGCCGCCAGCGCGCCGAAGGCGTGCGCCAGCAGGGCGCCGCCGAGCCCGCGGCGGCGCCAGGGACGGCGCACCCCGAGCCCCTTCACCCAGCCCAGGTCGCCGTGGTCGTAGGCGATCAGCGCGCCTGCGGCCTCCTCGCCGTCCCAGGCGAGGAACCAGAGATCCGGATCGAAGTCGGCGTGGCCGAGCAGGCGCGCTTTCCAGGCGTCGAACGGCTCTTCGCTCTGGCGAAAATGGTCTGCAAAGGCCTCATTCATGGTGTCGCGCATGACGTGCTCGTCGACGCCGAGACGGAAGGGACGGATGGCGATGCCCTGCGGGACCGGCAGTGCCTCGACCCCGCCGCCGAGGTCGGCGGTCATGCGGTAGACGGTGCGCTTCAGGGCGTAGCCGTGCTGCAGCAACAGGTCGCGCTTGGGGTGGTTGACCCCGATGCAGAAGATGTCGAGCGTCGGGGCCTCGTACTCTCGCTCGGCCGCGAGCTCGCAGCCGCGGCGCCCGGCCAGACCGAGCAGGCGCGCCGCCAGTCCCGGCTCGTGGTGTTCCGGGTGCACCCACAGGTCGGCCTCGAGCTCGCCGCTGCGAAACTGGTCGCCGGTGTACGCGTAGCCGACGAGATCCCCGTCGTCGCCGACCGCGACCCAGGCGTCGCGAGCGAGCGTGAAGCCCTGCATGCTCCAGTCGCTCTCAACGTCGTCGGCCGTCGTGTCGGGCGCGCCGACGTCCGCGACGTCGCAGGCGTTGAGCAGATCGACGACCTCGGGCAGGTCGCCGCGTGTGGCCGGCCTGATGTGACTGGGGGCTGGGCTCACGGCGCCGTCCGCGCGGCTAGTCGGCCTTGGTGAGCACGATGGACTGTGTACTCGGGTTGGGCGTCTGCCCGTTGGCCAGGGTGCCCTCGACGGCGAACTTGAGGTGCGTCGAGTCCTGGAGCGTGAACACCAGGCGGAAATCCTTGATGATCGCTTCAAAGATCGCCTTGAGCTGGGCTGCCTGAGCCGCATCGCCGCTCGCTTTGACGAAGTCGTCCACGGTGATCACGAGGTCGGCCCCGTCCAGGTGGGCGGGCACCACAGACGACTTCTTCTCGCCGGAGGCGTCGGTCCCCGTCATCTTGACCTTGAAGCCGTCGCCGGAACCACTGATGACGATGGTCCCCACGCTGGCGGTGCTCGCGTTCCAGGTGCCGTCGAACGGGCTGCTGCCGCCGCGCAGCACGAAGAACCAGACGGCGAGGATGGCGATGACCGCCACGACGGCAAGCACGAGAACGGTCACCGTGGTCCGCGAGAGGCCGCCCTTCGCGACAGGCGCCGCGGCCGGAGCGCCGTAGGCCACCGGCGCCCCGTAGGCGGCGGGCGGCGATTCGTAGCTGGGCGCGTAGCCGGAGGGGCTCCCGCCCGCACCGGCGGACGCGCCCGCCCTGGTCACCGGCGCGCCGCAGTTGCCGCAGGTCCAGTCGTCGTCGCGTATCTCCTTGCCGCAGCTGGCGCAGGTGGCCATCGGCCCTCCTCGGGCGCGCCGGCTCCGCCGGCGCGCGTGTTGGTTTCTCCTAGGTTCTCGGCCGAAGGGGGGCCCCCTTCAGGAGCGCGGGGGATTCGCCCTCGCCGCCGGTGGGAATCCCGCTTGCAGAGGAGCCGCCTTTCAGCGGCCAGGTCAGGAGGCGCGGATGAACATCGGCAGGTGCCCCGGTCAGGACCGCATCAACTGGACCGCGGACGACATCTTCGACGTCCTCTGCCCCGGCTGCGGGAAGCCGATCGAGTACTTCAAGGACGACCAGCGCCGCACGTGCCCCGGCTGCGGCGCCGTGGTGGAGAACCCGCGCTTCGACAACGGCTGCGCCGAGTGGTGCGCCGCCGCCGAGAACTGCTCGATCATGCGCGGGGTAGTGGCCGAGGACGAGGGCCCATGACGGCTGCCGCCTGAGCCGCTCGCCGGCCTTTCCTGCGCGCTCGCGCCTCGGACGGCTCGATCAGGCGTTCAGAACGCCAAGCTCGCGAGGCGGCCGAAGATCACGTCGCGCCCCGCCGTGTACTGCGCCGGGTCCATGGCGGCGTCGACGCCGGCGGGGCTGATGACGGCCATCGCCGCGGCGTTCTGCTTGATGAGCAGGCCGAAGTCGACACCCTCGCGCCAGGCGCGCATCGCCGAGTCCTGGACGACGCGGTACGCATCGTCGCGTGGCATCCCCGCATCGACCAGGGCCAGCAGGACCGCCCCGCTGAATACCAGGCGGTAGCTCTGGCCGAGGTTGGCCAGCATGCGCTCCTCGTCCACGACGAGGCCGTCGATGAGCTTCGTGAACTTCTGCAGCATGTAGTCCAGGAGGATGCAGCTGTCGGGGATGACGATGCGCTCGGCCGAGCTGTGGCTGATGTCGCGCTCGTGCCACAGCGCCACGTTCTCCATGCCTACGAGCGCGTTGCCGCGCAGCACGCGAGCGCAGCCGGCCATGCGTTCGCTGAGGATGGGGTTGCGCTTGTGGGGCATGGCCGAGGACCCCTTCTGGCCCTTGCCGAACGCCTCCTCGGCCTCGCGGACCTCGGTGCGCTGCAGGTGCCGCACCTCGGTCGCGAACTTCTCGAGGCTGGCGCCGACGATCGCGATGCAGCTCAGGAAGGCGGCGTGGCGGTCGCGCTGCACCACCTGGTTGCTGATCGGCTCGCGCCCCAGGCCGAGGTCTTCGCAGACCAGGTCTTCCACCCGCGGATCGATGTTGTTGTAGGCGCCCACGGCGCCGCTGAGCTTGCCGACCGCGGCGTTCACCGTGACCACGCGCATGCGCTTGAGGTGGCGGCTCACCTCGAAGGCCCACATGCCGAGCTTCATGCCGAAGGTGATCGGCTCGGCATGGATGCCGTGCGTACGACCTACCTGCACCGTGTCCTGGAACTCAAAGGCGCGCCGCTTGAGCACCTCGCCCAGCGCGACGAGGTCGCGCTCGAGGAGCTCCCCCGCGCGCCTCAGCTGCAGCGCCAGCCCGGTGTCGAGCATGTCGCTGCTGGTCATCCCGTAATGCACGTACTTGCTGGACTCGCCTACATGCTCGGCGACGTTGGTGAGGAAGGCGATCACGTCGTGATTCGTGGTCGCCTCGATCTCGGCGACGCGCGCGACGTCGAAGTCGGCCTTCGCCTCGATCTCGGCGACGGCTTCACGGGGCACCTTGCCGAGCTTGTGCCACGCCTTGACGGCGGCGATCTCGACGTCGAGCCAGGCGCGCATCTTGGCTTCTTCGGTCCAGATCGCGCCCATCTCGGGGAGCGTGTAGCGCTCGATCATGGCGTGCCCTCCGCTGCGGAAGCGGCCGCGTGGCGCGGCGCGCAGGTCTTCGGTTGCGGCCAGATTCTCTCACATGGCGTGGGCACTACCGATAGAATCACGGGAAGGCGCTCTGGCGCGCCGCACCGACCCTCAGAAGGAGGAGACTGAGATGGCCACAGACGAGGAGCTGCGCGAACAAGCGATCAAGGCGATCAAGCGTAAGCGCGACTTCAAGGCGCACGTGGTCGCCTACGTCATCGTCAACGCCTTTCTGGTGCTCATCTGGTACGTGACGGGTGCCGGCTACTTCTGGCCCGGCTGGGTCATGGGCGGCTGGGGCATCGGCCTTGCCTTCAACGCGTGGGATGCCTACGGCCGCCACAGCGACGCCCCGAGCGAGGCCGAGATCCAGCGCGAGATCGACAAGCGCCGGTAGTCGAGCGGCGCCGGCGCACCGCGCCGGGCGGCCTCAGCGGACGGCGATCGCCTCGATCTCCACGCGCACGTCCTTGGGCAGGCGCGCCACCTGCACCGTGGAGCGCGCCGGGAAGGGCTCGCTGAAGTGCTCCGCGTACACCTCGTTCACGGCGCCGAAATCATCCATGTCCTGCAGGAAGATAGTGGTCTTCACGACGTTCTCCATGCCGAGGCCGGCCGCCGTCAGCGTCAGGCGCATGTTGTCGAGCGACTTGCGCGCCTGGTCCTTGGGCGTGTAGCCGACGATCTTGCCGTCGGCGCCCAGGGGAAGCTGGCCCGACACGAAGACGAGGTCGCCGATACCGATGGACGGCGAATAGGGTCCCACAGCCGGGGCCGCGTCTGCTGAGGCGAAGGCCTGCTTGTCCATGGTGAATCATCCTTTCGGAGCGTGTCTCTTAGGCGAACAGGGCGCGCACGGCGACGAAGGCCAGAAGCACGCCGATGACGAGCACCGCGAAGTAGATGAACGTCGAGATGGACCTGGGACTGGGTGGCTTGTACTGGCGTGGCATGTTGCTCCCTCAAGCGCTCAAACGTCGAGGATCTTCGCCGCGAGGATCGCGGCGTTGCGCGCCCCGTTGATGGCGACGCAGGCCACGGGCACGCCGGGCGGCATCTGCACGATGCTGAGCAGCGAGTCCAGGCCGCCGAGGTCGCTGGTCTTGATGGGCACGCCGATGACCGGGACGTTGGTGTAGGCGGCGAGCACGCCGGGCAGGGCTGCCGCCTTGCCGGCGCCGCCGATCAGCACCTTGATGCCGCGGGACTGCGCCGTGCGCGCGTAGTGCGCGACCTTGTCGGGGTCGCGGTGCGCCGAGAGCACGCTGAGCTCGTACTTGATCTTGCGCTCGTCGAGCTCCCTGCAGGCCGCGTCCATGACCTCGCGGTCGCTCTCGCTGCCCATGACGATGCCGACCAGCACGGGCTCCATCTGGATGCCCTGGAGAATCGTCTCGACCTCGGTGCTCGTCTTCTCCACTGCTCGCTCCTGTGTCGAGGTGCTGAGCGCCCCGGTGTGCGCGGGGGCGCCGGGTCTTAGCCGGTGGGTATCTGCGTGACCTTCTCGAGGTCCCAGGTGTTGCGCGTGACGATGACGTCTCCTGCCCAGCCGTTCCAGGCGCCGTCGCTCATCACCTCAGTGCCCGACCAGCTGCCGACAACCTCAGCCTGCGGGACCGCGTTGCTCACGCCGCCGACGCCCGCAGTCACGCAGGACGATTCGCAGGCTGCGAGCGGGAAGGCGCAGGCCCGAGGTGTGACAACCAGCGGACGCAGGCGTCCGTGGAGCGGCTGTGGCGTGCCGGTCAAGGGTCTCCAAGACCGGCCGGAAACAGCTCGAGCTCGCCGGCCGCCGCCTTCACCGCGCGCTCGGCGATGTCCGGGCGCACTTGCGCGCCGTTGAAGCTGATCTCGCGCACGGCTTCGTAGGCGCGCTCGCGCGCGGCGGTGAAGCCGTCGCCGAGGGCGCTGACGGCGAGCACGCGGCCGCCGGCGGTGACGACGTCGCCGTTCTGCCGTGCCGTGCCGGCGTGGTACACGGTGACGTCGTCCAGGGAGTCGGCCGCCGCCAGGCCGGCGATCACGTCGCCCTTGTGACTGCTCGCCGGGTAGCCGGCGGACGCCATCACGACGGTGACGCACTCGCGGGGCTTCCACATGGCCTTCACGCCGGCGAGCTCGCCGGCGGCGCCGGCCGCGCACAGCTCCAGCAGGTCGCTGTCCAGGCGCGGCAGGACCGCCTGCGTCTCCGGGTCGCCGAAGCGGCAGTTGAACTCGAGGACCCTGACGCCGGCCGCGGTGGCGATGAGGCCGGCGTACAGCACGCCGCGAAAGGCGATGTCGCGCTTGCGCAGGGTCGCGATGACCGGCTCGACGACGTGCTCCATGGCGGCATCGATGGCCTTTCGCTCGAAGCCGGGGACCGGGCAGTAGCTGCCCATGCCGCCGGTGTTGGGCCCCCGGTCGCCGGCGAAGATGCGCTTGTAGTCCTGGGCCGGGGCCAGCGGCACGGCGTTTCGTCCGTCGCAGAGCACGAGCAGCGAAACCTCCGCGCCGGCGAGGAACTCCTCGATGATGACGACGTCGCCGGCGGCGCCGAAGTCGCGGGCCACGAAGCAGCTCGCGACCGCCGCCTTGGCTTCGGCGTGGTCGTTGCAGATGATGACGCCCTTGCCGGCGGCCAGGCCGTCGGCCTTGACGACCAGCGGGTACGGGCCGTCGGCGCCGAGCGCGGCGAGCGCCGACTCTGGCGTCGTATGGCGGCTGAACGCGCCCGTCGCGACGCCGCCCTCGAGCATGACCTCCTTGGCGAAGGCCTTGCTGCCCTCGAGCTGCGCCGCCTCTCGATTGGGGCCGTAGACGGCGAGGCCGTGCTCCTCGAACAGGTCGCAGATGCCGGCCACGAGCGGTGCCTCGGGGCCTACGACGGTGAGGTCGACCTGCTCGCGGCTGGCGAAGTCGAGGAGGGCCGGAAGGTCCTCGGCGCCGAGGCCGATGTTGTCCGCGAGCGCGGCGGTGCCGGCGTTGCCGGGGGCGCAGAAGATGCGGTCGGCGAGCGTTGACTGAGCGAAGGAATGGACGAGGGCATGTTCCCTGCCGCCGCCGCCGACCACGAGCACCCGCATGAGGCCTCCCGAAGGAAGGATGGGACGCGCCGGGCGGCGCCTTGCCGGCCCGGCCTTGCGCTTGCAAGTCTACTCGCGCGGGCGGCGCTTGGGGAAGGGGCCGGCCCGCAAGGGCCGGCCCCTTCGCGCTCGCAGGGCCGCGCGTCTCTCTCTGGCGTGGCCCTACTGCTTCGTGAGCCAGTTCAGGTAAGTGAGCTCCTGGCCGAGCAGCGCGCCCGCCTCGACCATGCGGTTGACACGCATGCGCAGGCTGAGAGCGTCGGCGTCCCGCATCTGCTGCACCTTGGCGGCGGCGGCACTGTAGTCGCCGCCGGAGATGAGCGCCAGCACCGGCGTCATGTCGAACTGGTCGACCTGCTTGCCCAGGGAGCCCCAGGTGACGCGGTAGTACTCCGGGTCGTGCCGCGTCAGGTCGTAGAGGTACACGCTGGGGCTGAAGACGGTCGCCAGCCAGTTCGATCCGACCGCGACCAGCGCGTCGCTGGCCGCGATCGGGTCAGCCGGCGTGAACCGCAGGGCCGCCAGCGCGGCATCCATGTTCTGGATGTCCCACAGCGTCTGCTGGTGCGGGTAGATGTTGGCGTCCCAGGCGTCAAGAGCCGTGTAGCTCTCGAGCGAGATCTCGGCGGCCTGCAGTAGTGTGAAGTCGGCGTTGCCGCGGTTCGCCTTGCTCACCTTGCCCTTGCTCTTGTTCCAGGCAGCGCCCTTGGCGGTGACGGCCGCGGCCACGCGGGCCATCGACTGGGCATTGGCGGGGCTGACGCCGGCGGCGGTGAGCTCGGCCACGTCGAAGGTGCTTTCGAGGTCCGCGCCGCGGGCCTCGAAGTCGTACGGCAGCACATGGTCGTCCATGCTTCTGAAGAGGCGGAAGAAGAACTTGTTGATGCCGGCCATGTAGTCCCAGTCGACCAGGTCCTGCACCTCGTAGGTGCTGTGGTACAGGTCGTCGTAGCCAGGGCCGCCGGCCGAGACCTCGAAGCTGGGCACGCCCGACGCCTGCAGGCTCCAGCCGTTCTGCCACGTGCTCTGCGGAGTCTCGACGTTGTAGCCGTTGGGGAGGAAGGCGGCCTGCTGCCCGGCGGCGTTGTCGTCGATCCACGCCGCCAGCTCGGGGGCGGTGTTGAAGTTCAGGGCGGCGTCCTTGCGGGCCATGAGCTCGACGCTCCAGAAGGCGGCGATCTTACCCGCCCACCCCGGATGCTGCTGCGTGATGAAGGTCCACGCGCCGATGCTCCAGTCGTACCAGCTGTTCGTGAAGCCGAACTCCTCGGCGGTATCGAACATGAAGACGATGTCGCGCTTCGGCTTGTACCCACTGAGCACCATGGCCTTGGCCATCGCCATGGTCTCGGCGACTGCGCCGGTGTCGTCGAGGCCGGCGCGGAGGTGCGCGTCGTGGTGCGCGTCGATGATGACCTTCTGCCCGTTATGGGCCGTGCCGGGCAGCTTGGCCAGCACGTTCCACCCGTACCCGCCGTCGTCGGCCAGGGTGATCACGACGTCGCTCTTGAAGGTGGCCTGGACGCCGGTCTGCGTGGCGGCGGCAGCGGCGATCGCGGCCTTGAGCCAGTCGCCGTCCTGCTGCGACATGTAGATCATTGGCACGAACGTCATGTCGTATTCGCCGTCGTTGGCGCCGAGCGCGTCGGGGGCGACGATGTACCAGGGCGCGGAGGGATACTCGGCGTCGGGGTTGCTGGCGTTGCTCGTAAGGATCACGGCCCTGGCGCCGTGCCTCGTCGCCTCATCGCCCTGCATGTTGAACCAGAAGTTGTCCATGGACGAGTCGACGACGACGATCTTGCCCTTCACGTCGACGCCCAAATAGTCCGCGGACAGGCCGCTGCCCACGTAGACGACGTCGGCCGTGATGCCGTCTTCGCCGGTGCCCGGCACGCCGGCGAACTGCGAGCACACGAAGTTGTGGGAGCCCATGGTGACGCTGGCCCCGCGCACATCCCACACGTCTACCGGCACGCGCTCCATGGTGACTCTGAGGCCCATGGCCGAGAGCTTGTCGGCGAGGTAGTACGCCGCCTCGTTGTCGGCCGGGGTGCCCGCCAGACGGAAGCCCAGAGGCGACGTGCCAAGGTGATCCAGATATGTCTCGATGTTGTTGGGATAGCTCGTGGCGTAGAGATAGTCGATGGCCTGGTCGTAGGTGAGCATGCCGCGGGCCGACGCGGCCGCCGGCAGCATGAGGGCCAGGGCCAGCACGGCCAAAGCGACGAGGAGAACGGTGCGATTGCGATCCATGGGGCCTCCTGAGGTCCACGAAGGGGGAGCGCGCGGAGGTCAGGCTCCGCGGCTGGACGCGGGGTGTGCTGCGTTCACCTCCTCAGCCGGCCGGGTCATGCCTGCTGCGACGGCCGCCCTCAGCCGGCGCGCAGGGCCCGCTCCCGCCCGGCCCAGCCGACGGCGGTCGGGAGCGAGGATGTGCCCTCAGTCTGAAGCCTCGCGCCGCCGGGGTCAAAGGGAAAGCGGCAGCAGGACTCGGCGTCGCTCAGCCGATCTGTAGGCAGCGCATCGAGATCGTGCCGTTCTGGATGCCTTCGTGCACGGTCCGCACGTCCTCCCACTCCTTCTGGACGGCGAGCGCGTAGAGCAACGGCAGGTAGTGGTCCGGGGTGGGCGCGGCAGTTCTGCCGAGCGGATGCTCGAGGTACTCGACGAGGTCGTCGTGGCGCCGCTCGGCGACGCACCCGGCGACCCAGGCGTCGAACTCGGACGCCCAGGCGGCGACCGGCGCATCTTCGTCCCAGTCGATGATGCCGAGGTTGTGGACGATATTGCCGCTGCCGACGATCAGCACGCCCTCGTCACGCAGTGGGGAGAGGCGGCGGCCGAGGGCGTAGTGCTGGGCCGCCGCTGCCGTCACGTCCAGGCTGAGCTCGAGAACGGGCACGTCGGCCGCTGGGTACATGCGGATGAGCGGCGCCCACGCCGCGTGGTCGAGGCCGCGCTCCACCGGCGTGGCGCGCTCGCCGGTGAGCGCCCGCACGCGCGCGGCCACGGCCGGCGACCCGGGCGCCGGGTACTTCTTCTCGTTGAGCTCAGCGGGGAACCCGAAGAAGTCGTAGATGGTGAGATTGTGCTCGTCGGCGCCCACGGCGGTGCCCTTCGTGAGCCAGTGCGCCGAGACCACGAGGATGGCCGCGGGCCGCGGCAGGCGCGCGGCCAGCGCCTCAAGGTCGCGCGTGTAGCCGTTGTCCGCGACGATGTTCATCGGCGAGCCGTGCCCGATAAACAGGGCCGGCATGCTTTCGTGCGCCTCGCTGCCTAGCATCTCGCTCATCACCTCCTCGTACCCCGCCGGGATCGGACTCACGCCCGACCCGCGCGGCTTTGCCGCGCGGGAGCGCGGCATCCGCCGTTGTCCTCTGCGTCTATGTCGCTGAGCGCTGCCTCCGGGCCCAGGCATTCTTCCTTGACAGGGACCCGGCCATGCATGCTATACGTGACCTGAGCTGACCGGTCAGCCAAATATCCGCCGGTCGAGGAGGAGCGATGGCGTGAACCACACCCCGTCCCCGCGCACCCGAGACGGCGCCTGCGCGCTCTCCAAACGAGGGCGCAGGCACTCGCGTCGCCGGGAGGCTTCGCTACCCTCGCGACAGACCTTTGAGGAGTTCAATGGCTGAGAATCTCGCGTTCGCCCGCAAGGCCAGCGGTCTGGTCCGCGGACTGTCGATGTACGACGCCTTCGGCATCGGCATCATGACCGTCCAGCCCATCATGGGAGTCTGGTACATGGTCCTCCTGGGCCTTGGCCTCTTCCCGGGCGGCAACCTCCTGATCGCTATCGGCCTCTCGGCAGTCACCTGCGGCGTCTTCGGCCCCCTCGTCTGGGGCATGCTCGCCGGATCCATGCCGCGCAGCGGCGGCGAGTACATCTTCAACTCGCGCATCCTGCACCCCGCCATCGCTCTCGGCGCCAGCTTCGCCCAGGTGGCGGCGGTCATCTACTGGAACTTCCTGATCTCCACATGGCTCGCCGCCCCGTCGCTCTCGCTGCTCGCCTCGTATATGGGCTGGGACAGTATGGCCACGTGGGTCACGAGCAAGTTCGGGACCTTCATCCTGGCGCTCATCTGCATCGTCGCCGCCTTCTTCTCCATCGCCTTCGGGATGAGAATCTACAAGATCATTCAGAAGCCGCTCGTGATCATTGCCGTCGGCGGCCCCATTCTTCTGGCGATCGCGCTGTTCACGTTGACCAAGGGCCAGTTCATCGGCCACTGGAACGCCCTCGCCACCCAGTACCACTCACTCGACTACGAGCGCTTCATCGCGGCCGTCAGGGAGACCTCAGGCAACCTGCCCAGGACGTGGAACTGGACCGACACCATCGGCGCCACGTGCGGGGTCTTCTATCTCTTCATCTACAACTACATCATCTGCTACGTGAGCGGCGAGGTGAAAGCGCCCTCCAAGAGTCTTCTGGCGGCCAACTGGCTCACGGTCTGGATCCCGGTCGCCATCGGGTTCTTCACCGTGCTCGGGCTGTACCGCATCATGAGCTTCGACTTCCTCAGCGCCGCGGCCGTCAACGATCTCACCGGGCCGGTGAAGGGCTACAACCTCCCCTTCTCCTCGAGCTACATGACGCTGTGCTGGATCGCCGCCGGAGGCAAGGCGTGGGCGGCGTTCACGATCTCGGCCTCCTTCATCGTGATCGTCTACCTCGAGGTGACGATCGCTATCATGGCGATGACCCGCGCCTCGTTTGCGTGGGGCCTGGACCGCATGGGTCCCAAGTGGTTCTCAGACATCAACCCGCGGTTTGCCAGCCCGATGAAGCTGTACATCTTCTACACGTCCGTCTTGATCGTGGGCACCGCGCTCTACGTGCTTTGGCTGAGCAACGCCTTCGCGGGCCTCGCCGCGGCGGGCATGCAGCTGGTGTCGGTGTTCGGGGTCACCGCGATCTCGGCGATCCTGCTGCCGTATCGCAAGAAGGTGAGGGGCATCTGGGAGTCGTCCCCGTACCACACCTGGAGGATCGCCGGCATCCCGCTGATCACCATCGCGGGCGTGATCTACTTCGCCTACATCCTCGTGCTGCTCTACTTCGCCTTCTTCGCGCCGCAGACGAAGGACATCACGGGCAAGAACGCCATCCTGTTCGTGGCCGCGTGGGCCGTGGGCATCGGCTGGTACCTGTACTGGAAGCGGCGCAGCGCGGCCTCGGGCGTGGACGTTTCCATCACCTACGGCGAGCTGCCGCCTGAGTGACCCGGACGACCGGCGCCGCGGAGACCCGCCGGCGCCTCGCGGCTCCGGGAGCATGTGGGGCCGGCCCTGACGGGCCGGCCCCACAGCGGCATGCATCATCCAGCGCGGAAGGAGCTCACGATGGACGACCGCAACGCACCGTCATCGGCCCTGGAAGAGCGGCTCATCGCCGCCGTCAGCGAAGACGAGGCCGGGGTCGTGCAGCTCGCCGCAGATCTCATCGGCTTCGATACCACGGCGCGCAATCCCGGCGACCCGGCGCGCGACGAGGCGCGCCTGCAGGACTATCTCAAAGCGCGCCTCGAGGCCGTGGGGGCTGCTGCCGACCTGTGGGAGCCGGAGCCGACCGGCAGAGGTGACCGCTTCGTGCCCGACGATCTCGATTTCAAGGGGCGGCCGCAGCTCGCCGCCCGGCTGGGCGGCGCCGGCGGCGGCCGCAGTCTGCTCCTGAACGGGCACGTCGATGCCGTGTCGTGCGAGCCTCGCGAGCGCTGGACCAGCGATCCCCTGCGGGCGGAGATCCGCGGCGGCGACCTCTACGGCCGCGGCGCCTGCGACATGAAGGGCGGCATCGCCGGCATGGTGCACGCCGTGGAGACGTTGCATCGCCTCGGCGTGCGGCTGGCCGGCGACGTCGTCTTCTGCGCCAACAGCGACGAGGAGTCGAGCGGCGCCGGCTCGTATGCGTGCGTGAAGCACGGCGTCAGGGCGGACGCGGGTCTCTGCGCGGAGCCTACCGGCTTCGACGTGTGGGCGTCCTGCCGCGGCGGCGTGAACCCGCACATCTTCATCGAGGGGCGACCGGGGCATTCCGAGGTCCCGCAGCCGCACTGGCTGGCCGGCGGCGCTGTGAACGCTGTGGAAAAGTACGGCCTTGTTCTTGACGCCATCCAGACCATCCGCGACGACTGGCGCACGCGTCCCGATCATCAGCACCGCTATCTGGCCCCGCCCGACATCCTCACGACCGTCATCCGCGGCGGCGAGTGGATGGTGACCTATCCGTCGTCCTGCGAGATCACCCTGTCCGTCCAGTACATGCCGGGGCGCGTGGACGCCGACGGCACCGGCCAGGCGGTCTTCGACGAGGTCGAGGCGCGCATCGGCGCGGTCGCGGCCGGCGACTCGTGGCTGGCCGAGCATCCGCTGCGCTGGGAGTGGCCCTGCGACATCGTGCCCGCCGAGGTGGCGGACGACCATCCGATCGTCGCGCTCGCCCTGGGCGCGGGGTCCGCCGTCGGCCGGCCGGGCAAGATCGCCGGCCTCGATTCGTGGCACGACGCCGCGATGTTCACCCAGCGCGCGGGGACGCCGACCGTCTCGTTCGGGCCGGGCTCCATCGGCAAGGCGCACGTCATCGACGAGAGCGTACCGGTGCGTGACCTCGTGGACTTCTCTGCCGCGGTTGCGCTCGCGCTGGTGCGCTGGTGCGGCGTCGTCGGCTGACGGCGGAGGCGCGGCCCGGCCGCCGGCGGCTGCGCCGCCCGTGGGCGGCTCCACCGCGCCCGCCATCCGGGACCGAGGTCCGGGTCGGGCTTCACTCTGACTTGGCCGGCCGGCACCTCGTACGCTATCGTCGCCGCGACTGAGGTACGTGGATTCGAAGGAGGCACTCATGGCAGACCCGGGCATGCGCCGCGGTGACAAAGAGATCGTCGACCCGGAGGAGCTGCACCGCATCCTCGATGAGGCCATGGTCATCCACCTCGGGATGCTGGACGGCGAGCGTCCCTACGTGGTGCCACTCAATTTCGCTCGCGAGGGCAACGAGGTGTGGCTGCACTGCGCCAAGGCCGGCCGCAAGCTCGACTGCCTGCGGGCGGCCCCGGCCGTTTGCGTGGAGGCCGACCGCTTTCTCAAGCTGCAGACCGGCCCAAGCGCCTGCGACGACTGGACCTCCCACTACGAGTCGGTGATCGGCTTTGGCACGGCCGAGATCGTGGAAGACGCGGACGTCAAGCTGCACGCCCTGCGCGCCATCATGCGCAAGTACTCGGAGCGCGACGACTGGGAGTTCACCGACGCCTCTGTGGAGGGCATCGCCGTGGTGCGCATCCGGCTCGATTCGCTCACCGGCAAGCGCTCGCCGGCGCGCGGATAGGGCGCGCGGAAGGCGCGGCCGGCGCGTAGCTCGGCCGCGCCTACACCGCCCCGCCCCGTCCGATGGACCTGGGCAGCACGATCGTCTCGTCGCGGCCGGGGCCGACGGCGATGAACTTGACCCGCGTCTTCGTGACCTCGGCGATGTACTGGACGTAGTCGCGGGCCGTCTCGGGGAGGTCCTGCCACGTCTCGCATTCGCGGATGTCCTCGGTCCATCCGGGGAGCTCCTCGTAGAGCGGCTTGGCGTGGTGGAAATCCGTCTGGCGCAGCGGGAACTCATCGAGCACCTTGCGGCCGGCCTTGTACCGCGTGCAGACCTTCAAGGTCGGCAAGCCCGACAGCACGTCGAGCTTGGTGAGCGCGAGGTGGGTGATGCCGCTGAGGCGCACGGCGTACCGGAGCGCCACCAGGTCGAGCCAGCCGCAGCGCCGCTCGCGCCCGGTGGTGGTGCCGAATTCGTGACCCACGTCGCGCATCGCGACGCCGGTCTCGTCGAAAAGCTCGGTGGGGAACGGGCCTTCGCCGACGCGCGTGGTGTAGGTCTTGGCGACGCCGATCACGTGATCGATGCGCGTGGGGCCGACGCCGGTACCGGTGCACGCCGCGCCGGAGATCGGATTTGAGCTGGTGACGAACGGGTAGGTGCCGAAGTCGATGTCGAGGAGCGCGCCTTGGGCGCCCTCAAAGAGCACGTGCTTGCCCTGGTCGAGGGCGTTGTTCACGAGCAGGCTCGCGTCGCAGATGAAGGGCTCCATCCGCGCGCGGAAGCTCAGAAGCTCGTCGGCGACCTGGTCGGGGTCCAGCACGCCGATGTCGTAGCGCTGCAGCAGGAAGTTCTTCTCCTGCAGCGCCGTCCTGATCTTGCGCCGCAAGATCTTCTCGTCGAGCAGGTCCTGCACGCGGATGCCGATGCGCGTGTACTTGTCGACGTAGCATGGGCCGATGCCCCGGCCTGTGGTGCCGATCTTGAACTTGCCGAGCTGCTGCTCGTTGGCGCCGTCCAGCAGCAGGTGGTACGGCATGATCAGGTGGGCGTTGCCGCTGATGCGCAGGTTGTCGCCGCCGATGCCGCGCGCACGCAGCGCCTCGAGCTCGCCGAACAGGATGTGCGGATCGATGACCACGCCGTTGCCGATCACGCAGGTCTTGGCCTCATAGAGGATGCCCGACGGGATGAGGTGCAGCTTGAACTCCTCGCCGTCGCGGACGATCGTGTGGCCGGCGTTGTTGCCGCCCTGGAAACGCGCGACCACGTCTGCCTTCTCGGCCAGAAGGTCGGTGATCTTGCCTTTGCCCTCGTCGCCCCACTGGGCGCCTACAACGACTGTCCCTGGCATAGCCCGGACCCCTTCCCGTTAGCTCATAGTTCTCAGCGCCGGCCTGCCCATCGGCCGACCTGTGTGGCCGGCATGACAAGCGCGGCGCAACTGACGAAGAACGCGGCTGCCGCGACCCAGTTGCGAAGCAGGCTCTGGTGCACGCCGCCCACGGCAACAGGCAATGACCAGGGCGATGCCGACGACGCTCGTCGAGGACTGCCACGTGACCGCGATGATGGCCGCGCCGGCGGCCACCACGGCCAGTCGAACCACCATGAGCAGCCGTGGCGTCACGTTCCACCCTCCGTGCCGCCGTTCAGGATGCTCCGCGCGGCGATGACGCCGGCCGCCGAGGCCTGGACCAGGCCTCGCGTGATGCCGGCGCCGTCGCCGACGGCGTAGAGGTTCTGGACCGGCGTCTGCAGGCCTGCGTCCAGCTCGGGTCGAGCAGAGTAGAACTTGACCTCGACCCCGTACATCAGCGTGTCGCGCCCATTTACGCCGGGCGCGAGATTGTCCATGGCCTCGAGCATGTCGAGGATGTCACGCAGGTGGCGGTACGGCAATACGAAGGCCAGGTCGCCGGCGGTAGCGCCCTTCAGGGTGGGCTGGACCGTGCCTCTGCGGATGCGGTCCATGGTGCTGCGGTGGCCCTGGTGAAGGTCGCCCAGGCGCTGCACGAGGATGTCTTCGCCGAGCAGGTTGGCGAGCCGCGCGATGCTCTTGCCGTAGGCGATCGGGTCGCTGAACGGCTCGGTGAAATCGGTGCTCACGAGCAGCGCGAAGTTGGTGCGGTCGGTCTTCTCGGCGGCGTAGCTGTGACCGTTCACGGTCACCACGTCGCCGTAGTTCTCCAGCGAGACTTCGCCGTACGGGTTCATGCAGAAGGTGCGCACCGGGTCGTCGAAGCTCGGCGTGTAGTAGATCAGCTTGCTCTCGTAGAGGGTCGTCGTGAGCGGCTCCATGATGGCTGCCGACGTCTCGATGCGCACGCCGATGTCGACGGGGTTCGTGCGCAGCTTGATGTGCAGGCGCTTGCACTCGTCCACCAGCCAGCCGGCGCCCTCGCGCCCGGGGGCGACAATGACGGCGTCGGCGCTGAGCCTTGCGCCGTCCTCGAGCAGGACGCCGGTGGCGCGCAGCTCGCTCTCGCCGGAGCGCTTCTCGGCGAGAATGCGGTCGACCTTGACGCCGGTGCGCACGGTGATGCGCTCCTCCAGCTCCTCACGCATGCGCGTGAGGATGTCGTACGAGCGCTCCGTGCCCATGTGGCGCACCGGCGCGGCCACGAGCGTCATGCCGTGGAGCAGCGCCTGGCGGCGGATCTTGTCGGCCTTCTTGCCGCCGCCGTGCACTTCGCCCGTGGCCCCGTACTCGAGCCAGATTCCGTCGACGTAGTCGATGAGCTCGCGCAGGCGCTCTTTGGGCACGAAGTTGTCGAGCCAGCCGCCGACCTCGGGGGTGAGCGTGAGCTTGCCGTCGCTGAAGGCGCCGGCGCCGCCCCAGCCGCAGGTGATGTCGCAGGGCTCGCAACCGGAGCATACGCCGGTCTTGCGCGCCGGGCAGGCGCGCTCGCTGATGTCGGGGCCGCGCTCCACGAGCAGCACCTGGGCGCCGTTGCGGCGCACGAGCTCAAGCGCGGCAAAGATTCCGGCGGGGCCGGCGCCGACGACGATCACATCATAATGAGTACGTGCAGCGTCCATGACGGTGAGGTGGGGGAGGTCGCGACAAGGGCAGAAGGTGGTTCCCTTTACGGGATGATACCCGCAGGGCGAACGCATGACAAACGTGGCGCGTCTCGAAGACTGACGGACGATAGGTTATCGAGCTCTGGAGGGAGACATGGAGACACTGAGACGCAAGAGGATCGGCCTGGTGTGTGCGGGTGCGCTGGCCGCGGCGTTGCTTGCCGCGGCCGCGCTGGCTGCCTGCGGGAGCAGCACTGGCGGCGGCGCGAGTCCGGCCGCCCCGAAGACCATCGAGATTACGCCCGTGGCGCAGACCGGTACCACTGTGGAGGCCGCCGTCGGAGACACGATCGTCGTGAGCCTCGACGCCAACGCCACCACCGGCTACTCGTGGGCGCTCACCGCCGGCGACACCTTCACCATCGAGAGCAGCAAGTACGTCCCCGACCCCAGCCCGTCGAATGTGGCCGGGTCGGGCGGCACGCAGATCGTCACGTTGAAGGTGACCAAGTCCGGCACGTCGGACCTGACGGGCACGTACCGGCAGCAGTGGAACTCGCCGTCGCCGGGCGCACAGCCCGACCTCTCCCTGACAGTGCGGGCCAAGTAGCCGTGGCTGGCTGCCGAGCAGACCGGCTGCGCCTGGGCGCCGTCGTCATGAGCGTCGCGATGACGCTGGGTTTTGTCGCCGCCCTGTCGGCCTGCGGCGGCACGGGAGGCGGCTCGCCGGCGTCGCCTTCGCCGAGGCCCGCGGTGTTCACGGCGGCCGACGACATGACCACCGTTGAGGTGAGCGTCGGAGAGCGGTTCACGGTCAGCCTCCAGGAGAACCCGACGACCGGCTACGAGTGGGACATGATCGCCGGTCCCGGCCTGGCGCTGGTCGGCGACGAGTTCGTGGCCCCCAGCCCGTCGCCGTCGCCCCTGGAAGGCGCCGGCGGGACGCACTCGTGGGTCTTCAGGGCGGAAGACGTGGGGACGCTCACGCTGACCGGACGCTACGTGCGGCCGTGGGAGGCAGGCAAGAGCGCCGCCGACTTCTCGCTCACCATCGAGGCACGGTAGAAGACGTGGAGCGGGCGGCGGGCGGCAGTGCCGCCCGCCGCAGAGGCAGCCCCCAGTGACCCTCACTGCATCCGTGCCGTCTCTGGTCCGCCCTCCGGTCTCTGGCTTGTCGGCGCGGTGCGGTCTGCGCCACGCACACGGATTGAGCCGCACTCGCGCGATGTCGCGCAAGGACGCGGGCCGGCGGTGGGCGCGTTGGCATCCTCGGGCGCTGACGGGTACGCTCGCCGCAGCAGCAACTCTCGAGGTGAACGATGGACGACCCCGTCCTGAGGCGGCGCAGCATCCGTAAGTACACTGCCCAGCCGGTGCTCGACGAGCACGTGGAGCGCCTGCTGCGTGCGGCGATGGCGGCGCCGTCCGCCGGCAACCAGCAGCCCTGGCAGTTCATCGTGATCCGCGATCGCTCCGTGCTGGAGGCCGTTCCCGAGGTGCACCCGTACGCATCGATGGTGCCGAAGGCGCCGCTCGCCATCCTGGTGTGCGGCGATCGCCGTCTGGAGCGTTGGCCGCAATACTGGGAACAGGACTGCGCCGCCGCCACGGAGAACCTCCTGATCGCGGCGGCGCAGCTCGGTCTCGGGGCTGTGTGGCTGGGCGTGCATCCGCTCGAGGAGCGCGCCGACGGCCTGCGCGGCCTGCTCGGCATCCCCAGGCACGTCACCCCCTTCGCTCTGGTGCCGGTCGGCTGGCCGGGCGAGGAGAAGGCACCCTCGGGCCGCTACGACGAGCAGCGCGTCCACCACGACCGCTGGTGAACGCGGCAGTTTGCCTCGCCGCAAGCCCGGGTAGTTCCGCTAGCGACCCGTGACGCGGCGGGCGCCGCCCTCCGGCCCGGCGCCGGCGAGACAGGCTCCGCCCCACGGGTCCTCGCAACGACAAGCAGGCCATGCGGAAGGGGTGAGCAGTGTCCGGACCTCAATGGGTCCCCACCATCGACGACAGCAAGGTGCGTGACGGCGCCTACGTGCCGGTCTACCCGAAAGGTGTCGGCGTCCTTCTCGTCAGGACCGACGGCGAATTGTCCGCGATCGCCAACAAGTGCGCTCACATGGCGTGCCCCCTCGAGGGGGGACTGCTCCACGGCGGGATCATCACCTGCCCATGCCACGACTGGCGCTTCGACGTGCGCTCCGGCGCCCTCCTCGACGCGCCCGAGCTCAGCATCGACACGTTCGCGACCAAGGTCGAGGACGGCAAGATCCTCGTCGAGCTCAAGGGGGCGTGACGATGACCGATGAGGTGTTCATCTACGCCTTGAGCACGTGCCCTTGGTGCCGCAGGACCAAGCAGTGGTTCACGGACAGCGGGATCGCGTTCGACTCTGTCGACGTGGACTCGCTCCCCGTTGCGGAGCAGGACGAGGCCGCCGAGAAGGCCTACAAGCTCAGCGGCGGCCGCCGCTTCCCCGTGGTCGTCATCAACGGCGAGGTGATCGTGGGTCACAACCCCGACAAGTTCCTCGAGCATCTCAAGGGCTGGGGGGGCTGAGCCTTGGGCAGTGCCGAACGCAAAGAGTCCCTGCGGTACCTGTTCGCGCGCGTCGTCGACCCGCTCGGCTACAAGCTCACCCCGGACGAGGAGCTCGCCGATTTCCTGCTGGAGCAGGAGGTCAAGCTGGAGCAGGACCACGGGGCGCCGTTCTGCCCCTGCCAGGGGCGCACGCGCAAGCGCGCCGAGGACATGCTGATCGTCTGCCCCTGCATCCCCTTCCACCGTGAGCATTTCGACGCCATGAAGCGCTGCTGGTGCGGGCTCTTCGTCCACAAGGACGTCAGCGACCCGGACAGCCTGCCGCAGTTTCCACCGGACGAGGGGTGAGGCCGAGATGTGGCATGAAGTAGCGAAGCGCGGCGACATCGCCGCCGGCGGCATGAAGTACGTGCGCGCCGAGGACCGCGAGATCTGCCTCTGCGAGCACGACGGCGCCATCTTCGCCGTGAGCCGTCGCTGCGGGCACCAGAACGCGCCTCTGGACCAGGGCTCGCTGGAGGGCTGGATCCTCACCTGTCCGCTGCACGACGGCCAGTTCGACATCCGCAGCGGCAAGAACCTGAGCTGGCCCCTCGATCACGACATGGGCGCTGAGGCCGCCATCCCCGAGCCCGTTCAGCGGTACTTCAAGCTCGAGAAGAGATTGCAGTGGAAGACCCGTGTGCACGACCTGCACACGTATCCGGCGCGCGTCATCGACGGCGTCATAGAAGTCGAGATCTGACCACCACGACAAGGAGGACCGATGGCGTTCGAACTGCCGCCGCTCCCGTACGCTGAAGACGCTCTCGAGCCGGCCTACTCGGCGCGGACGATCAGCTTCCACTACGGGAAACACCACAAGACCTACGTCGATACGCTCAACAAGCTGGTGGCTGGCACGGACCTTGAGGGTAAGCCCCTCGAGGAAGTGATTGGCGCCGTGGCCGGCAAGGCCGACAAGCAGCCCGTGTTCAATAACGCCGCCCAGGTGTGGAACCACACGTTCTTCTGGAACGGCATGAAGCCCGGCGGTGGCGGCGTGCCGGGCGGCGACCTGGGCGACAAGATCGTCGCGACCTTCGGCAGCCACGAGAAGTTCGTCGAGGACTTCAAGGCGGCCGCTGTGGGGCGCTTCGGCAGCGGCTGGGTGTGGCTCGTGGCCGACGGGGGCGCCCTCAAGATCGTGAGCACGCCCAACGCCGAGATGCCCGTCCCGCCGGTCGCACCGCTGCTTGTGGTGGACGTGTGGGAGCACGCCTACTATCTCGACTACCAGAACCTGCGGCCCGTGTACACGCAGACGTTCTTCGACAAGCTCGCCAACTGGGACTTCGCGGCGGCGAACTGGGCTGCGGTCAAGTAGCCGAGGGCTGCGCTTCGACGCACCTCCAGAACACCGGTCCCTCCTCGCGGGCGGGTGCAGGCCGGGGCCGGCGGGCGGCAGCCCGCCGGCCCCGGCCACGTGAGGCGGCAGCCGGCTCACGCCGTGATCTCGGCCCCGTCGCCCTGCCGCGGGCGGTCGCCGTCGCCGCCCAGCAGCTTGCGGTAGCTCGTGTACCGGTCGCGCGTGATGGCGCCCGCGTCGACGGCGGCCTTGACCGCGCAGCCGGGTTCGTGGGCGTGCGTGCAGTCCCGGTAGCGGCAGCGCGCTGCGTACGCCATGAACTCGGAGAAGCCGTCGGCGAGCGTGGCCGCGTCGGCGTCGTCGACGCTGAAGCGGCGGATGCCCGGCGTGTCGATCACGCGGATGCCGCCGGGCAGCTCGTACAAGCTGGACGCAGAGGTGGTGTGACGGCCGCGGCCGTCGCCGGCGCGGACCGCTCCGGTCTTCGCCGCAGCCGTGACGTGCAGGGCGTTCAGCAGCGACGACTTGCCCACGCCGCTCTGACCGACGAAGACGCAGGTCGCGCCGGCGAGCACCTCACGAAGCTCCTCGATACCAGCGCCGGCGACTGCGCTGCAGGCGAGCACCGGCAGGCCGAGCTCGCGATACGGCTGCAGGCTGGCGCCCACGTCGCGCCGTTCGTCGTCGTCGAGCAGGTCGAACTTGTTGACGACCAGCGCCGCCCGGGCTCCCGAGCGCGCGACGGCCACGAGGTAGCGGTCGATGAGCCGCGGGTGCAGCGGCGGCGCCTTCGCCGCCACGACCACGACCACCACGTCGACGTTCGCGGCGATTGCGCGTGAGCGTCGCGCGTCGTGCGGGTCGGCGCGCGTGAGCAGGCTGCGGCGAGGCAGCACCGCGGTCACGCGGTGAGTCTCGCCCAGCCGTTCGATCAGCACTTCGTCGCCCACCGCCAGGCCGCTCTGCTGGCGGCGCGTGAGGTCGGCGGGCAGGACCGCGTCCAGCACGTCGGCGGCAGCCTGCACGACGCAGGCACCGGCGCTCACCGCGATCACGGTGCCTCGCCGGCTGCCGTCGAGACCGGGCGCTGTGTCGGTGGCGCCGTCCGGCGCCGCCGCGAAGCCGGCGGCCGCTTCCTCCTGCTCGTCCAGTAGCCGCAGCAGGAAGTCCTTGAGCTCCGGGCGGCGCGCGTCTCCTGTCATCGTGCGCAGCTCCGCCTTGTGAAGTTTCGCGGCGCGTTTGGTGAGCCTGGTGCGCTCGCCGTCGTCCAGGCCGGCGAGCAGGTCCCGCAGTCTCCTGCGTTGTCGCTTGTCCATGGTGGGATATGCCCTTCCGTCGAGTTCCGTCACAGGCAGGGCGCGGCGCACGGCCGCACCCGGGCGTCACCCGGTTGGAGGGAGAGACGAGTGAGTCGCCTCAAGGGCGGACGCAGAGAGACACGCTCAGGACGAGCGGGAGACTACGACGCGGCTCTCGGAAGGAGTGACGCGATGAGGCTGTCGAGAACAGTGGCAGTCATGATGTCGCCTCCTTGCGTAGCCCGATGGGTCGCAGATCGCGACGAGTCTAGCACGCCGGCGCAGGACAAGGCCGTGAGCCGCAGCAGAGCTGCGGCGCATCGGTTGCGCCGTCGCGCGGCCGCGGTCGCGTGGCTTCCGCGAACAGGATCCGCACGGCGCGCAGGTGCGCCGTCTGCGGCGCCGGCCAGCACGACGCGGCGCCGGTCAGAGGCGCCCTTCGCGGCCGGCGCGCGTGACCCACGCACGCGCCGCCCTGTGGTAGTCTGCGGGCTCGCCGGCGTGTGCCCGCCCGCGAGCCCGCGAGCGTTCCCGGAGGACGCATGTCCCTGCTGCGACTCGATATCGACGACCGCCAAGTCGTGATGCACACCGAGAGCTCGGTGTCCACGAGCGCGCAGGAGCTCGTGGAATGCGCGAGCTTCGCGCGCGTCCTCGATCTGCCCATCGACTATTTCGGGAGCCACAGTCCGGCGGCGCTCGCCGAGATGAAATCTCGCGAGCGCGGCGCGGCGCGCGAACTCGTCGAAGATCTCAACGACTCCTGGCGTCGCTGGGAGCGGTTTCGCGTGATGCCCGCGGCCGGCGCCGAGGTGGGG
>Ga0114951_10001122_pt1 | contig 34555 bp, 33 predicted proteins | sample AM7aDNAmetaG_FD_88677 | JGI IMG/M metagenome (GOLD analysis project Ga0114951, IMG submission 88677) | Freshwater microbial communities from Finland to study Microbial Dark Matter (Phase II) - AM7a DNA metaG | ecosystem: Environmental > Aquatic > Freshwater > Lake | place: Finland: Lake Alinen... | reverse complement strand
GGGTACAAAAAAAGCAGCTTAAGGCTGCTTTTTCAGTTAACAGTTAACGGTAATCTGTTCCGTAGGAATGCCTACGGCATTATCAGTTATCAGATTAAGGAGACTCCGTGCGTTTTGCATGACATTTTGAGTTTGGAAATCCTTCTTAAATTGTCCAAAAAAAGCTCGATTAATAGATTGATTTCAGGTCACTTATAAAATCAATGTTATAACCGTTAATATGTATGCGATAAGCTTCTTTAATATTGGGACATATACAGAAATTTCTTCCCAGCTTATATATTTCTCTGAAATAAATAAAATGCTTAATTGAAAAATGAGCGGGATTAATTTTACATTCAAATACGTCAACCTGATTATTTTCCTGCTTTACAACAAAATCAATCTCAAGGCCTGATTTATTTCTCCAGTAAAATATGTTGCTTGGCAAAATAGTCGTTCTGAGCATATCGAGAACCAAATGTTCCCATAGTATTCCTCTGTCTTCATCCCTGATTTCATTCCAACCCTTGGCAAAAGTTACAAATCCGGTATCAAAAGCATAGCATTTAGGCCTTTGTGTAATTTCCCTTTTTCCACCTCCATGAAAAGGTGGAAGCAGGTACAGGAAATTAGCTATACTCAGTGAATCCAAATACGAGTATACCGTAGGACGTGTCAAACCGGTATGTTTTGAAAGTTGTGTATGCTCAATAAGGCTTCCGCTGTTCATTAAAATCAGCTGCATCAGTTTCATGAATCCCTGCCGATTTCTGATATTGAACAATTCTTGTACATCTCTTGCATAGAAACTATCCATCCATTCAGCATAGAATGAAGTATCCTTTGATGTGGCCATTAGCATTTCAGGTAAGCCACCGTTTAACAGTCGCTGGTCCAAACCGTATAACCCGAACAAATTTCTGCATTCATCCCAAAGCACAGGTGATAAATAAATGCTCGTTTTTCTTCCGGTAAGACTGTCCTTGAATTTACTTGTCGCCTCAATTGTCGAAGAGCCCGTAGCAAGAATTTTAAGCTCCTGATATTCGTCAGCTGCAATCTTCAAAACCTGACTGGGATCATTCAACCGGTGTACCTCATCGATTACAATTGTGCTTCCTGAATTAATTCCAGCGAAATAACTTTCCGGGTCTTCCAGCCTTCTTTTGACTGACGGCAGATCACAATTCAGGTAGATGTGCTCGCCGAGCATCTTTGTGAGTGTGGTTTTACCAACCCTACGAACACCTGATAGCCATACCAGTGGCCTTTTTTGCCAGGCAACATTGATTTTCTGAACCCAAAAAGGACGATGAATCATAATTGATATATTTTACAAATAGACGTCCAAATGTAAAATATATTTTCAATATGACCAAATTTATAAGGATTTATTTTAAAAACCCCAAGTCAGCCGGTAAAATTGATTAAAATTTTAATATCGCATACAATGGGATAATAACCTATTCTCAACAACAAAGAAGTTCAACAATAACAAAATAATATTACTTTTTGATTTTGAGGGTTTTTAATTCATAAATCTTTCTCAAATCATTCATAAAAAGGTTCGAATTCAGACCGCTTGTGGGTACAAATATAAGTTAGAAACCCCCGATAATTAATAGTTTACAGGGGTTGTTTTTTATAGCGTATGAATCAGGAGGTGAATGGAGGAGGTATATGCCCTTTTAGGTGTAAAGGGCGTTATTTAATCGTTTTTTGCCGTGGGCGTTAATATCCTTAATGGCAGATCAGCCTTTTTACCGAAATTTTTAGGTATACTTTTTGCCTTCTAACCGTTTATTACATTTTGTACTGCATCAAATGTCTCTTTGCTGATGATAGGCTGATGTATAACTTGCACTAAACTTCAGTCTTTTTTATCTGATGGTCACGAAATAGTTATAAATATTTTAATATCAAATTTATTTAAGATATAACACAACTTTTAATGTGTGAATGATGTAACTTTTTCCCGGAATGATGTAACACTTTCACAAATAAATAAGCACAAATTTGTATTCTTAAAATTAATTCACAAATTTAAATATTGATTATGAAAAAGCTCTTTAAAATTGCTGCTTCAGTTGCAGCGTTCCTGTTTATCGCTGTTTTAATCATTAAACCTGCTACAGCACAAAAAAGCGATGGTGGAAGTAAACCTATCCCTGACGATGTGATGAAAATTGTTAAAAGGTCATGTATTGCCTGCCATTCAAAAACGGGGAAAAACATGGCTATTGCTTTTGTCAGCTTTACAAAATGGAATGAATATTCACCTAAAAAACAAGCTGCTAAATCAAATACCATGTGTAAAATGGTATCTAAAGACAAAATGCCTCCCAGAAATTACAGAAAAAGCTTTCCTGAGGTCATCCTGACTAAGGATGAAGTTAAAAAGATCTGCGACTGGGCACAAACGCTGCAGGTCACTAAAAAATAAAAATAAGATTGAATCGATAAATTACGCAACAATGATCAGGTGACGAAAATAAGGGTAATAAAAAATTACCCAGTGTTTTTTGATAGAAAAATGAACTGAAATGATTTAATTAAAATTTAGTTTACCTCATTCTTATAAACCGGATACGTATTCAGCAACAGAAAAGCACGGTACTTCTTTGTCAGGGTTTCAGGAAGATTTAATATTACTTTTGAAACCATTCCGTCAGCATTGGTTTCTATATGTGTATCGTTCGTATAATCAGCCTTATAAGGTATTCCCGTTTTACTTTCAATTAACAATATAGAAAAGACGTAATCTGATTTTTTCACTTTGCTTCCCGTAATAATTGCCGTTATTTGTTTTCCATCCAACGCAAATTTGACATTTCGCATTTCAGCCATTGTTTTTTTATTTTTGTCTATTACTTTCAAATCAGCGCCGGCTGCTATGTTCATTAGTCCGGTTTTATAATCTGACATTCCCATGAGCTTCAGGAAATATCTGTAAAATTTAATCTTATCACAGTTGGCAATAGCATTTATAGAACACTCACCAATAATTTTACCGGTCGAATCTGTTTTTGTTGATAGTCTGTAATACTCATAAGGCATTTCCCAGGTACCGTTAAAATCAAGCAAAAATCCCTGTTCGTTTGAGAGTGTCAGAAGTCCTCCGTCGTAATCCAACAGCAGAGGGAACCTGGCATCACGGTCCGGGTCAGCAATACTACTGTCGCCTGATTGTTTAGCCTGTATTCCCCACAAAACAGCTTTGTTGCCACTTCCCTCCACAATACCAAGATGATATCGTAATGACTCAAACCCTATCTGGTTGTATGATGGTAAAATACTGGGGTTAGGAGCGGACAATCTCCCGTATTCAAAGATAGTTGAAGGATCGCCCGGTTTAACAGGTACTTCGTATGGGATTCTTTCAACACCTTTTCTCTTTCTTACAGAAAAAGTGAATTCCTTTGAAAACTTCGGAGAAATATCTCCCCAGAAATGCTTAAGCCCTATCCTTTTCCTATTTGAAATATAGGAACCTTCTATTTTTATAGTAAAGGTTGCACCATCTTTATCCGCCCATTTCATTCCGGGGATAATGGTCATAAACCGTCCTTCGGCAGAAACGTCCACTTTTGCTTCCTCGCCTCCGCTGAATTTAACGCAGAGTGATTTCTTATCAATGGCCGCATCAATAGTTCTGCCATTTTCTTTTACAATCAAAGTAAATGTCATCGACTGGTTAGCTTCAATTTCAAGTGGGGCAGGAATTTTCATATTTCCGAACGGATTGGTGAATATGAGGTTCACCCCATTGTCAAGTTTATTCACTTTTGTAATGCAACGTGAATCTTTCTTTCCTGCTTCGGTAAGAGGATAATCAAAAGGGATAAAGAAAATATCGCCGCTTTCCCCGGCAATGTAAATTCCCTTATTTCCGATAGCAGGGGATGAGTTCAGGTCGTTCCTTTCCTCATCTATACATTTATATGCCCAGCGTAAAGTCCCGTCATGGTTAAGGACCAGAAGCCTGCCATCTCCCGTCCCTATATAAATATTGTCGGCACCGTCAATAGCCGGCGAAGATCTCAGATTCACGTCCGTATCGTATACCCACACAGGCTTTCCTGTTTTAGGATCGAGGGCATAAACGGAGCCGTCAACCGAAGCCTGTATTATAGTACCATCCGACAGTTGTGCCGGACTCGAATAAATATGGTCTCTTGCTGCGAATTTCCATATCTGAAACCCGTTTTTTTGTGCATAAGCTCTCACATATCCGTCGTAACCGCCCAAAACAGCAGCACCGTTTTTATTTAATGAAGTTAGCATTATGCTAGCGGCATTGGTTCCCAGACCGCCATTCGACCATAGTTTACTGTTGGTGCCCAGATCGAAACAAAACACATTTTTAAATGCGGCAAAGTTCGTCCCGAAGAATAGCCTGTTTGTTTTAGTATTGATGGCAGGCAAAGACCAGACCATTTCGTTAACGGGATATTGATTTAAGCGCTTTCCTGTTTTCCTGTCGATTGCATACACCAGATAATTGTCATTGGGGGCAATAAGCGTACCGTTCGGCAGTATTCCAATATTACCTTCAAACCAGCTAACATTGTAGGTTTTAATTCCGAATGTATCCTTCACTTCCCCGGGCGTGTGGGCTTTAAATTTCCATAACAGCTCACCAGTTTCTCTTTTAAATGCATACACATAACCGTCGCCCGAACCGACATATACATTGCCTTCATCGTCCAGGAGTCCAGAAGAATCCATGATCTCATCCGTTTTAAATTTCCACTTCACATTTCCATTCTGATCAATGGCATAAAAAAAGTGATTTCCCGAACCAATATACACAGTTCCGTTTCCATCCACTACAGGTGAGCTAAAAATACCTTTTCCTGTTGCAACCCTCCATGGTTTCAGATCATTGATCATGGGTAAAACAGGGGTTCTCCCGTTCTGCACCGAGTTGCACCTGAATTTCGGCCAGGGGCTCTTTCTATCCAAAGGCAGGTCGTAATTAAAAGAAGTTGAAGTGTCGGGTTTTTTAATTTGCTCAGGAGTCATTACATAATGGGTAAAGCTGATGTTCGCCCGTAAATAAAAAAATAAACCGATAATTACAATTACGTATACGATGTGCCGCTTTTTAAATTTGTATTTCATTGAAGTTATAATTATTTTATTATTCTGATTATCTGGCTTTTATTTTATTAAATTATCTTTAATAAAGCTTGTATTAAGTTAATCTGCCATCCATTCCCTCCATACTGAGCTGATATTTTAACAAATTTAATCAAATTCATTAATCAGGATAAGGCGGAACCACATACTTTAAGAAAAAATTATAAATCAGGTTTCGTCCCCGATAATGATCGCATCCGTTATTACTGTTTATTCCTCAACAGAGCCAACAATAATGCTCTTTGATTAAAGTAATTTATCGGGATAACTTCCGGAATTTTAATATATAAAACTAGTCTGGTAATGTGTATTATATTTACTCATCATCCCTTGTGTGGTTAAGGAATGATCCGCGATTTCTTTCTTACAAAGAGGGTCTTCAGCAGATTATCCAGTTGAAGCAGAACAAGAAAAGAAAACAATACCATCAACACGGGTGAAACTTTATCCTTATAGGGCATTAATTTCTCCAGGTGTATCCCCACAGCGATCAAACGGAGTGACAGAGGCGCCATAACAACTGCAATGGTAAGAAAAAACCATGAAAGTTTAATGTTGAGGAAAGAAACTTTTTCATATGCTTTCCCGGTTTCAATTTTTCCCATAACCTTATCGGTGAAGTTATCTGAAGGAATCTCAATGAGACTCTTTTTTAAGAATTCACCTGTAATGCGACTTTCTTCATTTTCATTTTCTATCATAGTATTGACCTTAATTCGGTTTTCAGCTTCTTATTTAAAATGCTGTAAAATGTTTTTCTTCCCCTGTACAAAATTACCTTAATGTTCGATATGCTCAATCCTGTAATTTCATTTATTTCTTCAATGCTTCTTTCGCTAAGGTAATACAGCCGTAAAAGCAGACTTTCGTTTTGAGGCATATCATCAAGAGCCTGATTGATAAACCGCTTCTGTTCTTCTGCCTGCATAGTGTTAATGGCATCGCTTACAATATGCATATCATCAGGCCCAAGTTCTTTCTGGATCATGATTTCATTAAACCTTCGATTTTCTTTTAGCTTTTTCAATGATTCGTTTACAACAATTTTATAAAGCCAGGTGGAGAATTTGGAATCACCCCTGAAATTTTTCAGGCCTTTATAAGCCATGACAAATGCATCCTGCACCGCTTCTTCAGCCAGCAATTCATTTTTAAGGATACCGATAGCGACAGAATATAACATATCCTTATATTTGTCGACCAAATACCGGTAAAAGCCAGTGTTACCGGCTATTACCCGGTTCAGGTAATCTTCCTCGGTCATCCTTTATTTATTGGACTGCCGTGAATTGATAAAATAGTACACCAACAAACTTATACCGCCAAAAAGAAAGATCATGGAAAAATAGGCAACTTCTTTTTCAACTTTTGTAAACGTGTCCAATATAAAACCAAGAAATAGTCCAAATGAGAAGCCAATGAAAAGCAGTGAATATTTCAACACACCGTTGCCATTTTTCTTTCTGGTATAAAACTGTGACATATCAATACCCTTCTCAATGAGTGTCATCCTTTCTTTGTGCTTGGTTTTCAGGTAAAAATAAAGTGAAATGGCTATGGCAGTGAAAAAACCGACCGGCACGATGATATCTGTTAAACCTTCAAGTGCTTCAGGATTCATAATTTAATAATTTTGATAAATAAAAATGTTAATTACTGAATAAGATAGCATGAAGTGCATTTTGGTTACATAACAGGCGATTATTTAATAATATTAAAAAAGACGCCCGGGTTAATTCTGTTAATATAATCCCTGTTGTTTATCCGGTTCTGTAGTCTTTTCAAGTAAAGCATCGAGTACTTTTGTGGCAAGGCGGCTTGCTCCGAAGCGGAACAAATCCCTGTTCAACCATTCTTTTCCCAATATAGCGTTGACTATCTTCAAATATCTGATTGCCGTGTCCACATCAGAAATACCGCCGGAAGGTTTAAACCCGATTTTTTTTCCTGTTTTCAGTTGGTGTTCCCTGATAACGGAGCACATGATATATGCAGCCTCAGGTGTTGCCGATACAGGAATTTTTCCTGTTGATGTCTTGATGAAATCGCCTCCTGCCGCAATGGCAATTTCACTTGCCTTTCTGATGTTTTCAGCAGTCAGCAGCTCTCCTGTTTCAAGAATGACTTTAAGCTTTGCTCTGCCACATGCCGATTTTATCGTAGCAATTTCATCGAAGACTTCATTTATATTTCCTTCGAGTAACTTTCCCCTGGAAATTACCATGTCAATTTCATCGGCACCTTCGTTTACGGCATAGGTAACTTCTTCACATTTGATCCTGAGTGGAGATTGTGATGAAGGAAAAGCACCGGCCACAGAAGCCACGTGTATTCCAGTGCTCTGTAACTGCTCTTTTGCAAGCTTCACAAATACAGGATATACACATACAGCTGCAACATCAGGGAAACCTTCACCGTATGTTTTGAAACTGCTGGCCTGGCGGCAAAGGGTTACAATTCTGTTATGATTATCTGACCCCTCTAAAGTAGTCAGGTCAATTGTACTCAGGATAAGCTTATGGAGTTCCTGATTTGAAAAATTTTTTATTTCTGACTGAAATATCTCCTTCAGTCTGCTATTAATATTGAATTCTTCCATGTTACAATTGTTAACATCAACCGATCATTTTAAGAAAATTAATTTCCTGTTCGGTAAGGAATCTCCATCTTCCACGCGGCAGGTCTTTCTTTGTGAGTCCTGCAAAAATAACACGGTCAAGCTTTATTACCTTATAACCCAGACTTTCAAAAATCCTCCTGATGATTCTGTTTTTCCCGGAATGAAGCTCCATACCTATTTCACATTTGTCAATATCTTCTTTAACATAAGCAATAGAATCTACCGTAACAGGTCCGTCTTCCAGTTCAATCCCTTCCTCAATCTTTCTCATATCTGCCCTGGTGAGAGGCTGCTCCAACTGAATATGATACACTTTTCTGACTCCGTATTTTGGATGTGTCAGCTTTTTGGTCATTTCCCCGTCATTGGTAAAAAGCAACAGTCCGGTTGTGTTGCGGTCAAGCCTGCCGACCGGATATATCCTTTCTTTGCAGGCGTTTTTAACGAGATCCATGACAGTGTTGCGGTCTTCGGGATCATCAAAAGTGGAAATATAGCCTTTGGGTTTGTTCAGCAGCAGGTATACTTTTCTTTCTCCGGAAATAGTATCTCCGCCATATTGCACTGTATCACCTGGGTTTACCTTTGTTCCGAGTTCAGTGACAATACTTCCGTTGATCATTACCACACCCGAAGCAATCAGATTATCAGCTTCACGCCGTGAACATATTCCGGCATGTGCAAGGTATTGGTTTAACCTCATTGTACCAGTGACATCTGAAGTACGTTCGGTTTTTTTAACTACCGAATTCTTCAGAGAATAGGGTTTGTCAAAACGTTCTTTTAAATCCGTTTTCACCTTCCCTGTTATCACAATGACATGATCATTGTTTTTTCGGTTGAAACCTGATTTTTTATCCTGATACGACAGCTCAGATTCATCTTTTTTGTAAACCCTTGTTCTTTTAACATGTTTATCGAAGCCCTGCTTTTTATCATCAAATTCAGCGCTGTGTCTCGGAGCTCTGAACTCATCTTTATGCTGATCACTCTTGAGCCTGATATTCTTTTTTACGCCATATTCTGCAGGACTGTTCTTTTCATTGCCTGACACACCCCTTTTACTGTACACCCTATCTCTTTTAACTGGCTTGTCAAATCCTGACTTCCTTTCATTAAAATCAGGTTTAAATCCTTCAGGTTTGAAACTATCATCTTTGCGACTCTTGAACCCTGTGATTTTCTTCGGGCCACGATCCGACGCTTTGTCTTTTTCAATGCGGTGTTCATCATTTTTCCTGAAAGTCTTGCCGACAGGTTTTCCTTTAGACTTCAGCTTATCTTTTCCACCTCCGGATTTCCTGTCCCCACTTTTATTGCTTTTGATCATAATACTTAAAATATTTGCAAAGGTACGAAAGATAAGCGATTAAGATCAAATTTAATCCCTTATTCCTTCATTTCTAAGAATATATTTGTTTTGTACAATGGTTTTAAATTTATTATCATCACATGTTCAGCCACAGGCTGAAAAATTCATGGCTATTAGTTACTTATGCCGGTATGTATCGTATCAGAAAAGGTAGTTTTGCAGCAATGTGAAAAATTAAAAAATATAATACTACAACACACTTAATATAAATACAATTAAAAGAGTATTTAAATGAAAGGCATCCAACAGATAATAATTTTATTGAGCTCATTTACTTATATTTAAAAATGTATATATAAAAGAATATGATCTATATTTTTAATTGCCATTTATTTTATAATTTTGTAGAAATTAACAATTATATATAAAATATTATACTATGAATACCAATGAATTAGAAAATGCCCACACTATTTTAAAAGAATTTCATTATAAGTGGCATCCAATTGTCAGAGGATACAATAACAGGACTTTGTATATAAATTTATCCGATAATACCATTGCTGAAAAGCCGGTATCCGAGCAGATGAAAGCAAAATTCATAGGTGGTAAGGGATTTGGATTAAGACTCTTATGGGATGGTACAAAACCTGAAACCAAATGGAATGATCCCGAAAACGAAATCGTTATTGCCGGTGGTCCTGTTTGTGGTATAACCCAATATTCCGGCTCAGGTAAATCACTTGTGGTGTCTATATCTCCTCTTACCGATTCTGTTATGGATTGTAATGTTGGAGGTTATTTTGGCCCGTTTTTAAAGTTCAGCGGGTTTGATGCTATCGAAATCCAGGGAAAAGCAGAAAAAGATGTTGTCATCTATATTGATAAGGCTAATGAACTCATTCAAATTTATGAAGCTCCTCTTGAAGCACCTGACAGCCACATTCTCGCTGAACAGCTGACCGAGCTTTACGCTGCCGACGAAAACGACAAAGCAACAATATCCGTTGTATCTGCAGGTTCAGCAGCTGACCATACCCTGATAGGGATGCTTAATTTTACATTTTACGATAAAAGGAAAAAGACTGTCCGCTTAAAGCAAGCCGGTCGTGGTGGCATAGGAACAGTGCTCCGGGATAAAAAGATAAAAGCCATAGTAGCCAAAGTTGATAAAATTGATGGAACTGCAAATAATGTTGTGGATATCAGCGCTATACAGGAAAGAGGGAAACGCTTTAACCGGGAAATGCGTGAACTGGACGACTCACAGTGCGAAATGCGGACAAAAGGCACTGTCCACCTTGTAGAAATCATGAACGATCATGATCTGCTGCCAACTCATAATTTTAAATTCGGCTCTCATCCCGATTTTTACAAGATGCACTCCGAAAGATGGAAAGAAAGGTTTATACAAGGTACACCTGATGGCTGCTGGATAGGATGTAATATGTCATGTGCAAAAGCTGTGGGTGATTTTGAACTGAAATCAGGTCCTTACAAAGGGCAGAAGGTATTGGTCGACGGTGCAGAATATGAAACGGCCGGAGGTGTTGGTTCCAACATGGGCATATTCGATATAGATTTCATTATTGAAGCTAATTTCTATTGCGACACCTACGGAATAGATACCATTTCCTACGGAACCCTTATGGCTTTTGTCATGGAATGTTATGAGAACGGTATCTTGAACGAAGAACGCACAGGTGGATTAAAACTGAATTTTGGTAATATTGAATCCTCGCTTGAAGTTCTTCACCAGATGGGACGCGGTGAAAAGTTCGGGAAGATCGCAGGAATGGGTGTTAGAAAAATGAAACAGTACTTTGCCACACAGGGATGGGGCGACGCCGCCTTTATGCAGGATATAGGAATGGAAAACAAAGGCCTTGAGTATTCACAATACGTTTCCAAAGAATCTCTTGCCCAGCAGGGTGGATATGCCATGACCAATAAAGGCCCTCAGCACGATGAAGCATGGCTTATATTTATGGATATGGTCAACAATCAAATACCTACATTTGAAGCAAAAGCAGAGGCTTTGCATTATTTCCCTATGTTCAGAACATGGTTTGGTCTGAACGGTTTCTGTAAACTGCCATGGAATGACGTTGAGCCTGAAACGAACTCGCAGACCAGCGAACCTGCGAAGGTACCGGAGCATGTGGATAACTATATAACGATTTTCAATGCTGTTACCGGTATGAATATTGATAAGCATGAAATGATCAGACAATCGGAAAGAGTGTATAATTTTCAGCGCGTTTTCAACATCAGAAAAGGCTTCGGACTGCGTAAACATGATGCACAGCCATACAGAGCCTGCGGCCCGGTTACAGCTGAAGAATATGAATCAAGAGCCGAACGCTATGACAAGCAACTGAAAGAGATTATCGGTTTCGACCCGGAAGGAAAAACTACAAAAGAGAAAATGGCCGTACTAAGAAATTACAGGGAAGACAGGTATGAGCAACTTCTTGATGCTGTTTACAAAAGGAGAGGATGGACAAAAAATGGCGTTCCTACCATTGAGCACCTGAAAAATATCGGAATGGATTTGCCGGAACTGATTGAGGTTGTTAAACCTCTTCAATAAAATAAAAAAGGATGTTACAAATGTAACATCCTTTTTTATTAACTTTATAACATCATAATTTCGCCCTATGAAAACCCTGATGTTTGTTTGGAAGTATTTGAAAAACAAGTATGTAATTGCATTCATCGTATTTATCCTCTGGATTACCGTTATTGATAAAAACGATATTTTTACAGGGATCAGAGTTGATAAAAATCTGAAGGAAGTTGAAAAACAAAAAAAGAACTATTTAGAAGAAACAAAAAAAGACTCTATTGCAATAGATCAGATTAAAAAGAATCCATCATACCTCGAAAAATTTGCACGTGAAGAGTACGGAATGAAAAAAGATGATGAAGACGTGTTTGTGATCATTAAAAAATAGTTTTTTCAACTTCCGTGTTATATTCTTGTCAGTACAACCTTTCTGGTAATATGGATTGAAATGATCTTCCTTTTTAGTCAAAAAAGTAATCATCCATCGTCCATGTACTGACTGTAATCAATTCATCCTCGTTAATCATCGCTTTGTTGAACTCACGGAGCCTGTTTATCAATGATACCACTTCTGCCTCTTCAATTAACTGAATAATGACAACAGCATTGTAACCCGGCCATACGGGAGTGTTAAAACGGGGTGCACCCTTAATATTTTTAGCAGTGACCTGTTCTATGACCTGGTAACTGCTGACTTTATTTTCGTCAAGCAGTTTTAACAGGGGCTCAAGAACAGTAATATCGCACGTGATGTATATTATTTTCATTTTATAATAATTTAAATATTTGCTGATTCCACGACTTTCTCGCTTTTTAAGGTCTTACGGTTAACTGAAACATACAATACCGGAATCAAAAACATGGTAAAAAATTTCGAAACAAGTAAGCCTCCAATGCAGGTGATGCCGAAAGGCGCCCATATTTCCGATCCACTGCCACTGCTTACTGCCATTGGTATCATCCCAAGTATAGCCGCAAAAGCGGTCATCATTACCGGGCGAAGCCTGTGCCTTCCTGTTTCGGTAACAGCTTCGATAAGTGACATCCCTCTTTTACGCATCAGGTTGGTATAGTCAACCAGGATGATCGCCTGATTCAGGTCAATACCGATCAGCATGATAATACCCACAAAGGTGATGACACTTAAGGTCAGCCCCAGAAGTTTAAATACAAGCACAACCCCGACAATAGACAAAGGGACTGTAAACATAATTATCAGGGGATATTTCAGTGATTCAAACTGTGATGCCATGATCATATATACCAGTAATATACCTATGAGGAAAATCCATATCAGGCGTGAAAAAGATTCTTTTTGTTCCGAAAGTTCTCCCGACATATTAACATCAACCCCATCCGGGAATGAACAATGACCGAGGACCCTGCTAACCATCTTATTCCCTTCACCAAGGGAAATTCCTTTCAGTTCCGAAGTAACCATAACGATACGTTCTGATGACTCATGCTTGACCTCAAGTAAGCCGGTCCCGCCGGTTATCGTTGCTACCGATGACAGCTTTACCTGCTGCCCGGTAAGTGTAATCAGCATGATAGAACCAACGTCATCGATGCTTTTTTTAAATGCATTATCATATCGGACATTGATAGTAAAAGAATAGCCTTCATCATCAAAGTTGCCTGCTTCAGCTCCATATATACTTTGCCGGACCTGCATGGCTATCATTGCAGTATTCAGTCCCATCGAGGCGGCCTTGTTTTTATCAATATTGATCTGCATCTCCATTTTCCCTTTATCGATGGTTGACTCCACATTCATCAGTCCCTTAAGATGGTTGAGTGAGTCCATCAGCATTCTTGCTGCTGCATTCATTTTAGAGAAATCTTTGCCCATGATATTTATCTGCACAGGTTTCTTACTTCCCAGTGTGGCCGCCATGAGTACACTGCCCGATGTGATGCTGAAACTTTCTATTTCAGGTATCTGGGCTATTTTATCCGAAATGGCAATGGCAATATCTTTGGATGTTCTGCCACCTTTGGTGATCTTTACTTTACACATGACATTGGCAATGTTTTTCCCTTCGCTAAACCCTACCATGGAAAAAATACCACTTTCGGTCTGCCCGGCTACAGTATAAAGCAATTCCAGTTCCGGAACATTATCCCTGACCACTTTTTCTGCTTTCATGGCAATGCGTTCCGTTTCCTTGACATTTGTACCCACTTCTGTTTTCATTACAATTTTCAGGTCACCCGCTTCAAACTGGGGCATATAATCCGAACCTATTGTTTTAGCAATCAGTAATGCTGAAGCGAATAGTGCAATACAAAAAACGATCACCTGCCAGCGATGTATTACGGCCCAGTGCAGGGCACTGAAATAAGCGTTTTCGACAGCGATAAATGCTTTTTCGGTGACCTGAAAAAGTTTGTTTTGTTTTTTACGCTCTTTTGAAATCGGTTTGAGCATCTTAGACGCCATCATTGGTGTAAGCATTACCGATACAAGCAGGGAAGCCAGCAGGGTAACAGAAGTCAATATTGCCAATTGCCCGAACAGAATTCCGACAATACCCCCCATAAAGATCATAGGGATAAAAACAGCAATAATGGTAAGCGTTGAAGCAGTGATGGCAAGCCCCATTTCTCCTGTAGCAAATACGGCTGCCTGTTTTGGATGAACTCCTTTCTCGATGTGGCGGGTGATATTCTCAAGTACCACTATTGCATTGTCAACCACTATACCTATGGCAATTGCCAGCGACATCAGTGAGAATACGTTGATAGAAAATTTCGCAACAGCCATATAAATAAAAGCAGCTATCAGCGAAATCGGGATGGATACAATAACGATTATGCTGCTTCGTATGTTTCTTAAAAACAATAGAACGACAAAAACCACAAACAATGCAGCATAAATAATCGTGTCCTTCAGATTATTGATAGATGAAGAAACAATCTCGGAACTGTCAAGCAGCAGTTTAATTTCAACATCTTTAGGAAGAGTTTTCTGGATGCGCGCAACTTCTTTTTTTACAGCTTTGGCTACCTCAAGGGTATTGGCCCCCGATTGTTTCTGTACAAATATACCGGCAGCATGCTTATTATTGATCCTGAGCACTTCGTCTTTATCTTTTATACCGTCGTAAACCGTTGCGACATCTTTAAGAAATATGATTTTACCACCGAAAGTGGTAATGGGCATGTTGGCAATATCGCCTGCATTAGTGAATTCCCCCGGTACACGGACGGCAAAGTCACGTGAGGATGTTTTAATGTTTCCTCCGGGAATGGAAATGTTGCTCATTTTAAGGGTCTGAGCGATCAGTGGAACTGACAGTTTGTAGGCTTTCAGTTTATCCGGGTCAACATTGATGCTGATCTCACGGGTAGGAGCTGATATAACAAGGACAGTACCTACTCCGGCTATTTTTTTTAAAGGTGTATTGATTTTATCTTCGAGTATCCTGTGCAACCCGTTAAAGTTTTCTTTTGCATTTACCCCATAAATGATCACAGGAATCATAGAGCTGTTTATTTTAGCAATGATTGGCGCTTCGGCATCAGCCGGAAGATATCTTTTTTTCAGCTCAATCAGGTCGCGGGCATTAGAAGCTGCTTCGTTCATATCCGTTCCCCAGTTGAACTGTAGCGTGATAAAGGAAACATTTTCCCTCGAATTGGAGGTAATGCTTTTCAGTTTGGAAATTCCCGACAATATATCTTCGAGATGTTTGGTAACCTGCTGCTCAACTTCAACGGCTGAAGCACCGGGGTACACGGTGGCAATGGTCAGTGTGGGTAGTTCCACGTCAGGAAGCAGGTCCGTGGGAAGGGAGCGGAACGCTATAACCCCGAACAGGACGATGGCAATAAACAGCATTGAGGTGAAAACAGGGCGCTTAACGCCTATTTCTGGTAATTTCATAGATATTGCTCTTAATCGTTTTTAACACTTACTTCTGTTCCCTCAGAAAGCTTGTTCTTACCGTAGGTAATCACTTCCTGTCCTGCTTGCAGTCCAACTACAGCTACTTTATCCTCAGAAACATAAACTCTTTTAATATTAATACGGTGTGCCGTGTTTTTTACAAGCACATACACAAATTCCTCTCCCATTCCTTCCTGTTTCAGGATGGCATTTGAAGGGATAAACATACCGCTGATCGCCGGTGCAGTGATAGTAACGCCTGCATACATACCGGGTTTCATTATCATTCCCGGGTTTGAAACTTCAATCTCCACGGTGGCCGTATGTGTAGTACCGGATAATACAGGTTTAATATAATGGACCTTGCCGGTAAACTTTTTTTCAGGGTAAGCATCCAGAGTAATTGTTGCAGCCTGACCAATTTTTATTTTGGAAAGGTCTTTTTCACCGATTTCAATTTCAATTTTAATCGGGTTCACCTGCATCAGCTTGACGATACCTGAAGCCAGTGAAAGATTATTCAGATCAAGGCCTGTCGGGACAAACGAAAAGTTCTCCCCTTCTTTCACATTGACGGCGGCTATGATACCAGAAAAAGGTGCTTTAATCTGAGTGTTTTTTTTGAGCATGGCTACTTTTGCATCCGACGCTTCATATTGGGCTTTGACGTGATCATAATTCATATCACTTACACTGCCTTTGTCTTTTAAATGCGACAGACGTTCAAAGTCTTTTTTCAGTGCGGTATTTTCAGCCTGAGCCTGCATGAGCATCTCTGCTGACATTTCAGCAATGATATCACCCGCTTTCACATTGTCGCCCTCTTCAAAGTACAGTTTCTCAATTCTTCCCGGTAACACTGCACCCAGATTAGCTTCCCTGAAAGCTTTCACACTCCCCGAAAATGTTAGTACCGGGATGTAATTACTTTCTTCCACTTTTGCTGTTTTAATGACAGGCTTTTCGTTCCGGGTATTATCCGCTGGCTTTTTTGATGTGCAGGATGCTATTATTACTGTGATGAATACCAATATTGAAATTTTTGTTCTCATATCTCTGGTTTTTGATGTTAATTATTTATTTAATTCTACCAGTACTTTCATGAAATTGCTCTGATTGACACGGTACTCCGACTTGGCGTCAAGATTGTCGTAAAAAGCTTGCTGCCACAGTGTCTGCGCTTCGAGTACGTCGGCTATTTTTGACATACCTTCTTTAAAATCATCCGTGATAATTTTCAGGTTTTCCTCTGACTGAGACAGGGATGTCGCTGTTAATTCTATTTTTTTTGCACATTCGCTGAGCTTAAACTGAGCCTGCTTCACCTGAAGACTGATCATCTCTTTAGCCTCATCTAATTTCAGTTCGCTGATTTTCTGCTGATGCTTCGATATTTTTAGTGTGTACCCCTTTTCATTCCAGTGAAATATGGGGACTAAACAAGTCACCCCTACGTTCCAGCCGAAGCCGAAACTTTTCGACATTCCATCGTATGGATTTGGATTCATATAGTTTGCGTTGGCAGTCAGCCCTATCGTCGGGAGAAAACGCGAAACCATGAGTTTTACATTTCCTTTGGAAATATTCAGGCTGTTTTCAAGCAAATTGATTTCAGGCCTCCTGGATAAGGCTTTCTTTGAAAAATCTCCATCCAGATTCGTCAGGGCGATATCAATTATGGTATCGGTAAGCATCACTTTTGAGTCAATAGGCAATCCGATAATCTGACATAAAGCCATCGTTGACAGAGCCAACCCGTTAGTTGCCCTAAGCACTTTCAGCTCTGCATCATTTGTCTTCACCATCACTTTCAAAAGATCAGCCTTTGTGATGATACCTTCCTGATGATAATTTTCCACATCATAACGGAAACGGTCGATGGTAGCTTTATTCCTTTTAGCCAGAAAAAGCTGCTCCATAAGAGAAACTGTCCGCCAGTAGGCCTCATCTACTTTATAGATGATTTCTGATTCCTCCATTTGTTTATTTGCATAGGAAATATTCTCCATGTATTTAGCGGTTTTATTGAGGGTTTTGATCTTACCGCCCGTGTAGATTGGCTGAATCATAGCCACGTTGAAGATAAAATTGTCAAGCTGCCCGAGTTGCATGTCCTGAGGCGGTACGTGCGACAAAGGTTCAACAAGTGCCCTGATACCGGGGTCAACCTTCGACAGGTCAAGGTCTATCTGAGGAGTGCGGATCAAAAACCGTTCTCCCAGCCGCTGATATGTCCCCAGAAAATTGAAACTCGGCAAATACTCTGTAAAAGCAGCTTTGCGCAAAAGCTTTGCACTTGCCACTTCCTCTTCAGCAATTTTAACTTTGTAATTATGCTCCAGCGCCATTTGCCTGCATTTCTGCAGCGAAAGGCTCTCCTGTGCCGTTACTATTGACGGCAGTATCATTATCCACCATATAATACGTTTTATTTGTGTTGCCATATTGCTGTTAAACGTTTAATTTTTAACTATTCCATAAAGTATCAGATCGGCCATTTGGGCAATTTTCTTTTCCAGATCATCTTCCCTGTTAAATAAATAGATAGGCAATTCCAGACCTTTCATGACAATTGTAATTGCTGCAGCAGTATCTTCTATATTTCTGTAACGGAATACCCCGGCATCGTGTCCTTCATTCAGAATTAACTTGATCAGCATGATCTCGTCCGTATCATATTGATTCCTGATTTTAGCAATAAAATCAAGGTGAGAAGGAACTTCACTCATGATAGCCGTATAAAAATTGACTAATTCCTTTATCGAAAATAACCGGACCTGAATATATTCGCGGAATTTTTCCTCCGGAGTGGTTTTTTTATTGATCACCACCATCAGCTTCTCGATAAGAACAGCTACTTCTTTTTCCAAAACTGCTTTAAATATTTCTTCTTTACCTGTAAAATAATAATATACAGAGCTTTTCCCTTTATGTGCCGCTTGTGCAATTTCGTCTATCGTCGTCTTTTTAAAACCGAATTTGCTGAAAAATGTGCCTGCAACATCAAGTATACCTTCTTTAACTAAATCTTTTTCAACCATATATTTTTCTAGTTAGACTTTTCGACCAATCGAGATTTTCGGTCCAAAAGTACAAAGATTTTTTTAATTATAAAATATTTTTTCATATTTCAATAAAAAAATTAATCAGCAATTTACTTATAGGTAGAGTGATCATAAACCAATGAATCAAATTCTATATTAAATTTGCCGGTGTAAATAGGGAATGAAAAAATATAACAAAATACAGATTTACTTCATGTCGGGTACCGGGAATGCTCTTACCGCATGCCGCTGGATTAAGGAGTCTGCCGAAAAGCAGGGATTAGAAACAACGATCATTCATATTGACCGCTTTGATAAGAATACGTTTATTACAGCCGATAATACAACGCTGACAGGTTTCGCCTACCCTGCCCATGGGTTTTCCTTGCCCTGGTTCATGCTGAAGTTTATTGCCTGTTTTCCGGTAGGGCACGGAAAAGATTTCTTTCTGTTGAATACCCGTGCAGGAATGAAAATGTCGCATTTGTACCTTCCAGGCCTGAGCGGGATTGCCATGTGGCTTCCACTGTTTATCCTTATTTTAAAAGGATATAAAATTAAAGGGATGCTTCCGCTGGACATGCCTTCGAATTGGATATCACTGCACCCTGGGATCAGAAGACGGATAGTTGATTCTATCATTGACAGGTGTAAGCTGATCACCGGAAACTTTGCTGAAAAATTGTGTTCCGGTAAGAAATCTTTTCGTCCAATACTTTGGGTAGAGATGCCATTTGATATTGCCGTTGCACCTGTTAGCCTTGGATATTTTCTGATCGGTCGTTTTTTCCTTGCGAAGACATTTTTTGCTTCCTATACATGCAATAATTGTGGAATATGTATTGAATATTGTCCGGTAGGGGCGATAAAAATGCGTCTGGGCAGGCCTTTCTGGACTTTCAGCTGCGAAAGCTGTATGCGTTGCATGAACAATTGTCCTAAAAAAGCCATTCAAACGTCCCATCTTTTTGCGTTCATGATGATATGGATGGTTTCGCTTTTCCCGCTGACAAACATGCTGATGGAATTTATACTGAAGAATTCTGCTCCATGGGTTCATTTTTTCTCCGGAATGATTGACCTCATAATAGTGTCGGCTTTTAATATTCCATTGCTTTTCTTTACCTATTGGTTGCTCCATATTTTATTGATTATTAAACCTGTAAACAAGATTTTCACCTATACCTCTTTGACGCGCTGGTGGCGACATTATAAAGTTCCCGGTCTTCATGTGAAAGAATACCGAAATTTAAACTAAGATGGATTTTATTGAAATATTAAGTGTCGACAGTTCACGATTGACCATTGATATCGCATCCGAAGCAGTTGGAAATGATATTGAGCGGTTCAGGATGGTTTTTGATCTTTGTTTCGATATGCCCTATCCAATCTCGATGAGGGCTGCAAGGGTCGTTCAGTTGTGCTGCGAAAAATTCCCGAAACTCATTTATCCAAATCTGGAGGAAAGCTTTGAGAAGATGCTGAAGTCGGATGTTGAGGGAGTAAGAAGAGGCTTTTTGAAGATCTATGCCGAAAATATTGACCTGCGAAAATTCAAAGATCCCGGACTGTTGATATCCTATTGTTTTGAATGGCTTTCTGACCCGGAACAGCCTATTTCTGTAAGAGTGTATGTTATGGATATACTGTGTAAATACACTAAAATTGAGCCTGATCTGAATAATGAACTGGCAGGCATTCTCGAATCGCTTATTTATGACGGATCAATAGCCGTCAGAAGCAGAGCAAAATATGCTCTGAAAAAAATTTATAACAGTTAACACCTTGATGTGACTATAATTCAGCAGAAAACTGCTTTAAAAACCTGACATCGTTTTCAAAATAGAGACGTATATCTTTAACACGGTACTTAAGCAGAGCTATACGTTCAACCCCCATACCGAAAGCAAAACCGGTATATATTGTACTATCGATGCCACAGTTCTCAAGAACATTTGGATCAACCATGCCGCACCCGAGTATTTCTACCCAACCGGTATGCTTACAAATGTTACATCCCTCTCCTCCGCATATAAAACAGGAGATATCCATTTCTGCAGAAGGTTCTGTGAAAGGAAAATAGGATGGCCTCAGGCGTATCTCCGTGTTTTCTCCGAACATTTCACGGGCAAAATATAAAAGTGTCTGTTTCAGGTCGGCGAAGGAAACATTCTTGTCAACATATAAACCTTCAACCTGATGAAAAATACAATGGGCTCTGGCTGATATGGCTTCGTTCCTGAATACTCTTCCAGGGAAAACTGCCCGGATAGGTGGTTTGCTTGTTTTCATCGTCCTCACCTGGACAGAAGAGGTATGGGTCCTTAAAACAACATCCGGATTTTTTTCAATGAAAAAGGTATCCTGCATATCTCTGGCCGGATGTTCAGGCGGAAAATTCAGAGCAGTAAAATTATGCCAGTCATCTTCAATTTCAGGGCCTTCTGAAACAGTGTAACCCAAACGGCCAAATATTCGGATGATTTCGTTGCGTACAATGGATATAGGATGCCTTGCCCCCATGGACGAAAACTCAGCAGGCATCGACAAATCCAACTGATGTGTTCCCTGCTGCTGCTGGCTCTCAATTTCGTTCTTAAAATGGTCGTACTTTTCCTGAACAAGATTCTTCAAGCGGTTGATAAACAATCCCATTTCTTTTCGCTGATCTGCAGGAACATCTTTAAATTCAGCAAACAATTCAGCAACAATACCTTTTTTACTCATCATTTTCAAGCGAAATGCCTCCAGTTGTTCCTGGTTTTCAGCAACAAACAAGTTTACATCTGCTATGAGTTTTTCTATCTTCTCTTTCATTATTCTTTAAAACTTATTTCAGCACTTTAACCGTCATTTTCACATTTTCCTTCGGGCGGTCGCCGGGCAAAGTAGCAACGGCAGCAATTTTATCAACCACTTCCAGTCCGGAAATAACTTCACCGAATACGGTATAGTTTCCATCAAGATGTGGCGTTCCGCCTATGGTGGTATATGCAAGTCGCTGTTCTTTGGTAAAAGTTTTTCCAAGCATTTTCTCCATATTTGTGAGTTCAGCATCCGAAAACACTTTTCCCTGAACTATATAAAACTGGGAACCATCCGATTCTTTTTTCGGATTAACAGCATCACCAAGCCGCGCAGCAGCTAAAGCACCTTTTTTATGGAAATACTTCGGAACTATCTCTGCAGGCATTGTATAGCCCGGGCCACCGTTACCAACTCTGGACATACTGTCAGGGACTTTTGAAAGCGGATCGCCTCCCTGTATCATGAAATTTTTAATAACACGGTGAAACAGTGTGCCGTCATAAAATTTTTCCTTGGCAAGTTTGATAAAATTATCGCGGTGATTCGGAGTTTCATTGTAAAGCCTGACTTTAATATCACCAAATTGAGTGCTGATAAGGACAATTCTGTCCTTAGGTTTTGGAATAAAGCAAGCCGTGATAAAAAAGAAAGAAACAAAGCATAAAAATTTTAGTGTAAAAGTTTTCATGTTCTTAATTTTTTTATAAATTTGTTCGATTATTGAAAATTTTAGCAATATTACAAAAAATTAACGAACATGAAAACCCTTATATTAAAACTGATGGCATTGTTCTTTGTCCTGACCATTGTTATTACCTTAAGCAATTGTAAGAAGGACACTGCCTGTAAAGCAGTTATTACGGTAAAATTGCTTTCAGATACCAATATTGTTGTTCCTTTCGTTCTGGTTAAAGTTAACAAGCAATCTGTCCCCGGTGCTGAATATTATAACGTCGAAGGTTATACTGACAGGCTTGGGCAGTTTAAATATACATTCCCACTTGAAGCCATCCTTGATGTCAATACCAGGCTCGATACCAATACCGATCCGCTTCAGCAACCAGAATGGATAGTAGGCGAAGGTACATTAAGGCTGAAACCGGGTGAGACCGTGCAAAAAAGTATTTTCATGCAATAGGGTTCAGACCCTGTTTTTCTCATTATAGCATTTCCTGCACAAAGGTTCGTAGGTATCTTTTTCTCCCAGAAGAACAAGTTTTTCGTCTTTAACAGTTCTGTGTGAATATTGAGCAAGATCTCCGCAATTCATACAAATAGCATGAACCTTGGTTACATATTCCGCGGTTGAAAGCAAAGCGGGTATGGGACCGAACGGTTTTCCCAGAAAATCCATATCGAGGCCAGCAACAATTACGCGCATGCCATTGTTTGCAAGATGATTGCAAACATTTACCAGCTCTGCATCAAAAAACTGGGCTTCGTCAATCCCAACTACATCTATTTCATTGGCAAGAAGCATAATTTCTGAAGCGTGATGCACAGGTGTCGACAATATGCTGTTCTGATCGTGCGAAACCACAGCAATTTCATCATAACGGGTATCTACGGCCGGCTTAAAAATTTCAACCCGCTGCCGAGCAATCTTTGCACGTTTTAAGCGTCGTATCAACTCTTCTGTTTTTCCAGAAAACATTGACCCACATATAATCTCGACCCATCCGGATCTTTTATTTTCATCTATGGTTGTTTCTGGAAACATGCCTGAATAAACTAAAACTTTTATATCTTTATACCTTGATTTAAAAATACAAATTTATCAATTTTCAGCGTTCTGTCATTATAAAAAAAATTCCATGAGCAACAGCAGGGAAATTCTCATTCAAAAAATTATCGGGAGCCTCGACATTATTGTTGACCAGACATCCTCTATTAACCGGTATACAGCCACAATACCGCAAATTGAACTGGATATTGTGATGGCAAATATCAGGGAGCTATATGAAGATTATCATAATTTAAGTCAGCTGAACGATGGGTTTTTACCAGGTAAAAAAGAAGAGCAGGTAGCCGCCCCCCCTGAAACTGTGCCGGAAGTGGCTGAAGTACCTGAAGCCGAAGAAATAAAAATGCCCACTGCGAAACCGGAAGAAGAAAAGGCAAAAAAAGAACCGGTAAAAATCCGCTTTGCACCTCCGGTGATTGAAGATGAAGTGTTTGGGAAGAACATGACAAAAGCGAAAATACAGGAAGCTGAAAAGCCTGAAGAAAAGACGTCTCTAAAATCTTCATCTGCAAAAGAAATATCGCTGGATTTATTCGGCAGCCAAACCATTGCTGACAAATTTAAGGATGACAAGCAATCATTTAATGAAAAACTTCACAAGGAAAATGCAGATAAAAGCCTGGCATCGAAAATGCTCCATAATCCGGTTAAAGACCTTAAAACAGCTATTGGCATCAATGATAAATTCAAGTTTATGAATGAATTGTTCGAAGGAAACCTGAACGATTACAATAAAACCATTGAAACCCTGAACAATTTCACATCCGAAAAGGAAGCCTTAGACTGCCTTGATTCTCTGTGTATGACATATAAGTGGAAGGAAAATTCCAAATCATACGAAGAATTGAGAATCTTTATCATGAGACGTTACGCAACTACGGCTTAATTTTTTCTGCAATGCGTAAAACAGTATTTCTTTTTATATGCCTTATCGGGTCGGGCCTTTTTGCTCAGGATATCAATTATGCCCGCAATATTATTGATACCCTTTCTTCCTCAGGCTATAAAGGCAGAGGATTTGTCAACAACGGTGACCGAAAAGCTGCTGCATTTATAGCGGGTGAGTTCGAAAAAATGGGACTAGGCCGGTTCAATATGAACTTCAAACAGATTTTTAACATCAAGGTGAATACTCTCCCTTCAAATACTGACGTTTCTTTAGGCAATAAAAGACTCAGCCCGGGTACAGCCTTCATGGTTTCGTCATCTTCACCGTCAATGAAAGGCACGTTCCCGGTAATTCACCTGGGTAAGAGAATTCTGAATCACCAGAAACGCTTAGAAAAATTCAGATCCCAAAAGCTCAGTGATCATTTTATTCTGATCGACAGCAGGGGCTCAAAAAGAAAAGATTTAAACGAGTTGATGAAAAAGATCAGGCTTAGTAATTACCTGAATGCAAAGGGAATAATTTTCATCCGTGACGGTAAATTATCATGGGGAACATCAGCATCAGGAAAGGTCACGGATTTTCTTTCACTCGATGTTGTTCGTGACAGCATACCTAAAAAGGTTAAAACCATTACTGTGGACATTAAAAATAAATTCTTCGACATTTACGAAACTCAAAATGTCCTTGCATATATAAGTGGTATGGAAAAACCGGATTCTTTCTTTGTTTTCTGTGCACATTATGATCATCTCGGACAAATGGGAAAAGATGTTTTTTTCCCCGGAGCTAACGATAACGCAAGCGGTACAGCAATGGTTATGAACCTGGCAAAGTACTTTTCACAAGCGGAAAATCTGCCGGATTACTCTATTGCTTTTATCCTTTTTACAGGCGAAGAAGCCGGATTGCTTGGATCTGAATATTACACAGCACACCCTTTGTTCCCATTAAGTAATATTAAGGCCTTATTTAACCTGGATATGGTCGGTACAGGCAGTGACGGCATTACTGTTGTGAACGGGGATACCATGCATTCAATTTATAATAAGCTGGTTGAAATAAACAATACGAACAACTATCTGAAAACGGTAAATAAAAGAGGACAATCCTGCAACAGCGATCATTGTCACTTTTTCAGGAAAGGCGTGCCTGCTGTTTTTATTTATAGCATGGGAAGCGAATTTACCGAATATCATAACGTTTATGATCTGTCGCAAAAACTCCCCCTCACCAGATACAATGAAATATTCAGGCTACTTACAGACTTTGTAAAATCATATCATAAAAACTAATGGCTAAACTCACTATCGTCCCGACACCTATTGGAAATCTGGAGGACATTACTTTCAGAGCGGTGAGAATATTAAAGGAAGCCGATTTTATTCTTGCAGAAGACACACGTACCACTTCAAATCTTTTACGGCATTATAATATTCAGAATAAGCTGACTCCCTTTCACCAGTTCAATGAGCATAAAAATTTGCTATCGGTTATCAGCAGGATCATGGATAATAATAATGTTGCAATGGTCAGTGACGCAGGAACTCCGGGTATTTCAGATGCGGGTTTTCTTTTAGTCAGAGAATGTATACGGGAAAATATTGAGGTTGAATGCCTTCCAGGCCCTACAGCCTTTGTCCCCGCTCTCATTAACTCGGGTTTCCCCTGTGATAACTTTGTGTTTGAAGGCTTTCTTCCTGTAAAAAAAGGGAGAAAGACCAAACTGGAAAAACTATCCGGCGAAAGCAGGACCCTGATATTTTATGAGTCACCTCACCGGCTTATTAAAACGCTGGAAGAATTCAGCGGGGTGTTCGGACCTGAAAGAAAAATCTCAGTTTCCCGTGAACTGACGAAAGTATATGAGGAAAATATCAGGGGAACAATACCTGAAGTTCTCGCTCATTTTATTGAAAAAACGATAAAAGGAGAAATCGTTATAGTTTTGGAAGGGAGCAAATAAAATATTATGAAATCAAAGCTTCAGCATAAACCCTTATTGGAATTTTTTCTTCCCGGGAAGTCTGAAGAGTGCCATTTACCTTTATACGCTACCCATATATCAGCCGGATTCCCCTCCCCGGCAGAGGATTTTATTGAGCAGAAACTGGATCTGAACCATTATCTGATCCGGAACCCTTCTGCTACCTTTCTGGTGAAGGTCAACGGAGAATCCATGACGAATGCAGGTATTCTGAACGGAGACATTCTCGTCGTCGACCGTTCAGTTTCACCTGTAAATGGCATGGTGGTAATAGGGGTGATTAACGGTGATTTCACTGTTAAACGGATTCTGAAACAGGGAAAAAAATTGTATTTACATCCTGAGAATGAAAAATTTAAACCGGTAGAAATTACAGAGAGCATGGATTTTCAGATCTGGGGTGTAGTTACTTATGCCATACATAAGATCTGAAATGAATTACACTTACGAATATCCACGCCCTGCCGTGACCGTTGATGCAGTCGTTTTCAGGATACATGCATCCGTTCTGGAGGTTTTACTGATACAGAGGAAGTTCCCTCCTTTTCAGGCTATGTGGGCTTTGCCGGGTGGATTTCTCGATATGGAAGAAACACCCGAAGAAGCCGTTTACCGTGAGTTACAAGAAGAAACAGGTTTAACGGATATCAGGCTCAACCAATTTCATACTTTCGGTGCAGTAAACAGAGACCCACGTCACAGGACAATAACTGTGGCATATTATGGTATACTTCAGAAACGAAATGCTTCTGTTTTCAGTGGTGACGATGCCTCATCTGTCGGATGGCACCCCCTGAACAAATTGCCAGAGTTAGCCTTCGATCATCTGGATATCATCTCATTGGCAAAAATGTGCCTGAAGAAAATCAATCCATAATTAAACCCTGAATAGTTATTTCGAAGTCATTTTTTTAATTGAATCCTCAATCTTATCCATTTCATTTTTAAACTCTTCATTCAATGCCTCCCATTCCGATTTTTTTTCTGTTTTAAAATCAGTGATAAACTTTTTAAATGAAGAAATTGCATTATTGAGGTTTTCATTTTCAAGCAGTCCGCTTTTTTTTGTTTCATTTGAGTCTTCCATATAATTAAATTTTAATCATGCCTTTTGGCATGGGTGTTAATGAATAATACTACGATATGCCCGTTGGATAAAATTAATAATAAAGTTTTACAATTTAAAATAAAAGTAAGCAATGGCGAAAACGGTTTTCTATTCTTCCCTGATAAAATGTCCCTGTTCGTCGAAATATTTCCAGCTGCCTGCTTTTTTATTTTCAACATATTGGCCGGATATTGAAACGCTTCCGTTGCTATTGTATTTGACATATTCTCCGTTTTTAAAATCATTTTTATAAATGATTTTTTCAGATACCTGCCCGTTTTCAAAATATTTTATTTCAGGCCCCTCTCTCACATTTTTGCTATAAGATGTCTCCTGCATAAGCTGACCCGATTTATAATACTCTTTCCAGACACCGCTTTTTTTTGAAAGGGTATAAGATATTTCGCCCTTCTTCTCCCCGCTTTCGTAATAATATAGCCATGTACCAACTTTTTTATGATGTTCGTAAAACTGTACTTCTTTTATTTTTCCGGATTCAAAAAAGTATAGCCATTTCCCGGTTTTTTGTCCATTATCATAGTATTCGGCAAACTGCAGCTTCCCGTTCTCAAAATAACCTTTGTATGCACCATGAAGACTCCCGTTTTTATAAAAAGCCCTGGTGCGCATATTCCCGTTTTCGTAAAACTTCAGCCATTTCCCGTCAGAAACATTGTTTTTATTTTTCCCCTTCTCCTTTATTGCCCCACTTTCATAATAGGTTAGAAATTTTCCGTGCAGCAGGTTGTTTTTAAAGCATACAACAGACATGACTTTTCCATTGGCATAATAGGAGGTCACCGTTCTTGAACTATCGGCATTCTTTCTGCCGGCATATACACAAGCGGTGATAAGTAAACTGCAGATCAGTAAAAAAAATTTATTCATGAGTTATTTAGCGGTAACCACAATTTTCTTTACTTCCTTCAGGTTTTCCATTTCGAATTTCACAAAGTAATTTCCCGCAGAAAGTTTTTTCCCGGAACCTGAAACAGGCTCCCAGGCTATGGTATGTTTTCCCGAAGCGATCTGGCCATTTTGCAAAACGGTTATTGTCTTTCCGGAAACATCCACTATGGTTAATTTGGCCTGTCCCGCCTTTTTAACATAAAACTCAATATTGGTATATGTAGAACAAGGATTCGGGTTTATCCGGAGAATATCTGTTGACTTGTTTTCGATGATGCTGATTGTATTTTCCTCAACATTAATATACATGTCCTTTGTTTTCGTACCATTAGGGGTTGTGAGTCTGACCGTATAAAAGCCCGGAACGCTGTATGTAAACGAAGGATCCTGAATATTACTTTCCTCGGTACCGTCGTTATTAAAATCCCAGCTCCATGTACCTGCAGCCGGATACGATAAATCTGTAAATGCAATTTTGAGAGGTGCTGTTCCCTGAGTAATATTGGCTGCAAATTCGGTATAGGGTGTCAGGTTTTCGTTGACAGTAAAAACTTGCTCATCCGACCAGTCACTCCATTTCTGATTATGATCACGGTAAGCGATTCTCCATCCATACTGACTTCCGTTGGTCAGCGGGCTGGTCAGCTGAATTCTGCGCAGGTCAATTCCGGCGTTGAGGTCTCTGGGAATATAATCGGGAGCACCACTGTCGCCGTAAATATTAACCCAGTCTCTCCTTTTCTCAAAAACAGGGCTGCTGTAATCACCCGGACTAGCTGTAACCTGAAACTTACTGCTCATCACAGAGTCGGCACCTGCAAACTGAGAAGCAACCAGTAACGGCAACACTCCTGTCTGCGTTGCAGGTGACATCGCTACCGGTTTCTCCGGTGCCGGCTGGTTCTGTTTACGATAAATGTGATCAATCAGCAGGCAATTGAGGGGTTTGTCGTTATTTCCGAACGAGAATGTATACAGATCAAAGCTGCTGTTATCAATATCTATGTCCACAATGTTAAAAACATAATGGTCACGTGCAATCATGATCTCATCATAATCCTGTTGATTCGGATACATTCCCCATCTGTCGAGAGCAGAGCCTGCACCTCCTGTAAGCATTACGTAAAAATCACCTTCCGAGCCCACTCTGGACTCAATCGTCCCTCTTTCGTAGCAATGTGAATGACCGTAAGCCAGCAGCTGAACTTTATCATATTGCTGCAGGGTAGAAATTACATCATTCTGTATATAGGAGGTATTTCCATCAGGCCATATTTCGCTGTGTCCCGGCTCATGTGTGAAACAAAATGCCATCTTCACATCCGGATTCGAATTTGACTGTGTTAATTTCTGCTGAATCCATAAAGTCTGAAGTCCGTTCGTATAAATGGAATTGCCGTTGATAAAAATAAACTGATTGTTTAAATAATAAAAAGAGTAAAATTTTTCTGCAAGAATTCCGGTATAATCACTGACGTCATCATACTTCATGTAACTGTAATAATACGCCGATTCGTTTTCGTGATTGCCAATGCTTACCATAAACGGAATGTTACGGGAAAGACATGCAAAAGGTTTAAAATATTCATCTTCGTACAGACCAATTGTACCACCGCTGGAAACAATATCGCCGACATGAACAACCAGATTAATTTGATTCTGAATATCCGGGCCATACATTTCAATGGCTTTGTCACGGGCAGCATTTGCAATCTCTGTTGTTTTTACAATATCTGTACGACTGTCGCCTAAAAGGATAAACCGCAGGTGCTGATTTGGCAGAGGGCTTGCCGGTGGTGTTCTGAAGCTGCAAATTTCCGACTCTTCAGTACCGCTTATACACTTATAATAATACTCCGTATTTGGTGTAAGACCTGTTAATTTCACCGTATGCCACTTTTTACCGCCGATATCTTCAACGGAGCCGGACTGTGTCAACCCCAGAAAGGAAGTTTCACCGTACTCCACCGAAGTTGAAGCTGTTTGTGTGGAATGCCAGCTGACATATATACTGTTTGAAGTTGGCGTTTGCAGGTAAGGTAAAATACCTGTCAGTACAGGGTTGATAACATGACCATATCCTCCCAGTGAAGTCACTTCGGCCTGACTTAACGGATGGTCGAAAATTGCAGCCACAGCAATGTCAATTTCACCATCCTCACCATCATTATCGGCAAAAAAATCCACCTGGTTCTGCCCTGATGCAGCGAGCAGTGCATATTCACCGTTAACAGGAAGGGAGGGCCCGTTTAAGATCAGTGTTCCGTCAAGATATACCCGGTAAAAATTTCCCAGGTCAACTGATATAACGAGCCGATACCATTCATTCGTATTGACTGCATATAGTGAATAGCCTGGCCCGTTCGTCGACCGGCCGAGCTGACCTGATGTATTGATAAAGAATTCCCCGTCGTCACTGTTTCCGGCACTGGTCTGATAAAAGCAATGCCAGATATTTGTCTGTGCCACTTTAAAGTCAAAAACCATGCTGTACTCATTTACACTGAGACCTCCTCCGTTTGAGGCAATGTTGTGATGGCAGATATAATAGCTTCCAGTTCCAATTCTGACAGCATTATCACCGGTAGCCGGACCGGGGACCTGTAATTGAGAACCTGAAAGAACCAGGTCGCTGCCGGTTGTCGCTGCAGTCAGATCCGAAGCATTTTCAAACTCCCACAGTCCCGTGATGCCCGGATGCTGGGCCGGGATGATCTGTGGGGCCTGTGCTTTTATATATATAGTGGAAACAGCTATAGCAAAAACCAAAATAAATGATGCGATCGTTTTCATAGTTTTCGATAAAATTTAATATAAAATTAAGGATAAATTTACAATATCCGCAAAATTTTGAATATTTAATATATTGACACAGATGAAGTGAAATGTCTTTCTTACTGTTGTAAGTCAAATAAATCCTTCCAAATTTATCAGGCAATTTCTTCAGCCTGCCATACTCAAAGGTCAGAACGACCGTTTAGCGTCTTTTCTTCTTTTTACCAGGTTTATCTACAAGTGTAAATTTAATTGGTAAGCAATACTGAACGGAAACCTTTTCCCCTTTCTGTTCCCCGGGTATCCAGGCATTCATGGCACTTACAACCCTTATTGCTTCCTCATCACATCCTCCTCCAATACCTCTTAACATTTTCACACTGGATATTTCTCCGGATTTGGTGACTACAAAGGTTACATAGACAGTTCCTTCAATTCCTGCTTCCCGTGCATATTCGGGATATTTAATATTGTCTTTCAGGAATTTACTGAGAGCATCTATTCCCCCCGGGTACTCCGGCATTTGCTCAACTATAGTAAATGGTTTATCATCAGACTGAGCATGACACAACATAGCAGTGAGGCAGAAAATAATGAGCGGGATTATCCTCTTTTTCGTCATCTTGATTTGATTTTTCATAAGTGAAAATATTTTATAATAAGAACTAAGAAGCTGAATGCTATGGAAACGCCTGATCATATTCATGAATATATTTTAAAATCCACACTGATCTCCACATTTCCCTTCAACATCGACCAAACAGGGCAATATTTATCTTCTGATAGTTTGATCACTTTGATCATATCCTCATCTGTAACATCAGAAGATTTAATATGAATGTCAATTAAAATATTCTTAAACCCTGTCGGATGGTCTTCCTTTCTTAATCCTTTGGTATCAATTTCGCACTTCTCTATTGTCCTATTCATCCTTCGAAGAAAAGTCAGTACTGCACTTCCCAGGCAGGATGATAAACTTAAAAGCAGCAATTCTAGTGAGGTGTAGCCTGAATCATTCCCCAGAGGAGAAATATAATCTATTGAAACCGGCTCGTTACCGGCAACAGTTCCTATAAAATTAAGTTTATCGTCAATGAGCCTTAATGATGTGTTGAGTTCTTTTGTTTTATCCGTCATTTTTCAGAATTTTAGTTATAAATTGACTATTTAATTGTAACCCTGTAACAAGCCGAATCCATTGCACAGCAGAAATTCATTTTATTTTTTCTCTGAGTTTTATTGCTATATTCTTTGAATAAAGAACAAGAAGAAATCCTGATATATAAATAAAAATTAATCCTGCATTCTGCCATATTGTTTGCTTGTAAGCGTCAAAATTCCAGATAAAGTCCCGAACAATGCTGATGACAGAACTGATGAAGGGAGGGAATTTAAAGATTATTGTACAGAGCCCGATGATGACGATAGATATCTGCAGCCCTTCATCGAAACCCAGACCGAAAAAGATTTGTTCCTCATCTGTATCTTTCACTATTTTGTTAGTGATCTTACCGGAATATTTAAAAACAAGATAAGCAACCAGAAAAACCAGTATTGTCAATGCTATCAGCCCTATTGCCACAAAGGGTGTAACAGGATTAGCAGGATCAGATGCTGTCGAAGTTATGAAAATGAGAAGCTGGAAAAGCAGATTGAGCCCCTGAACAGCTATAATAATACTAAAAACTATAAGTGCAATTTTTATCAATTCCGTTTTTCTCATAATATTATTTTTCTGATGAACACTGGTGTGCGTTCCATGTAAAAGTTGTTCCATTGACATAACGTGTATCAATTCAATTCATTCGGGTATTTAAAGTTCATCCCTTTACGAACCTGAAAAAGCGTATAAATTTATAAAAATTATTTATCTGTTCAATTTATTTTCATGTTATTTTCAATTATTACTGATTTATTGAAGGCAAAGACAACACGCATTGTTCATTGAATTCTGTAATCCAAAATCAAGAAGAAATCACCTGATTCGAATTAAAAAACCCCCGCTCTATTCGCTTAGGGCGGGGGCCAAAAAAATAAATCAAGAGTGAAAATCAGTTTTAATCTGATATATAGTGTTCGAAAACATAAAAAGGTAACCGGGGAAAAATGCTTTTCTTTAAAAAAACTGAGAAAAACTGAAATTTTATTAAAACCTTATCGGAGATAGATTATTGCAGGGCATAAAATCGAGCTGGGTTATTGAAGATATACGGAGGATCCGGTCAGAAATCTTTTTTATTTATCTAAGAATCTCAATACTCCCATACCTTTCTTCCTGTACCCCTTCAATTGCTTTCGCATGCAATGTATAATAATATACCCCGTCAGGGGCGCCACCACTGTTCCAATCGTTTTCGTAATTTAAGCTTTCGTATATTTTCTTGCCCCAGCGGTTATATATGGTCAGGGTAATCATCCAGCCCTTTGTATTTCTAATAACAAATTTATCGTTATACCCGTCGTTGTTTGGAGTAAATGCGTTAGGTATTATCAATTCGTCAATGCAGGGGTCAACATTCACCGTTACACTGTCCCTGGTTTCATTTTCCATATAATCAAACTGGGTAAGATAGTAAGTTGTAGTATGTGTGGGTGTAACTATGGGTTGAGCCGTAAGCGTATCAGATATGCCTTCCGCCGCTTTCCAGTGGTAAGTGTAATTAACCGTGGCAGGGCTTCCAATTTGAGTACCTTCGCCTAAACAAATTGAAACATTATCGCCTGCCTCGGCTGTTATTAAAGGTTCAGAATATTTATATGCCGAAACGTCGTCAATATAATAATAGGCACCTCCATACATCGGATCATTTACCAGTATTTTATTTGTTGCCGAATCACTATTAAAATTACCAATCACAATAAATTGCTCTCCTCCCTTAGCAATGAGATCGCCTTCAACAAGCATCCAATTCAGGGTATCCGATAAGAATTTGCTATTCACTGATTTGATTTGCGGGGTTACCGGCATGGACAGGTTGCTGTTCCAAACAACAAATTCCTTTGAGAAATATGCAGCAATACAATCAATGGCATAGGCAGAGTAATTCGATAAATTAACATAAAATTTTATTTTATACTTTTCACCCTGTCTGAGTGAATCGTTTAATTTTACTTCAATATATTCCCTAGCGTGCATATAAGATGCATAACAACCAAAACCGGCATAACCGCTTCCACTTTTTGCATACTGGTATCCACACATATTTACAGGAACACCTACTCCTGTATGAGTACATGAGTTGAAAATGTCAGGTGTCCTAGAAGGATCACCTATATTAGAAGGATTTTTCCATGGATGAGCAAAGTATAACTGCCCTCCCAGGGTTGGACATGACCCTATTATTTCAAAGCTGCCATTTGGAATTAAATTCTGAGAAAATAAATATAGATCAGATTTTACTAATATTAAAAATAATAATATTTTAAAATATAATTTCATAAAATCCAATTCAATTCCTCTATATTAAACTATTTACCTTTTTGAAAGTTACTTGATTAAAATCACTTTTTTTCTTTCCAATTGTTCTTCAAATATAAGTAAATAGAAGTCACCGACAATTCATAATCCAAAGAATAATCGATGATAAAAAAAACTTTAGAAGTTAAAAAGCATGTTTTAAATCGAGTTTTTGAGTGTAAACAATGTGTATGTGGCTTGAATTTTACTCTTGAACTTTTCATAATACAAAAATACAAATCTTATAGAATTGAATATCAAAGTATTATAAAAAGTTATCAACACTATTATGTTGATTGTCAACAAATTAAAGAGGC
>Ga0114951_10001120_pt1 | contig 34566 bp, 30 predicted proteins | sample AM7aDNAmetaG_FD_88677 | JGI IMG/M metagenome (GOLD analysis project Ga0114951, IMG submission 88677) | Freshwater microbial communities from Finland to study Microbial Dark Matter (Phase II) - AM7a DNA metaG | ecosystem: Environmental > Aquatic > Freshwater > Lake | place: Finland: Lake Alinen... | reverse complement strand
CAGCCGGAGATTACGCACGAACTGCCGGACTGGCTTGAGGCTGCGTGCGTCCTGGCGGGACTTGTGCTCTACATTTCCTTCTTCATCATAATACGGCCTTTAGGTGCGAACCGGCCACAGAGTCTGATCGAAGCACTTTCGGTCCTTGCCTTGTTTGCGATCTTCGCTGGTATGTTCCTGCCCGCACTCAGTAGCGCAAGGGGAGGCGCCATAAGCGCTTCGTCGGCGGCACTTGGAGTTGCGGTCGAGAAACAGGTTCAAGTGGGTTCCTACGAAGTCGCGATTCTGAAGGCCAAGAATCCCGATGGACTGAATCAGTGGCTAGCCGAAAACGGCTTCATGGCATTGCCGGAGAAGGCCGATGCGGTTGTCAGCGATTACATCGCCAAGGGGTGGTGCTTCTCCGCGGCGAAACTAACGCGCACCGAGGGGGGCGTCAGTACACCACACCCAATCCGGTTCGACTTTGCGACAAAGGAAGCAATCTACCCGATGCGCCTGACCGCCTTGGCCGGTGCGCCGGTGGATTTGGAGATATATGCGGTCGGCGAGAAGGGAGCGGAATGCTGGCCAATGAAGCGCGAGTTCTGCGACACGTATGTTGTCGAAGCGCAGGGAGTCCGGACGTACCCCGCTGGCGGCAGAATGGTGATGAGCGGCAAACAAACGGTGGCGGTAGGCCGCTCGTTTGGACAACATCTGGGACACCCCGACTTGACGGCAGTAATGTGGGATGACTGTGTAGTAACCAGACTGTCCTGCCATGTTGCGCCAACACAAATGGTTGAGGACTTCCGCCTTTCGTGGGAGGACGGTCGCCCCTATCGCCACCACTATTACAGCAGACATGGCGCGCGCGTGACCGCAGGGGCGTGGTTGTTCCTCTTGGAGTCTGCATTCGGCACCATCTGCTTGTTTGTCGCGCGTCCTGTTGTTCGCAGTCGTGGCCGGAAATGGTTCGTCACTCGCTTTATGGGAGCAGGCGTGGTCGTTGTGATAATAGGCTCTGCCATTTTCTATCTGGTTCTGCCGAAAGTAGACGTTCGGCTAGAAGATCAGATGGGGCGCTTCGTGATGAGAGACATCGCTGAGTCGCTGGAATCCGGCGGCAAGCTTTCGAATGGTGCGTCAGTCGAGGAGATTCGTACTGCCATACAAGGCGCCATTGGACCATCTGACGCAAAGGATGTGAGCAACGTGTTCTTCGGAGAACAGGCCCGTCAGGAGGTCTCGCCCGGCAACTATGATATCCGGCGCGAGGATGGGGTGTGGTATCTGGTGGCGTACGACGAGTATTGTTGTGAGGCGTGGTATCAGATATCACAGCCCGGCAAATGATGGAGAAGTGGCCGCCTCGAAGGCCGGTGAAGTGGCGCGGGTTATCCAACCCGCGATCATTGTGCGTTTCTTCCGCTGCCAGCTTTCCCGCGCCTGCGTCGCGGGACGCGGACTGGATAGTCCGCGCCACATACGGCCCCTGTTCGGAACGCCCGGGCTTAAGGACACGTCGTGATGCCGTCAATTGAAAGTTGGACGTTGAAAGTCGAATGTTGAACGTTGAAACCGTTGCCCCGCCCATCTGCGTTCATCTGTGGAGAAACGTCGTTACCCGTCACTCCCACTCAATCGTGCTGGGCGGCTTGGAGGAGATGTCGTAGACCACGCGGTTGACCCCCTTGACCTCGTTGATGATGCGGTTGGAGATGCGCGCGAGCACGTCGTAGGGGAGGCGGGACCAGTCGGCGGTCATGAAATCGCTCGTGTCCACGGAGCGGACGGCGATGACGCTCTCCGCGCTGCGTTCGTCCCCCATCACGCCCACCGACTTTATCGGCAGCAGCACGGCGAAGCTCTGCCCCGTGGTGCGGTAGAGGTTGGCGCGCTTGATCTCCTCGGTGACGACCGCGTCCGCCTGGCGCAGCACCTCCAGCCGTTCCCGCGTGATCTCGCCCACGATGCGCACCGCCAGCCCCGGGCCGGGGAAGGGCTGACGCCAGACCATCTCTTCCGGCAGACCCAACTCCTCGCCGATCTTCCGCACCTCGTCCTTGAACAACTCGCGCAGCGGCTCGACCAAGTCGAATCCGAGTTCCGCGGGCAGCCCGCCGACGTTGTGGTGCGTCTTGATCGTCGCCGAGGGGGCGCCGGTGGGAGACTTGCTCTCGATCACGTCGGGGTAGAGGGTCCCTTGCGCGAGGAATTTCGCCTGCGGGATCGACTTGGCGTTCTCGCGGAAGACCTCGATGAAGGTGTGGCCGATGATCTTGCGCTTCTGCTCGGGGTCGGTCACCCCCGCCAAGCGGCCCAGGAAAAGGTCCGCCGAGTGCGCGGTGATCAGGTCCACCTTGAAGTGGTCGCCGAAGGTCTGCTCGACGCTCTCCACCTCGTTCAGCCGCAACAGGCCGTTGTCGACGAAAATGCAATGCAGGTGCTTGCCGATGGCGCGGTGCAGGAGCATGGCGACCACGGAGGAATCCACCCCGCCTGAGAGCCCGCAGATGACGTGCGATTGCCCCACCTTGCGCCTGATCTCGGTGACGTTCTCGTCGATGAACGTCGCCATGCGCCAGTCCCCCTTGCAGCGGCAGATGGTGATGACGAAGTTGGCAAGGATCTCCTTGCCGCGCGGGGTGTGGCTGACTTCGGGATGGAACTGGACGCCGTAGAAATCGCTGCCGCGGTGCTTGACGGCGGCGAAGGGGCAGGTGCCCGTGCGCGCGAGCGGGAGGAAGTCCTCGCTGAGTTGCTCCACCTGGTCGCCGTGGCTGTTCCAGACGACGAGGTCTTCGGGCAGATCGCTGAAGAGGTTCTGGTGGTTCAGCACGTGCAGCGTGGTGCGGCCGTACTCGCGCGCGGGGGAGGGCTGCACTTTGCTGCCCAGCAGCGAGGCGGCCAGTTGCATGCCGTAGCAGATGCCCAGGACGGGAATGCCGAGCTTCAGGAGTTCCGGGTCGCACGTGGGGGCGTTCTTGGCGTAGACGCTGGCCGGCCCGCCGGAGAAGATGAGCCCCATCGGCGCGCGCTTCCTGACCTCCGCCGCGCTGATCGTGTGCGGGACGATTTCGGAATAGACGCGCTGCTCGCGCACGCGCCGGGCGATGAGCTGCACGTACTGCGAGCCGAAGTCCAGGATCAGGATGCTCTCATGCGCCAGCTTCACGATAGTGCCCTCGGATGAGTTTTACGAGAAATGCGCGAGAGCAGATTATAGAACGCGGGCGAGGGGAGCGTCAAACGGCGATTACCGAATACTGAGTACTGATTGCTGAATGCCGACTTGCTCTGTGGAAATCATGCTAGGGGCAAAGAGCCATGCGGCAGCGACAAATAAGTGGTCATTGCGAAGGAGGCGCGCGGCAGGGGATTGTGCGGTCAGTCCGAACACCGCGCCGACTGCGGCAATCTTCCGGTTTCCGAACCCTCGACGCGCAGGCACAACCCGGCCTTCGCGCGGGTTGATAAACAGGAAGATCGCCGCGTTCGCGCCGATGACCTGCCGCGTGCCAAAGCGTTCCTTCGCGGCGCTCTCTCGCGATGACTGTTGACTCGATGCCGCGCATTTGCCGTGTCGGCTGCGAAGGAGGCGCGCGGCAGGGGATTGTGCGGTCAGTCCGAACACCGCGCCGACTGCGGCAATCTTCCGGTTTCCGAACCCTTGGCGCGCAGGCACAACCCGGCCTTCGCACGGGTTGATAAACAGGAAGATCTCCGTTTCCGCCTACCGGCTCGCCATGATCGCCAGCCCCTCCAGCGTAAGCGCGGGGTGGTAGGGGGGCTTTTCGGGGAGTTCGGTGGAGAGGAACTGCCCGGCGCCGCCGGTGATGAGGAGCGGGACGGCCTTGCCCATTTCCCCCCGCATGCGCGCGACAAGCTCGCTCACGAGGCCGATGCTCCCATAGTACACCCCGGAGCGGATGGCGTCGGCGGTGTTGCAGCCGACGACCACGCCGGGCTTCTGAGGCGCGACAGTCGGCAGCAGTTCGGTGCGGCTGGCCAGTGAGTGCACCATGATCGCCGGGCCGGGGGCGATGGCACCCCCCATGAGCGAGCCCGTGCGCGAAACCGCATTGACCGTAACCGCCGTTCCCGCGTCCACGACGATGCAGGACGCCTTCACGCGCGCGAAGGCGGCGAGGGTGTTCAGAAGGCGGTCGGCGCCGACTTTCGCCGGCTCGTCGCAAAGGATTTCCACGCCCCAGGGCAGGTCCACCCCGGCCACCTGCACCGGCAGGGAGTAGGCCATTGCGAGGGAGGAGACGATCTGGTCGTTCATGCTCGGCACGACGGAGCCGAGGAGAATTCGCGTGAAGCGTTCAGCCCCGATCTTCTCCGGCAGGAGATGGTAATCGGAGCGGGCCACGCGGCCCATCCGGCGCAGCGTGAGGCCGTCGAAGACGCCGAAAGCGACGTTCGTATTCCCGACGTTGATCGCCAGCATCATGCTCCCAATTCCTCCCCGAGGGCGCGCAGCAGTTCCTTCAGTCCCGCGCCGGTGGCGGCGCTGATGGGGTGGACCGGCACGCGCACCTTGCGCTTGAACACACGCAGGTTCTCCTTCGCCTCGGTGACATCCATCTTGTTCGCCGCGATGATCTGGCGCTTGGCGGCCAGCTCCTTGCTGTAGAGCTTCAACTCCTTGCGGATCGTGCGATACGCCGTCACCGGGTCGGGGCCGGAGAGGGGGGCCATGTCCACGACGTGGCAGATGACGCGCGTGCGCTCGATGTGGCGGAGGAACTCGTCGCCGAGTCCGTGGCCGGTATGCGCCCCCTCGATCAACCCCGGCAGGTCGGCCACGACGATGCGGCGATCCTCGGTGACTTGCGCGATGCCGAGTTGCGGCTCGAGCGTGGTGAAGGGGTAATCGGCGATCTTGGGATGCGCGTCGCTGATGTGGCTCAGGAGGGTGGACTTGCCCGCGTTGGGGAGGCCGACCAGCCCGACGTCGGCGATCAGCTTCAGTTCCAACGAAAGCTCCCGTTCCTCGGGGGGATCTCCCTTTTCGCACGTGCGCGGGGCGCGGTTGGTGGCGGTGGCAAAATAGGCGTTCCCGCGGCCGCCGCGTCCGCCGGCGGCGACGCACACCATTTCGCCCGGATGGGTCAGGTCGCGCAGAAGCATGCCGGTGGCGGCGTCGCGAATCATTGTCCCGAGCGGCACCTCCACGATGCAATCGGCGCCGTTGGAGCCGGTCTGCTTCTTCCCGCGTCCGGCCTCGCCGTCCTGGGCGTGGTAGAGCACGCGGGTGGGGATGTCCAGCAGGGTGAAGAGGTTCGGGTTGGCCCGCAGGTAGACGGAGCCGCCGTGGCCGCCCGCGCCGCCATAGGGGCCGCCGCGGGGGGCGAACTTCTCGTGGCGGAAGGCGCAGCAACCGTTGCCGCCTTTCCCGCCGCGTACGCGCAGTGTCGCTTCGTCAATGAACATATGGGGTGGCTCTCCGAAAGGGTGTACTCCCATCATAATCCCCGGGGGCTTATACCGCAAATGTCCCTACCCCGGATTAGGGGGATTATCTCTTGTGGGTCTGCCGGGGGGTGGCTATCATCCGAAGTGGAGATTGAGAGCAAGGTTGGAGAGGTCGGTGCGTGGTCACTCATCTTGGAAAGGACAGGTTTATGTCACACAACCGCTTCGCGCTGAATCTGAACTCGCTGCCGGGCGCTCACGATGTCCGCCACCTGAACCAGAAGATCAAGGCCGCTTCAGAGGCGGGATTCTGCGGCATCAGCCTCTGCATGGAGGACGTGACGGCCTGGGTCCAGTCCGGCAAGCGGCTGGAGCAGTTGCGCCAGGCGGTCCGCGATCAGGGGATGCAGATCGTGGAGTTGTGCGACGTGAACATGTGCGACGAGCGGGGGCGGCTGGCCGACCGGGCGCGCGAATTCGCGGTCGCCGCGGCGTTGGACATCCCGCTGGTCAGCGCCGCCTACAACAAGGAGGTGACGGATCTGGATGAAGCGCGCGCCGACTGGGCGAGCTTCTGCGACCTGATGAGCGACATGGAGGGGCTGGAGGTCGGCCTGCATTTCAAGGGGGACGCCACCCACTTCAACACCCTGGACAGCGCCTGGGATATCACCAGCGACGGGCCCGCCAACGGGCGGATCGTGCTGGACATGTTCGATTTCTGGCGCGGCGGCAGCCCGGCCAATTCGCTGGAGATGGTGCCGCTCGACCTGCTCGGCATGGTGCATGTCACCGACGTGAAAACCGTCCATCGCTATCAGGCCGTGGAGACCGACCGCTCCGTGCCGGGCACGGGGGTCATGCCGCTGACGCACATCGTGTCGGCGCTCAGTCGCCGCGGCTACGGCGGCATGTTCAGCGTGGAGATCTGCGGCGCGGTGCAGGAGGATAATTGCGCGTTCATTGCCGCCGATTCCTACAGAGCCACGCGCCGACTGCTCGGCACCAGCGGGCCCTCGCACAGAAAAGTGGCCGCGTACGCCGATAGCAGGGCCTGAGAAGGCCGGTTGGCCTTTCCGCTCTGCGCGGAGTTCAGGATAACGGGACGGGCCGCTCCTCCCTATGGAAGAGCGGCCCGTCCCGTTATCATTTCCGCCGGTGTGAATAATGAACTCCGCGGGGGCGTCCACAGGCTTGACATCAGGGCGCAAACAGGAAAGAATACCTGCCTGTGCGCGTTCCGGCGCTTGCACGTCGCAGCGCGGGGCGCGCCGTTTCGGACCCCGTCTCGGCCTCATGGCAGGAGGTAAACATGTTGGGAATCGCGGACAAGTGGGTCCTTCTGGCCTACGTGCTGTCCATCCTGAGCGCCATCTTGTGCGTGGTGTATGGCTGGCGCACGTGGAACAAGGGGGATGAGCCGGTGAAGCAGGAAGATGTCCAGTGGGCCAAGGAGGAGAAGGAAGAGGTCGAAGAGACGCTGTAGGGCCGGCGCACCTGTAGTGAAGCGTCCCACAAGGTCGTTTTCCTGAAATACAAGGAGCCGTTTCATGGATGCGTTGACTATTGTGGCGGTGATCGTTTACCTGCTTGCCACCTGCTTCCTGGGTTACCTCGGATACCGGCAGACCAAGACGGCGGCGGATTACCTGGTCGCCGGTCGCAGCGCCTCCCCGCTGGTCATGGCGCTCTCCTATGGCGCGACCTTCATCAGCACGTCGGCCATCGTGGGGTTCGGCGGCGTTGCGGCAAACCTGGGGATGGGGTTGCTGTGGCTCACAGTGCTGAACATCTTCGTCGGCATCTTCATTGCGTTCGTCTTTCTGGGCGGGGCCACGCGCCGCATGGGGCACCACCTCGACGCGCACACCTTCCCGGAACTGCTGGGGAAGCGGTATGACAGCCGCGCACTCCAGATCATCACCGGCCTGATCATCTTCCTCTTCATGCCGCTGTATGCCATGGCGGTCATGCTCGGCATGGCTCAATTCCTTTCCAACCAGTTCGTCGTCTCGCTCAACGTCTCGCTTCTGATCTGCGCGATCATCGTGGCGCTCTACGTCATCGCCGGCGGGCTCAAGGGGGTCATGCTCACCGACGCGCTCCAGGGGACGATCATGCTGGCGGGAATGATCCTGCTGCTGGTGGTCACCTACGTCAAGCTGGGGGGCGTCACGGCGGCGCACCAGGCGCTGACCGACATGAGCGGGCAGGTGCCCAAACCGCTGCAGGCGATGGGGCACCAGGGATGGACCTCGATGCCCGCCTTCGGATGGGCGAAGCCCGGCGCCGCGGATGGGCACAGGTATGACCTGTGGTGGACGATGGTCACCACCATCGTCATGGGCGTCGGGATCGGCGTGCTGGCGCAGCCGCAGTTGATCGTCCGCTTCATGACGGTCAAGTCCCGCCAGTCGCTCAACCGCGCCGCCATGGCGGGGGGCATCTTCATTCTCTTCATGACCGGCGTCGCCTTCGTCACCGGCGCGCTCTCGAACGCTTACTTCGTGCAGAAGGAAGAGATCAAGTGCAAGGTGATCACCGACCAGGCGTGGTTCTTTGCGGATGCCAAGGACAAGGGGATTCTGAAGGAATTGCCCGCCGGGGCGGACCCGAAAACGACGCCGGGGGGGGCGCGCTTCGTCGCTTACAGGCTTCTGCATGAGAGAGAGGACCAGTCGGCGCATTACGTCCTTTGGACGCCCAAGACCTCTATCGTTCTTGGCGCGGGGGATGAGCCGGACCTGCTCCGCCCCGGCCTGATCGGCATCGCGCGCAGCATCGGCCCCGGGACGACGATGAAGGGGGACGTGGACCGCATCATCCCGCGCTATGTGGAAAGCGCGCTGCCGCGCTGGTTCAGCGTCATCTTCCTCTTGACGCTGCTTTCGGCCGCGATGAGCACGATGTCCAGCCAGTTCCACACCATGGGCACCGCAATCGGGCGCGATGTGTTTGAGCAGGTAACCCACCACCACGCCGGCAAGACCATTCTCATCACGCGCATCGGCATCCTCATTGGCATCGTTGCCGCGCTCGTCGCCGGCTACTTCATACGCAGCAACGTCATCGCGCTGGCCACCGCAATCTTCTTCGGCCTGTGCGCGGCCAGCTTCCTGCCGGCGTTCGTCCTGGGGCTGTTCTGGCGTCGGATGAACAAGCAGGCGGCGGTTTCGAGCATGCTGGTCGGGTTCCTGGTCAGCCTGTTCTGGAATGTCTTCGTCAACCTGAAAGTTGCGGACAGCGTCGGGCTCTGCAAGGCGATGTTCGCCGGCCGGTCGACGCTGGTGCCGCAGAACTGGAGCGTGACCTGGAACGTGGTGGACCCCCTGGTCGTGGCGCTGCCGCTGGCGGTGGTCACGGCCGTCGTCGTGGCATTGGCGACCAGGCCGATGGACTCCGCGCACGTGGCGCACGTGTTCGGCGGGGCGAAACCGAAAGCTTAATGGCGCATTGGCCGTGTTTGTCCGTGTTCGTCCGTGTCCGTTGCTCAGGAGATGAACGCCATGAATGAGTTGTGCAAGAGCGATTTCACGCCGCGCGGCGAGCTGGAACGGCTCCAATTGGAGCGGCTGCGCAAGATGGCCGTGTACGTGCGCGAACGCATCCCGTTCTATCAGCGGAAGTTCGCCGAGAAAGGGGTGACGGAGAACGACCTGCGGTCGCTGGAGGACATGCGGCGGCTGCCGTTCACGGTCAAGACCGACCTGCGGGACAACTATCCGTTCGGCCTGTTCGCCGCGCCGATGGAGGAGGTCGTGCGCATCCACTGCTCCAGCGGCACCACCGGCAAGCCGATCGTGGCCGGTTACACCGCCGCGGACATCAAGCTCTGGAGCGAGGTGATGGCGCGCAGCTTCAGCGGCGTGGGGATCACGCCGCGCGACATCGTGCAGGTCGCTTGGGGTTACGGCCTTTTCACCGGCGGTCTGGGGGCGCATTACGGTCTGGAGCGCCTGGGCGCCACCGTCATCCCCATCTCCGGCGGCAACACCGAGAAACAGGTGATGCTGATCCAGGACATGGGCGTCACCATCTGGTGCGGCACCCCCAGCTACTGCCTGCACCTGATCGAGGTGGCCCATCAGATGGGCGTGGACTTGCGCAAGACGAAACTGCGCGCCGGCGTTTTCGGCGCGGAGCCGTGGACCGAAGGGATGCGCGAGGAAATTCAGGCGCGCATGGGGATCACCGCGTACGATATCTACGGGCTGACGGAGGTGATCGGGCCGGGCGTGTCCTGCGAATGTTCCGCCCAGAAGGGGCTGCATATCTTCGAGGACGTTTTCTATCCCGAGATCATCGACCCCAAGACGCTGGAACCGCTGAGCGGCGAGGCCGAGGGGGAACTGGTGATCACCACGCTGACCAAGCAGGGGACCCCGGTGATCCGCTACCGCACGCGCGACATCAGCCGGCTCTATCGCGACAAATGCTCCTGCGGGCGGACGATCTGCCGGATGGAGCGCGTGAGCGGGCGCAGCGACGATATGCTCATCATCCGCGGCATCAACGTCTTCCCCTCGCAGATCGAGTCGATACTGCTGGGCATCGAAGGGGCCCAACCGCATTACCAGATCGTGGTCGACCGGCAGGGGGCGATGGACGACATGGAGGTGCGCGTGGAGGTCGCGGAGTCCATCTTCTCGGACAAGGTGCGCGAGTTGGAGAAGTTCGAGCGCACCGTGGTGAACAAGATCGAAAGCGTCCTCGGGCTGCGGGTGCATGTGAAGCTGATGGAGCCGGGCTCCATCGAGCGCAGCATGGGCAAGGCCAAGCGAGTCATCGACCAGCGCAAAGAAAAGCAGTAATTCATGCGGGTCGTCGGCAGTTCGCGGGATGCACGCTAGGCGGTTATGTGGTATACTTCAGGCGCCTGGGGAGAGCGGCATGATCGCCTCATTTGGCGATAGAGCAACCGAGGATGTGTATCATGGGCTGCGTTCAAAACAAACGCTGCGCATCCCGCGAGATATCTGGGGGACCGCCTGGAGAAAGCTGGATATGATCCATTACGCGCATGCCGTTCAGGACTTGCGGACGCCCCCCGGGAACAGGCTCGAAGCGTTGCGCGGCGACCTGCGCGGCTGTTACAGCATTCGAGTTAACAGCCAATGGAGAGTTGTCTTCCAGTGGAAAGATGGCGCGGCTCACCATGTGCGCATCGTGGACTACCATGGCGGATAGGAGGAGGACGAAATGATTCCCAAGCATCGAACGGCGACATCTCCTGGCGAGATTCTCCAGGAAGAATTTCTCGTCCCGCTTGGTATCACGCAGACTGCGCTGGCAAAGCACATCGGCGTGACGGTCCGCCGCATCAATGAAATTGTGCGGGGCAAGCGCAGTATCACTCCGGAAACGGCGCAACTGCTGTCGGCGGCGCTGTCCACGTCCGCCGAGTTCTGGATGAACGCGCAGACGAACTACGATTTGAGTACGCACCGCATCCACGCGCGCGTCAAGTCCCTCGTTGAAATTGGATAGTCCAGGCACAGAATTATGGAGGGCGCACCATGTTCGTCAAGCAACTCTCATTGTTCATCGAAAACCGTTCCGGGCGTCTGGGGGCCGCGTGCCGCGCGCTGGCCGACCGCAAGATCAACATCCTCGCGCTCAGCCTCGCCGACACGGCGGATTTCGGCATTCTGCGGCTGATCGTCTCCGACCCGGACGCCGGCCATGAGACCCTGAAGAAGGCCGGCTTCACCGTGGTGGGCAACGACGTGCTGGCCGTCGAAGTGGAGGACAAGCCCGGCGGGTTGGCCGACATTCTGGACGTGCTCAGCCGCGAGAAGGTGAACGTCGAGTACATGTACGCCTTCTCCTCCATCCGCACCAAGCGCGCCGCCCTCATCTTCCGCTTCGAAGACAGCCAGACCGCCATCAAGAAACTCACTGCGGCAGGCATCGGCGTGATGAACAGGATCGACGTTCTGGGCCAATGACAGATATCTCACCACAGAGGGCCACGGAGGGCCACGGAGAGCGGCAAGGCAGGGAAACAGCATGGTCGGTCTCTCTCGTCTTTCCGTTCTCCGTGGCTCTCCGTGTACTCCGTGGTGAAACAACTTCATATGGATGGGACTAACGACCATGCAGCAGATGTGGCAACCCGAACTGGAGACCCTGCCGCGCCCGCAGATCGAAGCGCTGCAACTGAAGCGCATCCGCGAGACCGTGGCGCGTGTGCATGAACGCGTCCCGTTCTACAAGGAACGGCTCGACGCCGCGGGCGTCCGGCCGGATCAGATCAACAGCTTCGGCGATTTCCGCCGCATCCCGTTCACCGTCAAGGAGGACTTCCGCCGCAACTACCCCTTTGGCCTGCTGGCCGTCCCCCGGCGCGAGGTGGTGCGCGTGCACGCCTCCTCCGGCACCACCGGCAAGTCCACCGTCGTCGGCTACACCCGCAAAGACCTTGAAATGTGGTCCGATATGGTCGCGCGCTTCCTCGTCATGGCGGGGGTCACGCAGGACTCCGTCGTTCAGGTGGCGTTCGGGTACGGCCTGTTCACCGGCGGCTTTGGCCTGCACTACGGAGCGGAGCGGGTGGGGGCCACGGTGGTCCCGGCGGCCAGCGGCAACACGCGCCGCCACCTCCAATTGATTCAGGACTTCGGCACCACGCACGTCGTTTGCACCCCTTCCTACGCCATGCACATCTGCGAAGTCGCCGGGGAGATGGGGCTGGACCTGATCAAGCAGACCCGCCTGCGCACCGCCTGCCTCGGGGGGGAGCCCTGGTCGGAGCAGATGCGCCAGCGGATGTTCAGCCTCTACGGCATCCACGGCTATGACAACTACGGGCTGAGCGAACTGATCGGCCCCGGCGTCAGCGGCGAGGGGCCGGAGTGCAAGGGGATGCACATTTTCGAGGACCATTTCTACCCCGAGATCATCGACCCGGAAAGCGGCGAAGTGCTGCCCCCGGGCTCCACCGGCGAACTGGTGCTGACCAACCTCACTCGCGAGGCGCAGCCGGTGCTGCGCTACCGCACCCGCGACATTACCCGGCTCGACCTGGCCACCTGCGCCTGCGGACGCACGATGGCGCGCATGGCGCGCGTCACCGGCCGCAGCGACGATATGCTCATCATCCGCGGCGTCAACGTCTTCCCGACGCAGATCGAGCACGCCTTCCTCGAAATGCAGGGGACCAGCCCGAACTACCAGATCATCGTGGATCGCCAGGGGTCGATCGACTCGCTGGAGGTGAAGATCGAAATCACCGAGCAGATGCTCTCCGACGAGATGAAGAACCTGCATCGGCTGGAGTCGGACGTTCAGAAGCGGCTGGCGGAGGCGCTGAGCATCACGCCGAAGATTACTCTCGTGGAGCCGGGCACGCTGCCGCGCTCGGAGGGGAAAGCGGTGCGCGTGATCGACAAGCGGCCGAAGGAAGCCTGATGACAGTCCGGATCCGTCCGATGCCGTAGTCCCTACGGCAGCTTCTCCAGCCTCGCCAGCAGCCCCCTCGGCTTCGGCCCGACCTGTGGCTTTGCGCGAACCAATGCGCGGAGCCGGCGGCGCAGCCAGCGGCAGGAACTCAGGAACAGCGCGCGCCGCGCGGTCCGCAGCGGCTCCAATCCCCTCGCCTCGGCGTAAGCCCCCGCGATTCGCATCCGGTCGGTCATCGTCATTTCCGGCGACGGGCTGAACATCGCCTGCATCAGGTTCCGGCGCGACTCTCTCCATCCCCTCAGCCGCGTGCGCATCACCCGGTCGGTGTCGATCAGGAAGAGGTCGAATTCCCCCGAGTCGCTCAGCCGGACGAGAATATTGCCTGGGCGCATGTCGGTGTGGTACAGCTTCGCCTGATGCATTGTCGCCAGCATCCTCCCGACGCGGCGCATCAACTGGTGCTTCTGCCGCGCGAAGCGGGCCGGATCCTCGTGGAAATGCGCCAGCCACTTGTTGACGGACCGGCAATCCTGCAACTCTTCCGTAATGAGGAAGGAAGGAGCGCGGCCGGGCCCCGGCTTGCCGCAAGCCACCAGGGGAGCGGTCGCGATTCCGGCTTCCTGGAGGCGCAGGCTGCCGCGCCATGCCCGCGCGGCGGGGCAGGGGCGGAAGAGGTCTTTGAGCCGCTCCACCCAGCCCTCGGCGCGGAAGCTCTTCCAGTAGAGCGTCGGTCCTCCGGCGGGGCGCGGGAGTTTGACGACGAAATTGCGCGAATGGTCGCGCAGCACCGCCGCGCCGGGGAGCGACGCGAGAGCGGCGTCCGCCATGGCGGCCAATTCCCGCACCTGCGAATGGTCGCTGCGCAGGCAAACGCGCCGCCCCGCGATCGTCTCGAACGTCAAATCTCCGGCCCGCTCCGCCGCACCCTTCCGGGCCGTAGGGGCGCAGCATGCTGCGCCCTTGTCGTTCTGTTCCTGCGCGTGGTCGCCGGCCCCCATCAGCGCGTCTCCTGCAGGAGGCGGTCGGCGTTGCCGAAGAGCATCGCCTCCTCCCGTTCCTGCCCGAGCTCCAGATCCTGAACGGAGCGGATGCTCTCCCGCTGGCCGGTCCATGGGGAATCGGTGCCGAAAAGCACGTACTCCTTCGGGTGCGCGAGGACCATCCGGCGCGCGCGGTCGCGGCCCAGCAGTTCGATGGAGAAGGAAGTCTCCAGGTAGACCGGCTTGCCGATCAGCAGGCGCTCCACGTCCTCCCATTGCTCCCACGCTCCCATGTGCGTGGCGATGAACTTGAGCCTGGGGAAAGTCTGATGCAGGCGCAGAATCTTCTGCGGGTCGCCCCGCCGTTCGCGCGGGAAAGCGATGTCGAAGCCGCAATGGCACACCACGATCAGGTTGAGCTCCTGCATCACTTCGAACAGGGGGAGCATGCGCGGCTCATCCAGCGCGAACTCCTGGTAGAACGGGTGGATTTTCACTCCCTGGAACCCCGCATCGCGGATGGCGTGTATCCGCGCAATCGCTTCGGGGTCGGCGGGGTGAATGGAGGGGAAGGGGACCAGTCGCTCCGAGGAGACCTCTTTTGACCATTTCAGGATGGCCGGGAACTGCTCCGGCTTGGTGGCGATGGAGCAGAGGACCGCGCGCTCGATGCCGGCGGCATCCAGGCAGCGCAGGAGGGAAGCGACCTTCCCGTCGTGAAAGCTCTTGATCTTCCCCTCCCGCTCCAGCGCGGGCATCGCGCGCTTGGCGAGACGGTCCGGAAAGGCATGGGTGTGAAAATCGATAATTCTCATAATGCAGGCAAGATAACAAGTGGTGCGCGCTTCGTCAAAGGGAGCGCGTGCAGTAACCATGCGAGGGACTGGACGAACCGTCGCAAGGTCCGCCCTGTAGCCAACCGCCCGGCGGTTAGCTAGAATAGCTCTGGTTTCGCCTTGATCAATATGGCATGGGAACGAGGATATGAAAACAAACCTGAGCCGCCGGGCCGCATGGTCGGCGCTTTGTTGCGCCGCGCTGCTGTGGATGGGAGGGTGCGCCTCCAGGAACGCTGCCAGGAGCGAGGGAACCGGGCATATCCCTCCGGTGCGCGTATATCCCATGGCGCCCGAACCCTACCCCGCGCCGGCGGCCCCCGAAGCCGCCAAGCCCCCTGAAACGCCGCTGCCCCCGGAGACGCGATACGCGCAGGGACATGTCGTCATTCTGACCCACGGTGACGAGGCGGAAGCGCAGTCGCTGCTGAAGGAGGCCGTCGGGACGCTCTCGGATTTGAAGAAGCTCCTGAAACTCACACCCTCCGACACCCTGTTGACCATCCATCTTTTCGACACGCGCCCCATCCTGCTCGCGTACATGGCGGTGGCTTCCCCCGGGCCGGTCGATTCGGACGCGGTCTGCTTCTATACGCCGCAGGGGGGCGTCATCGCCCTCGCGCGCCAGAGCAACCCGCAGGAAACGCTCCGCCTGCTGCGCCACCAGGTCGCCGGCTTTGCGGTCACCGACCGTTTTCTGGAAGCCCCCCCATGGATTCGGGAAGGACTGGCCTTTTACTTTGAGTCGGGGCCTCCGTATGGCCTGCCGAATGATGCCGCGCTCGACCAGCTTCGCGGCGAGGCGGAGGAGCGGATGGAAGGGGCACTTGCGGCGCTGGTGAACGTGCCGCCGCAGGGAACGCTCGATGCCAAGGGAGTGGCGCGCGCCTGGGCGCTGACGCAGTTCCTGATGACCCAGACGGAGGACGGCCCCGCGGCGATGAAGAAATACCTGGACCAGGTGCACGTGGGCGAGCCGCCGGTCGCGCAGTTTGCGCACGCGTTCGGCGTCCCCCCCTCCGAACTGGAGCCGGCCTGGCGGCTGTATCTGGCGCAGATGGCGGCTCCCGCGAAGAACGGCGATTAGAGGCGAATAGGAATGAAAATCACTGCCGGAAAAGTGCTGCTGATTGTCCTCGTCATTGTGGTGGCCATCACCGCGGCGGTTTGCTTCAAGCTGTTTTGGAGCGCGGGGCGCACGCTCTTCGACCTGCTCAATGAGAACCGCAAACTGCGGCAGGCGGTTGCCAACCTCACGGCGGAAAGCCAGATCGGCTACGCCAAAGTGCTCACGCAGGAAATGCGTGACGGGCGGCTCGTCACGCGCGTGCGTTTCGTGGAGACTCAGCGCGACGAGCCGCGCCGCATCGTGCTGGAGAAGGAGTACGACATTGAGGGGGACGTCGTGCATTTCGATGCGCTGATCGTCAAATTTGCGCCGCAATACGTCTCCGACGGGCGCAGCCGCGCGCTGTACCTGTGGCGGCGCGTCTACGGGGAGAAGATGAAGCCGGAGGATGGGTTCCTGATCGAGACGCCCGGCAGCGAGTTGCGCCGCTACTCCGCGATCTCCAGCGCGCTCTCCACGCGGGACCGCGCGTTGTTCTGGACGGAGATATGGAAATTGTCGAACGACCCGCTGCGGCTTCACGACGCCGGGATCAGCGCTGTGTATGGCAACGATGTCTATCAGCAACTCAAGCCGGGGCTGATCTATCTCTTCCGGATCGGGAACAACGGGCAGTTCTATCTGGAAACCGCGCCGCAGATGTGAGGGGACAATATGGCGAAAATCAGGCCCAGCGGAGGCTACCGCGATCTGCGCAGTTTCCAGATTGCGACCCTCATTTACGATGCCACCTACTGGTTCTGCGAGCGCTTCCTGGAACCGCGTTCGCGAATGAGCGACCAAATGGTGCAGGCCGCGCGCAGTGGCCGGCAGAATATCGCCGAGGGCAGCCGCGCATCCGCCACCTCCTCCCAGACTGAACTTCGGTTGATCAACGTCGCGCGCGCCAGCCTGGAGGAACTGCTGCTTGACTACGAAGACTTTCTGCGGCACCGTCGTCTGCAAAGATGGGCGCCGGGCGCGCCCGAAGCGCTGGCGGTCCGGCAAGTTGGCCAGAAACATCCGTCGGATCAGTCGGATCCGACGGATGTTTCCGATGAACAGCGCCACGCGCTCTACGCGCAATGGCTCGACCACGATGATCCAGCCATTCGCGCGAATGCCCTGCTGTGTCTCATCAACCAGGCCAACTACTTGCTCGACAAGCAGATAGCGGCGTTGGAAGCGCAATTTATCAAAGAGGGCGGGTACAGCGAACAACTGGCCACCGCCCGTCTGGCCGAGCGCAACCGCCAAAAGAGCGACCATCCGTCCGGTCCGTCGGAACGGTCGGATACCATCCCCCCATGCCCCCAATGCGGCAAACCCATGTCCCTGCGCACCGCCCAAAAAGGCAAGAACGCTGGAAAGCAGTTCTGGGGCTGCTCCGGCTACCCGGAATGCAAGGGCATTGTGGGCATTTAAGTGACCAGTCGGATTCGTCGGATCCGACCGATCACAGAGGGCGGTTCACTGCGGCTTCTCTCTCGGCCCGTCGGACTGGTCGCGCGCGTCCTGAATTTCGCGCACGGTGGGGGGCTTGGAGGTATCGGTGTTGGCGGGGCCGAAGTCCACGGCCTTCTTCAGCTTCTCTTCCAGCTTGCGCAATTCCTCCACCGCCTGGTGCGCGCTCTGCGGACGCCGGTCCGGCTCCTTGGCCGCCATCCGCCAGACGATGGCGGAGACTTCATCGCTGATGTTGGGGTTGATATCGGCGGGCCACTCCAGCAGCCCGCGGATATGCTCCAGCATCACCTGGTCCTTCGGCACGTCGGAGAAGGGGGGCACGCCGGTGAGCATGAAGAAGAGCGTCAGCCCGAGGGAGTAGATGTCGCTGCGGGCGTCCACCCCCGCCAGGCCGCGCGCCTGCTCCGGGGACATGTACCGCCGGCTGCCCAGCGTGGTTCCCGGCTCGTACAATTCCGATTCATCCACGTTGCGGATGCGCGCCAGCCCCAGGTCGCACAGCTTGGGGACGCCCGCGGAGCCGATCATGATGTTCCCGGGCTTGACGTCGCGGTGGATGATCCCGGCGTCGTGGGCGCAGGCGAGCGCCTCGGAGATCCGCCGGGCGATGCCGATCGCCTCCAGTTCGGAGAGGGCGCCCCCTTCGCGCACGAGACGGCTGATGGTGGGGCCGTCCACGTATTCCATCGAGAAGTAGTTCCAGCCGTCGGCGGAGCCGACGTCGAACGCGGCGACGAGGCTCTGGTGGCGAATCTGGGCGCAGGCGCGCCCCTCGCGCTTGAACCGGTCCACGAAGCGCTGGCTCATGTCGCGCCGGATGAGCAGCTTGAGCGCCACCGGGCGCTTGAGGCTCAATTGCTCGGCGAGGAACACCACGCCCATCCCGCCGCGCCCGATCTGGCGCAGAAGGTCGTACCCGCCCAGGTGCACGCGGTGCATGCGCAGCAGGACGTGGCGGATCAACTGCTCCACCAGCGGACGGCTCAGGAAGTCCATCTCATGCGCGATGATGGGAAGGGCATGCTGGATTCCGCGATCCAATTGCCCCATCTGCGCGCCGATGATTTCGTTGACCTGCGATTCCGTCAGGCGATGCTCGGCCAGCGCCTGGCGCGCGAACTCGCGATCAAACAAGGTTCCGCGAAAGATCATTCTTGCCCATCCGTAATGAGCCGCTCGACCCGGCGCGAGAGGCACGGCCCTCTTGTCACCCTGGTCCCGAAGTCATATTCACCGGTTTCCGATGCGCGCAACTCGGCGCTCCGCATTTGCGGCAGACCCCCAAACGGCAGTCCGGGCTGAACTCTCCGCGCAGCGCCTGCTCGCGCTCGCGAAGGAGGAACGCCTCATCCACCCCCGCGCTGAGGTGCGACCAGGGCAGCTTCCCTGGCGCTTCGGTGGAGCGCGCTGTCCCCAGCGCGCTGGAACCATCTACGAGCCGGCTGGAGACAGCCGGCTCCACCAGTGTGCGCTGAACGTACTCCTCCGGCCGGACCCCGGCCGCCTCAAATGCGCTATCCCATTTTACCGCATCGAACTGCTCATCCCAAGCATCAAATCTGCATCCCAGGGCGTGGGCGCGCCGCAGCACCTCTCCCAGCCGGCGGTCGCCGCGGGCGAAGACCCCCTCCAGGACGCTCCGCTCCGGCTGGTGCATGTGCACGCGCACGGTCTTCAGGCGGAGCGTGCGGTGCAGCAGGGAGCGGATTTCCTTGAGCCGTTCCAGTGTGACCATCGGCTCCCACTGGAACGGGGTATGCGGCTTCGGCACGAAGGGGGCCACGGACACGTTCACCTGCGCCGGTCCCTTGCCCATCTTGCGGCGCAACTGGCTGACCCCCTCGGCCATGTGGATGATCGCCGCCACGTCGGCGTCGGTCTCGGTCGGCAGCCCCACCATGAAATAGAGCTTCACGTGGCTCCAGCCGCGCTGGAACGCCGCCTCGATGCCGCGGTAGAGATCCTCCTCCAGAATATCCTTGTTGATCACCCGGCGCAGGCGGTCGGTCGCGGCCTCCGGGGCGATGGTCAGTGCGGACTTGCGCACGCCGCCGATCATGGCGGGGATATCGCTGAGCTGATCGTCCACGCGCAGGGAAGGCAGCGCCACACTGACTCCGCGTCCGGCGAAGCGCGAGGAGACTTCCTTCACCAGGCCGGGCAGGTCGGGGTAGTCGCTGGTGCTCAGGGATGCCAGCGAGATTTCCGAGTAGCCGGTGGAGGTGTACTGCGCCTCGCAGAGCGCGACGATCTTTTCGATGGAGCGCGCGCGCACGGGGCGGCGCGTCATGCCGGCATGGCAGAAGCGGCAGCCGCGCGTGCATCCCCGCATGATCTCGATGGAGATGCGGTCATGGACGGTGTCGACGAACGGCACGATGGGGCGGTCGGGCGCGTAGGCATTCTCCAGGTCCTCGACGAGCGCCGCCTCGATGCGCTCCGGCGGGCGCGTCGGCAGCCCGGCGCGCGGGCGGATGCCGTCGAAGTTCCCCTCAAGGGTGTAGCGCGGCTCGTAGAGCGCCGGGGCGTAGCTGTTGGGAACGCGTTCGACCAGCCGGCAGAGCATCTCCTCGCGCGAGAGCGCGCCGCGCCGCTTGATCTCCAGGCACGCCTCGGCCAGGTCGTTGATGCGATCCTCTCCGTCCCCCAGGACGAACAGGTCCACGAAGTCCGCCAGCGGCTCGGGGTTGAACGTGCAGGTGCCGCCCGCGACGACCAGCGTGTCCCTGGGGCCGCGGTCGCGCGTCAGGAGGGGGATGCCGCCCAGTTCGAGCATATCCAGAACGTTCGTGTACCCCATTTCATACTGAAGGGAGAAGCCGAGCACGTCGAACTCGCGCAGGGGGGTGAACGTCTCCAGGCTGCACAGCGGCTGGCCGGCGGCGCGGAGTTGTTCCTGCATGTCCACCCAGGGGGTGAACACGCGCTCGGCGTACACGTCCTTCCGCTGGTTCAGAGCGCCGTACAGGACGTGCAGTCCGCCGTAGGACATCCCCACCGAGTAGGTGTCCGGGAAGGCCAGGCAGAACCGGAGCATCTCCGGGGTCAGCGTCTTGCGCACCATGTTCCATTCCGCTCCCACGTACTGGCCGGGCCCCTGCACGCAGGGGAGTATCTCCCGGAACAACCTTTCTCTGCAATCGCTCACTCAACGCTCCTCGAAGAATGCGACCTGCGGGTCATGCGTATTCCCGCGGAATGGAACTGGACCTCCGGCGCAGGCCGATGTTGAGCACCAGTCCGACCATAATGAAGCTGATCAACAAGGACGATCCGCCGTAGCTGATGAACGGCAGCGTGATGCCGGTGACGGGGCAGAGTCGCACCGTCATGCACAGGTTCACGAGCGCCTGGAACGCCAGGAGGGAGAGAATCCCCGTGGCGACCAGCCGCCCGAACGGCTCGCGGGTCGACGCGGCGATGGCGAACCCTCGCGAAAAGAACAGGAACAGCAGCAGCACCACCAGCAGCGCGCCGACAAACCCCCATTCGTGCGCGATGACCGCGAAAATGAAATCGGTATGCCCCGCGAAGCCGCGGTTGAGCAGCACGGGCGAGCCGGAGGAGTAGCCCATCCCGGTCACCCCGCCCGCGGTGATCGCCAGCAGCGATTCGCGCACGTGCCAGCCGGTGCCGGAGGGGTCCGCCTCGGGCCAGAGAAAACTGAGAATGCGCCCCTTCTGCGCGTTGCCCATTATGAAGAACCAGAACACCGGCGCGGCGAGAAGCCCTGCGCCGATCAGCCCCATCAGTTTGCGCGGCGGCGCGCCGGCCGCCAGCAGCATCCCGAAGAGCACCGGCAGGAGCGTCAGCGATGTCCCCAGATCCGGCTCCACCAGGATCATCCCCATCGGCACGCCGACGATCAGCAGCGGGATGATCAGGCTCCGCCACGCCCGCAGGTCGCGGTGCATCAGATAGCGCGCCATCACCAGGATCACGGCGATCTTGGCCACCTCGGAGGGCTGGACCATGAAGCCGGGCAGTTGAATCCATCGCCGGGCGTTGTTCACCGTCACGCCGATGACCATCACCAGCGCCAGCCCGGCCAGGGAAGCGGCATAGGCGGGCCACGCCAGCCATTCCAGGATCGTGTAATCCACCGCCAGGACCAGCAGCATCGCCAGCAGCCCGACGGCGAACCATCGCAATTGCTGCGCCGCCATGCCCGCCCGTTCAGGCGTCCAGTGCGTGCAACTCCAGATGAACAGCACTCCGAGCGCCACCATGGCCAGGACGACGCCGAAGAAGAGCCAGTCGAAGTTCCGCAGCGCGTGCGATGAGGGCATCCGGGAAAGCTCCTGCGACCGCGGCCGCGCCGTGCGGGGAGGCTCGCGCGCCAGGCTTGATCAAAATGCATTGTCCGCATTATATCGGCGTGGCGGGAATGCTTCAAATCACCGAGCGGCGCGGCGCAACTCCGCCCGGTTCTTTCAACTCCAGGTTCGGCGGCCGGGAGGCTTCGCCTGAGCAGGGAATCAACGTTCAATGGCCAATGCAGGATGGGATATTCCGTACGAATGCCGCCGTCGTTTCCGTCGCTTGAGCGTTGGATGTTGAACGTTGATTCCGTTCAAACCTCCAGCCGCTTCCACCTCCCCATCTCGAACCACCCCATCACCAGCAGCCCCTGCACCAGCATCGCGGCGGACATCGCCCACCAGACTCCCTGCGTGGCCGGGTGCCAGATATGGCTGAAATGGACGGCTAGCGGAACCTGCAAGCCCCAGAGGGTGACGACGGTGATCACCATGGGCCCCATGCTGTCCCCCGCGCCGTTCAGCGCGCGCCCCAGAACGATTCCCAGCGCGGCGAAGATGTAGAAGGGGGAGACGATGCGCAGGTAATGCGACCCGATTTCGACCACGGCCGGGTCGCGGTTGAAGATGGAGATGATCTGCGGCGCAAACACCATCAGCGCGATGGCGGCGACCGCCATGAACAGCCCGTCGATGGCGGTGGCCAGCCATGCGGCATGGCGCGCGCGGCCCGGCTCGTTCGCACCGAGGTTCTGCCCGACCATCGTCGCCGCCGCGCCCCCGAGCGCGAATGCCGGGAGCAGGATCACCATATGGATGCGCAGCCCCACGCCGTAGGCCGCCGGGGCCGCCGTCCGGGCCGGCTCCAGCGCCTCGCACGTGGCCACCAGGTACATCAGCACCGCGCCCATCAGGCTGCGCGCGAGCATCTGGCCTGCGCCGGGAATGCCGATGCGCAAAATCCGCCATGCCAGGACGGCGTGCGGCTTCAGGTGCGCCATGCGCACGTGCAGGTGCGACCGCGCGCCGAACAGGATGTACGCCACGATGGTCGCCGCCACCGCCTGGGAGAGCACCGTCGCCAGCGCCGCGCCGGCCACCCCCATCCGCGGCACCGGTCCCAGCCCGAAGATGAACAGCGGGTCCAGCCCCACGTTCAACACGTTCGCGATCCCCATGACGTACATCGGCGTTCGCGCATCGCCCGCCCCTTGCAGCGCCGCGCAGAGGGTGAAGAGCATGAACGCCGTGAACATTCCCAGCAGCGAGATGCGCAGGTACTCCACCCCCACCTCGGTCACGGCCGGCGTCGCCCCCAGCAGCCAGAACATCGTGTCCGACAGAAACCAGCCGATGCCGCCGAAGATCAGCCCGAGAACCAGGGAGATGATCAGCGATTGCCCCGTCGCCGCGCTGGCCTCGTCGAAACGCCTGGCCCCCGCCGCGCGCGCCACCAGCGCCACCGTCCCGGTCGAAACCCCCATCAGCATCGGGAACAGCACCATGAGAATCGTGCCGCCCATCGCCACCGCCGCCACCGCCTCCTTACCCAGTCCTCCCACCCAGAACAGGTTGATCAGACTCTGGAGGTTCTGCAGCAACGCGCCCACCAGCATGGGCGCCGCCAGCGTGGAGAGGCCGCTCAAGATGCTGCCTTCGGTGAGGTTCGCGTTCGGCTTCATAGTCCCCGCTCGATGAGTGTGCTGAAAGGCCCGCGCCCGGCTCCTGTAAGGAGGCTATCACGACCCATGAGCGCAATGCAACCGAGGTGCGGCAATGGATGAGCCGCGAGCGGGGCGTGGCGAATGTCGAGTGGCCAATGGAACGGCAGGGGGCGGCCCGGCCCGTTGATCGCATCGGTTGCATTCCTTCCCCGCGCCCCCTATACTGACCCAATCCAGGGTTGGAGAGTTGTCTTGAAGAGCCGACGGAATAGTTCTGCGATTGCGCTGGGCGGCCTCGCCGCCGGCCTGGCGATTCTGCTCCTTGCGGGCTGCCGCCACCCGTGCGGGTATGTCGGGGTCCGCTCGGCGATCATTCCGGAACAGGGGGAGGGGCGTTCCCAGCGCACCGCCGGGACGGAAACGATGCGGCTGGCCGCGCCAGTCACGCCCGAAGCCCTCCGGCTTGCGGTGCTCGTGGAAGAGCAGTGGGTGACTTTCGGACCCGCCCGGCGCGAAACCTACGGCTATCGAAGCTACGTCCCCTGCACCTGGTACTCGCCGCTGGTCAAGCCGATCATCGCGATCACCGTCATACCTCCCCTGTACCTTTCATTCCATGATCCGCACAGCCATGGCGGGGGCAGTTGGAGATTGCGCGATTACGGCAGGGACGTCATCGCCTGGTTCAACATCTGCTCCGGCATGCCGATCGGGCCGCGCCAGATCGAAACAGAGGAACGGCTGATAAGAACGAAGCGCGGAGAGTTCCCGGTGGCTGAACGCGCTGAGCCCGTGGCGGGCCGGACGGTGCTGCTGGCGCTGGAGGACCAGGAGTTGATGAAGGCCGTCAGCGACGACAAAGGGGTCGTGCGGTATGACCTCGCGCCGTATTTCCGCCCGTCGATGGCCACGACCGGCCAGACCTTTCGCCTGAAACTGCAGCGGGAAAATTGGACGGAAGAAGTCTTCACTTTTACGCTCGACAAGGAAACAGCAGCCGCCTGGATGAAGGCGCACCCCGCGCCTTGAGGCCGCCGCAAGGAGAAGAACAATGGCTAAGAGCATCGCTCCGACCGTGAAGAAGGACGCCGAATACGTTCTGCGCGCCGTCGCCGACCACAACGTCAAGTTCATCGGCCTCTGGTTCACGGACATCCTGGGCTTTCAAAAGAGTTGCGACATCTCCGCGGGCGAACTGCCCAAGGCGCTGAGCGAAGGGCTCGGCTTCGACGGCTCCTCCATCGAGGGCTTCGCCCGCATCGAGGAGAGCGACGTCATCCTCCGGCCCGACCCCGCCACCTTCGTCATTCTCCCCTGGCGGCATGAGGGGAACGTCGCCATGGCGCGCATGATGTGCGACGTCTGCCAGCCCGACGGCAGTCCCTATCCGGGCGACCCGCGCTACGCCCTCAAGCGCAATATCGCGAAGGCGGAGAAACTGGGCTTCACCTACTACGTCGGCCCGGAACTGGAGTACTTCTATTTCCGCAAGGCGCAGGGGCAGCCGGAGATTCTGGACGAGATGGGCTATTACGACCAGGTGCCGCCGGATATGGGCAGCGACCTGCGCCGCGAGACGGCCCTGGCGCTGGAGGAGATGGAGATCGGCGTCGAGTACAGCCACCACGAGGTCGCCCCCAGCCAGCACGAGATTGACCTGCGCTACCGCGACGCGCTCACCATGGCGGACAACGTGATGATGTACCGCTACGCCGTCAAGGAAGTCGCCGCGCGGCATGGAGTGTATGCGACCTTCATGCCCAAGCCGCTCTTCGGCGAGAACGGCTCCGGGATGCACATCCACATGTCCCTGTTCAAAGGGGAGCGCAACGCGTTCTTCGAAGCCAAGGACAAGTACCACCTTTCCGCCACCGCCAAGGCGTTCATGGCCGGGTTGCTGAAGCACGTTCCGGAGATCGTGGCGGTCACGAACCAGTGGGTGAACTCGTACAAGCGGCTGGTGCCCGGCTACGAGGCGCCCGCGTACGTCAGTTGGGGGAGGCGCAACCGCTCGGCGCTGGTGCGCGTGCCGATGTACAAGCCGGGCAAGGAGGGGGCCACCCGCATCGAGTTCCGCGCGCCCGATCCTTCCTGCAACCCGTACCTGGCCTTCTCCGTCGCCCTGGCCGCCGGCCTGCGCGGCATGGAGCGCGGCTACAAGCTCGCCGCTCCGATTGAGGATAACGTTTTCGAGATGGACGCGACCATGCAGAGCGACCACGGCATCGCCAGCCTCCCCGGCAACCTCTACGACGCCGTGCTGCTGGCGGAGAAGAGCGATCTCGTCCGCGAAGCGCTCGGCGACCACGTCTTCACTAAGTTCATCGCCAACAAGAAGATCGAATGGGACCGCTACCGGATCCAGGTCAGCAAGTACGAGATCGACCGGTATCTGCCGATACTCTAGGGGGGGATTTCACCGCAGAGGCGCAGAGAGCACGGAGAACAGCAAGGTACGACGACGTTTTGGAACGGGATAACGGGATAACAGGGATATTGGCGAAACGGAGGAGCGAGACGACGGCTTCCATAGGTCGTTGACGGATATCTCTATGATCCCCGTTATCCTGTCCCCAATGATTCGTGCCGTTGTTCCGTTCCCGCCGTTCTCTGCGTTCTCCGCGGCTCCGCGGTGAATCGCCTTACTGCTTCCCCTTCTTCAACTCTCCGACCTTCAGCCCCAACTCCCGCATTTTCGCATGAACGGCCTGCATGTCCTCCCACACCTCTTTCTTGGCGGGGGGATTGCGCAGGAGGTAGGAGGGGTGGAACGTCGGCATCACCAGCGCGCCGTTCCAATCCACGAAATGCCCGCGGAGCTTGGTGATGCCGGTCATTGTCTGGAGCATCGTCTGCGTGGAGAGGTTGCCCAGCGTCACGATGATCGCGGGGCGGATGATCTCGATCTGCCGCATGAGGTAGGGGAGGCATGCCTGAACCTCCTCGGGCAGCGGCAGGCGGTTGTTCGGCGGGCGGCATTTGCAGATGTTCGCGATGTACACTTCCTGCCGGTTCAGGCCGATCGCCTCGATGATCTTGGTCAGCAATTGCCCCGCCTTGCCGACGAAGGGGATGCCCTGAAGGTCTTCGCTCTCGCCGGGCGCTTCGCCGATGAACATCAGCCCCGCCGCGGCGGTGCCGTCGCCGAAAACGAGGTTCGTGCGCGTCTTCCCCAATTCGCAGCAGCAGCACTTGGTCAGTTCGCGGCGGATCGTATCGAGCGCGGCGGCCTTCTCCTGCAGGGCGCCGGAGGGCGCGGCGGCGGGCGCGGGACGGGGCGCGGGAGGCGGCGGAGCGGTTCGCGCGCGGCGTTGTGCCATGATTTCCTCTCGATGTCGTTTCACGGAAGCCGGAGTGAAGGGAATTCGGTCGGCGCCGGACGAAGCTTCCAACTCCGCGAGTTGGCGCGCCGCGGCGGCCAGCCGGGCCAGTTCCCGGCGGGGGTCAGCGTTTCCCATGGGACTCGCCTTCGGCTGCCACGGACAGCAGGTCGGTGACGACAAGTTGTTCCACCTCGGCGATGCGGCCGTTCATCTCGATACCGCAAGCCTGCGGGTGTCCCCCGCCGCCGCACTTGCGCGCGACCGGCTCCACATTGACCCCGGCGCGCGAGCGCAGGCTCACCTTCACCTTGTTCCCCTTCATTTCGCGCAGCAGCACGCCGATCCGCACCCCTTCGATGGCGCGCGGGTAGTCCGCCATCTCCTGCGTGTCCATCGGGTCCACGCCGAAGCGCTCGAATTGCTCCAGGTTGGCGCTCATCACCGCGATCCGGTCGCCGGCGTAGAAACGCGCGCTGCGGATGACCTCGGCGCGCAGCAGCACCAGGCCGCGCGGAGAATCCTCGTATACGCAGTCGGCGGCCAGGACGGCCTGCGCGCCCCGTTCCATCAGGTCCGCCGCGGCGCGCAAGGCGCTGGGGGTGGTGTTGGGGAAGGTGAAGCGCCCGGTGTCGGTCATAATCGCCGTGTACAGGCAGGTGGCCGCCTCGGGGGTGATCGGCCATCCCGCCGCGCGGGCCATGTCGTACACCATCTCACCCGCGGCACAGTAAGCCGGCTGCGCCCATTGCCAGTCGGCGGGCGGCTTGACGGGGGGATGGTGGTCGATGCAGACCGTGCGTTGATCGGGGGGGAGCGCCTGCCGGATCGCGCCGGCGCGCGCCCATTCGCCCGTATCCAGCAGTACGGCGAGATCGTATTCGCCGGTCAGCGCGGCGGGGGAGAGGCCCACGGCGTCGGCGCCCGGGAGGAAGCGGTACATGCGGGGGATCGCCCCGTCGTTGACAACATGCGGCGCGGCCCCGCGCTGCCTCAGGATGTGAAACAGACCCAGCTCCGAGCCGAGGGCGTCCCCATCGAGCCGGATGTGCGAGACCAGCAGCGGCCGGCGGGCCGCCTCAATGCATTGAATCAGATGCCTCGCTTTCGCGGGCAGCGGGCGCGCCGGCTGATCGGCTGTCAAAAGAGGTTTTCCTTGGAGCTGTTGTCGTTGGTCGTGTTGTTGTTATTGGTCGTTCCGAGCACCGCCACCTGGTCCCAGTTCTCCCTGCCCGTCAGAGTCACGATCAGCGCGAGCAGGTCGCTGCCGGCGTTGGCGCTCGAAAAGCTATTGTTGTTGCCGTTGTTATTGTTGTTTCCGTTGTTGTTGCTGTTGGAGTTGTTGTTGCCGGAGTTGTTGTTGCTGGAATTGCTGTTCGAGTTGCCGTTCGAGCCGATGGCGGCGAGCGCCTGTGCGGTGAAGATAACGTCCGTGACCTCGTAGGAGACCAGCGTCCTTGGCTCGATGGCGCGCGTTCGTTCCGGCGCGCTGAAATAGACCGCCTGATTCGCCAGCGCATACTCCAGACCGGCCTGTTGGGCGACCCATGAGAGAATGCGGTCCCCCTGCACATCCTGAAGGTTCAGGGTGATCAGCTTTTCGCCCGCAGCGGCATCCGCCGAATCGAGGACGATATTCACCTTGAGTGCGCCGCGCAGAATGTCGAGCACTTCCGTCAGCGGAGCGCCTTGAACGGCGATGCTCGTCCTTTGCGCCAGCCGGTCCTGGAGTATGAATTTCCAGGCAGGCAAGCCCTCGGACATCTGCGCCGTCGCGACCGGGGCGGCGATGGCGAACACCGCCAGCGCAAACAGCCATCGTTTCATGCGTATCACCTCCAACCCGGATTGTACTCCCCCCTTGTGGGGACGTCAAGAAGTTGCGCCCCAGGGCGGCTGCGCCGCATCGGACGGCCCGTATTGACTCCTGGAAGAAGGCCGTCTATATTGCCTCACAGTGTTGCCGGCAAAGAATGGCTTGCGCTCTCCGTTTCTCACCGCAAATAAGGAACCGTGCCCTTGCCGAAACTGCGCCTGAGTTCTTACGCGCGGCTGTGCCTGAGTTTTGCGCTGGTGATTGCGCTGGGATTTCTGCTGCTCAACGCCCCCGGCATGGTCGCTCCCGGCCACAGCGTCCGCCCCCTCGACCATCTCTTCACCGCCGTCAGCGCCGTTTGCGTGACGGGGCTTGCCGTGGTCAGCATCGGCAACGACTACAGCCTGCTGGGCCAGATCGTGATCCTCATCCTGATCCAGATCGGCGGCCTGGGCTTCATGACCCTCTCCTCCAGCCTGCTGATGCAACTGCGCCGCAAGGCGACGCTCTCGGAGGCCAACTACCTGCGCGAGTCGCTCGCCGCCACGAGCGCGGAGGACCTACCTCGCCACCTCCTGAGTTGCATGCGCCTCGTTGCCGCCTGCGAGGGGGTTGGCGTGGCGCTGCTCTTCGTGCGTTTCAGCATGGTGCGGCCGCCGGAGACCGCCTGGCTCCCGTACGCGCCGCACGCTTTCTGGCAGGCGCTGTTCCACAGCGTCAGCGCTTTCTGCAACGCGGGTTTCTCCACCTGGGATGACAACCTGATGCAGTTCGCGGGAGACTGGTGGGTCAACCTCGTCATCTGCGCTCTGATCGTCGCGGGGGGGCTGGGGTTCTTTGCGCTGGTGGACATCGAGGCGTGGTTCCGCTCCCTCCGGCGCACCGAGCGCTACAAGGTGCCCTTCCAGACCAAGGTGGTGCTACTGATCAGCGCCGGATTGATCGTGTGCGGGGCGACGCTGATCTGGCTCGGGGAGCGTTTGAACAACCCCTCCGATCCTCTCGCGGCGCAGCAGATTGTGACGGTGGAGGGGAGCGCCCCCGGCGTGGCGCAGCGGCCGATGACGGAGCAGTGGCTGGTCGCCTTCTTCCACTCCGTCAGCGCGCGCACGGCGGGATTCAACACGGCGGACTTGGGCAAATTCTCCTCCTTCTCGCTGGTCGTGCTGGTCATGCTCATGTTCATCGGAGCCTCCCCGGGGTCCGCCGGCGGCGGCGTCAAGACCACCACCTTTGCGGTGATCTTCACGCAGGCGGTGGGCGCGTTGCGTCCGGAGAGCGATCCGAGCATGTACAGCCGCTCCTTCGATCGCGCCACCGTTCGCAGCGCCATCGTCCTTTTCTTCATTGCCGGGAGCCTCGTGGTCGTGGGCACGCTGTACCTGCTCCTGGTCGAGACCGGCGGCACCTCTCGGTCCGCTGACCATGGTTGGTTCCTGGCCTATCTGTTCGAGGCCACCAGCGCTTTGGGCACGGTGGGGCTCTCCACCGGCATCACGGCCGGATTGAGCGCTGCGGGGAAAGTCGGACTGATGGTGCTGATGTACGTGGGGCGCGTCGGCCCGCTCGGGCTCGTATCGGCCGCCTTGCTGGGCGCCCGGCCGCTGCTCAGGTTCCCGGAAGAGGACGTCCAGATTGGCTAAGGGAGGTGTCCCATGAAACAAGTCGCCGTGTTGGGCCTGGGGGATTTCGGCGCCGCGCTGGTGCGCCAACTCACGAAGAACAAAGTGTCCGTCCTGGCGGTGGACATCAGCCGCACACGCATTGAGGCGCTGAAAGATGAGGTGGACCACGTCATCATCGCCGACATGACGCATGCCGCCGCCCTGGAGAAGATGGGATTGCTGGCGATGGATGCCGTGATTATCGCCACGAGCAGCCCCATGCCCACCTCCGTCCTTGCCGTCCTGCGGCTCAAGGAACTGGGGGTCGAGCGGATACTCGCCAAAGCGGAGAACGAGGACCATGCGAAGGTGCTCAGCGCGCTGGGGGTGACCGAAATCGTCAATCCCGAGGAGGATAGCGCCATCCGCGTCGCCAACAAAATCAGTTGGACCAACGTGGTGGAAATGGTCGAATTGTCCAGCGGCTACAGCATTATGGAGGTCAGCCCGCCGGAAGAGGTGGTCGGCAAGAGCCTCCGGAATTCCGGGCTGCGCGACCGGTACAACGTCGAGGTGCTCGCCGTCCGCGAGACGCGCGGCGAACGGCTGGAGGCGATCCCCTCGCCCGACCGGGTCATCAACGCGGAATCAACCCTCGTTGTCTTCGGGCATGATACGCAGTTGGCGAACCTACGGCGTGAAGCGGAGCGGCGGGAGAAGTAGTCCCGGGGGCGGAAGAACGGACGGATCAGCGGCGGCCGTCACTGCGCGGGGGGGCGCGCCGCGGCGGGGGGAATCTTGGCTTTGGCCTGGGTGCGCAGGTCGCGCAGGCGCGCCGCAGGCGACGCGCCGCCCAACTCGGGGCTCTCCTTCTCCAGCATGTCCACAGCCGCCACTACCTTGCCGGGGTCATTCGTGCCGGCGACCAACTCGACCGCCTTCACCGTCTCCTGCCACCAGAGATCGGCCTTGTCCGGGGCGGACTTGCGCGCCTGCGCGAGCACTTGCAGCAGCGCGTCCAGCTCCCCCTGACCGGCCAGGCAGGCCGCGAGGTCCTTGATATAGCGCGCCTCGCCGGGAGACTTGGCCACCAGCGTCTCCAGGTGCGGGCGCGCCAGCTTCCACTCCTTGGCCGCCACCAGGCCCGTGGCCATCCGGTAGCGCATCTCGGCAAGCTCCGTGAGATGGTTCCCCTGCTTGCCCACCTGCTCCAGGCCGTTCTGCAGCACCTTGTCCGCGAGGGCGTATCGCTTGGCCGCCAGGAGCCGGTCCAACGCCTTGTCGTAGCTTGAGGCATCGCCGCCTGCCAGGATCAGCAGCGAGCGCAGCGCCTGGTCGGCCACGCCCTGATCCGCATCCGCCAGGGCGTCCACCATGGCGGGCAGCGAAGAGAGCGCGGCGATTTTGCTGAGGGCGGCCAGGGCGGTCTTGCGTATCTGCGCGTTCGGGTCCTTGGCCACGATGGCGCAGATGGCGTTGGACGCCTCCTGCGCTCCCAGGTTGCCCAGCGCATCCACCGCCGTCCAGCGCGCTTTCTCGTTCTTGCTGTCGAGCAGCTTGATGAGAGTCGGTGCGGTGCGAGGGTCGTGAATCTTCGCCAGAGCATTCACCCCCGCCTCAAACACCGGGGCCGCTGTTTTGTCGGAGCTGACCGCTGCGATCAGCGCATCCAGCGCCTTGGAGTCGGCAAGTTCTCCCAAGGCCCCTGCGGCGGCCGCCGCAACGTCGGGGGATGCGTCATTGAGCCGGTCGCACAGCGCGGCCAGCGCCTCCTTCGCTTTGAGCGCGCCCAGCGCTTTCGCCGCGCCGCTGCGCACCACGACCATGTCGTCGGCGAGCGCTTTGATGAGGGGAGCGATCGCGCGGATGTCCCCTTGCGCCCCGAGCGCTTCGCAGGCGGCCGAGCGCACGGCGGGGTCGGTGTCCCCCAGCGCAGCGATGAGCGCATCCGCCACCGGCGCCCCGCGCAGCGGATTGAGGTTCTTGATCGCCTCCAGCTTGACCTTCACCGACTCGCTCTCTCCGAGGACGCCGATCAGCAGCGCCTGGTCCGCGGGATGGTCATGGATGGCGAGCAATTGCAGGCTTTCCAGCCGCTGCTTCAGATCGGCGAGTTTCTGGGCCTGGAGGAGCGCCAACTCCGCGAGCATCTCATCGCGGCTCAGGGCGGAACTGTGTTTCCACCATGCGGCCCAGCCCCCGGGCGTGTCGAAGGAACGCAGCGTGATCCGCTCCAGCGCGGCGCGCGCGTTCTTGCCGATGCCGGGGTCCGCGTCGGAAAGCAGGGTGATGAGCGTCGGGATCGCATCCATGGCGCGCATGTCGCCCAGAATGCCTATGATCTGTGTGCGGGACTGGACGGGACGCTTGTCGTCGGTGGCCGCCTCGACGAGCGCCTGGACGGCGGCAGGGGAGTTGATGGATTGGAGCGCGGAGGAGGCGGCCTCGCGCACGTCCTGATCCTGGTCCCCGATGGCGGCGACGATCTGCTTCACCGCGCGGTCGTCCCCTTTGACGCCGAACGCGGTGATGACGCTGATGCGCCCGTTCTTCGGCTGCTTGGGGTCCAGCGCTGCCATCAGCACCGAGAGTGCGGCGTCGTTGTCCACCGCCAGCAGCGAGGTGGCGGCGGAGGAGCGTTTCTGCGGGTCGTCGGAGCTGAGCAGGCGCGTCCATTCCGCGAGCTGGCGTTTGCTCGCCGACGCGGCGGAGGCCGTCGCGCCCGGCAGGAGCAGCAGGAGAAGGGCGAGCGCGAGAAGCAGGGGGCATGGGGATACGGTGCGTACAAGAGATCTCAAGTGCATTGCATTCCGCCGTAGTTAAGCGATTCGCGACCGCTGGAGGTGGCCTCGACCAGCGCGTGCAATGCTACCAGAAGCGCGGCGGATGGTCAATAATTTAATGGCTGCCGCGTCACAAGGGGGGGGCGTGTATGAATGCCGCGCTATGGAGGCTGTGATGAAACCATCCGCGCCGGCTACCCTTCGCGGCGCACCGCTTCCAGTTCGTCCCGCATTTTGCGCGCCGCATCGGCCACCGCCTTCTCCCAGCCGGGCCCGCGGCTCTTCCCGTAGGCGAAAATGATTCCCCGGGAACTGTTCACGATGGCACCGCCGCCCTGACGGTCGAAACAGGGGCGGCAATCCCTCGCGCTGCCTCCCTGCGCCCCGTAGCCGGGCACCAGGAAGATGGCGTGTGGCATCATTTCGCGGAGCCGCGCGGCGGCTTCCGGGTAGGTCGCGCCCACCACCGCGCCCACCGCGCTGTAGCCGCTCCGGCCCACGCTCTCCTTGCCCCAGGCGGCGACCAACTGCGCCACCCGCTCGTACACCATTTCCTCGCCGACCTTGAGGTCCTGCAACTCGCCCGAGGAGGGATTGGAGGTTTTGACCAGGATGAACAGCCCCTTGCCGGCGGCGGCGCGCTTGATGAACGGCGCGATGCCGTCGATGCCGAGGTAGGGGTTCACGGTGATTGCGTCCGCGCCGATCAGGTCCAGGTGCGCCTCGGCGTAGGCTTCCGCCGTCGAGCCGATGTCGCCGCGTTTCACGTCGCCGATCACCAGCAGCCCGCGCTCGGCGGCGGCGCGGACCGTCTCGGAGTACGCGCGCACCCCCTCCCATCCCAGCGCCTCGTAGAAGGCGGACTGCGGCTTCACCGCCACCGCGCAGGGGGCGACGGCATCCATCACTTTCAGGTTGAACCGCAGCACGGCGTCCGCCGCATCGGCGCGGGAGCCGGAGAGCGCTTTCTGATACTCCTCCGGCATGGCATCGGCGCGCGGGTCCAATCCCACGAGGACGCAGGATTTCTTCTGGGCGATGGCGTCGTGCAGGCGGTCGGCGAATGGAGTCATGGCGCCTCCGGGCAGAGTGGGAGAGGGGGAAATCCGAGTTTGTTGCGGCGCGCTCTCAGGATTCCTTCTTCCTCGAACCGCCGGACTTGCCGCCGCCCAGGGCCAGCACGCCGCCGGTGAGCAGTCCCGCGCCGAAGAAAATGAAGTACATCATCGCCGGCTGGGTCTGGGTCTTGTAGTTGATCAGATTCAGCCTGAAGTCCGCGTTGCCCGTGCCGTTGGACATGCCCATCTGCACCATGAACAGCAACATGGCGAGTACGAAAACGAACTTGAAGACCATGCGGGATGTCACAATTCTGTCTCCGAAAAAAACAGGGACCCAAACGGCATCAGTGTGCCATCCGGGTCCCTGAAAGTCAAGAAACGGCTTTTATCCGACGGATCGGACGGACCAGACGGATAAGCATCAGCCTACTTCTTTCCCTTCTTCTGCGCCGCCTTGAACGCGTCCATCGCCTTTTCGCGCTTGGCGAGAATTTCGAAGGGCAGCCCGCGCACCTTGGAGGCGTTCGCGCACCAGCGCTGGTCGAAACCGCTGGCCTTGATCGAGCGGATCTCCGGGCTGAACAGGCTCGTCGACGACTCGCGATGCGCGATGACGATGTTCCCCTTGTACAGCTTCACGCGGTAGTCCGCGTTGCAGACATCCTGCGTGCTGGCGATGAAGGCATCCAGCGCCTTCTTGAGCGGGTGATACCACATGCCGTGATAGGTCAGGAACGCCCACTTGGCATCCACGCTCTTCTTGAACTGGATCTCATCCTTGGTCAGGCAGTACTGCTCCAGGTCGCGGTGCAGCTTGAGCAGGACGTGAGCGGCGGGGGCCTCGTAAATCTCGCGGCT
>Ga0114951_10001119_pt1 | contig 34586 bp, 35 predicted proteins | sample AM7aDNAmetaG_FD_88677 | JGI IMG/M metagenome (GOLD analysis project Ga0114951, IMG submission 88677) | Freshwater microbial communities from Finland to study Microbial Dark Matter (Phase II) - AM7a DNA metaG | ecosystem: Environmental > Aquatic > Freshwater > Lake | place: Finland: Lake Alinen... | reverse complement strand
TTTCTTTTTTGAATTTTCATATAGTAAAAATACAAAAAATTATCGGAAAATTATCGAAAAAACAATACTATATTATTAACATTCAAATGTTTATATCGTATTTTGCCTTGCAAAGTTCTCAAACCGGCATAACAGCTTTAATTCCTATTCCATTGAAGTAATTATGCCGGTCTTCTTGTTTACAATTCTCGGAAGATTCAGGTTTATTTCAGTTTGAAATTAATGGGGAGGTTCAGTTTAACACAAACCTTTTCTCCTTTTAACTTCCCCGGCGTCCATCCGGGCATAGACGATATAACCCTCACTGCTTCAGCATCAAGGAGAGAATTTACCGCCTGCATAACCTTCACGTCTTTCACCTTTCCGGCTTCAGTTACAACGAAAGAAACAAACACTTTTCCCTGAATTCCTTTTTTACGCGCTTCCTGCGGATATTTTATCTCTTCAGATAAATATTTGGCAAGAGCATTGTCATCACTACCAAATACAGGCATCTGATCAACAGCTTCATACACCGTCGCATCTTTAAGTGCACCCTCCTTCTGAACAGTTTTATTTATACTGTCAGCCTTATTGCCTGGTTTATCGCCGGGATGCACGCAGGAAACAGCAGCAATAATTACCGCTATCAGTGGTATCACTCCTAAATATAGCCATCGCCCGTAGCGTGGCCCTGGTTTTTTCTTCATCATTTGCATACGTTTTAAAGTTAATGATTGATTGAAGTTGTTGGCCAACCCTACCCTCATCCCGACAACATTATTTAACAGGAGCAAAAAATACCCCGCCAGGTCAAAGCCCTGCTCCGTGACTTTTTCATCGGCAAGATACTCGTGGGTTGATTTAAGACTATCTTTAATTTTCCAGAAGAATGGATTTATCCAGAAAAAGATACAAACTACTTCGGAAAACAATATATCAATGCTGTGCATCTGATTGATATGCGCTTTTTCGTGAGCAAGGATCTGGCTAAAGCCATCCTTCTCCATATGAAAAGAACTTACAAAAACAACATTAAAAATTGAAAAAGGGTTGATGGTACGGTGGCATATAACAAGCCTTAATCCTTCATAGCGGGTTTTTATTCCCTTACGGTATAGTTGAAAAATGGTAATAGCTCCTGTAAATATTCGCACTGTAATGAGTGACCCAACACCTATATATATCCAGATACCATAAATTAAATGATACCCGCTTTGACTTCCGGGCTGAGCCCCTGAAAAAACAACAATATCTTCCAGAACATATGATAAAGAATAATATTCCGGAACAGCCGGTAAAGGAATTTTTATCAAAGGTATTAACAATGATGCAAACATAGAAAACAGCAGGAATAAACGGTTCAGCCTGAAATTTCTGTTGTTTCGCAGACCGAGGAAATAAAACACATACAATAATCCTGATGCAGTTATTACCTTTATTATATATACAGCAAAAGTTTCCATCACTTCATATCTTTTTTATTTTTATTCACTAATTCTTCATCGATCATTTTTTTTATTCTCTCAAGTTCGGCAGTGCTCATTTTCTCGTTCCTTGCAAAAAAAGACACCAGGCTCTGAAATGAGTTATCAAAATAATTAGTCACCAAGCGATTCAATGAATTATCAGAGTATACCTCTTTAGAAACCAGCGGAAAATATTCATGTGTTTTACCAAAAGCTTTGTGCGATACAAAGTTTTTTGTTTCCAGAATCCTGATGATGGTCGACACCGTATTATAAGCAGGTTTGGGCTCCGGCATCAATTCGACAATCTCATTGACAAAACCTTTTTTCAGTTTCCATAAGATCTGCATGATCTGTTCTTCTGATTTAGTTAGTTCTTTCATTTATATTATATATATAACTCTGTTAATCCACTTAATTTACAGAACAAATATATAACTAATGATTTAGTTATACAACTAAATCATTAGTTATATATTAACAATATTTATTAACAGTGTAAATTATCGCTATTACGAAGGCCTGAATGGAGCGTATATGGCATAAATAAACTATATTAAATTAATGCAAATCAGGATTATATGGCAAAACAGTTAAGACTAATTCCTCTGCTAAAAAAAATTCTCATATGTTTCAGATACCTATGTCATTATTAATATCAGTTCTGCTTTTACCTATTTCATTTTACCAAAACAGAAATTAACACAAAAATTTTCGAAATTGTAAAGTTCAGCTCATTGCCTAATCACCATGTTTGCTTATAAACAAACAACCCCGCAGCGAGCCACGGGGTTGTCTTTTTATCATTATTTTATAACGCTGAAGTTAACTCATCAGGAAATTCGATGAATGAAAACCCCGCCATAAATCATTTATTTTAATACTATAATATTTTTATTTATAACTGTATTCCCTGTTACCAGTTTAAGGAGATATGTACCATCCTCCATATTCGATACATTCAGGTTTACATTCTTTTGATCAGCAGGAATCCTTGTTTCTTTAACCAGTTGACCGTTTAGGTTAAATAACTGAACTGTTGATTCCGAATTTAATCTATTTTCAAGTTCAACAGTCAGATACCTGCTTGCAGGAACCGGATATACGGAAACATTATTTGCATCATTGTTTGTCTCAATACCGGTTGCAAGTGTTGTAAAAGCAGTATCCAGATAAAAACTACCTACCCATGTATAAGCTTTTATACGCACCGTATAATGTGTATTTTCCGTTAAACTGGCAGCATGATAGGTATAGTTTATCATTGAGCTGGTTGTATCGTAATAAACATAAGGTGTGTGAAAATGATTCAAACCCCCGCCTGTAATTTCCGATTTCAATTTTATAGGAACTTTAAAGCCCATTGCCTGAGCATTGATATCAGCGGATGTACTGGTGACATTTGAGGCTGCTAAAGCCTGGAAAAGTGTATATGGATTACCCATAAAGAAAGCTTTTATGTCAGTATATATTGTATCGGAAGCATAGGCTGCTTTCACGCGATAGAAATTTAGCGTTCCTGGTGTTAAAGAACTTGGATAACCTCTGAATTCATGATTGTTTGCGTCGGATACGGTTGGATAATTACTGGTAGTGGTCATCCCCATTGCAGGAGTTAAGCCATATTCAAAAGATAAATCAGCATTAGCCGGTGAACCAAATATTTTACCGTTCAGTTCTGCATATCCCGGGCCATAAACATCGGCACCGGTATTTTCAAATGCAAACGGAAGGAGTCCTGTATTGAAGCTCATATGTTTTCCATTAGCGGTTCCGTGAGAATTAGCAGCAGTAAAGTAATAGAAATATTTAGTGCTGGCTGACAGGCCATTAACAGTTGCCCAAACTATCTGAATGGAGTCTACCACTTTACGTTGAACCGGAGTAGCAGTGGAAGTAGCAAAGGTTGAATCGATAGAATAAACAAATGAATATGAAACTGTATCTCCGTTTCCGTTGACAGCACCGTAAAGATTAAAATTATGGGAACCCAGCGTATCGTGGCCCATAGTATATGCTTCGGGTGGATTACCTGATGAAAGTGTACTGAAATTTACTTCAGTATAAAAACTACCTACCCAGGTATAAGCTTTAATACGAGCATTGTAGGTTGTGTTTTCAGTTAAATTGGTAGCACTGTAGGTATAGTTCATTGGAGAAACCGTTGTATCAAAATACACCAGAGGAGTATGTAAATGATTGATACTTCCGCCGTTAATTTCAGACTTCATTTTTACCGGAACATGAAAACCCACAGCCTGTGCATTGATATCAGCAGATGTAAGTGTTACGTTTGATGGAGGTAAACCCTGAAACTGTGTATAAGGGAAACCCATATAGAAACCTCTTATATCGGTATAAAGAGTATCTGTAGCAGTTACTGCTTTTACACGATAGAAATAAAGAGTACCCGGTGTCAGAGAATTTGGATAAGCTCTGAATTCATGATTATTTGGATCAGTAACAGTTGGATAATTGCTGGTAGCAGTCAACCCCATGGCCGGTGTTTCCCCATACTCATACGATAAATCAGCACTAACCTGACACCCAAATATTTTACCGTTCAGTTCTGCATAACCGGGACTGTATATGTCGGCACCTGTATTTTCAAAAGCAAAAGGAAGAAGACCTGAATAAAAACTCATGTGAACTCCGTTAGCTGTACCGTGAGATGTAGTAGCTGTCAGATAATAAAAGTACCTGGTATTGGAAGTAAGCCCGTTAATGGTCGCCCATACAACCTGAATGGAGTTAATTACTTTGTTCTGCACAGGGCTTGTTGTGGATGTGGTAAATGTTGAGTCAGTAGAATAAACAAAGGAGAACGCTGCATTATCACCATGCGCATTAATAGCTCCATAAAGGTTATAGCTATGTGAACTCAGAGAATCGTGCCCCATGGTATATACATCGGGTTGTTGCGCATATCCTGCAAAGCAGATTGCAAGGAGGAAAAGGAGAAAAGTAATTTTTGTTTTCATTTTTAAAATGTTTGTGATTAAAATTTTTATAAAAATAAGGAAAATTCAAAGATTGTTTTAAAAAAAATTAAGAAAAATTACAAATATTGAAAAAGTCAACAAACCATTATTATCTTTTTAGCTTGGAGTCAATGCAATAGCTTAATAAAGAGAAGGAATTTAAATATTTATATAAAATTGTAATAATTGATGCAAGCTCAAAAAAAAATCTAACCTGACATTTTACTTTAAGTTTAAAAAATATAAGAGTTTCCCGCGTATTAATTCAGTTTCTTTTATTTGAGGAAGTGTATCAAGAAGCCTGTTGATGTAGTCATGTTTTATGATCTGATTCAGGGTATATTGAAAATGGATATCATAAACCCATGCTGCCTGGAATATTTTAAAATCGGAAACCGTGCGCAGATTTTCGAGCTTCACTGTTTTACCACTCATAACCTGGTTGAAAACATGTTCAGAAATTTCGGGTTTATCGGGCAAACCGAGCCTTATTGTCTCATTTTCGCCGACCCATCCTGGATTATTATAATAGGAGATCAGTATCCTGAAAATATCAAGTTTATCGGCGTCTCGGATCAGCTTTGAATAAAGCAAAACATCACCTTTAGTATCTTCAGGTATAGCAGGGCGGTTATGGTTCGATACAGCATGATTCACAATATCAATTTCATTTCCTGACAATCCCTTCAGAAAGCCATTTTCTTTCAGTACCTGAAGAGCTATTGCCGAATGGTTTTCGGAATTCGAATCACTGAAAGTATTATATACTGTATATTGCATAAAACGGCCGATATCATGAAATAACCCGATACAAACTGCAAGTCTGACCTGTTCTGTATTTAAACCAATATTTAACGCTATTTTTCTTATGATCCTGCTGACACGCAGAATATGGTCGTGTTTCACATCAATATTCTGCTGTATCTCATGATCATAGCCTTTGAACCTGTTGGTATAAAGATGAAACAACCTGCGTTCACGTTTATAGGTATTATATTCCATATTTTACCTTGTCCCGAATTGATAAATGGTCACCTCTGAATAAAGTTCACCCGGTTTAAGTAATGTTGTCGGAAAACCGGGTTTGTTCGGACTGTCAGGAAAATGCTGCGTTTCAAAGCAAAAACCTGCATGTTTCGTATAAGGATGACCACCTTTACCTATATGAGTACCATCAAGGAAATTGCCTGTATAAAACTGAATACCTGGTTGTGAAGTATATACCTCGAGAGTTCTTCCTGTAACTGAATCATATGCAGAAGCAGCATGACATAATTCCTCCGGAATTTTATTGAGGATATAATTATGGTCATAGCCATTGCCTGTTTCATTTATCCTGGAACCTATGCTCACCGGGGATAAAAAATCAAAAGGAGTTTCCCTTACTGCAGTATATTGTCCTGTAGGTATGAGCTTATCATTGACTTCGGTGATGTGAGAAGCATTAATCATCACTTCATGCGAAAGTACATCTCCCCTGCCTTCACCAGCAAGGTTAAAATAGCTGTGGTTTGTCAGGTTGATGAAAGTGGGTTTATCCGTATGGGCTGAATAATTGATGATCAGTTCATTTTTGTCATTCAATGTATAGATGACGGTAACATCAAGATTACCAGGGTAATTCTCCTCCATGTCTTTACTGAGATACCTCAGAGTGAGAGATATGCTCTTCTCATCACAATTTTCAACCATTTTCCAGACTTTTTTATCAAACCCGCAAGAACCTCCGTGCAGATGATTTTCGCCGTTATTTGTGGCCAGAAAAAACTCTTCACCTTCAATCCGGAACCTGCCTCTGGCTATGCGATTCGCATACCGTCCTATGATAGCTCCGAAATAAGGATGCTTACCCAGATATTCATCCATGGTTTTGAAGCCAAGAACGATATCATCTTGTTTGCCGTTTCTGTCAGGCGTTGAAATGCCTTTGACAATGCCTCCCAGGCTGATAATGATGACATTTATGCCCGAATCGTTTGACATTTCGCAGTGATAAACAGGCTCACCCTCTACCACTCCTATCAACTTCCTATTGATTTCCATGTAGTTATAATTTAAAAACAGATCTGCAAAATAAGAACATTTTTCAAAAATGCGGTTATTAAGTTGAAAAATATTAAGATAAGCAAATTTTATAAGGTCAAAATAAGTTATTTTTGCGCATATTTATAAAGGTATGAACAGCGAAACATTAATTTTATTTTTCATTGTTGGGGCAGCGCTTGTTGGAGGAGCCATAGTTTTTTCATGGCTGGTTTCACCAAAATCATTTAATCCTCAAAAATCCCAGTCTTACGAATGCGGCATTCCTACACGGGGTATAACCTGGCTTCAGTTCAATGTGGGTTATTATCTGTTTGCTATCTTATTCCTTGTGTTTGACGTGGAAACTGTTTTTGTGTTTCCCTGGGCTGTAGTCATGAAAGAGGTCGGTTTATCTGCTTTTATAGAAATTGTTATTTTCTTTTTCATACTGGGTATAGGACTGTTGTATGCCTGGAAAAAACACGCGTTAATATGGGAATAAAAGGGATGAAATATGAAGATTTTAAGGACAATGAGACCTTAAAATTGTTTGAACAGTCAGGTGGAAACATACTGTTGACCACAGTTGATGCAGTTATAAACTGGGGCAGATCCAATTCAGTGTGGCCGCTTACATTTGCCACAAGTTGCTGTGGTATTGAAATGATGGCTACAGGGGCATCCCGTCATGATTTTGCCCGTTTCGGGATTGAAGTCTACAGGGCCAGCCCCAGGCAGGCAGACGTCATTGTGATTGCAGGTACAATCGTTCGTAAAATGGCTCCGGTGTTGAAAAGGCTCTACGACCAGATGTCGGAACCTAAATATATTGTAGCGATGGGAGCCTGCGCTGTATCAGGAGGACCATTTTATTATAACTCCTATTCTGTTGTAAGAGGTGTCGATGAAATATTGCCTGTTGACGTTTATATACCGGGATGTCCGCCCAGGCCTGAAGCACTTCTTTATGGCATTATGCAGCTTCAGCGTAAGATTCAAAAAGAGTCTTTTGTGAACAGGAAAAAAATTCAAAAATAGAGCGGATAACAAAGAAATGCATTATTATGAATAATGAAGAATTAAAAAACAGGGTACTGACCCTGGTCCCCGAATCCATCATAACTGAGAACAAGCAGTTTCTTACTGTTATAGTTCCTCCCGATAAACTCCACAAACTTGCCGAAGAACTCCGGTATTCAGAAGATACTGTTTTCGATTATCTATTCTGCCTGAGCGGTGTTGATCTTAAAGATACTCTTATGGTGGTTTATCATCTTACTTCCACGGTTTACTACCACGATATAGTCCTTAAAGTAAATACAACTGACAGGATCAACCCTCAATTCGATACCGTTTCTGATATCTGGAGAACAGCCGATTTTAATGAAAGAGAAGTCTATGATTTCTTTGGCATAAAATTCAACAACCATCCCGATATGCGAAGAATATTCCTCGACGAAACTACCATCAAAGGATTTCCATTCAGAAAAGACTACGTTGATAAAAATATCATTGAAAGGTAATAGCCATGACTGAAAAACTGATTCAAGAAGACATAGAGCACGAAGAATATACCATTAACATGGGGCCTCAGCATCCTTCAACACATGGAGTGCTCAGGCTTGTCGTGTCGCTCAAAGGCGAGATCGTTGAACGGGTTGAGCCCCACTGCGGCTATATTCACCGGGGTATTGAAAAAATGTGTGAAAAACTCACCTACCCTCAGATTATTCATCTTACCGACAGGCTCGATTATCTCTCTGCACACATGAACAACCACGCTGTGTGCCTTTGTGTTGAAAATGCACTCGAAATCGAAGTACCTGAAAGAGTCAGATATATAAGAACTATAATGGATGAGCTTGCCCGCATTGCTTCACATGAATTATGGTGGTGTTCTTTCGGCATGGACCTTGGCGGACTTACCTGTTTCTTTTATGGTTTGCGGGACCGCGAAAAAATCCTCGATATCTTTGAAGAAACGTGCGGAGCCAGACTTTTACTGAGTTATAACACTCCCGGCGGAGTAATGTACGACCTACATCCTGATTTTCAGAAAAGAGTCAAAGAGTTCATCGTATATTTCAGAAAAAAAATAAAAGAATACGATGATCTTCTTACAGGTAATGTGATAATGCAGCAAAGGACTAAAGGAATAGGTTTTCTGAGCAAAGAAGATGCAATTTCATATGGGGTCACCGGCCCTTCAGGAAGAGGATCAGGCTTCTCATGCGATGTAAGGAAACACAGGCCGTACGGGATGTACCATAAAACTGATTTCAAAGAAATACTACGTTATGAAGGGGATACATTTGCCCGATACATTGTTAGAATGGACGAAATGAGAGAGTCAATGAACATTATTGAACAACTCATCGATAATTTACCTGAAGGTGATTTTGCAGTGAAGATGAAACCTATCATACGTCTGCCCGAAGGCGAGTACTACCAAAGCATTGAAGCTGCCCGCGGAGAATTCGGTGTTTACATCATCAGCGACGGAAATAAAACGCCCGTCCGTGTTAAGTTCCGTTCTCCGAATTTTTGCAACCTCAGTGCTTTAGACCTGATATCAAGAAAGCAGAAAATAGCTGACCTTGTTGCAATAGGTGGTTCATTAGATTACGTAATACCCGATATTGACCGATGACACTTATTAATAATTAAGTAAATACATTATCCAGATATGGCTTTCAATATATATGATCTGACTTCGTTTACCCAAAGCATTGACAAGGCTTTATACAGTGTCTTACCACCCTTTTGGGCTGTAGCCACTGAAATGCTTATCATTGGGGTGGCTATCCTTGCCTTCTATGCAGTGGTTGGCTTATACCTCGTTTATGCCGAGCGTAAAGTCTGTGCTTTTATGCAGAACCGAGTTGGCCCGAACAGGGTCGGCCCCTACGGATTTTTCCAGACAATAGCCGACCTGATAAAGCTTTTGTTTAAAGAATTGGTTCACATTAAAAGTGCTGACCAACTATTATTCAACCTGGCACCATTTATCGTCATCTGTGCTTCGTTTCTGGCTATTGCCGCTATACCCTTTGCCAAAGGATTGCATGCCATCGATTTGAATATTGGTATTTTTTATGTCATTGCTGTGTCTTCCACGGGTGTGATAGGAATTTTACTTGCCGGGTGGTCGAGCAACAACAAATATTCTCTTATAGGCGCGATGAGGAGTGGTGCTCAAATTGTAAGCTATGAATTATCGGTTGGCTTGTCACTCATTACCATGGTGATCCTTTCCGGGAGCATGCAGCTATCTGTCATTGTTGAAAATCAGGCCAACGGCTGGTATATATTTAAAGGACATCTGCCTGCTATAATTTCTTTCCTTGTGTTTTTAGTAGCCAGCACAGCTGAAACCAACAGGGGACCATTCGACCTTGCTGAAGCCGAATCTGAGCTGACAGCCGGTTTCCACACTGAGTATTCCGGGATCCGGTTTGCTTTCTTCTTCCTGGCTGAATATATGAATATGTTTATTGTTGCATCCATTGCTGCGACGGTTTTCTGGGGTGGCTGGATGCCTCTTCATATAGGTGGGTGGGCTGCTTTTAATCACATTATGGATTTCATTCCTCCTTTCATCTGGTATATAGGTAAAACAGCAGTGGTCATCTGGATCATGATGTGGTTTAAATGGACATTCCCAAGGCTTCGAATCGACCAGTTACTCAGCCTCGAATGGAAATATTTGTTACCCATCAACCTGGTGAATGTATTATTAATGGCTTTTATTGTATTAATGGGCTGGCACTTTTAAATTATGAACAGTATAACAGAATATTTTACCGGCATTTTCAAAGCACTTAAGTCGCTAGTTACCGGTATGAAAGTAACAGGAAAATATTTTTTCAGTCCCTGGGCTATTGTTACTCAGCAGTATCCTGAGAACAGAAAAAAGCTGGTGATGAAAGACCGTTTCAAAGGTGAATTAGTGATGCCTCATAATGAAAACAATGAACATAAATGTACAGGCTGTGGCATTTGCCAGATAAACTGTCCGAATGGAACAATAGAAGTGATCCCTGGATTCATCACCACCGATGATGGTAAGAAAAAAAGGTTTATCGACCAACATATTTATCATCTGGGACTATGCACTTTCTGCGCCCTCTGTGTTAAGACCTGTCCTTCCGGTGCCCTTTCTTTTTCAACTGAATTTGAACATGCCGTATATAACAGGCAAAAATTAACCAGAACTTTAAATAAAGAAGGTTCTAAATTAATGAAAGGAGTAGAATAATGACCGTCACTCAGATCATGTTTTATATTTTTGCTACCATCATCGTGGTATTCTCGGTTCTCACTGTAACAAGCAGGAGAATCCTGAGAGCTGCAACCTATTTGCTTTTTGTTCTGGTATCGACATCAGGACTGTATTTCATGCTGAACTTCCAGTTTTTAGCAGCGGTGCAACTCACCCTTTATGTCGGAGGCATCGTCGTACTGATCATATTCTCGATACTGCTCACCAGCCATATCAACCAAAAGTTTGAACCTGTAAAACCTTCCAAAATAATTTATGGACTCATTGCCTCCATTTCAGGGTTGGTCCTTTGTCTGACCACAGTTTTACAGTACGAATTCAAAGCAAGCACGTTGGCGGCTCAGGAAATAAATATGCGGATCATCGGCAAAAGTCTGCTCAGTTATGAAAAAGACGGTTATGCATTACCCTTCGAAGTCATCTCTGTCCTTCTGCTGGCTGCTATGATTGCGGCTATAGTGATTGCAAAACGAAATAAAAAAAGTACCACAACCGACAATAACAAACAATAATATGGAAACAGGTATTCCTATACAATATTTTCTGGTTGTCAGCACGTTCATGTTTTTTGCAGGAATATTCGGATTTGTTACCCGCAAGAACCTCATCACGATGCTGATGTCTGTAGAGCTGATCTTAAATTCCGTGAATATCAATTTTGTTGTTTTTAACAGATATCTTTTCCCTGGTCAGCTTCAGGGACATTTTTTCTCACTGTTCATCATCGCTGTTGCTGCTTCGGAAGCAGCCGTTGCCATTGCCATCATCATCAATATCTACAGGCATTTCAATACCATCGATATTGAAGATGTTGACGAAATGAAATATTAACATATTTAATCAATATTACAGAGCATATGTTTAATTATCAAAGCGCTATATTAATCCCACTCCTTCCCTTGTTTTTTTTCCTGTTCCTTGGATTATTGGGTAAGAAAATGAAACCTTCTGCGTCAGGAATTTTGGGAACAGCCGGTTTGTGTATTTCCGCAATCATCTCGTATGTGATTGCCATTCAGTATTTTTTTATTGACGGAAAAGTTGACGGGGTGTTCAGACAAATCACCGTAATGAATTTCACCTGGTTAAAATTCACTGATACACTTCATGTTGACCTTGGTATCCTTCTTGACCCGATATCCGTGATGATGCTTGTGGTAATCACAACAGTATCGCTGATGGTTCATATCTATAGTTTAGGTTATATGAAGGGTGAAAAAGGCTTTGAGCGGTTTTATTCATTCCTGTCGCTGTTCAGTTTCTCCATGCTTGGACTGGTGCTGGCTACCAACCTTTTCCAGACCTATATTTTCTGGGAACTTGTCGGTGTTTCATCTTACCTGCTGATTGGGTTTTATTATGAACGGCCTTCAGCTGTTGCCGCTTCAAAGAAAGCATTTATTGTTACACGTTTTGCAGACCTTGGATTTCTTATCGGAATACTGATCCTTTCCTTTACCACAGGGACATTCAGTTTTAAAGAGCTGATGGCTCCCGGAAGTTCTGCACTGACCCAGAGTGCAGCTGCATCTTTCATGGGCATATCAACAATGACATGGGCCATGATGCTGATATTTATGGGTTGTGCCGGTAAATCCGCCATGTTCCCCCTGCATATCTGGCTTCCCGATGCTATGGAAGGCCCCACACCTGTTTCTGCGCTGATACATGCTGCAACAATGGTTGTTGCAGGCGTATATCTGGTAGCACGTCTTTTCCCGCTCTATATTATGACGGCTCCTGCTGCCCTGGAAGTCATCGCCTATGTCGGAGGATTCACATCATTGTTTGCAGCTGTGATTGCTATCACACAGAATGATATAAAACGTGTTCTTGCATTTTCAACATTATCACAGCTGGGTTATATGATGCTGGCTCTCGGTGTTTCGGGTTATGGTGCCGAACAGGGGCTCGGCTATATGGCTTCGATGTTCCACCTTTTTACCCATGCCATGTTCAAGGCTCTTCTGTTCCTCGGTGCAGGTGCTATCATTCATGCCGTTCACAGTAACAATATGTCAGATATGGGCGGACTGAGAAAATATCTTCCCATTACACATATCACATTTCTGATAGCGTGTCTTACTATTGCGGGTATTCCACCATTATCTGGCTTCTTCAGCAAAGATGAAATCCTCGTAGCTGCCTTCGAACATAACAAACTCCTGTTTGCCGTTGAGTATATCGTTGCCGGATTAACGGCATTTTATATGTTCCGCTTATATTTCAATGTTTTCTGGGGCAAGGATGTTCATTACCATCATACTCCTCATGAAGCGCCCTTCAGCATGACCTTTCCTCTGATGTTTCTCGCGGCTGCTTCTATATTTGCAGGTTTTGTCCCGTTTCACAGCCTGGTCACCTCAGATAGTAAACCCTTTGAAACTGCTGCCGACTTACCTGTCATGATTGCCTCAGTTTCTATTGGCATACTGGGTATTCTGGCCGCAATGATTTTATACAGGAAAGAAAATGCACTTCCCGATAAACTCGCTCTGCGATTTAAATATACCTATAAGCTCGTTATCAATAAGTTTTATATTGATGAGATTTACTTATTTATAACTAAAAAAATCATTTTCAACTGTATTTCACGCCCCATAGCATGGTTCGACCGCAATGTTGTTGATGGGGCCATGAACGGTATAGCGACAGTTACTGTTTTTGTTTCAAAGGGCATTAAGGGATTTCAATCAGGACAGTTGCAGCAATACGCTTTTGTTTTTGTAATGGGTGCCATTGCCCTGGCGTTTACTTTTATTTATTTATGGGTACATTAATTCTGAACATAAACTTATTATATAAATGAATCTTTCACTACTTGTATTAATTCCAGTCCTAACCATCACAGCTATGCTGTTTTGCAAGGATTACAAGCAAATAAGGGTAACAGCAGCCATTGGAATGGGCATACAACTGCTGTTAGCTATAACGCTGCTTATCTTATACATACTTCAGAGGAAAGCCGGTAACTCCGCCGAAATGCTTTTTTACCAGACCCATATCTGGTACGAAAGTCTGAATATAAGGTACACTGTTGGCGTAGATGGAATTTCCATTGCTATGATCATGCTGACCTCAATTGTTGTGATTACCGGTATTTTTGCTTCCTGGGAAGTTAAAGATCAGGCAAAAGAATTTTTCATTTCATTGATATTACTCTCTACCGGTGTCTTCGGCTTTTTCATTTCACTGGATCTGTTCACCATGTTCCTCTTCTATGAGCTGGCCGTCATCCCGATGTACCTCCTTATTGGTATATGGGGCAGCGGTCCCAAAGAATATGCTGCAATGAAACTGACGCTGATGCTGATGGGGGCTTCTGCTATCTTACTTGTTGGTTTGCTTGGTATTTATTTGAATTCTTCCCCCGGAGGAAACCATCTGACTTTCAATATCCTTGAGATATCGAAAGTGCATATTCCTATTACAGCACAACGTTTTTTCTTCCCACTGACATTTGTCGGGTTTGGTGTTCTGGGAGCATTATTTCCTTTACATACCTGGTCGCCCGATGGCCACTCTTCCGCCCCGACCGCAGTGTCAATGCTACATGCCGGTGTGCTGATGAAACTCGGGGGTTATGGTTGCTTCAGGGTTGCCATGTTCCTGATGCCGGAAGCTGCTTCTGAATTTTCCACCTTTTTCCTGGTGCTGACTACCATCAGCGTCGTGTACGGTGCTTTTGGAGCTATTATGCAAAAGGACCTGAAATATATCAACGCATACTCCTCCGTGAGCCATTGCGGACTTGTCCTCTTTGCATTATTAATGATGAACCGGACAGCGATGAATGGTGCTATTATTCAGATGATCTCACATGGATTGATGACGGCTCTTTTCTTTGCCCTTATCGGAATGATTTACGGAAGAACTCACACCCGTATGATTAACGAAATGGGCGGCCTGATGAAAGTAATTCCATTCCTGGCAGTTTGCTATGTAATAGCAGGGTTAGCTTCGCTGGGTTTACCGGGATTAAGCGGCTTCGTTGCAGAAATGACTATATTTTTCGGAGCTTTCCAGCACACCGACACATTCCACCGGGTTGCTACCCTTGTTGCTACTGCATCAATTGTAATTACCGCAGTCTACATTCTCCGTGTTGTCGGTATTTTATTACTCGGGCCCATAAAAAATGATCATTTTCTTCATTTGAAAGATGCACGCTGGTATGAGAAATTTTCGACTGTTGCCTTAATATCAGCCATAGCTTTTATTGGTATTGCACCGTATTTTCTTTCTTCTCTCATTAATGCAAGCCTGAAACCGATTATCGACAGAATATCAATGTTGCAAATATTTTAATAAGCAGAACATACCATATGAATACAGATCTTATATATATCATGAGGCACGAATTTGTTCTGGCATTCGTCGCCGTGCTTATTCTTATTACCGATATTTTCACCCGTCCCGATAAAAAGAAGAAGATCAGGACTATGAGTATTGTTTTATTTGCAGTAGTTACTGCTGTCGGGTTTGTTCCTGCGAAAACAGGTGTGCTGTTTGGAGGGATGTATGAATCGGACGGGATCCGGTTGATGATGAAGAATATTCTGAATATTGGCGTTCTCCTTATTTTCATACAATCACACAACTGGCTGGGGCATACAGATTACAAAGAAAAAATAAGTGAGTTTTATGTTATTACTCTATTTACCCTGATGGGTATGAATTTCCTGATATCATCCGGTGATTTTCTGATGTTTTACATCGGTATCGAGCTCGCCACCATTCCCATAGCTTCACTTGCTGCTTATGACAAAATCAGGAATAAGTCGGCAGAAGCCGGGATAAAGCTAATCCTCTCTTCGGCATTATCATCAGGTATAATGCTATGGGGAATTTCCATGATTTACGGAACAACAGGTTCTGTTTATTTCTCGGATATTACTGCTCAAATGGGTAACAACAGCCTGCAGGTGCTTGCTTTTATTTTCATTTTTGCAGGTATAGCATTCAAAATATCCCTTGTACCCTTTCATTTATGGGCTGCTGATGTTTATGAAGGTTCACCTGTTACGGTTACTTCATACCTTTCTGTTATCTCAAAAGGCGCCGCGGTTTTTATATTCACCATTGTTCTTTATACTGTTTTCCGCAGCATCGCCTATTTATGGAAAGACGTTATCTATATTACTGCTATTCTTACCATGACCATCGGGAACCTATTTGCTATCAGACAGAAGAACCTGAAACGTTTTCTGGCATTTTCATCGATATCTCAGGCTGGTTATATTTTGCTCGGAGTCATCAGCGGAACTCAGCTGGGCATGACCTCCGTAGTGTATTATATACTGGTTTATATCTTTTCCAACCTCGGTGCTTTTGGTGTTATTTCAGTGGTCTCTGCTATGACTGGGAAGGAATCTATGGACGATTATGACGGAATGTATAAGACTAACCCCGGGCTGAGCCTGATCATGACGCTTTCCTTGTTTTCACTTGCCGGAATTCCCCCTGTTGCAGGCTTTTTTGGTAAGTTCTTCCTGTTTACGGCAGCGGCCCAGCAGGGATATTATATATTGGTGATCATTGCCGTTCTGAATACCATCATATCATTATACTACTATCTTTTGATCGTTAAAGCTATGTTTATCAATTCGAACGAACAACCTATCAGCACTTTCAAAAGTGATTTTTATACAAAACTCGGCTTATTGATCTGTGTTGCAGGTATTGTTATGACCGGTTTCGCCAGTATGATATTTGAGTATATCAGGACCCTTAGTTTTGGCCTTTAGATCAACCCATCTGCAGAACAATATTAAAAACATGCTCCCTATTGTTTGTATTCAATAATTTATTAGTTTTGCAAAAGTTATGAAAAAGGCAAAAATCTTATTTCATCGATAAAAATAAAAAAACAAAATCATTGATATATTGATTTATATCAGGTTTTTGGCACATAAATTGCTAACATAAAGAAATTTATATTTTGTAGAAATTGCTTTAAATTTTAAATAATTAATTAATAATTAAACTGTTAAAAAAAATGAAAAAAAAAGGTGAATTATCAGCCAGCTTAAAAACATTGTTTTCATCCATTGTGATTCCAGCAGCATTGTTAGTTGCTATCCTGATCTTCGTTTTCATTCTTGGAAACTCTACTAACTTTCAGGGTAACGACCATCACAACGCTCCCCTTCCAGGTAATTTCTTTGGTGTAATTTACAAAGGTGGTTTTATTGTTCCTATTCTGATGGCATTATTAATCATTGTATTATCTTTCAGTATTGAAAGATTTCTTACAATAAGAAAAGCTAAAGGAAGCGGTGCCGTTGTAAGTTTTGTAAGAAACATCAAGCGCTTATTAAGCGAACATAAAATTGACGAAGCTATGAATGCCTGTGACAAACAAAAAGGCTCTGTAGCTAATGTTATCCGTTCGGTACTTGAACGCTATGTTTCTCTTGAAAAGGACAGCGACATGACGAAGGATCAAAAACTTTTATCTATACAAAAAGAGGTAGAAGAAGCAACATCGCTTGAATTACCCAGTTTGGAACAGAACCTTGTCATCCTGGCCACTATTTCTTCCATTTCCACACTGATGGGACTTTTAGGTACGGTATTAGGTATGATCAGGGCTTTTGCTGCTCTTGCCAATGCAGGTGCTCCTGACTCTGTAGCTTTAGCAACTGGTATTTCCGAAGCTCTTATCAATACAGCTTTTGGTATAGGTACTGCTGCACTGGCTATTATATCGTACAACGTTTTCACAACACAAATCGACAAACTGACATACAGCATCGATGAAGCAGGTTTCAGCATTGTACAGACATATGCTGCAAAACATTAATATTTAAAATAATATTACCATGCCTAAGGTTAAAGCAGCACGAAAAAGCACCTGGGTTGACATGACTGCCATGTGTGACGTGGCATTCCTGTTACTTACGTTCTTTATGCTCACATCGAACTTTACAGCTAAAGAGCCTGTTACTGTGACCACGCCATCATCCATATCCGAAATAAAAATACCTGAAGTAAACATCATGAAAATTATGGTGGATAAAGAAGGTAAAGTATTTTTCGGAATTGACGGGCAGGAAAAACGTATTCAGCTTTTGGAAAAGATTGGAGATGCCTATAAGATCAACTTTACACCTGAAGAAAAACATCAGTTCAGCCTGATAACTTCGTTCGGAGTACCTGTTGAAAAGCTTAAGGCATTTATCAACCTGAAACCGGAGGAACGCGACAGAAAGGAAAACCAGCTTGGAATGCCCGCCGATACTTTAAATAATCAGTTTAAAGATTGGGTTAGAGCAGCCAGACAGGTAAATCCTGCTCTGAAAATTGCCATCAAAGCCGATCAGAACACACCTTACCCTAAAATCAAAGATATCATGAATACCCTTCAGAATCTGGATGAAAACAGGTATAATCTGATCACAAGCCTTGAAAAAGAACCAGGTAAATAAATTAATTACAACACAATAAAATTTTTGTCATATGGCTGAAATGAATGTACAAGAAAAAGGAGGCAAAAAGAAGGGTAAACCGAAAAAAATGTCCACAAGGGTGGATTTTACCCCGATGGTTGACCTTGGTTTTCTTCTCATCACCTTTTTCATGCTGACAACGACACTGATCAAACCTCAGACTATGGAGATCAGTATGCCCGCAAAAGATAAAGTAAAAGAAGAAGACAAAACCAAGATCAAAGCATCAAAAGCCATTACTATTATATTAGGAAAGAACAACAAAGTATTCTACTATTTTGGAACCCGTGAAAACAATGTTGATCCGGCTACCGTTGAATCCAATTTTTCGCCGGACGGGATCCGTAAAATGTTGCTTGACAGAAATTCCGAAGTCATGAATAAAATTGATGAGTTGAAGAATGATAAGCTAAAGAGAAAAATCAGTGAAGACACCATGAAGGTCAGAATATCCCGGGCAAAAGGCAGTAAGAATGCACCAGTTGTGATGATCAAAGCTACTAACGAAGCGTCATACAAAAACCTTGTTGATGTATTGGACGAAATGCTGATATGTAACATTGGCCGTTATGCCATTGTTGACGTTACACCATACGATCTGGGATTGATTGAGAAGAAAAACCTCTGATTTTTTATCCAAATAATTTAAAAATTAAGTTAATATGACGCAAAAAATAAACATATACTCAGACGAATGGTGCGATATGGTATTTGCCGAGAAAAACCAGGAGTACGGAGCTTTTGAATTAAGAAAAAACTCATCTTCCCGTCATGGCAGAGCTGCATTGATAGCAGTCGTTTTCTTTACTCTGGCTGTAAGTTCTCCTGTCATCATCAAAAGTATCATTCCCGAAAAGAAAGAAAAGGTTGTTGAGGTTGCCAATTTATCCAAGCTTAACGTTGAAAACACAAAGCCCAAAGAAGAAAACCAACTGAAGGATAATACTCCCCCACCTGAACTTAAAAGTACTATCAAATTCACGCCTCCTGTTATAAAACCCGATGAGGAAGTGAAGGATGAAGAAATGCCTAAGACTCAGGATGAAATCAATAAAACCACGACACAGATCTCTGTTCAGGATATCAAGGGTAAAGATGATGGTACCGGTGTTGACATTAAAGACCTGAACCAAAATCAGGAGATTGTTGAAGAAACAGAAAAGCCTTTTACCATAGTGGAACAGATGCCGGATTATCCGGGAGGCATTGATGAACTGAATAAATTTCTGAAAGAAAATATCAAGTATCCACAAATGGCCCGTGAATCCGGAATTGAAGGTACAGTTTACGTTACATTTGTTGTAAGCAAATCCGGAAAGATCTCTAACGTTAAAGTATTAAGAGGTATTGGCGGTGGCTGTGATGAAGAAGCAATCCGGGTTGTCGGCTCAATGCCAGGCTGGATACCCGGTAAACAAAACGGTGTTGCTGTTCCGGTTCAGTTCAACCTTCCGATTAAATTTATCCTGAAATAAATCAGACTCATTCGTTAAAGCCCCGGCAATCCGGGGCTTTTTTTTTGCCCTCTTAGTCAGCAAATAATAATATCTATACAACTTATTTTGATAATAATATCTATACAACTTATTTTGATCTTTTAATTTATCCTTTTCAACTGTATATATTTGGAATGATATTTGTTTTTTATTATTAAAATAAAGGAGTTAATCACATTTCAATCAATACAAAATGGCTGAAATACAAGAAAAGGATAAAAACGGCCCCAACAAGGACAAGGCAAAAAAAAAGTCCCTCAGAATCGATTTCACACCTATGGTCGATTTAGGTTTTCTTCTGACCACATTTTTTATGCTGACGACCTCACTGCTTAAACCTCAGGCTATAGAGATATGTATGCCGGCGAAAAAAATTAATCATTCTGATAGTACTAAGGTACCGTTTCACAGGGCAGTTACTCTGGTATTGGCTAAAAACAACAAAGTATATTATTATTTTGGTACCTGTAGGAAAAATAAAGACCCTGATGTAATTGTATCAGACTTTTCACCGGATGATGTCAGGAAAATGCTGCTTCACAGGAATGCAGAAGTAATAAAAAACATTGAAAATTTAAAAAAAGACAGGATTCTGAATAAAAAAATCAACAACGACACTCTGAAAGCAAGAATTATGCGAGCGAAGTGCAGTAAAAATTCACCTATCATTATAATAAAAGCAACTGCTGATGCAACTTTCAAAAACCTGGTTGATGCCCTGGATGAAATGCTTATATGCAATATCGGCAGTTATTCAATTAATGACATCAGTGCCTATGATCTGAAACTTATCCATAATAAGGTGTCTGATCAAATCAATCATAAATTAAAATCATAGCATAGTTAAATAATTTATAAATAACATATCACGGTATTAAAAATCAGGTCTGAAAATGGCCTTAAATCATTGTATTAATACGTGTTTGTTTATTCTATATTATATATTATTAACTATTTATTCATTCTTAGTATTGACTAAAATTTCATTATCCGGTGAATTTGTTTTTATTTTAGAATTAAAATAAGTTATAATATACTATTATACATTTTATTATAAAATGTCATGATAAATATTACAGACAAATAATAATAATTGGAATAATTTTTGTATTTAACTTGTCATATAAATGTTCAACCATAAAAAATCAAAAGCCATGGAACAAAAAATTAACATCAATTCAGAAGAATGGTGCGAACTGGTTTTCGCAGGCAAGAACCATGAATATGGAGCCTTCCCACTTAGAATGTATGCTGCAGGCAGGCAGTCAAAATCACTGATCATAGCCTGTACATTATTTACTATGGCAATTTGTACGCCTTTAATTCTAAAAAAGATAAAAAACGAGCCCAGAATTAAAATTGAGGATGTCATTTATGTTTCTCCTATAGATCCATATGATAAGCAGGATGAAGATAAAATTATACCTGCAGATCCTGTACCCCGTAAGGTAAATTCATTTAAATTTGCAGACCTGATAATTAAATCTGATAAAGACGTAAAGGATGATGATATGAAAACCCAGGATGAGTTAGCTAATTCCAACTTTAAAATTTCTTTTAAAAATGTTATTGGGGATAACTATATTGCCGGTCAGGATACACTTGATTTAAATACAAACAGAATGATTGCCGAAGATGATATCGGACCTGTCTTTAAAGGTGCTGAACAACAACCTGTTTTCCCGGGGGGTGAAGAAGAGTTAGTTAAATTTCTTGGTGAAAATATTAAATATCCGGTCTCAGCCAGAGAGCAGGGTATTGAAGGTATTGTATATGTATCTTTTGTTGTAAGTAAAGCTGGCAAAATTGTAAATGTTAAATTGTTAAGAGGAATTATTGAAAGTTGTGATGATGAAGCACAAAGAGTAATAAAAATGATGCCAGACTGGCTACCCGGAAAGCAAAACGGGGTTCCAGTATCCGTTGAATATAACCTCCCAATTTCTTTTCAACTAAAAAATTAACCATCAATGAAACGCTTTATAAAATATTTCGGACTGATCATGGTAGGAGTATATTTCATTGCAGGTATTGCCTTCTTTACCAATATCTTCAGTAATATCTTATCGCCAAAGCAGAGATATATTATAGGGGCAATGATTATTATTTACGCATTATTCAGAACTTTTCGTATTTTTAAAGACTCAAAAGAAAGCAACGATGAAAAAGATATCAGCAATAGCATTTAAAGCCGGTCAATTTCTGGTTGTTCTGATCATTTGTATTGCGTGCAGCAATTCCGGCACTAAATATTCTGATACACCTACTACAGGTAATATCAGAATAAGTGTTGATGAGACCTTCAAGCCTATTGTCCAGGCTGAAATCCAGGTTTTTGAAGGGATATACCGTTATGCTAAAATCAATGCTTCTTATGAACCTGAAACTGAGATATTCAAGGACATTCTTAAAGACAGTGTCAGGTTGATCATTTCATCCAGAAAACTCAGTCAGAAAGAAGCTGATTATTTTAAAAGTATCAAGTTCTTTCCCAAAGAGACACGTATAGCAATTGATGGTATCGCCCTGATTGTAAATAATTCAAATCCGGATACCCTCATCAGCATGAAGATGTTGAAGGATATTGTCACAGGAAAAATAACGAGTTGGAAGCAGATCAACCCTAAATCGCGTCTGTCGAATATCAAAGTTGTTTTTGACAATCCGAACTCAAGCACAGTAAGATTTATCATTGATTCAATATGTAAAGGCAATGCTCTTTCTACGGGTCTCTCTGCTACCAAGGATAATTCCGATGTGGTTGAGATTGTTGCCGCCAACCCGGGATCCATCGGCATCATTGGTGTGAACTGGGTAAGCGACCAGTCGGATTCAACATCTATGTCATTTCTAAATAAAATCAAAGTAATGTCGGTGAGCCTGAGCGATAATCCCACAGCGACAAACTGTTTCAAGCCTTATCAGGCTTATCTTTCTACAGGTGATTATCCCTTAAGGAGGGACCTTTATGTGATCAATTCCGACCCCCGTTCGGGACTTCCCTCCGGATTTGCTTCATTTCTGGCAAGTGACCGCGGGCAGCGTATTATTTTAAAATCAGGAATACTTCCTGCTACACAGCCAGTGAGAATTGTACATGTAAATAATAATGAATATTGATTTTTAAAATTAACATATGAAAACGTCGACCTCAATCATGAAAAAAAGAACCCTGCTACTGATCATCTTATGCCTGATGATCGCTTCCTCTTATGCACAACGCGATACCTATGGTATAAGGCTTTTAGAAAACAACCAGTTACTGAAAGCAAAAGTTTATTATTTGAAACTGGTATCTGAAAAGCCAGGTAACGTTTACAACAACTTTTACCTGGGAGAAACATATTACAGGTTAGGGAAACCCGATTCGGCAGAAATCTGTTATAACAATGGTATCAGGATCAGTCCTGAAACGGCCATCAGTTATGCCGGTGCCGGCAAGATCCTGCTTGACAAAGGTAAACCTGATGACGCTAAAAAGCTCTTCACGAAAGCTGAATCCTATTCCAACTACAAAGATGCTGCTTTATATGTTCAACTTGCTCTTGCCTGCGTTGATGCAAAAATTAAAAACTATGAGATGGCTGACTATTACCTGCAGGAAGCAAAAAAACTTAAGAAAACGCTGACGTCGATTTATATTGTGACCGGCACTATTTTTGAGCAGAAAAACAATCTTGGTGATGCAGCGACTGAATATGAAAGAGCTATTTACTATGATAACAAATGCATTGAAGCCAATTTTAAACTGGGAATAATTTATTCGAAAGCCCAGAATTTCAATGCTTCCATTAATGCTTTCAATAATGTGATCAAGTTAGACTCCGGATATTTCCCTGTTTACAGGGAATTAGGAGAGTTGTATTATACCTATGGGTACTACCCCAAAGCCAGTGAGAATTTCAGTAAATATATTTCTATGTCAGAACCTGATAATGATGACAACATCAGATATGCCACTATACTGTTTTTCAATAAGGAATATCAGAAGTCACTGGATTTGCTCAGCAAAATTATCAAAACTGATTCGGGCAACCCTGTCATACTCCGTTTAAATGCCTATGACCTTTATGAAATCAAGGATTATACAAATGGTCTGAAAGCGATGAATAACTTTTTTAAAATCACTCCTTCGGCAAGAGTCATTGCAACGGATATGGAATACATGGGAAAGCTGCTGAGTAAGAACAACCAGGACTCCCTGGCAATTATTTACTACAATAGTGCTTTAAATATGGACAGCAGTAAGACATCCTTATATGAAAACCTGGGTAATTCATACGACAGAATGAAAAAATTCGATAAATCTTCTGATTATTACAGTAAGCTCCTTAAGGTTAAAAAAAATATTTTGTCGTCTGATTATTTCCAGTATGGAAGGGCATGTTATAATGCTGGAAACATGTTTACAGAAATAGCTGACTCACTGATTAAAAAATCATTTTATATCAAATCTGACACCGCATTCGGAACCGTTATCTCACTTTCTCCCGGATCCTATGTCGGATATTTCTGGAGGGCAAGAGTAAAAGCAATGCTGGATCCTGAATCCGAAGCAGGCATTGCCAAACCATACTACGAAAAGGTGATTGCTATCACTGAACCTAATTCGGATAAATACAAAAAGGAATTGATTGAATCCTATAAATATATGGGTTATTTCTATTTTCTAACAAAAGACAAAGAAAAATCAAAAGAGTTCTGGAACAAGGTTTTAGTTTTAGATCCTGCTGATACCATGGCACAGGAAGCCTTAAAAGGGATAAAATAGAACAGTCTTCTAAAAAGGAAGCCATGCCAGAAGCGTGGCTTTTTTTTTTATATTTTTTTAACGTTTTTTAATCTCAAGTGTATTAGCATAATAATAAATAAAAAATACATATAAAAAAAGCACAGTGGATGATCAGCCTATTCGTTATTATTCTGCTTCTTTGTACAGTCAAAGTCATTTATCCGCAAAAAGCCAAAGTTTATTCATAGTACAATCGGTTCAGAAAAACCCTTAAACAATTCTTCCAATATGAATTATAATTATCTGATAACTAAGACTTCCAGCAAGATTTCCTTTTCTCAGACTTCAAAAACTGGTCATTGTCTGATTGATGAAAGTCTGTCTATGAAATTCCTTATGGCAGTAAATTAGTTTAAGAATCCGGAGCCGCTATATTAAAAACTCTTTCCACCATAACCCTGAGTCTTTCACAAAACGCTGTTGCGTTTTAAAATCAACGTAAACAATACCAAATCGTGGATGAGTACCTTCTGCCCACTCGAAATTATCGAGGAAGGTCCAAATAAAGTATCCGTTAACGTTTACCCCCTCATTCTTTGCTTTTAAAATACATTTCAGGTAATCTTTAAAGAACTGTATTCTTTTGGGATCGTTTATTTTACCGGCCAAAAGATGATCAGGATAGGCAGCTCCGTTCTCTGTAACATAAATATTACTTATAGGGTATTTTGAAAACTGTTTCAGTATCTCGTAAATTCCCTCAGGATAAACTTCCCAGCCCATATCCGTAAGGTCGTCCGACAGTTTCTTTGGCTTCACAATATTGGCCCAAATGAACGGAGGAAAGAGACTATGGCGGGCTACGGCGCGGAAATAATTCTGAAGCCCTATAAAATCGAAATCAAATTTCATTTTCTGGTCATCGCCATCTTTCATATATTTCTCGACTCTTTTAAAAAATGGTAAGGCTTCAAAAGGGTAACCCATGCCGAAGGTGGGTTCAATAAAAAGACGGTTCATCAGGGCATCCAGTTTCACAGCCGCTTTCTGATGAATAGGTTTCATTTTTTTAGCATCTACGTGTGAGCATGAAAATGTAGTACCAATATTTGCGCCGGGCACATTGGCCCTGATGACCCTCGCTCCTTCTGCATTGCATAACACAGAATGGTGAGCAGCAGCCAGTGCTTTTTTAGCACTCATATAACCGGGAGCATGAATTCCGGCCATATATCCGGCCCCGACAAAAGAAGCCTGCTCATTCATCACCATCCAGTCTTTCACTTTTCCCGAATATGCACGTGTCACCACATCGGTATATTCATTAAACCAGTCCACCACATCGCGGTTTGCCCATCCTCCCTTGTCCTGCAATGCCTGCGGGATGTCCCAGTGGTAAAGTGTAAGCCAGGGTTCTATACCAAGTTCAAGACACAGATCAATAACTTTATGGTAATAGTCGAGTCCTTTCTGATTTATTTTCCCGATGCCGTCAGGCAAAATCCTTGACCATGCTGTTGAAAACCGGAAACATCCCAGGTTTAACTCTTTCAGTAGTTTTAAATCAGAATTATAGTAATGATAGAAATCGCAGGAGACATTTCCGTTTTCGTGAGTTTTCACATGCTTTGGGTTGGATGTGAAGCGATCCCATATGGATTCACCTTTACCGTCTTCCTGATAAGCACCTTCAATCTGGTAAGCAGCTGTTGCCACACCCCACTTGAAGTCTTTCCCGAACATCTCCTTGGTCAGCTCATCTGACAGTATTGAATTAAATACATTAACCGCTGATAATCTGGATGAAAGATATAAACCCAAACCGCTGGTGCCCAATAGCTTTATTGCATCGCGTCTGTTCATTTTCTTAATTTTTTAAAACATATAATTAAGCGACATATAAAACCCAAAAAAGCCGTCTTTCTTTGTCACCGGCACAGCAAGATACGCAGAGCCGATAATGTTTTCATTAATGATATAATGAATTCCTGAGCCATAAGCCATATGAACCGATTCTATTCCAGACTGAATATAAGGAGCACTTTCAAGCTTTGCATTTTCATTTACAAAGTTGTAATCGTGTTTGTCGACAACCATACCTGCATCAAAAAACGGTGTAACAGCCAATCCGACCATTTGTTTAAATATTCTCACCTGGAGAATCTTCCACCTGACTTCCACATTCCCATATACAGAACCATCACCTACCAACCTGTTCCTGACAATTCCCCTTAGACTGGATCCGCCTCCTAAACCATCGGTGGGAGAACCAAATGAGTTATATAAAAAAGGAAGCATAAAAAAAGGTATTTCGCCAAACAACCTTCCCTGATAGTTAAACCTGTATGCAAGAACAAGGTGTTTTTTCACCAGCGTAAAATACTGCCTGTGTGTGAGTATCATCTGTGTATAATTCATATCTTTCATTGGAAGAAAAGTATGGCCCTGAATAATCACCAATGCTGACCAGATGCCCTTTGATGGAGCAGCTTCAAGGTCGCGTGTATCATAATCAATACCCATTTTCAGCAGTAAAGACTTTCCACCAAATTTTTCATTCTGGTTAATGATTCCCCATTTGACATATTTATCATACAACAGATCAACAGCAGGAAGCATTTCAGAGCTGTCTTTATCTTCATTTATTTTGCCGATATCTACCGTTTTGGTCTTGATGTCTTCGTACATCAGGCCAAGCACCCATTTCAAATGAGGATTATATACCTTTCCTTTGAAATTTATCATCAACCGCAACATCTTTCTTTCGTGTTTGTAAAACATCCTGGAGATGTAATCTTTATCATGTTCAAGCATCAGAGATCTGTCGTAAGTAGATTCGTAGCCATTAAACCCCAAAAAATCAAGTGCCTGTTCTGTACTGTAGGTCAGGTCAAAAGCAAAGCGTACTTTGGGAATGAGTGTTTTACTTTCAAACTGAAAGATCTTCCGGTCACTTCCCTTGGTATAATGTGTCCACTCCACATACCATGAATGTTTAAAGTCAGGAAATACGCCTTTGCAATAAAAAATACTCGAGAGCCCCCCAAAATAAAACCCAAGGTCAGAATCATAGCCAAGGTTGGGAAGAATAACAAAATTCCATTTTTTTGGTTTAACCGTTTTCTTTTTAAGCTTTACTGAATCCACCTTGACTGTATCAGGTATATTCTGAGAATATGAATGAAAGACAATAAATAAGAATAAAAGAGTAACAAATAACTTATGTTTCATGAACCAATCCCTGCTTTAAAATTTAGGCCAACACGCATCTGCATAATATTCAAAATTATTAACAAAGGTAATTTAATAAAAAAGTGATATTGATGATTGTTAAGTGTTGCAAATGTAAAAAATTATCATTTACTTTACATCGGTAAATATCCAAGTTATTAAATATATATTTCATAGTTTATGATCAAGAAAACTTTACTTTCTTTTCTTTTGATAAGCTTTTACTGCAACAATCTTTTTCCCGGTGGTTGGAATACGAATACAAATAACAGTGCTGCATTTGTAAGAACAGGCTGCCGTAACTCCTCACAGGAAATTGATGCTGCTTTTTTTTGTCCTGCATCACTGATCAACCTCGAAGACGGGTGGCACATGAATTTCTCGGACGAATTATTACTCATTCATCAGGAGCTGAAGAACGATTATATTTACATGAACAAACATAAATTTGTCGGCGATATCATTGCTCCTATTTATCCCTGCATATACCTTGCGTACAAGAAAGACCGCATGGTTATTTCAGGTGGTATATACCCATACGGAGCAGGCGGAGCCGGAGCTTACAAGACAGGGATGCCATCCTTTGAAATGCAGGTGGCTAATATGGTACCGGAACTAAGTTATAATTTAAAACAACTCGATATATTAAAGCCACTTCTTGGATATAAACCATCAGATATAAACGATTATTCTGCAGATCTCGCATTTTACGGAGCTTCGATAAAAGTAGGCTTTCAGATTGATTTAACTTATAAAATCAATGATTGGCTTGCAGCGTCGATAGGAACGAAGTTTATTTATGATTTTGGTTATACCAAAGGAGGTCTTACCAACCTGATGGTTCATACACCCAAGGGATGGATGAAACCCGGAGATTATTTACGTGCAGTAAATGCTGATTTGGGCATTGCCGGAACAACTGCTGCTGCCTTTGGAATAGCAGATTTAAATAAGTCAGCCTCAGAAGTTGATGACCTGACTTCAGATAAAAAAGTAGATGTTTCCGAATCCGGCATTGGCTGGCTTCCTTTTTGTATTAGCCTTGCCATTACTCCAAATGAAAAACTTAATTTTGGATTTAAATACCAGCACGGTTGTAAATTCGAAGCAAAAAACAATACCAAGGTTGATGGCACCGGTTCATTCCCTGACGGAGCTATGGTAAGAAATGACATACCTGCATACCTTGCTTTTGGTGCACAATATAAGTTCTCCAAGAAGTTTTCCGCTCAGATGATGTTTGAATATTATTTTGAGCGCGAAGCCTACTTCGGCCTTGTTGCTCCAGTTGTTGAAAACGATTCCATCATTTATAAAGTAGTTGACAACAGTTATATTACATACAGTGATCCATTGCTGGTAGGTATAAGCGGTGAATATTACATTACGCCAAAATTTATGATCAGCGCGGGGTTTATGTTCTCCAAATTATTTCCAAAAGAAAATATTGCCCCAACAGAAAGAAACCCAAATGCAGATTCCTATTGTGTAAACGGAGGGTTCAGGTACAAATTCAAAAAGTTTGATTTCGATTTCGGAATCATGACCAATCAGCAGTTGTATTATAAAAGAGATTATAAAATTGCAGCACCTGTCGGAGCTGATACTAAATATATTAACACCCGTGAAGAGTATTCAGGAACACTTTGGCTGTTCAGTTTTGGGATCAATTACCATTTCCCGAATAAAAATAAAGACAAGGTACAATAGCAGATTGCCTCATATAAGTTAACAGGTCTGCTTCAGCAATTACGTTTTTTTTATTAAAACATTATATTCAACAAGTCCTGACATGAATCAGTTTAAATTTGTCACGCTTTTCAATATCTTTTTTATAACCATAATTTGTTTATCTGCATGTAAGAAAGACAGCAGTTCGCAGGTGACAAATGATCTTTTACCCGTTGTACAAACGGTAAGCTATAATAAACTATTACTCAATACGGTTGATTTTGAAGGCAATGTAACCGATGATCACGGTTCGTTTGTTTCAAAGCGGGGTTTTTGCTGGAGTAGTACCGAGGCAAACCCTACCCTTCTGAATCTTAAAACGGAAAGCGGAACCGGAGCAGGTTCATTTTCAGCTCAACTAACACATTTAAAAGGTCAGACAAGCTATCATGTTCGTGCATACGCCACAAATAACTATGGTACAGGTTATGGAAGTTCATTTGCCATCACGACTGTCGACAGCACCGTTACCGATGTGGATAATCATATTTACAGGGTTGTCCAGATTAGCAATCAGATTTGGATGGCAGAAAATTTAAAAACAGTACATCTCAATGACTATACAAGCATACCATCGTGTAATGATAATACAACATGGAGCGGTTTATCCACTCCTGCTTATTCATGGTATAACAATGATGCACCTGCATATGCTGATTTATATGGAGCTTTTTATAACTGGTATACTGTAAATACGGGTAAACTTGCACCTGCCGGATGGCATATACCTTCTGATGCAGAATGGAGTACATTGATTACCAACCTGCGAGGGAATACAGTTGCCGGAGGGCAGATGAAATCGACAGGTACACTCCAAGCGGGTACAGGCTTATGGAATGCACCTAATTCCGGTGCAACTGATTCATCCGGGTTTTCAGGCATTCCCTCTGGTGACCGGTTTAGTAACGGCAGTTTTTATGATATGGGTGATTATGGTAACTGGTGGACATCCACCGAAATGAATATTTCCTCAGCATATTATTACTTTCTGGCCTACAATAATTCAGGAGTCAGCAGAAACAACGATAATAAATCCAGTGGTTTCAGTGTAAGATGCATAAGAAATTAGAGTTTCATCAGTTTCAATTTCTTACCTTTGTAAATATTTTGAAATCCATGAGGTATTTAAAGATCATTATTTTATTCACCGCATTTGTATTGCTCTCCTGTACAAAAGAATCCACGCACAAATCCGGTTATGGATGGCTTAAAGTCACTGTGAAATTTAACAGTATCCCTTCACCTTCTTCTGTTGTTTACCTTGCCACTTCGCTCAACGATCTGAACAACCAGGTTTTTATTGCACAGGCCACAACCAATTACAATGGTTTAGCCGACTTCGGTGAAGCAAAAGAAGGAACATACTACATCGGTGTCACTATCCCAGTACAGAATTCATACGACAGAAAGGCCAACATGCAAATTATTATACACGAAGGAGAAGTCACCACAGAAACACTGGATGTAAACTGATTTAACAGGTCTCTAATAAAGTAAAAACCTCAAACGATAAGCCCGTCTTTTATCAGCAGTTTCCTGTCGGCCATGTCGGCCAATTCTTCATTATGCGTAACAATCACGAAGGTTTGATTGAATTTATCACGCAAGCTGAAAAACAATTTATGCAGTTCTTTAGCATTGGCTGAGTCGAGGTTACCTGAAGGTTCATCTGCCAATATCACGGCCGGATTGTTTATCAGGGCCCTGGCCACTGCAACCCGCTGCTGTTCTCCCCCTGATAATTCGGATGGTTTATGGCTAAGCCTGTCAGTAAGGCCCAGAAAATTCATCAGGTCGAATGCCCTGGTCGCGGCATCTTTTTTTGACACACCGGCAATAAATGCAGGAATACATACATTCTCTATAGCCATAAATTCGGGGAGCAAATGATGAAACTGAAAAACAAAACCGATTTCTTTATTCCGGAATGAAGCCATTTTCTTTTCATTGAGAGCACTGACATCCGTATGGTTAATTTCAAGTTTTCCTTTATCCGCATTATCAAGAGTGCCTATGATATGTAACAATGTCGTTTTACCGGCTCCGGATGCACCAACAATGGAAACTATTTCTCCCTTAGCTACCTGCAAATTGATTCCTTTTAAAACATTCACTGTTTCGTAGGACTTATATATATCGCTGACTTTAATCACTTTAATTTAGTTAATGTTCACTACTGACTTTTTACTATTCACTTTTCTACCACTTTGCCCTGTGATATTCAGTGAAGCCGTATACATCAGAAAATTCAACAGAATTTCCGTTTTCAGGCTTTAAAATACCACTGAACTTACCGACAAACTGCCTGAAAGCTGTTTTTATCAATACTGCATTGATATTTTCCGATCTTTCGCCCTCCGGATTAAATTTAATATCAATAGTTCCTGCTTCGTTCCAAATACGCCAAGGTTTATAGGGATCAGAAACATCGAAATCAAAAATACACTGGTGACTTCTGGTTCTATTTCCGTTGATCCAAAAGGCATTTTCATTAAAATATGATTCATTTACCAAAGCAGCTATATTTGCGCCAATTTGCATAGTATCTGGTAATATGCCGGAAAAAGCTGCCCAGTACCAGTTGGTATGCCTTCGCAGATAACCTCCTGACCAATCGTATAATACACTTACATTGGTATACTCCAATTCCAACCCTTCGAAACTCACACCGATGCTTTCTGGTACAAGCGGTGAACATTTTTCTGTAAATGTCCAGCGGCTAGGTTCCGATGGATTCAATACCCTTAAAGGTTTGCTATTTTCAAGATTATACGGTATAATAGCATTCACTTTCAACCTGCCTTCAAAATCGGCATCTACAATTAACTTTCCCTGAGTATGTGATTTAGTGATATGGAGCTTTGTCCTACCTTTTCTAAAACTAATCTCATATTCATCAGGATTGACACCAAAAAGAAGTTTTTTTTCATCGCCCAGGCCAATGGCATTGTATTCATAAATGACTCCCTTCTTATAATCAAATAAATAGGCGAAAACATTATGCATGTACCCAAGGCTAACAGCAGCAAATCCAACAAGATATTCATCAGCAATAATGCCGATGTAATTAAACTTATGAAAGGCGAATTTTTTCTTTATACCTTTGATTTCTTTTCCGAAAAAATTCAGAAGTTTGAAATCTTTATAATTAAAATCAATTGGTTCGTCAATGGAGCCGTAATTGACTTTATTGTTTTCACCGATAAGCTTATACATTTTATTTTCCGTTTACAATTATATTATCAAACAAAAATAGAGTAAAATACTGATAAAAACATCATAAGGAAAACCAGATATTAAAATTTTTCATTTTTATTTTCCGGAAATCTGAGGTAGACAATGAGTTATAAATCACTTTCGGATTCAGGATAATATAAGGCTTCCTTTCTTTTGTATCATCAATGATTATTCTTAATTTTGTTTTTCCTTCAGGATACAAATTATTAAATGATAATACCATGAAAAATACTGCATTTACAAAATTTCACATTGCTTTCGGAGCAAAAATGGCTGAATTTGCCGGATACAACATGCCTATTCAATATGAAGGCATAAATGCCGAGCATGAAACTGTAAGAAATAACCTGGGCGTTTTTGATGTCTCCCATATGGGCGAATTCTGGGTAAAGGGTCCAAAGGCTCTTGACTTTGTTCAGCATGTCACTTCTAACGATGCTTCAGCCCTTTGGAACGGAAAAGTTCAGTATTCCTGCTTCCCCAATGGCAAAGGAGGTATTGTTGACGATCTTCTGGTATATAAAGTGAACGATGAAACTTATCTTCTTGTCGTCAACGCGGCCAACATTGATAAAGACTGGAACTGGTGTGTAAAAAATGCAAAGGAAATGGGACTGGTCATAGGAAAGGATCTGTATAATGCTTCTGACGAGATTGCACAACTGGCAGTGCAAGGGCCTCTCGCTCTGAAAGCTATGCAAAAACTAACCGACACTACTGTTACAGACATGGAATACTATACCTTTAAAAAACTGACCTTTGCAGGTATAAAAGATATTATTTTTGCCACAACAGGATACACAGGCTCTGGCGGTTGCGAAATCTACATGGCTAACGAAGATGCCGATAAGATATGGAAAGCTGTTTTTGAAGCCGGCGCCGAATATGGTATTAAACCTATAGGACTCGGTGCCAGGGATACCTTAAGGCTGGAAATGGGGTATTGCCTCTACGGTAACGATATTGACGACACAACATCACCTATTGAAGCCGGACTGGGATGGATAACGAAATTTACAGATACCAAAGACTTTATTGACAAAAACTACCTGCTGAAACAAAAAAATGATGGTGTTAAGCAGAAACTCGTCGGTTTCGAGATGATTGATAAAGGTATTCCACGTCATCATTATGAAATTATGGATGCACAGGGAAACAATATTGGTCACGTTACTTCAGGAACCATGGGAGCGTCTGTAAAAAAAGCTGTTGGTATGGGTTATGTAAAGCCTGAATTTGCAAAAGCCGACACTGAAATATACATCAGCATCCGCGATAAAGCTTTAAAAGCCAAAGTAGTAAAAATGCCGTTTTATAAACCGTGACCATTGGCTAACGGATGTACAAAATCATCCTTTTTGATCTCGACGGAACACTGACCGAATCGAAAGAAGGAATTATCAACTCCATCATCTATGCTTTACAAAAGTTAGGAATTGAGGAATGCGATCTTAGCCGCCTGCAACCTTTTATAGGCCCTCCCCTTTTAGATTCATTTATACAAGCATATGGTTTTAGTAAACCAAAAGCTGAACTTGCCGTTCAATATTACAGAGAAAATTTTTCGGTGAAAGGCATATATGAGAACAAGCTCTATAATGGCATTTTACAATTGCTGGATGACTTGGTGCATGCAGGAAAGATTATTGTTCTGGCCACTTCTAAACCTCTTGTTTATGCCACAGAAGTCCTGAACTATTTCGGAATTTCCGAATTTTTCAGTTACCTTACAGGAAGCGGGCTGGATGGCAGCCATACCGATAAGACAGAAATTATCAAAGGGGTAATTGATCATTATTATGCCTACAGTTTAGAAGAATTCATCATGATCGGTGACAGGAAATACGATATCGAAGGTGCCAAGAACAACGGCATTGCGTCTGTTGGTGTATTATACGGCTACGGTGCACGGGAAGAACTGGAAAAAGTGATGCCTGAGTTCCTGGTTCACCATCCTGCAGAAATAAAGAAT
>Ga0114951_10001118_pt1 | contig 34593 bp, 37 predicted proteins | sample AM7aDNAmetaG_FD_88677 | JGI IMG/M metagenome (GOLD analysis project Ga0114951, IMG submission 88677) | Freshwater microbial communities from Finland to study Microbial Dark Matter (Phase II) - AM7a DNA metaG | ecosystem: Environmental > Aquatic > Freshwater > Lake | place: Finland: Lake Alinen... | reverse complement strand
AGGGTATTCCGATAATCTCAAAAAAGGTGTCGCTTTCAATCGGAATACCCTGTCGCTTTGAATCGGAACGGGGTGTCGGGTTCAATCGGAATGGGGTGTCGCTTTCAAGCGGATTTCACACTTGGCAAGCGGTGAGGTTATTTTTAACTTTTTCAGTGAGCGGCTGAATATCGTGCTTTTTAGAACTATACGTCGTCATTTTTTTGTATTCATCTGGATATGCAATTTGGGCTATTTGTCTGAGTGTTTTTCCTTCTCTATGCAAATCATAAACTTGAAAATACTTGTCATACTCCTTTAGCCGCTTTCTTCGCATCCGCTCTTCGCCGCCATGATAATTATCATATGTGGCCTTCCAGAGACTAATGATGGTCTTGACGCGCTTGTAAATGAGGGGTTTTGGCGCGTTAAGGTTAACTCTTATGACGACATCATGGAAATCCGTCGTCCTGGGATCGAACTTTTCCGGCCCGATTATTTCTCCGTTCAAATGGCAGAAATGCGTCTCACCATCTGATTTCGTTTCTAGCGTAACTTCTGTTTTGTAGGAATGGTGACATTTGACCGGCATGATCGATGTTTTAAATTCTATGCCGTTACGAGAAAACATGGTGAGGCTCACAAAAGAAGCCACAATATGAGCCGGTAATTTTCCTTTTTTGGTTTTCATGCCGACCAAGTCTTGAAAAGAAAATCTTGGGTTTAGCGGTTGCCAAAAACCGTACTCACTAAAAAAATGCGTTTTATATTCTGGTTTTGTAGGCTCGCCTAGAACATCGTTATATGCCTTTATAGGCGCACACATTTTCTTGAAATCGGATTTATAGCGCACATTTCTACGAAGAAATTCCCATCTGTAGCGGACTATGAGAAAAAAATGCTCATTCTCAGATTCATCGTTAGGATCAAAAAGAGTGTATGTTTCTACCATTTTTCCTCATTTGAATCTTTCTCTATTGAGGTGCTTTCTCTCCCACATTGAACTCTAGCGGCTTGCCATCCACCGTGATCGTCGGCATCGTCATTACGGTCACGTTTTCGTTTTTATTTGCGACCTTGCTTGGTACCGCCTTGTCGTAGACTTTCAGAAAGATTTTGATCTTATTTTCTACTGAAAGGCCGTTCCATCTCGCCGGCGTTAGCCAATTCAAGATCATTCTTTCTGTTCTCAGCTCTGCCGAATTTAATTTTGGCATAATAAAACTTTCAACTCCTTTAGTTGAAGGAGGTTGCGGAAAATGGCTTTATTTCCATCTACACCTCATGAATTTATTATATCATTTTTCGGTTGATGAGCTTTTGGGGAATTTCAGAGTGTGGATTTTGTGCAAAGATTAACTGTGAGGACCTTGCGATCGAACGGAGGGTTCTTGATAAAAAAGGATGCTTGTTATCGGATTTCGCACCTATCCCAATGCGCGCATTTCGTCTTTTAGGGACCGCAAAACTTCCAATCCTTCGATAATCTTTTCCTCGGGAGTTTTTATCTCGCGCAGTTCCTCCAGAGATGTCGCGCTCTGTAGGAGTTGGTTTAATTTCTTGTGGAAGGATGGGCTTCGGCGTATCCCCAAAATCATCGGTAGTCCTGTCTCCGGATTCGGAAGGAGTTCGTACATCTCCTCTTCGCTCACTCCGTTGTCCTGGCAATACTTCTCCAGAAGATCGTCCGGAACCTCGTATAGACCCGCCTCCTGAAAAAATCTCAACTTTCTGTTTATAAGAGGTGTTTTTCTTATCCGGTCAAGGAGGAGGTTGGGTTGAGCAGGCAATAATAAGTGGCTATCTACGCCATGCCTTTTTAGTTTATTCCAAAAATCAATTTTTTTACACCCAGAGAGCACAATGCAAGAGATTTTCGGATTTTTGTCCTTCATTTCCGTTGTAATGTCTGGAAGGTGTTCTGACGACAAGCCGTTGTCCGTCAATATGGCTATTGTGCGCCTTTTCAACTCTGTCGCGGGCAACGATATTTTGTCGTATCGTTTTGGGCTAATCGTTTTGACATCGAAACCTTGCTCCTTCAAAAAGGATTCTAAAAAATTACCCAATCCCTCTTTGTCGGCAATGATGAGTATCGCGTGCCTTTTACAATTTAGCATTTCGCTTCCGGAGTATTATTTTGGGTTCTTGGTGCCCAAGGTGAGCATTAACAAAACGGTAACGGTGATGACGGGAATTATATAAAAAGTTCTCTTTATTAATAAATCAAATTGGCTGTCCCCATAAATACCGCCACCCGGAGAGTAAAGGCAAATAACGGAAATAATTATGCCCGCCCCCCAAGCAACCATTAACTGCTTTTTATTCATGTTGCCTCCCGAGCAGTTTCGCTCCCAAAAATGGTTTTTTGTAGTATCCGAGTTTCGATTGCAGATTTATAGCGCGGTTCATCTTGATCTGCGCTTCGTATAATTTCTGAGCAGGAGGATGGTTCGGATACTTTATCGGTATTGGATCGTTAATGTTCTTCACTGGTTGCCCTTTCCCTTGAAACTATCGCCCAACGACACTCGCCTTCTTATGAGCGTTACTTTACCGCCTCTTGATCGCAATCGGAACAGACATCATATATTGCTCTTTGCATATTCCCGCAGGAAGGGCATTTCCAAAGTCCATTTTGAATCACAACTTTTTGAGGTGGTCTTACAGGAGCTTTAAGGGCATTTGCAGGGGGCTGGGGTAAAGTTACTTCGGTTTTCCTACCCTCGATTTGCTTCCCGCATCTCCAGCAGGCTGAAAAGGTTGGATTGTTTTTTTCACCGCAACCGGGGCAAACAAGCGGGGGATATTCTTTTGGGGGTTCTGTTAGCAGAGGACGCTTATTTGCACTAAATAATCGTATCGCTATTGGTATGCTAATTAAAAATAATAGCGACGCAATAATCCCATCGAACTTGCTACTATCATCAAGTGCCATTCCCAAGTTCCAACTATGGATGCCCAAAGCAACTAACTTCCCGCACACCATAAGGCCAAAACCCTTGAGAAAGTTAAGCAGAGTTACATTGAGCTTCGAAGGAGGTTTCTGCATCCGCCGAGAGAAAATAAAAAAGTAAAAACCCCACATATAAAAAATCAAGGCTGACATGCTCCTGGCCTCCTTTTCGCCTATAAATGTGAACTGCGATCAGCTTTATTTTTTATGCTCGGTTTCAATATGATTTGTGAGATTCAAATCTGCATTTAGGTTGCGCAGGCTAGCAACTTGCTTTTTCAGATCATCAATTTCGGCAATATACAATGAGGAATCTATATCGACCGGATGTTTCAGATCGGCAATTTGTTTTTCAAGCTCCTTGATCGTACCCCGCCTAGAACGATTGTCCTGGCTAAGCCTGTCTATTTCCTCTTGATCGTCAGAAGTCCTTCCGGTGAATCTATTGACGGAGACAACTCGATTTCCCTCTTTCGCGGCCTGCCACTTAGGCGTTATCGAATAGATACAGACGGAGGCGAAAAAGATAATGCCGGAATAAAAACAAAACTTTTGGACGATCGGTTTTTCAAATACGGATTTGGACCACTTAACAAGCTCTCTTATTGAAATGGACATTTTTGAGGTGTTTACGTCGGTCTCTTTCGATTTAAAGATGATGGCAAGCAAGTTTGCGATTGGGAAAAGAAACAGGAGAGAAAATAATAAGTCGCCGGGGCGATTGAGGCGAAGGTGCGCCTGAAACGCCCCGAAGATTAAAAAGCCAATCAAAACGAGATTGGCTAATATGGAAGCACCTGTCACAAACCTTTTCGCCATTTCCCTGTTTATTTCCACAAGACCCTCCTATTCTGCTTCCCTTGAAGGAATCAGTATATCCCGTTATGGGATATTCTAAAAGGGGATATAGTCTATTTGGCCAGGAGATCCTATGGGTATCTGGTCAAAGGAATATACATCTTTTCTGGAAAAGCTCCGGAAGGCTCGGCGCACAGCGGGTCTTACACAGGTCGAAGCTGCCAAAAAGCTCGGGGAACCTCAATCGTTCATATCAAAATGCGAATCCGGTGAGCGTCGCGTGGATGTTGTGGAGTTAAGACGGTTTGCTACAATTTATGCGAAGCCATTGAAGTATTTCGGTTGATACCCCAAAATTGCCGCTGTTCGGATCGACACCATTGAAAAACTCGCCAAGGCACTAAAAACCGACTATTCAGAAGCAAATAACCTCTGAGTCTTTATAGCTTGTCCTTTCATGTCGGGGCATTGCCAAAGCGTCCTGAGCTCATTTCTTTGTTTTGCTTTTGACTTGAATATCTTTTTGCGGTGTTATATCCATAGCTTTAAAGAACCCCTCGAAGAGTCCGCCTCCCTTATCCAGATCCCCCAAAAGTTTCTGTTTAATCACTTCGTCAGCTATACCTTGCTTCCTGAGGATGGCTACATATTCCTCGAGAGTGACGACTTTTTTATCATTCCTCGCCCCCATATCGCCCTTTATGTCGATTGAAAGCGTCTCCGTCAAAAAAGGTTTTTTACACTTCCAGCAGCAACTAAAAGATGGGTTGTTTTTCTCTTTACAGTTCGGGCAAACTTTAAAATTGTTCATACCCCCCCCCAGACCATTTCAAAAAAATTGTGTTCGCCTCGGAAGGTCGTGGCGCGGAAACCGAACATAAGCCTATCCGCTCAATGTCACGACCTGGCGAAGCAAAAGTATTGTCACTTTTATTGTCACCCCCTATTTCGGGGTGTCTGAAAACACGAAGGCCACCGAGGTTATCCCTCGATGGCCTTTTGTGTTACGAATGGTAGCGGGGGCAGGATTTGAACCTGCGACCTTTGGGTTATGAGCCCAACGAGCTACCGAGCTGCTCCACCCCGCGACGGTAAATTTAAAAAACTTGTCCGCGGGACTATTCCGTTTGCCCCGCGACCGAAAATGATACTAAATTGTCGAGTTCTTTTTCGACGAGCGCGTATTGTATCAGATTCCCCCCGCGAATCAAAGCGCCCTATTTTCATTATTTATTCGTATGCCCCGGCAGGCATTGAGGGCTCCGGGTGACGTACTTTTATTTATTTCTGATCGAAGAGGGTAGGGTATAATTTTCCACGCAGGGATCGGGCGCTTTTCCGCGCACAGCTATTATCAAATAGGGAATAAAATGGATATTCGCAAGACCCGAACCATGATTCTTGATCAAGGTGATCCCGAGGAGAAACGGGCCGAGATCCTGGACTATTTCCACAAGACTTTTGACCTCGACGAGCGGCTTTACGAGACACTCAAGTCCGACGCCGCCTTTTATTTGCGGGCTGACCGCCTGCGCCATCCGCTGATCTTCTATTTCGGTCATACTGCCACTTTTTTTATTAACAAGCTGACCCTCGCCCGGTTGATCGAAACCCGGATCGACCCGCGCTTTGAATCGATGTTCGCGGTCGGGGTGGATGAAATGTCCTGGGATGATCTGAGCGTCGGCCAGGATGATTGGCCCACGCGCGAGGCGGTTAAGGCCTACCGCGATAAGGTAAGGGAGCGAGTGGACGCGCTCATTCGGAGTCTGCCGATGACGCTCCCGATCACCTGGGAAAATCCCTTTTGGGCCATCTTGATGGGGATCGAGCACGAGCGCATTCATATTGAAACCTCCTCGGTGTTGATCCACCAACTCCCTCTCGACCAGGTGGTCCAACATCCTTTCTGGGAGATCTGTCGTGAAGCGGGCGAACCCCCGCAGAACCGGCTTCTCCCGGTTCCGGGCGGCAAGGTGGTACTGGGAAAAGCGGAGAATTATGCGCTCTATGGTTGGGACAATGAATACGGTCGTCGCGAGGCGGAGGTCGAGGGCTTTAAAGCCGGAGAATTTCTGGTCTCGAACCGCGAGTTCCTGGGCTTTGTTGAGGCCGGAGGCTACCGCGACTCAAAGTGGTGGACCGAGGAAGGGTGGAAGTGGCGCGGCTTCAAGCAGGCTGAGCATCCGCTGTTCTGGGTCAAGGGCGGTGGCGAGCGTGGTGGCTGGGGCCTGCGCACGATGCTTGAGGTGATCGATCTGCCGTGGAACTGGCCGGTCGAGGTCAACTATCTGGAGGCCAAGGCCTTTTGCAATTGGCAGGCCGCCCGCACGGGTCTCCCGATCCGGTTGCCCACGGAGGACGAGTGGTACCGATTGCGCGATGTCTGTGATATTCCCGACCAGCCCTTCTGGGAAAAAGCACCCGGCAATATCAATTTGGAATACGGGAGCTCTTCCTGTCCGGTAGACCTTTTCCGCTCCGGTGATTTTTATGATGTGATCGGTAATGTCTGGCAGTGGACCGAAACGCCGATCTATCCCTTTCATGGTTTTCGCGTTCACCCCTGGTACGACGATTTTTCCACTCCGACTTTTGATACCCGGCACAATCTGATCAAAGGCGGCTCCTGGATCTCGACCGGCAACGAGGCCACCCGTGACGCGCGCTATGCCTTTCGCCGGCATTTTTTTCAGCATGCCGGTTTCCGTTATGTGGAGTCGAGCGCCCCCGTGGTGATTCACCAGGATTCCTATGAAACCGATGCTCTGGCGGCGCAATACTGCGATGCCCATTACGGACCGGAGCATTTCGGGGTGGCCAATTTTTCCGTGGCGTGTGCCGCCGCCTGTCTCGAATGGATGAAGAATCGCGCGAAGGGGCATGCCCTTGACTTGGGATGTTCGGTTGGCCGGACCTCTTTTGAGCTTGCCCGTGGCGGTTTTTCCAAAGTGACCGGGCTTGATCTCTCCGCCCGGTTTTTCCGGCTTGCCACACGGATGCAGGAGGAGGGTTCTTTGCGCTACGCCCTTTTGGAAGAGGGGGAGATCTGCTCCTACCATGAGACCGGGTTGGAGGATCTGGGTCTGGACAAGTACCGCGATCGCGTGAATTTTTTCCAGGCCGATGCTTGCAATCTTCCGGAAAAGTTCACGGGGTATGATCTGGTGCTTGCGACCAACTTGATCGACCGCGTTTATTCGCCGCGCAAGTTTCTGGCCCATATTCATCAGAGGATCAATCCGGGCGGCGTGCTCGTCCTTACTTCGCCCTACACCTGGGACGAGGCCCACACCAAGAAGGTGGAATGGTTGGGGGGCTATCGCCATGCCGGGGAGCCGGTTGAAACTTTGGAGGGACTGAAGGAGCTTCTGGCGCCGCATTTCCGGCTTTTGGGAGAACCCCGTGATCTGCCTTTTGTGATACGTGAGACGCGCAGGAAATTCCAGCACAGTGTCGCCGAACTTACTGCCTGGGAGTTGAAAGGATAAATGGAAGCCTCTCACTTTGATTTTGATACTCCGGTCGATCGCCGCAATACGGCCAGCGAAAAATGGGACCGGTATAAGGGGCGCGACATTATTCCTCTTTGGGTGGCGGATATGGATTTCAGGTCCCCTCCGGCGGTGCTCGACGCTTTGCACCGGAGGATCGACCACGGCATTTTCGGGTACACCGCGCCCTCGGAAGCACTAACGGCGATCGCTGTCTCGCATCTCCGGGAGCAATACCAGTGGACGATCGATCCGGCTTGGCTGGTATGGTTGCCGGGTCTCGTCTGCGGTCTCAATGTCGCCTGTCGCGCTGTGAAAGAAATGGGGGAGGAGGTGCTGACCTTCACACCGGTCTATCCTCCGTTCCTGACGGCGCCGGTTCTGTCGGGTTGCATTACCAGAAAAGTGCCGCTCAAGCTGAACGGCTTACGCTGGGAGATGGACCTCGAGGCGCTGGAACGGGCGATCACGCCGAAGACCAAACTCCTTTTGTTTTGCAACCCGCATAATCCGGTCGGGCGTGCCTGGACGAAGAAGGAACTTCTGGATCTCGCCGCGCTCTGTGAGCGTCGTGATCTTATCCTCTGCAGTGACGAGATCCATGCTGGCCTGATCCTGGATGCCGACAAGCAGCATCTTCCCATCGCCATGGTGGCGCCGGAGATCGCGGGCCGTACCATCACGCTGCATGCCCCGAGCAAGACCTTCAACATTCCCGGGCTGGGCTGCTCGCTTGCTGTGATCCAGGATCCGGATCTGCGTGAGTCTTTCAAGCGGGCCATGGCCGGCATCGTGCCCCAGGTGAATCTGCTGGGTTTTACCGCCACGGAGGCGGCTTATCGTTCCGGGGAACCCTGGCGGCGGGAACTGATCCAATATCTGCGCGGCAATCGTGACTTGGTTCTGCGGGCCGTGGGAGAAATGCCGGGCCTCAGCGTCGCTCCGGTGGAAGCCACCTATCTCGCGTGGATCGATTCGCGAGCGAGCGGCATCCGTGATCCCGAATTATTCTTTGAGCAGGCCGGGGTGGGCCTCTCGGATGGCGCCGCGTTTGGCCTGCCCGGTTTTGTAAGGCTGAATTTTGGTTGTTCCCGGTCTCTTCTTGCCGAAGCCCTGAGCCGGATGCAGCGATCCTTGAATAAAAAACAGGATCGGGAGCCGCCGGACGGTGTTCCGCGTGAGGGCAAGAATTTGTTGGATATTTAGCAGGCCGAGGCATAAAATCTTCGCAGAATCATGGTGGAACGCAGGTGTTTTGAAGGGCAGTAGGATGTTTGAAACCTCCGGGGGGTAAAATGGAAGAGACTAAAAAGTGTCTTCTCGTGATCGATGACGAGGATGATTATTGTCAGATCATCCGGGAAAAGTTCGAACTTCTGGGTTATAAGGTCCTGATCGCCCACGACGGAGCCGAGGGGTTGCGGAAGACCGAAGAAGGCCGGCCCGATTGTGTGATCCTGGATGTCCTCATCCCGAAGGGCGAGGATGGACTCACCTATTTTCGCAAGCTCCGCACGTATCGTCACAACGATCGCCAAGAACAGACGCGCATGAGGACCACTCCCATTATCGTCCTTACCGGTGCGGGGACAGCGACGCATCCGGTCTTTGAGCGCGAGGACACCAAAGGTTCGGTCGAGAAACTTTTTGATTACACAGGACTCCAGGGCATTAACGGTTTTCTTGAGAAGCCCTTTGATCTCGAAACGCTTAAAGCCAAGATCGAGGATGTCCTCCGCGAAGGTTAGTTCTCTTTCCGCTTATTTCTTCCAGTTGAGAACCATGCCCCTGCACGGGTTCCTTCCATAGGGGATGTGGTGAAAATCTCGTGAAGCACAGAAGAGCAAAGGGTGTCTCTCAATACAAACGAATTTCATCGAAGTCCTTCGCGCCAGCATTCATTGAATTCCCGAGTTCAAGGGTCTCCGGTTCAACGAGCTTGGTGTCAAGGTTCGGGAGCGCTTGAACGACGCTTCCAAAGCCTCCCGTTCCTGACGGGGAGGGAAAACATACAAAGGAGGTCGCATGAAAACTCGAGAAGAGCAGGCGCAGGAAGCGTGGGCTCGGGGATGGCAGAAATCCAGAGAAGATCGTCTTTTCAATTGTGAGGATGTCTGGAAGCTGTGGCAGAAGCCCACGAGCAGTTTTATTCGGAGTTCGGAATCCCTGAGGAAGATGGTGTTGGGATATCGTAAAAAATGTACAAACTATGCCGGAGAAAAAAAGTATGAGAAAGCCCTGTTGACCCATAAGGACTTTCATTTGATCGGTGCGACTCGAAGAGTACCGGAATATGTCAGGCTGGAAGTCACAAACCATGCTGTTCCTCTTGCTAAAAAAAGGAGCGGACAAACCATCACGGATTGCATGGGGGTGCTTTATGACCCCAGAGGCAGAAAACATCCCGTAGCTATCGAAATCAAGGAGACGGCCAATAATCCATGGTATGGAGTCGTGGAACTCTTGCAACAGATGCGGCTGATGCGCTCTAATGTGAGAGGATTAAAAGAATATTTTGAAAAGCAGATTTCGAATAACGAGGTAAAGGGGGCATGGGGGATGCTTCTGGCGCCTGAGGGCTATTATCAGAAAAATAGCGGCAGGGCCAAGGGATCCTATAAAGCCGCATGCGAGTTATGCCGGTACATGGCGGATAAATCAGAAGCTAGGGTCATCATTGCTTCGATTGACCTGGGGATTATTAAATTTAAAGCAGGCTATTGGCCGAAGTGATGAAACGTCTATGAACCTTATTATCCATCGCGGAACGCATGAGATCGGCGGGACGTGTGTTGAGATCGCGACGGACGAGACACGTATCATCATCGACCTCGGGATGCCTCTGGCCGATCCCCGGGACAAGAAAAAAAGGCTGAAGGAATTTTCACTTACCGGCAAGACCGTTCCCGAGCTGATCCGCGACGGCATTCTCCCGCGCGTTCCGGGGCTTTACAGGAGCGTCGGGGAAGAAAAAGCGGTCGATGCCGTGTTGTTATCCCACCCGCATCAAGATCATTACGGACTCTTCAAATACATCCGTGAAGATATCCGGATCTACCTTGGCGAGGACACGGATTTGATGCTCCGTGCTTCAGAGGCGCTTCTCGGGGATCGGTTCGGACGCCATGAAGATAAAGTTCTGATGCGGGACCGTGAACGGGTGAGTATCGGGGATATGAATGTCACCCCGTTCCTGACGGACCACTCGGGCTACGGGGCGCTCGCTTTTCTTGTGGAAGCGGAAGGGAAGAAGGTTTTTTATTCCGGAGATTTCAGAGGGCATGGGCGCAAGAAGGTGCTCTTCGAGGAACTTCTTAGTAACCCTCCTTCAGGGGTCAATGTCCTTATGATGGAAGGGACCATGATGGGGCGGGAGAGTGAAACCCTTCAAGCCGAGGAGGATCTTGAAATCGAGATCGCCTCCACCGCTCGTGTGTACGATGGCATGAAGCTCTTTATTTGTTCCGGCCAGAATGTGGACCGTCTCGTGACCTTTTACAGAGCGGCCAAAAGGGCCGGGGCCATTCTGGTGCTTGATCTTTATGCTGCGAACATTCTGCAGGAGCTTGGTCGCAAAAGTCTTCCGCTTCCGACGAACGGATTCAAGGACGTCCGGATCCTTTTTACAAAGCAGCTCATGAAGAGGCTTTTAGAGCGCAACCTGAAGCATTGGTATGAACGGTGGCGGCCTTATGAGATCAGTCCCCAGGCCTTGCAGCGGGTGGGGAAGAAAGCTTTTGTGATGTTCCGCGATAGTTCGGTCCATGAGTTTGAGGCGACGGGGATTCCCAAAGGTTCCGTACTTTTTTACTCTCTGTGGAGTCAGTACACGTTGGAGCCTTCTTTTGAAAAGACCCAGGCTTTCCTGGAGCGGCATGAGATCGGGCTCAAAGAAATGCATACGAGCGGACACGCGGTTCTGCCGGACCTGAAACGGTTCGCGGAGTCACTCGATCCGGAAGTGCTCATTCCCATCCACACCGAATATCCGGAAAAGTACCGGGAACATTTTGGCAACAGGGTTCGCTGTCTTAAAGACGGCGAATGTTTTGAACTTTAAGGAAGGCGCTTTTACGGGTTTTTATTCTCTACGTTCCATCTGAGCCGGTCCTGAAGACTGGTCCTAAGAAACATGAAAGGCATCGATGATCCCCCAGATATTGCTCGACAAGGCGGAGACGCCCGACGGCGGCAAAGAGCTAAGACTCTATCAGCACGATAAGGATTTCTTGATCAGCGTGGGGAATGTGCAGCTCATGAGCAGCAGGACGCATGAGTCGGAAGAAGCACTGGCCCATCTCGCTTTGGAAAGAATTGAAATAAAAGAGAACACACGCGTGCTGATCGGCGGCCTCGGAATGGGGTTTACGCTCCGGGCGGCACTGGACGTCCTTCCGGCCAAAGCCCGGGTGGTGGTCGCGGAACTGATCCCCGCGGTGGTGAAGTGGAATCGCGGTCCGCTTGCGGATCTTGCGGGCCACGCCCTGGAGGACTCTCGGGTGGAGGTGCATGAGGTGGACGCGGCCAAAATGATCCGACATGGTCAGGGGCGTTATGACGCCATTTTGCTCGATGTGGATAACGGGCCCGCGGGACTCTCACGCACGGGCAATCATTGGTTCTACGGTTTGTCGGGACTTCATGCCATGCTTGCGGCGCTACGGCCGGACGGGGTGCTCGCCCTTTGGTCAGCGGGTCCGGATGTCGAATTTACGCGCCGCATGGAGATCGTGGGTTTTGACGTGGAGTCGATCCGTGTGCGGGCGCGCGCCGGGAAAAAAGGCGCGCATCATGTGATCTGGATCGCGAAAAAAAACCGGAACCCGGCGCCGCCGGCGTCTTCCTCTGAAATAAGGGAGGGGAGAAATCGCAAGGCATCCCGGGATCATTGGAAATCCCGATGAATAAAAAATCCGAAGGATTTCATCTTATTTTTGAAGACGGGGACTCGCTCCGGGCCGAGGTGGTAAGGTCGGTCCTCGAAGCGGGGGAGGTTGATTGTTTTATCGAGAACGAGGGTTGCCAGAATTTGTTCTCCATGGGGAGTATGGGCGGTTTGAATCCTCTGATGGGGACGGTCAAAGTCTATATCCGTCCTGAGGACCGTGAGCGGGCCGAGGCGCTTTTGGCGGACCTTCCGCCTCTTCCGGAGCAACCCGGGGATGCGCGGCAGGATGCCTCACCCGAAACTCCGGGCTCCGGGGGACAGGGTTTTCTTTCCCGTCTGCGTCAGTGGTTCAAGTGAACTGACAGCGACCCCGGGGTATTTCTCTCCGGGGAGGACCGTGCTATACTGGACGCCGGTTCTCGAACTCTTTTGTGACCTCCGGGATCTTCTTTACGGAGCGTTGTTCTTAGAACGAAGGACCGAAGAAAAAGGAGGGCCAAACCATGGTCCCAGGATCTGACAAAGGAAATAAATATTCTCGAACGGATCTGGAAAAGATTCGGAAGCGGGCCCGGGAGATCTGGGCGAGAAAACGCGAGTCGTTTAATACCGCGCTCAATGACTGGCTTCAGGCGGAACAGGAGCTTAAGGCCGGGAATAAGTTGGAACATACCCGTTCCGATCAATACACGGGAGAAGAGATCGCCAAAATCAAGGAGCGGGCGCAGGCGATCCGCGATATGAAGGTCCGGTCCTTGCACACGGCTTTTGATGACTGGATCGAAGCTGAGCAGGAACTGAAGGAAGAGCTGACGAAAAAGATCAATATCCTCGATCTTTTCGATATGTGGTTTCTCCGCGTATCGCCACGGGTGGCGAGCCTTCTTAACGAGGAAACCCCGGTCCGCCACGGGATCTTCGATAGCGAGCTTGGTAAAGAATATGTCGAGCTGATGTCGGAGTGCATTAAGTAGCGCCTGGCCCGGGAGCGGGTCATTCGTGAAGACGGAGAAAGGTGGATGATGGGATTTTTCGCGTTACTTGTTCATGATCCCGTCTTGTTCGCCGTTCTTGTTGCCCTGCTTCTTTATTCGATCATCGCGCATGAAGTGGCGCATGGGTGGGTGGCGTCTCTTTTTGGCGATGACACAGCAAGGCTTTCCGGCCGGCTGACCTTGAATCCCGTACCTCACTTTGATCCTGTCGGGATGCTGATGCTTTTCATCGTCGGGTTTGGCTGGGCCAGGCCGGTCCCGGTTAATTACGAACGGTTGAAAAGCACGCGTGCCGGTCTTTTCAGTGTTTCCCTGGCGGGTTGTGCCGCGAATATTCTGATCGCCACTGCCGGTGTTTTTCTGCTTCAACTGGAGGCGGTTCGTGGTCAGCCCCTTGCCGTTGCCGCACTCTCCATTCTTGTTCGCATCAATGTCACGCTGGGCGCTCTGAATCTTATTCCGATCCCGCCACTTGATGGCTCGAAAATCCTGATGAGCTTTTTACCCCAGAGAGTTTGGCCGCAGTTCGCGAAATGGGAACCTTGGGGGCTGTTCTTATTGCTCATGCTTCTCTTCACGGGTTTACTGAATCCCATGATCCGGGTGATGCAGAATCTGATCGCCGCGTTCATCGTGTCCCTCTTGGGCGGGGGCCGGGGATGAAAAAACTTTATCTCCTAAGACATGCCGATGCCGCGCCGATGAAGCACGGGCAAAAGGATTCCCAGCGCCCTTTGACCGATCGCGGACGAAAACAGGCGGCAGAGGTTGCCGCCGAAGCCAAACTGAAGATGTTTTCCGTTGATCTGATTCTCACTTCACCTTACGCGCGGGCCCTTGACACCGCCCGGATCTTTGCGGCTGTCTATGAAATGCAGGGACAAGTGATCGAGGAGCCGCTTCTCGAGTGTGGTTGTTCGGTGCAAGAGATCCGGAAGATCCTCACACGGTATGAGGATTGTGAAAGCATTCTGTGTGTCGGGCACGAGCCGGATTTCGGCGTGATCGCCGCGGCTTTGCTCGGTCAGAAGACTTCGTGGCCTTTTCATAAAGCGGAATGCCGGGAGATCGATCTCTCGAATGGTCTCCGGTTCCTGTTGGAAGACGCCCCGGGAGACTAGATTTAAAACAAGACGAAATCACAAGGACCCTTGGCCTGTCGGACAAGGGTTTCACAGGGAGGTGTAAAATGGCCAAAATAAGAGCTTATGCTGCCGGGAAAGCGGGTGCGTTGCTGGCGCCTTTCGAGATCGAACGCCGCGCCGTGGGATCGCGCGATGTTTTGATCGATATCCATTTCTGCGGGATCTGTCACTCGGACATCCATCAGGTTCGTGACGAGTGGGGCCATTCTTTGTATCCCATGGTTCCGGGCCACGAGATTGTGGGCGTGGTGGCCGGAGTCGGGACGAAGGTTAAAAAATTCAAGATGGGCGACAATGTCGGCGTGGGATGCCTGGTGGATTCCTGCCGCAAGTGTCCCGATTGTCACGAAGGCTATGAACAGTTCTGTCAGAGCCCTGTTTTCACCTACAATTGCAAAGAAAAGGATGGCAAGACCCTGGCCCAAGGAGGGTATTCCACTCGGATCGTCGTGGACGAGGATTTTGTGCTCCGCTTGCCGGAGAATTTACCGCTGAATGCGATGGCGCCGCTCCTCTGCGCCGGCATCACGACATATTCACCGCTGCGTCATTGGAAAGCCGGTCCCGGAAAGAAAGTCGGGGTGATCGGGCTTGGGGGGCTCGGGCACATGGCGGTCAAGATCGCGAAGGCGATGGGCGCGGAGGTCTCGGTGTTGAGCCGTTCCCGGAATAAAGAAGCGGACGCCAAACGGCTTGGCGCGCATCATTATTACGCGGTGGGCGAGGCCGGGACCTTGGAGAAGCTGGCGCATGTTTTCGACCTGATCCTTTGCACCGTGTCTGTGGATGTCGATTGGAATGAGTACCTGGCCACTCTCAAGCGCGACGGGACCATGGTTTTGCTGGGGGTTCCCCCGAAAGCACCGACGGTCAAAGCGGCGAGTCTGATCTTCGGGAGGCGCAGTCTGGCGGGATCGCTGATCGGCGGGATCCAGGAAACCCAGGAAATGCTCGATTTTTGCGGGAAGCACGGGATCGTGTCTGATATTGAGATGATCCCGGTCCAGAAGGTAAACGAAGCCTACGAGCGCGTCATCAAAGGCGACGTCAAATTCCGTTTTGTGATCGATATCGCTTCACTAAAATAGCCGGGAGAGGCTGCCGGGGTTCCCAACGTTATGCCAAAGATAAAAAGCCGTAACATTTTCTCCGGACTTCCTGCCGCCAAGAAGCGGGAAGCGTTTCAGATCCTTCAAGTGGGAAAGGAGTTCAAATTTGAAAGAATCGTTTCTCGCGGTCAAGCGACGCCGGAAGGGAAATGGCTTTACTCGAAGGCGGCGGAGTGGGTGATGGTTCTTCGCGGACGGGCCGTGCTTTCCTTTAAAAGAGAGCGAAAAAGCCTCGTTCTGAAGGCGGGGGATTATATTTTTATTCCGGCACGGACTTACCATCGCGTGGACCGGACTTCTCCCATGCAAAAGACTGTTTGGTTGGCTGTTCATATCGGACGTGTTGACGTATCGAAAATATAGAAAGGGTTTCAAAGTGAGCAAGCCGAAGTTTCCAGATTGGGAAGCCCTTTACCGGGATCAGGATGTTGAGAAGATGCCCTGGTTTACGCCGGACTTGGATGCTGATTTTTCGAAGGTTCTAAAGAATTTTAATCTCAAGAACGGGCATGTGCTGGACCTGGGTACCGGTCCGGGGACTCAAGCGATCGCCCTGGCGAAGCTCGGGTTTGAGGTGGTTGCGAGTGATATTTCGGATTCGGCGGTGCGGAAGGCAGAGGTGCGCGCGAAGCAAAAGGGCGTACTAATTCATTTTGTGAAAGACGATATTCTCGCGACACAGCTTCAGGGTCCATTCGATATTATTTTTGATCGCGGGATCTTTCATGTTTTTCCTCCGGGAAAAAGGGACGCTTATGTTCAAAACGTCACCGGTCTTCTTAAAAAGGGCGGTTCGCTTCTCCTGAAATGTTTCAGTGACAAGGAGCCTCCGGGGGAAGGTCCTTACCGGATCTCCGAGGCTGAGATCCGCCGTGCTTTTACTCCGGCGCTTGAGATTCTGACCCTCCGTGAGAGCTCCTTTCAAGGTGTTCGCCGGCCCGACCCGCGCGCGCTTTTCTGCGTGCTTCAAAAATAGAGATGATCCTCTAGGCAGACGGGAAAAGATGAAGAGAATTTTACTACCGGTCCTTTTTATGACGCTGTTCTTGCGTCCCGCGCTCTGTGAAGAGCCAGCGCTTTTCAGCGACAGGTCCGCTTCAGGGTGGACTGACGAGAGGGCCACCTTCAGTAATGAGCTCAGTCTTTCGGCACGGAAAGTCGTCGAGTTGGCGCGGACCCGGTTTTCCAAGATCAAAAGCATTAACGATTCCTATCAATTGACCGCGGAGGCGATCTTTCTTTTAGCGGAACGCGGGGATGTGCGGGGGGCGATCCCGAAACTACGTCAGGCTTCGGAGAAATTTGACGGGAACCGGATGGCTTATTTATTGCTTGGGGCCGCGTATGAAAAGGCCGGAGACCGTGAAGAGGCCGCACGGGCTTTTTCCGGATTTTACACGAATAGCCTGACACTGATGCCTGAGGAAAACGGGCTGATCAGTCCCACCGGCCTGCGTGTCTTCCGTTCTTATGTCGAGGCCCGCCTCGCCGCGTGGAAGAGTCCCTTGCCTCAAGCGAAGATCGGGCTCCTCTTGCGCCGGGCACGCTCGTTTGTCATGCTGGAGGGATCACCGGACAGCCAGCGGATCAATTTCCTGTTGTGCATGAGCCTGCTCGCGGGCACACTTCTTTTTTTACTGCTGCGTCCGGTCGCCGGAGAATTTCCACCCGTTGTTTCATATTTCTTCGGAAATTTTTATCTTCTCTTTGCCGTGGCGTATATGCTCTGGGTGGCGCATCTTTTCGCGGGACTTCCTTTTTTCATTTCACCAGGGACCGAATACAAACTTTTTTTTATGGTGGGGTCCGGGCTGATCGTTGCCCGTTACGCGGCTCGACTTGTGCTTCGTCGCAAGAAGAGGAGGAAAATCGAGGGGGCTCGGTACTGCCCGCATTGCGGCGGAGTCGCGTTGAATCTTGAAAAGGAATGTCCCGAATGTAAGCGACGGATCCCGGATTAAGTTACAGTTGAGAAATAACTTTTGAGAAGGAGTGAGCATGAAAAAAATCCTGTATTTAATAATTTTTGTTTTGACGTTTGTCTCGCTGGCTCACGCGGCGGAGAGAAACAAGATCGAATTGGATGACGGGAGCGCGCTGGAGGCCGAGATCCTTTCGTTTTCGGAAGGTAAATATACGGTTCGGAGTTCGAGCCTGGGGGTTTTTCAGATCGAGGATTCGAAAGTGCGGAATATCCACCGAATTGGTACCAACGATGCGGCACCGGTCGCTCCGGATGCTGCCGCGATCCAGACCGAGCTTGAAAAGATCCAGCCCGCGATCACCGGCGATCCGGGGATCATGAGTGCGATTGTCGGGCTGTTCTCGGACCCTGACTTTCAGGCTCTTTTTAAAGATCCCGAGATCCTGAAGGCGGTAAGGTCTTTAGACCTCAAAGCGCTCACGGCCAATGAGAAATTTATCAAGGCCATGAATCATCCCACCGTCCAAGCGATCAAGCAAAAGATCAAGGGGAGTTAGGACGCCTCGCTGTCAATGCTGAGTCCATGAGTCTCGAGGGGATTTAGCAGAGGTTTACTTCCACGGATTTCCGGTATTGCCGTAGTTCCGCGGCGATCATCCCCACCAGATTGGTGCGGATCGAGACATTTTTGGGTAAGAGGGGATTCTGGTAATAGGGGTTCACGCTCTGACCGACCAGGAAGCGGATGTGGTCGGCCTGCATCATCTCCGCAGCAAGCAGGACCGCGGCGTTCATCCCTTTGCCGTCGTGTTCGGGCCGGGGAGCGTCTTTCTTGATCAGTTCCAACGTCCGGGAAAGAGTGATGATTCCCTCGGTCACAAGATCGATCCCTTCCAGGGATCCCGGGGGAGGGACTTCGCGCGAGGTCTCCGTGTTTCTTGTCTCCACAGTGCGGCCGAGGGCCCGTGCGACGAGATTCGCCGTAGTGCCGCCGCAGATCACCTTCCGGCCCGTTTCGTCGAGGAATTGACGGATATAAAAGTCCTGGGATTTTTTGTCGACTGGCGGTCCCGTAAAAATATTCAAGACGGAACTTTCCCGCGCGAGCGTTCCGACGAATGTGGCATCATCGCCTACTTTTCCGCCATAAAGCCTTTCGGTTTGGGTCATGACGGGGCGTACTGCATCCGAGGCGCATCCGATTGGTTTCTGAAAAACATTTTCCAAAAAGGCCCCGATATTTTCCCAGCCCCATCCGTAATTGAGCGTTTCGCCGAGACCCGCGTAAAGCACCCCGTCCGACATGATGCCGAGGAAATCACCTTTTTCGATCGGGCCTTCATAAGCGGTGACCTGTTTCCCGAGGATGGCGGTGGTCTGGGCCTCGTGTTTCAGGAGACGGTTATTGCGGATATGGAAAAAAGGAGGATTGTCCACGTTCATGACCCGGAAGGTCATGTTCCTTTCATCGATCGTCACGACGGTAAAAGTCGCGTAAGCGAGATTGCGGACCTGGCAGGTGGGCAGCGTTCCCAGGATCGTGCGGAGGGTCTCTTCCAGCGGGATCTCGTTGTGCAGCATGGTCATGAGGATCTCGGTCGTGAGGGTGGCCAGAATGTTGGCTTTGACGCCGCTCCCGAGTCCGTCTGAAAGAACGATGAGCGTTTTGCCGGCTTCTTTCAAGATCTTAACCTTGTCACCGCAGAGCTCTTCGCCGGTTTTCTTCAGGCTGGTTTCATAGACATCGTAAAAAAGATCCATGAGTTATTCCCGCTCCAAAGTTTTCAGAAGTTGCAGCAAGCTGACCTTGGTGTTCGCGGTGGTTTCGCCGAGAAGGCTCGCAATCTCTTGTGCGACTTTCATCTGTTTGTCGACCACCTCGTTCACGCGTTGGATTGTCTGATTCTTGATCTTTTGAAGTTCTTCGCGTTGTTTCATTTCATGGGTCGTGTCGACCACGATGCAGGCGATGAGATTATGGCTTTTGAGCGGGAAGATCACTTCCCGGACGTGAAGGCCGTAATCGGGATAATCTTTTTCTTTGGCGTGGATCACAGTGTTGGTTTCCCACACATCCTTGAGGTCTTGGGTATCGCCGCGCAGGTCGCGGGCATGGCGGCCGACGATTTTTTCGGGAACCGTCCGGAACATAGCGCACAAGGCCGGGTTGACCACTCGAATACGCATCTCGAGATCGACCACGAGGAGTCCGTTTGGGTCATATTCCCAGAGCAATTCCCAAAGTGCTTTTTCTCCCGCTTTCTTTTCCATGGTGGCGTCCTTTCGGTTGCGATGTTTTGATTCTAGCGTTGGCCAGAATAAATTCAAACAGGGTGTTGACAGGATCATTAGTTCATGTATACTTCAGTATATAGATATCGATGTAAGTATATCGATAAAAGAATATCTGTCAAACGAAGATTTCGAGACATTTTTGCACAAAAGGGGGTTTAAAATGACGATCGGGAGCAAAAGGATACTCAGTTATCCCTCCATCCGGCGTATGCCTTCCTATTTGAGGGTACTTAAAGATTTGGTGGCAACGGACCAAAAAGATGTATCCGCGACTTTCCTCGCGAAGGCGCTCGGATTTGAACCCATCGTCGTTCGCAAGGATTTCGATCCCCTTCCGATTACCGGGAAATCCGGGGTGGGGTATGACATTCATGAATTGATCAAAGCGATTGAAGATCATCTGGGTTGGAACAATATTACCGATGCCTTTTTGGTGGGGACCGGCAATCTTGGGTCTGCGCTTTTAGGGTACCGGGGTTTTGAACAGTACGGCGTGAAGATCGTTCTCGCCTTTGACGTGGATCCTGCGAAAACCCATCAAACCATCAATGACATCCACGTGCTTCCCATCGATGAATTTTCAACGATGGCGGTGCGCATGAAGGTTCAGATCGGGGTTCTCGCCGTGCCGGCGGAATACGCACAGCCCATCGCGGAACAAATGATCAAAGCGGGCATTCGTGCCATCTGGAATTTTGCGCCAGTAAAACTTGTGGTGCCTGAAAATGTGGTGGTGCAGAACGAAGATCTTGCGGAGGGACTGGCCGTACTTTCCGTGAAGTTGGATCGTTTGAAGACCCAGTCCGTCCACCCAATTCCGGGGGATACTTCTCCGGTTCCTGAAAACGAGACGCCCGATACACACCCGGTTCCTTAAGGAGATCAGCGATGCCCAAAGCTATTATGTTTCGAAAATTCCAGAAGGTGGGGGAGATCCTCGAAAGCTATGACTATGACCCCTGTCATTTGATCGCTATTTTGCAAAAGGTTCAGGACGATTACCGGTATCTTCCGGAAGAAGTGTTGCTCTATATCGCAGAGATGTTGAAGATCCCTCCCGCGCGGATCTACGGGGTCGCGACGTTCTATTCTCATTTTACGCTTCAGCCGAAAGGGAAATACCTGATCCGCCTTTGTGACGGTACCGCCTGCCATGTGAAACGTTCGACCGGGATCCTCGAAAAACTCCGGGAGAAATTGGGGCTGAGCGAAGCCAAGATCACCACGGACGACATGATCTTTACCGTGGAGACAGTGTCTTGTCTCGGAGCCTGCGGCTTGGCTCCCGTGTTAGTGGTCAACCAGGACATTCACGGGGCGATGACGCCCGAAAAGGCCGCGGCACTTGTGGACACACTGATCGCCGAGGAGGAAAAAAATGCACGAGCAGCTTAGTGTGGAATTGAGGATCCCCGGGCGGGGATCAGAGGATGTCCGGAAGCTCACGGTGTGCGCCGGGACCGCCTGTCGCGCCAACGGAGCGATGAAGGTCTATCACGCTTTCGTTTCCGAGATCCAGAGGGCCGGGTTTGAAGTCGTGGAATCTTATGCTGAAACGCTGGCCAAAAAAGATCTTTCGAATACTTACCGGACCTCGAAAAGCGGTTGTCAGGGATTTTGCCAGATGGGACCGCTTGTGACCCTCGAGCCGGGAGGTCTTCTTTATGTCTGTGTGAAACCGGACGACGTGCCGGAAATCGTCGAGCGGACGCTCGTGAAAAACGAGCTCATCGACAGGCTTCTTTACCAAGATCCCGCCACACGGGTGAAATTCTCAAAACAGGCCGAGATCCCCTTCTATAAAAAGCAGACACGATCCGTCCTGAAACTTTGCGGCGCGATCGATCCCGAAAGCATCGATGAATATCTCGCGCACGGAGGTTACGAGGCCGCCAAGCGCGTGCTGACCACGATGACGCCCGAACAAGTTTGTCAGGAGATGCTTATTTCGGGACTCCGGGGCCGCGGCGGCGGTGGATTTTTGACGGGGAAGAAATGGGAACTGACGAGGGTTCAGCCGGGGCCTCAAAAGTATCTGATCTGCAACGGGGATGAGGGCGATCCCGGGGCGTTCATGGATCGGAGCGTGATGGAAGGGAACCCCCACAGCGTCTTGGAAGGCATGTTGATCGGGGCCTTCGCGATCGGCGCGTCAGAAGGCATTGTGTATGTCCGCGCGGAGTACCCGCTCGCGGTGGAGAATATGCGCCGGGCCGTGGTGTGTGCCCAAGAGACGGGAATGCTGGGGCAAAAACTTTTCGGAACGGATTTTAATTTTAACTGCAAAGTGGTGGAAGGCGCCGGGGCTTTTGTCTGCGGGGAAGAGACCGCGCTGATGGCTTCGGTCGAAGGCTGCCGCGGGATGCCGCGGCCCAAGCCGCCCTTTCCGGCCCAGCAGGGCCTCTGGGGGAAACCGACGGCGATTAACAATGTCGAAACCCTCGCGAGCGTGCCGCTTATTTTACAGATGGGTCCCGAAAAGTTCAGCAAGATCGGGGTCGCGAATTCCACGGGCACCAAGACTTTCGCCCTCACCGGGCATGTCGCGAATACAGGGCTGATCGAAGTCCCCTTCGGGATGACGCTCCGGGAAATTATTTTCGACATTGGCGGCGGTGTGACCGATTCCAAAGGGAAGATCCTGAAAGACGGTTTCAAGGCGGTTCAGATCGGCGGCCCCTCGGGCGGCTGTTTGACGGCCGAACATCTGGATCTGCCGCTTGAATACGAATCGCTGCGCAAGGTTGGCGCGATGATCGGTTCTGGCGGCTTGGTGGTGATGAACAAAGACACCTGTATGGTCAGCATGGCGCGCTATTTCATGCAGTTCACACAGAATGAATCCTGCGGGAAATGCGTGCCCTGCCGGGAAGGGACGCAGCAAATGCTGCTGCTCCTGGAAGATATTATCGAAGGACGCGCGACAAGCGAAACCCTGGAGCTTCTGAAAGAATTGGCGGAGGTGGTTCAGAAGGGGTCGCTTTGCGGCCTTGGCAAGACCGCACCGAACCCGGTGTTTTCGACGTTGCGTTATTTTCGTGAGGAATACGAGCGGCATGTGCTGGACAAGTGGTGCCCGACGGGCGCGTGCAAGGCCCTGGCGCGGCCCGAGATTGTCGCTGAGAAATGCCGGGGGTGCGGGATGTGCCTGAAGGTGTGCCCTGTGTCGGCGATCGTGGGTGAGAAAAAACAGGCCCACACGATCAACGCGGCGCTTTGTATCAAGTGCGGGGCCTGCGCTCAAACCTGTAAATTCAACGCTGTTGTGGGGGTGGCTTAATGGATACGATCAAAACAATGCTCGTTGATGGGATGGAATTTCCGATCAACGGAGAACGGAATCTTCTGGAAGTGGTTCGCAAAGGCGGGATCGAGATCCCGACCTTTTGTTATCACTCGGAGCTGAGCATTTACGGCGCTTGCCGTTTATGCATCGTGGAAGTGGAAGGTCGCGGGATCATGGCATCCTGCTCCACGCTTCCGGAAGCCGGGCTTAAGGTCCACACCAGCACGGCGGAGATACGCAAGATGCGGAAAATGGCGGTCGAGCTTTTGCTCGCCGGTCATGAACATAATTGCACCACTTGCTATAAGAATACGGTTTGCAGGCTGCAGACCCTCTCGAAGAATTTCGGGATTGAGAAGGTCCGTTTCCGTCAGGTTCGGAAAGATCTTCCCGTGGATGTCTCATCGCCCTCGATCGCCCGCAATCCGAACAAATGCATTCTTTGCGGGGATTGTGTCCGCATGTGCTCGGAAGTGCAGGGGATTGGCGCGATCGATTTCGCGCACAGGGGTCACAAGACCAGCGTGATGCCCGCTTTCGGCAAGGACCTTGCTCAGGTGGAATGCGTGAATTGCGGCCAGTGCGCGCGCGTGTGTCCCACCGGAGCTTTGACGCCACGTTCGGAAGTCTCCGATGTCTGGCGCGATGTTCATGATCCTCAAAAGAAGGTCGTTGTCCAGATAGCGCCGGCAGTGCGCGTTGCCCTTGGGGAAGAATTCGGTCTGGCCCCCGGCAGTCTTTCGACGGGGAAAATGGTGAGCGCGATCAAGATGATGGGGTTTGACGGAGTGTATGACACGTGTTTTGCCGCGGACCTGACGGTTGTGGAAGAGGCGGAAGAATTCCTGCGTAAGGTCCGGGACGGCGCGGTGCTGCCCCAGTTCACTTCGTGCTGCCCGGCTTGGATCAAATTCGCGGAGCAGTATTATCCGGAACTTTTCAAGAACCTGTCGACTTGCCGCTCGCCCCAGCAAATGTTCGGGTCGGTCGCCAAGGAAGTGCTCGTGAAGCGGAACAAGACCGCCCGCAAGGACCTGGTCGTGGTTTCGGTGATGCCGTGCACGGCGAAGAAATTCGAGGCCAAACGTTCCGAGTTCTCCCAGGCAAACAATCCGGATGTAGATCATGTCCTGACCACGCAGGAACTCGCTCAGATGATCCGGGAGCGTGGCATTTGTTTTGATCAGCTGAAGTCGCAGGAGTTTGACCGTCCATTCGGGGAAACGACCGGGGCCGGTGTGATCTTCGGAAATTCCGGCGGCGTGACGGAAGCGGTGCTGCGCTATGTGTCTGAGAAAGTCACAGGGCAGCCGCTTCTCAATGTGGAGTTCCGTGAAGTCCGCGGGGAAGAAGGGCTTCGGGAAGTCAGCCTCAATCTGAACGGAAAGATGTTCCATCTCGCGGTGGTGCATGGCCTGGCCAACGCCAAGCGGGTGTGTGATCAGGTGAAGGCGGGGAACAGCCGCTATCACCTTATCGAGGTCATGGCCTGTCCGGGCGGCTGCGTGGGCGGGGCCGGTCAGCCGGTTTCGGTGAGCGGGGAAACGCGGCGGAAACGCGCGCGCGGTCTTTATGATGCCGACAAGATGATGAAGGCGCACAAAGCCCAGGAAAATCCGGAAATCGTGAAATTGTATTCGGAGCATTTGGGCGAGATCGGCGGGGAGAAGGCGCATCACTTGCTTCATACCCACTACCAGAGCCGGCGGCGTTTCACTTCCAAGGGTTTGCCTCTGGTCAAAGGGGGCGATTCGGAGCGGGTGAGCGTGGAAGTGTGCGTCGGGACGGGCTGCCATATCCGGGGATCCGAGAGCATTCTCCACGGGCTTGTGAAGTATGTCGCGGAGGAGAATTTGAAAGACCTCGTGGGGATCAAAGGCACTTTCTGCTTTGAAAAATGCGGCAAGGGCCCGAATGTCCGGATCGGCAACAAGATCTACAGCTCGTGCAATTTGCAGTCCGTCAAAGAAGCGCTGGAGCAGACTTTAGGCACTCTGCTTCCTGCTGAAAACATAAAGTAGGTTCAGCGGATCGTGGCGGGGAGAATTCAAGTGGCGGCTATTTAAGAATAGCCGCCACTTTGAGGACTTTATTTCTTCTTTTTTCCTTTGAAAGCGCCTTTGACCTTTTTCTTCTCTCGCGTCGAATTGCTCTTGTTACCCAAGCGGATCACCCCCTTTGCGGAAGCAAGGATAGGCTGTTTTTCCGGTTCTGCCTAATGAATTCGGGCGCCATAATAAACCATAATAAGCTTTGACATTGGGCCTACGGAGGTCCATAGTGGCGGCGTAGTGAGCAAAGAGGTAGAACACAATTTGTACCGCAAGGTCAGAAAGTGAGCCTTGCGGTTTTGTTGTTTTTACCCTGTTTTCCAACTCCCCGGAAGGGGACAACGAAGCGGGCTAGTTCCAACTGCACCAGGTTGATTTTTGCACCGTCGTAAGTTGAACTTGTCATGCGTTACTATAATTCCAGTGAAAGGAGCAATATCAACCATGGTTAATGGAAAAGTTAAATGGTTCAACAATGAAAAAGGCTTTGGATTCATTTCCCGAGATGGCGGCGCCGATGTATTCGTACATCACACCGCGATCCAGGGCGAGGGATACAAGTCTTTGGATGAAGGCCAGGCGGTCCAGTTCGATGTGACCCAAGGTCCCAAGGGCGATCAAGCCTCGAACGTTGTAAAGATCTAAGATACAACGGACGTTCTAAAAAGCCCGGTGGCGAAAGCTACCGGGTTTTTTTTATCTCCAAAGAGTGCCGGAAGATCGCGGTGTTTTGAGAGGTTATCCTTGAGGTCTGAGGGGGGGATCGTTGCGTGGTATGATCAAGTGACGGCCATCCGAGGTAGCACAGTCCTGATCTCCATTAATCAAAAACTAATGGTGATTAGGACAGCCCCAATTCCTACTCCGTTGAAATTGAGCAGAATTGGGACAGCCGCCACTTTTTCAGTAAATTATTTTTTCTTCTTTACGGCGGTTTTTTTCTTTTTGACTTTGCTCTTTTGACCCAATGAAATCACCCCCTTTGAATTGGCGCTAGCATAGAGGGTTTCGGGGGATCTACCTAATGAAATCGGGCGTTTTAACCTATTTTTAGAAAATATTTAACTAAAGTTTTTTCACCATTCAACGGGAGGGGAATCAATGCGAGTTAATTACAAAGGCAATAAGATGAGAAAAGAAGCGGCGCGCAAGCAAGAACAGGAAGCGAAGAGGAACAAGCGTCTCCACCGGAATAATGAAAATCCTCAAATGCCGCCCGCTGCGGGAACGGTTCCTGTCGAAGGGACGAATCCTCCTGCGGTATAGGCACCGTTAAGAAAGACGAAACATGGCACTGGTCAGTCTGCAGGACATCACTTTGGCTTACGGGGGTCCGCCTCTGTTTGATCACCTGGACCTCCAGCTCGAACAAGGAGAGCGCGTGGCTCTCCTCGGGCGTAATGGCGTGGGAAAAACTACCTTGATGAAGGTGATGGCAGGTCAGATCAAGTCAGACTCCGGTCAGGTGGTCTATCAAAAAGGTATCCGGGTCACGCATCTGCCGCAGGAAGTTCCCACGGGGATCACGGGCAATGTGTTCGATCTCGTCCTCTCGGGTTTGGGTGAGCGTGTCAAACTGTTGAGTGATTATCATCATGTGAACCACCGCCTCCAGACCGAGTATTCGGAGCAGCTCATGAAGCAACTCGGGGACCTCCAGGCGGAGATGGATCACACGCAGGGGTGGGAGACAAACCGTGAAGTCGAGGAAGTGATTTCGCACGTGAAGCTGGACCCAGAAAGCCTTTTCGAAAATCTATCGGGCGGCCAGAAAAAACGAGCCTTGCTTGCCCGGGCCCTTGTTTTGAAGCCCGAGATCCTTCTCCTGGATGAGCCGACGAATCATTTGGATATCGAGTCGATCGATTGGCTGGAGGGTTTTCTGAAAGGATACCCCGGAACACTTTTTTTTGTAACGCATGACCGTACCTTCATGACGCATCTCGCGACGCGTATCGTCGAGCTCGACCGGGGCCGGCTTTTTAGCTGGGCCTGTGATTACCCGACTTTTCTCGAGCGCAAGCAGATGGCGCTTGACGCGGAAGAGGCTGAGCGCGTGCGGTTTGAAAAGAAACTGGAAAAGGAAGAGATCTGGATCCGCCAGGGAATCAAGGCGCGGCGAACTCGCAACCAAGGGCGCGTGGTGGCGCTGGAACGGTTGAGAGATCAGAAGCGGGCGCAGCGAAAAGGGGTCGGAAGTGTCAAAATGAAGACCCAGCTGACGGATGTGTCCGGACACTTGATCGCCAAAGTGCTTCGGGTGAGCCATGGTTATGGGGACAATCTTTTGATCAGGGACTTTTCCGCCAAGATCATGCGCGGGGACAAGATCGGCGTGATCGGGCCGAACGGGTGCGGGAAGACGACTTTACTGCGTCTTTTGTTGGGGCAGATCGAGCCTCACAAGGGTTCCGTGCATGTCGGGACCGCTTTGGAGATCGCTTACTACGACCAGCTGCGCGAGCAGCTCGATCTCGAAAAGACGGTGGCTCAGAACGTGGCGGAGTCCGGCGATACCGTGACGATCAACGGAAAGCCCAAAAATATCATCGGTTATTTACAGGATTTTCTTTTCTCCCCCGACCGGGCCCGGACGCCGGTGAAGGTGCTTTCCGGCGGGGAGCGGAACCGACTTTTTCTCGCCAAGCTTTTTGCCAAACCCTCCAATATGCTGGTCATGGATGAACCCACCAACGATCTCGATGTGGAAACACTGGAACTTCTTGAGGAATTACTGGTCGATTATCAGGGAACTGTTCTTCTCGTCAGTCATGACCGTTCGTTCCTGAACAATGTGGTGACGTCGACTTTGGCCATGGAAGGGAACGGCGTGGTCCGGGAATATCCGGGTGGGTATGATGACTGGTTAAGTCAGCGTGTCCTGAAGCCCGAAGCGGTGGAGGTGCAGGCTCCCTCCAAAAAACAATCTCCTACTTCGGAAAAGGGCCAGGCAGCATCCAAGTTTCCGCCGGAGTTGCAGCGTGAACTCACGACGCTGCTTAAAAAGATCGAAAAGGCCGAAGCGGAGCAGGAGGCCTTCTACAAGGTCATGGCCGAGCCGGGTTTTTATCAGAAAGATCCCAAAGAGATCTCACAGGTCAAGTTGCAAGCCGAAGCTTTATCCGCCGGACTCGCTCAAATGTACGACCGGTGGGAGCATCTGGAGCAGTTGAAGAAGAGTTAAACCCGGGCAGTGTCCGGGGAAGACTTTTTCTTCTGAAAGGTCTGCAGCTGTTGCTTGAAAAAGGGATCCGCCGGGAAATGCTTGGCGAGCTTTGCTTCGATTGCCATAGCCTCGTCGATGCGTCCCATTTTAAAAAGCACCTCCGCTTTTGTATCCCAAATGGCCGGGTCCTCCGGCTCCAGCGCTAGCGCTTGTTCCGCAAGGGAGAGGGCCTTCTCCAGATTCCGGTTCTCGGTGGCATAGATCCAAGCCAGATTATTATAGGCAATGGCGTATTTCGGGTTCTTCTCGATCGTTTTGAGAAGGATAGATTCATGCTGTTCCTTCGGGAAAAAATCCAGATAATCGCATTGCAGGTGCGAGGCATTGGTGATGAGCAGGAAGAGGAAGGCGAAAAGGGAAATGCCGATATTGTAAGTGTAGTGCATAAGGATCGCTGTAAGGGTCGTTCTTGTCCAGAACCGGACCCAGGTCACGCAAAAGCTGAAAACGAGCAGCAGGGTAAGCGCGAGAACGTCGCCTGCCCGGTCCGCGTGTGCGGCCCAAAAACAGATCGACGTGGCGAAGATCGCCCAAACTTTCCCTTTGTTTCTCAGAAGAACACGGAAGAAGAGTCCGCGATAAAGCAGTTCCTCAAAGATGGGCGCCAAGAATGTGGCAAAAGCCATAAAGGCCAAGAGAGCCCACGAAGAACTCTGGGCGAGGGAGGTTCCGAGAGGGGTGGGAGGTGCTACTTTTCGCCAGAGCATCACGGTGGTGACCACGAGCGCCATTAAAAGGCTGATCAGTATCGGGACAAAGAAAAATCGTTTTTTGCTGATCTTTTTATATTTGAGGTCAAAGATCTCCCCGAAACCCAAATGGGGATATTCCTTCGCGGCGAGCCGGCCGAGAATGAAAAAGGCGATAAGAAAAATGACGGTGCCCAACAGATTCGCGTCGATCGTTCGGGTGAGGGCGTCTTTAGTAATACCCAGCGCCCGGGCCGAGAGTGGGGCGACGAGGGCGATGACACCAACGCACAAAAACCAGTTGAGAAGGATCTTGGCCGAAAGGCATGTCTTCAGAAAGCTGTTCGTGCCCGGGACCTGTCTTTCTTCGGGCGGGAGTCCCTGATAATCCAGGAAGTAATGATGCCGTTGGTAAAGGTAGAAGGGCAGGGGAAGTACGGACAAAAGGAAGGTGAGCATTCCCCAGGCTCCGGGAGTGTTGCTCATTCTCGCCTTATAGATCGAAGGATGGTCCTTTTGGAGACGGGCGGCATCGAACAGGACGACCAATGCGATGAAAGACATAGACGTCAGACCGGCCAGTAATTTCATGAGAGCCTTCCCCCCATCAGGGATATCTTAAAGATCCCGCATCGGTGAAGAAGCATTTTCCTTTGGCGGATGGAAACCAGTGTTAAACCTGCGGCTTTCGGGTGTCCCAGTCCGTGAAGGTGGTCGGCGGATTGATGATCGCCTTATAGCCGTTGTTCATGGGGAATGGGAACGTGAGAACTTCGTAAATGCCGACGGCCTCCCGCGCGAGGAACATCCCGCCGCCTTTCAGCAATCCACCGAAGATAGCGATGGGGGGTTCATGATCCGGAGACATGAGGATTGGCTGTGTGTAAAATTCTCCAGGGGAAATGAGGATGTTGGCCATCCCGCGGCCGAATTTTGTGGTGCGGTTATCCTCGGCGAGTACCGCCGGTGCCGCGAGCGATAAAACAAATGCTGCGATCCCCAAAGAGATAATAATTTTTTTCATAAGGACTCCCTTTTTTTAGACTTTTTGAAAACATCATGACCTTATTAAGAGCTGACGAACCCGTGCCTATTGTATCGGCAGATATGTTCAAAATCAAAGAGGACAATTCCGTGGAGCAGGCCCTCGCGCGGAGCTTCTCGTTCAGTGAGTGAAAGCGACTCGGTCTGGGGAATTCCGGTATGAAATTTGCGAGTCGCATACTAGAATGCGCCCATGCACATAGAACAGCAGAAATCCCTGAAGGCATTCAATACGTTCGGCATAGAGTCGCACGCGAAATATTTCGCGGAGATCCATTCCGCGGAGGACCTTCGGGAGTTTGTTCGTGGCGCGCAGTTTTCCGGTGAGAAGAAACTGGTGCTCGGCGGAGGAAGCAACATTCTTCTGACAGGCGATTTCGACGGCCTCGTTCTCAAGAACGCGATCCCCGGGATCGAGCTCGTGAACCGGACGGGGACGGAAGTGATCGTGAGAGCGGGCGCGGGCGAGGGTTGGCATGATCTTGTGCTGTGGTGCGTTGAAAGAAATTACGGCGGGCTCGAGAACCTGTCGCTTATCCCGGGGCTTACGGGGGCCGCGCCGATCCAGAATATCGGGGCCTATGGCGCCGAGGTCAAAGATGTGTTCCATGAACTGGAAGCGATCGATCTCCGTACCGGAGAAGGCTTGAAGTTCGGTCCCAGGGATTGCGCATTCGGGTACCGCGACAGCGTCTTCAAGAACAAGCTCCGGGGGCAATGCTTCATCAATTCCGTCTCCTTCAAGCTGACCAATCTTGACGCGCCTCAGGCGGTTTATCAATACCGCACGGGTTACGGTGATCTTCGCAAGAAACTCGACGAAATGAAAATGCGGGATCTTTCTCTTAAAGCTGTGAGCGAAGCGATCTGTCAAATCCGCCGGGCCAAGCTTCCGGACCCGAAGGAACTCGGGAATGCCGGAAGTTTTTTTAAGAACCCTTCGATCTCTCAGACACAGTTCAAAACACTCGCCGCGAAATTTCCAGGGATGCCGCACTTTCCTCAGGACGATGGCACTGTGAAGATTCCGGCCGGTTGGCTGATCGAACAATGTGGGTGGAAGGGGAAGCGGGTCGGGCGCGCCGGTTCCCATAAGGACCAGGCCCTTGTTTTGGTGAATTTCGGCGGGGCAACGGGGCAGGAGATCCTGGATCTGGCGCAAGGGATTCAGGAGTTTGTCAAAAAGCAGTTTGAGATCGAGCTTTCTTTGGAAGTGAATGTCATTTGAGTTTCTGCGTACGGAGTAAGGCGTACGGCGGTGCATTTTTTTGCTGTACTCCGTACCCCTTGCGCCTCACAGAAGAAAGGATTTATCACGGTGTTTGAAGACGAAGATCCGAAACCGTGGGAAATAAGGGACGAGGAACCGCCGGAAACGCTCCGGAGAAAATGGGAGCAGGAAGAAACGACGGGTCCCAAAACGGTGCTCTGTCCCTCCTGTCACAAAGAGACCCCGGCGGAGAACCTGATCTGTATCTTTTGTCACGCCGTGACGCTCCCGGAAGTTTGTCCGGTTAGTGGTTTTCTGAATTGGGTGAAACGTTTATTTAAAGGAAAAGAATCATGAAAAAATGTCCTTTCTGTGCGGAAGAAATACAAGACGAAGCGATCAAGTGCAGGCACTGCAACGAATTCCTGGCGGCATTGCCTCCTGCGAAACCGAAAACACCCTGGTATGCCAAAACATCCATTGTGGTGTTGAGTTTTCTTACCGTGGGACCGTTCGCCTTGCCACTCGTGTGGTTTAATCCGGCTTTCAGCCGTCGCAAGAAGATCATTGTGACGGTAATCGTGCTGGTGATCACCTATGCGCTTAGCGTGGTATTTTTCCGCGCTGCCAAGACCATCCTGGATTATTACAAGCAGGTTGGGATTTTTTAGGGGGGCGGACTGATTTCTGAAACGGTTCAGGACCGTGCCTTTTAATGCGTTGTAGCGACGCTGATCGAACTTATAAATGAACGACTTCCTGTGTAAAACCTCCAGTCGGTTCCTTCCATGAGATTCGGGTGACAGTGGTTTGGGGGAGGTATCTGCAAAGCCAGCGTACTTTTCTCGGGAAAAGAGAGACGTTTTCCAATTAATGTCTTGCCGTAACCTCTGAATTTGACAGAAGAAAATCATTCTTAATGATCTTTAGTATCTCAACAAAGCTGGATAGTTCTCCTAAATTGGCTTGTGTTCAATAAAGATACTCAGAGTTATAAATGCGAGTTTTTGCTGCAAGACTTACATAGCAAGGGGATTGCTAAGAGACACTAAATATGCTAAGAATCTATGCAGAGTTGTGAATAAAACAAATAAAGAAAACGTCGGAAATGAGAGGCTCGAAAGTCATGCTAATGACTCAAAAAATTCATAATTCGGAAACTCATTTTTATGTTATTGCGTTGCAGTTCGCGCAGGCTTTTTTCCCGCTTTTATTTCTTAAACGGAGTGCCACAAGCACAGCCTTAGTTTCAGTTTCATACAAAATCCAAAAAGAGGCCTGAAATAATGAAAATAATCCGTGTCAAAAAAGTTATCTCGTTTTTTGTGGCAATCAGTCTGACTTTTTTACAGTGTGTTTCCGCGAGCTTTGCCGGAGGTCCGACGGACCTCAATCAGCCGGTGACAAATGACTTCAATCCCGGAGTGTCCGCGACAGGGACGCTCCCGTCGCCTTCGACTCCGGTGGTAAATCAGAGTCCGACCACCATCGATTCCTTGATGGGCGACACACCTATTTCACCGACGACTTCCGATATCCAACCGCGCGGGGAATTGCCGATTCTCCAGCCGCGCGGAGGATTCCCGGCGCCACAGTTGCCCGTATTGACGCCTGGTCTCCCCGTCTATATTCCCCCCATGGTGGACGAACCTCAGGAGTTTGAATTGGCGAAAACGTCCGTGGCGAGCCTGTCCTTCGGGACGAGCGCCCTTGTGATCGAGAGGACAAAGCCGTCTTATGGTGAACCCTACACGTTTGAAGCTGTCGTGATGGAAGGAATCACGGCGAACGGCAATACCGTTGTCAGCCGGACCCCGCTCACACCGGGGAGCATTGAGATGCCCCATGTGACGGTGAATGGACAGACCTTAGCGGTCGGGGTCAGTCCGGAGGGAGAGGGATTGATCTGTGTTCCGGTAGCTGCCGGCCAAGTGGCGGGGGCTGATGGCAGGCAACACGGCAAGCTTACGTTTGCGAGTATTCCCAAAGCTACTTATGCGATCCAAACGTCGACGGATATGAGGACATGGACGACGGTCACGACGCTTCTGACGACCACGTCGTGGACCGATCCGGCTCCGGCTTCCGGTTTTAAATTCTACCGGGTGGTTGTGACGGGGGTCGATATTGTGCCTCCCTCTATCGCGGTTTTTGAAACATTTCCCCATGTTACAAACAATCCGGACCTGACGGTGAGCTACATCGTCGATGGCGGAGCTGTGCAGACAAAGTCTTTCACGCTGAGTGCCACGAATTGCGGGGTGAATAATCTCAGCATCGCGGCAGTGGATGCAGCCGGTAACGAGAACACGGCTTATTTCACCGTGATATTGGACACGAACGCGCCTGTGGTGGTGACGACGAGTCCCATCCCCGCGCTGACAAAGGATGGTTTGTTGACCGTGAATTACACCGTGGATGGAGCGGTGCAGGTGCCGATTCAAGTAACGCTTAAGGAAGGCGACAATACCGTCGTCATTCCGGCCCAGCAGGACGAGGCGGGAAATGTGACGCCGGCGCAGACGTTCCATGTGATGCTGGATACTCAGCCTCCGGCGGGTACGATCGTGATCAACAATAGTAACGTCACGACACTGAGTCCTTTCGTGACGCTGACGCTGGAGGCTTCTGACGCCACCGCCGGCCTGGATCAGATGCGGTTTTCGGTAAATGCCGGGCAGACCTGGAGTGATTGGGAAAATTTCGCTTCGTCCAAAGCTTTGAGCCTTCCTTCCGGGGACGGGACAAAGGGAATTTTGTGCCAGGTGAAGGACCGTGTGGGGAATAGCGCCAGTTTTTCAAATTCGATTATTCTGGATTCCACGCCTCAAACCAATCAGGATGTCCGCAAGACCCTGATCCTGGGGTCGCTCACGGATCCGGCAGGGCATCCTCTAACTTATAGCTTTACCGCAGCCCCCGTTCTTTCCCAGAACGGGCAGTTTGTATTACTCGGAAATCAACTGACGTATATTCCCAGCAAGAACTTTACCGGGTCGGGAGTGGTCACGGTGAGCGTTTCCGGAGGCTCCGCACCGGTGCAGTACCCGGTCACTTTGAGTGTGGTGGCTCCGGTGATCCATACGCCGAATGATCCGTTGCTTAGCGCGCAATGGTATCTTAATACCATCGATGCCCTCCGGGCGTGGAACCTTTCGCAAGGGGCGGGGGTTTCGGTCGCCGTGTTTGATACGGGGATTATGATGTCGCATGAAGACCTCGCCGGGAATATTTTCACGAATTCGGGAGAAACAGGGATCGACGCGAACGGAAAAGATAAAGCGACGAACGGTATCGACGATGACGGGAACGGCTATATCGACGACATTCACGGGTGGAATTATGATACCTCGAAATATAATTCCAGTGCGCCTAATAACCCTCTAGCAGGCTGCTGAAAAACGGTTTATTTTCACGAGAACGGTCCTGATTTTGAATCGTTGCGTTAAGTCGTTTTAAAAACGAGCGCTTAAAACCTCGAAAAACGACTCCAAACTATTGTTT
>Ga0114951_10001112_pt1 | contig 34656 bp, 22 predicted proteins | sample AM7aDNAmetaG_FD_88677 | JGI IMG/M metagenome (GOLD analysis project Ga0114951, IMG submission 88677) | Freshwater microbial communities from Finland to study Microbial Dark Matter (Phase II) - AM7a DNA metaG | ecosystem: Environmental > Aquatic > Freshwater > Lake | place: Finland: Lake Alinen... | reverse complement strand
GCGGAACGGCGAATGGAGTTTCCCCGTCAGCCAAATGGCGGAAGGCGATGATCCGGCCTATGGCGTGGTGAAAACATTGCGTGTGGAGTTAACCGTCGACGGCCAACCCGCAACCGTCACTGGGCAGGACCCTGACACCATCACGCTCACCGCACCTTCCGCGCAGCGCGAGCCAGCAGCCGAGTTGCGTCGCGATGCCGACGGTAAATTGAAACTGCTCGCACGTGAAGCGGGTCATTACGAAATCAAAACCGTCGGCGGCAAAGTTTTGGCGAAGGACGTCACCGCGTTGCCTGCGCCGGTGGAAATTGGCGAGCCGTGGGAATTGAGTTTTCCGCCGAAATGGGGTGCGCCCGAGAAAGTCACGTTGCCGGCTTTGATTTCGTGGAGCGACAGCACGCAGGAAGGTGTGAAACATTTTTCCGGCACGGCGATTTACCGGAATGTTTTTCAAATCAGTTCTGAACAGTTGACCACTCACCCGGCAAAGATTTTCTTGGATCTTGGTGAAGTAAAAGTCATGGCGCGCGTGAAAGTGAACGGCCAGGACTGCGGTGTGGCATGGCGACAGCCCTTCCGCGTGGAAGTAACTGATGCCGTGCGGTCGGGCGAAAACCGGTTGGAAATCCAAGTGGCCAATCTCTGGCCGAACCGGATGATTGGCGATGCGTCGTTGGCGCAAACGAACCGCTTCACCTGGAGTTCGTGGGAACCTTTCAAGTCGGACACGCCGCTGCTCCCGTCAGGGTTGCTCGGTCCGGTGCGCCTCTGGAACTACGGCACTGCTGAAATCAAATGAAGCATGCATGGCTTCCTAGCATGCTAAAACCTTTTTTGGAGAAATTCACCTCCAACAAAACCGAATATGAAAAAGCGTAATATGACATTGCTGGCACTGCTGGCACTGCTGACAGTCACCACTTCGTTCGCCGCCGATAACTGGAAGGAAAAATTAAAGAAGGAATTGCCATTGCTTGGTCATCGGAACTGGATTGTCGTCGCCGACGCGGCATATCCGTTGCAAACCGCGACAGGCATTGAGACGATTTACGTTGATGCCGACCAGTTGGAAGTCGTGAAGGGCGTCATCGAGGAACTTGCCAAGACCAAGCACGTCAAGCCGACCATTTACACGGACGCGGAAATGAAATTCGTCGCGGAGAAGAATGCGCCAGGCATCACGGCGTATCGCGTTGGGTTGGGAAAAGTTTTGAAGAATCAGCCGGTGCAGGTGCTGCCGCACGAGCAGATCATTGGCAAGTTGGACGAGGCGGGGAAGACCTTCAAGGTACTGCTCATCAAGACGCCGTTGACCAAGCCTTATACTTCGGTGTTTTTCCAGTTGGAGTGCGGCTATTGGAACGCCGATTCTGAGAAGCAACTGCGCGACTCGATGAAGGAGGCGAAATGAGTCGGTTTGTGCTCTTGCTCGCGGTGATCTGCTGTTTTGGCAGGGTTGGGCAGGCGCAAGTTGCTTCGCCGACGAACTATCTCGCATCAGTCGTCGCACAACTGGAGACGAAGTGGCCAAAGAACCGCTCGATCAACATCGTCTGCCACGGACACAGTGTGCCGGCGGGCTACTTCAAGACGCCGACGGTGGATTCATTGCATGCCTATCCCAACCTGCTGCGCGTTGCGCTCGCAGAGCGTTACACGAACACGGTCATCAATGTGATTGTCACGGCCATCGGCGGGGAAAATTCCGCGAAGGGCGCGACGCGGTTCGATGCGGACGTGCTCACACACAAACCGGACGTGGTGCTCATCGATTACGCACTCAATGACCGGCGAATCGGGTTAGAAACTGCGCGCGCGAACTGGGTGGCGATGATTCAAAAAGCACAGGCAGCGGGTGTAAAAATTATTTTGCTCACTCCCACCCCCGACCAATCCGCAAGGCTCGCTGACGACACCGACCTTTTGAACCAACATGCACAACAAATTCGACAATTGGCGGCGGAATATAGCGTCGGACTGGTAGACTCGCTGGCAGCGTTCAAAACCGAGTTGGCCAGTGGCACGGTGCTGACCAATCTGATGTCGCAGGTAAATCATCCCAATGCGCGAGGTCATGAGCTTGTTGCCGCGGAGCTTGAAAAATGGTTTGGGCTGGGCAATTCGAAGTGAGCGTTCTCAACAGGCTGACACAATGGAAATCATGCAATCAAAATCATCGGAAACTCAAAATGAATTTCGCCTGTTGGCCCCGATGGTATAGAATTCGAGCGCATGATCATGGTTAGAGTATTTCAAAGTATTCTGGCAGGAGTTGTGGTCACATGGCTTGCGGCGCAGCCTGCTTTGGCGGCAGCGCCGGAGGTTGGCGCCGATTCGCGGGAGACCGTGCTGACCAATCTTAACCAGCTTGTGAGTGGTGCCGAGGCACTTTCGGTAACGGCGCGCAGCTTGCAGTTGGACGGTATTGTGACATGGCGTTCGGTGGAAGATGACGCGTTTGTGTTGCAAGATGAAACGGGCGCGATGCAGTTTCAACTCCAGTTGCCCGGCGGCCTGCCGGCAATCAAACAAAGCATACGCTTGGAGGGAAAGGTTTGGCTGGGTAATGGGCGCGCCGTTTTGCGCCAATCGCTGCAAGTGGACAATGACGGTTTGCACGGCATGGTTGAGCACAGCGGACGTCACACGTTTCCAGCGGGTCGGCAACCGTTTCAGTTGGACTATTTTCAAGCCGCGAGCGGCATGGAGTTGGCGGTTTTTTGGCAGGGGCCGGGGATTCGGCGAGCCCTCATTCCGGCCGAAGCTTTGTTTCACGAGGAAGGCACCAATCCGATTCCGGGCGTGCGTGTGGATTATTATGAAGGCCGTTGGCCACAATTGCCGGACTTCAAACAATTAACTCCATCGCATAGCTTCATTGCAACGAATCTGGAGATCATTGAGCCGAATTCGGAAACAAATTTCGGCCTGAGTTTCAAAGGCAGCGTGAAAATTCCGGTCGCTGGCGAGTATGAGTTCTTTCTCACTTCGGATGACGGCAGTCGGCTGACGTTTTTGGAACGATCGTGGAATTGGGCGTCGCTTGAGCCGAGGCCGATGCCATCGTCAAATATGTTGATGCCCGGCCAGTTGCTGGACGCGAACGAAGATTATCAGTGGTCGGAAGTTTGCGGCGAAGCGGCCTTCGCAGGTGCGTGGGGTGACAAGTGTGCGTTCAACCTGGCTTCTGACGCCGGTCAGATGCGTGTCGAAGTCGGTTCAGGTGGCAGGGATTTGGCTGCTCTGCTGCCGCACAGCCAGGTTCGAGTGCGCGGCGTCGCTGCCGGCAGCCGCAAATCTTCCGGACCGCTGCTGGCGACGGATTTGCTCGTTGCCACTGCGGACGATGTTGTGATCGAGTCGCTGTCAGCGGAACAATGGCGGCGATGGAAAACCAACTCGATAGTGAGGCGGCGAAAATTTCCGGCGACGCAAAGCCGTTTCGTTTGAGAGGAGTGGCCTGCGCGGTCGAGGCGGGGCGGCATGTCACGCTGGGTGATGGAACAAACGGCGTGAAGTTGTTGACGAGCCAGGCAAGTTCAAACTGGACTGGAGTGCCAATGGAAGCGCTGGTGTTTGTGCGACAGGAAGGCGGAAAAATAGTTTTGGAGGCGAAGGTGGTTCGGTTGCACCAAACGGCATCAAATGGCAAGGCGGCCTCGATGACAATCGAAGCCCTGCGCAACTTGCGCCCCGATGAACTGCAGCCTGAGCCGCTCGTGCGGATTCGCGGGGTGGTCACCTCCGCGCGTGATCCGTTTTCGATTACGGTGCATGACGGTGATTACGGGATTTCGTGCTGGTTTGACAAACCGGTGGTCACGCCGGCCATCGGCAACTTTGTGGAGGTGGAGGGACACGTCCGGGCCGGTGCTTTCGGGCCGAATCTCGGCAACTGCCGGGTCAGCAATCTGGGAAGAGCGCCACTCCCCACGCCGCTGACGCCGACTTGGGAACAGCTAATCAACGGGAGCCTCGATCATCAGTGGGTGGAAGTGCAAGGCGTGGTGCAACACGTCAATCTGCGGACGCTCGCGGTGGGCGTGGTGGGAGGCCGGCTGGAAGCCGAGCTGACCCAGGGTGAGCCGCTGGAACTGGCGGCGTTGCAGGATGCGATCGTGCGGATTCGCGGGACGCTGGTGCCGATCTACAATGAACAAAAGCAGGTGGAAGGTGTGAATCTCCGGGTCAACTCGCCGCTCGATGTCGAGATGATGACGCCACCGATTTCCGATCCGTTCGCTGTGCCGCAGAAAACCATTGAGGAATTGAGCCGCTTCGATCCGAGCGGAGTTAATCCGTTCCACCGGGTGCGGGTGCAAGGCCAGGTGATTTACGCCGATGCAGCGGAGTTTCACCTGGTCGCCGGAGACAAGGGGCTTCGTTGTTTCTTGAAGTCAGCAACCAAGCTCACTCCGGGCGATTGGGTGGACGTGGTGGGGTATCCGAAACTCGGACGGCCTGTGCCGCAGTTGGATGAGGCCGTGACGCGTGTCATTCGCCGAGGCGATTTGCCCGAGGCTATCGCCGTGACGCCGGAGCAGTTCTTCAGCGGCAAGTTTGAATCCAGACGCGTGGCTTTGGATGCAGTCCTTTCGAGCATCGCGCAGGGACAGCGCGAGAAGACGCTCGAATTGCAGTTTGGTGGGCGATTCCTCACCGCCCGCGTTCATGGCGGAACGCAATTGCCATTCGATGTGCCGGTGGGCAGCAGGGTCCATCTCACGGGCACTTGTGCGGGGCGCGGGCTGGCGGGTGACAATTCGTATGAACTGCTGGTAAATCGCGTCACCGATGTCGTCGTGCTGGCGCTGGCTCCGTGGTGGACGGTGAAACGGATCTTGATCCTGGCAGGAATTTTGGCGGCAGTGCTGCTCGGGGCATTCGCGTGGATTTTTTTGCTGCACCGCAAAGTGGAGCAGCGCACGGCGGCGTTGAATCACGAAATGCGCCAGCGCAAGGAGGCGGAACTTCAGCGGGCCTCGGAGCTGGAACGTTCGCGCATCGCGCGCGACCTCCATGACGACCTCGGCGCCAGTCTCACAGAAATGAGCCTGCTTGCCGGGTTGGGTCAAAATCAAACCGACGCTGGCGCGGCCCGCGAACGTTTTGACGAGATCGGCGGCAAGGCCCGATCACTCGTCAACAGCCTCGACGTGATCGTATGGGCGGCTGACCCGGAGGAGGACGACATCGAAACCTTCGCCGATTACGTTAGTGGCTTTGCCCGGGTGTTCCTGGAATCTTCCGGCATCGTCTGCCGGTTCAAGATTCCGATCGAGTTCCCGAGTGTAAAAATGGACGGGCGCGTCCGGCATGATCTTTTCCTCGCCATGAAGGAGACGCTCAACAACATCGCCCGCCACTCGGGCGCAGCCGAAGTGGAGTTCGCTTTAAATCTGGCCGGGGAACGGTTGGAAATCAACATCACCGACAACGGCAGCGGATTCGACGCTGCAACGATTGCGCGCGGAAATGGCTTGACGAACTTGCAGCAGCGCCTGACTGGCATCGGCGGAATGTGCGTTATCGAATCCAGCCCCGGCCACGGCACCAAAGTCCACATAACGCTCGACCTCAATGCAACAAAATGAATATCACATGCTCACCAGCAGGCGGTGCAGGAACGATTCCGTCGTCACAAGCCGCACCGTCTGCCCAACGAATCATGACCTCAGTAGCCATCGTCGAAGACAGCACCTCGATGCGGAAATCCCTTGTCGAATTGGTGAACAGCGCGCGCGGATACCGTTGCGTTTGCGATTGCGCCAACGCCCGGGAGGCGCTCATCGAAGTGCCGAAGCATCATCCCGACGTCGTGCTGATGGACATCCATATGCCGGGCGAATCCGGCATCGTTTGCACCGCGCGGCTTACGGCACAAATGCCGCAGTTGCAGGTCATCATCCTCACGGTTTACAACGACACGCGGATGATCTTTGAGGCGCTCAAGGCCGGTGCCTGCGGTTATGTGCTCAAGCGCAGCAAGCCGGAGGAAATTCTGGAAGCCATCGCGCAGGTGCGCTCCGGCGGCGCTCCGATGACCGGTGAAATTGCCCGCATGGTGGTGCGCTCATTCAAGGCCAGACAGCCGAGTTCAAGCGAAAAGGAAAGCTTGTCTGGTCGCGAGATGGAAATTCTGGTTTTGCTGACTGAGGGCTTGAGCAACAAGGAAATCGCCTCGCGACTGGAGATTGGCACCGGCACCGTGCGCTCGCACATCTCGCACATTTTCGAGAAGCTTCATGTCCGTTGCCGTTCCGAGGCGGTGGCGCGCTATTTCCAGAACCGGCCGGGTTAAAGGCCTGGTGAGGTGCTTCCTCGGTGCTGGATGTTGGCATCTGCTGTTTGTCAGATTCCCAACGGACACCAAGCTGGTAAGTTCTCCAAAAAGTTTATGAAAATACAAATGACTGATCTTTGGGCAGGAATGGCGCTGATGATTACTGCATCAAACATCGGTTGGTCCGCTGATTTGCCCGGACAGCAGCCACACTCGGCCAATCCCATCCTGTCCGGCTATTTTGCGGATCCATCCATCGTGCAATGCCAGGGGCACGAATACATTTACGCCACCATTGATCCGTGGGGAGGTGAGACGCTTGGCAGTTGGGAATCGGCTGACTTCAAGAACTGGATTTATCACCCGATGAACTGGCCGACCAAACAGACTTGCACCAGTCCGACCTCAAAATCCGCCATGGTTTGGGCACCGTCGGTTGTGCGCGCAGCCAACGGCAAATTCTTCATGTATGTCTCCGTCGGCAGCGAGGTGTGGGTGGGCACGGCAGAGCAACCGCTCGGCCCGTGGCATGACGCCAACGGCGGGCAGCCGCTGATTCTGGAAAATTTCCGGCCCGGTTATCACATGATTGATGCTGAGGCGTTCATGGATGAAGACGGCACGGCTTATCTTTATTGGGGCTCGGGGTGGAACTGGGTGAACGGCAAGTGCTGGGCGGTGAAACTCAAACCCGACATGGTCAGCTTCGATGGCGCAGTGAAAGAGGTTACGCCAGCAAATTACTTCGAAGCCCCATTCATGCTCAAGCACGCCGGGCGTTACTATCTGATGTATTCCAGCGGCAAGACCATCGAGGACACCTATCAGGTTCACTACTCCATTGGGGCCTCGCCGCTCGGGCCTTTCATCGAGGCGACGAATAGTCCTATCCTTGTCACCGATGTGGCGGACAACATTCGTTCGCCGGGACATCATGCGGTGTTTTCCCGCGACGGATATTTTTACATCCTTTATCACCGGCACAGCATCCCGTTCAATCCAGACTTCATTGGCCGTCAGGTTTGTGTTGATGAATTGAAATTCACCCCGGAAGGTTTGATCGAGAAAGTGGTTCCCACGCACACGGGCCCGGCGATGATTGAGGGCCGCGCCGGCAAACTGGCAAATCTGGCGGATCCTGCCACTGGTGCTCGCGCCACCGCCTCCAGTCAGCGGAATGATTTTACCGGGCCGACCCGGGCATTGGATGACAATTTCGCCACGCTCTGGGTGGCAGCCACGAATGATGTCCAGCCTTGGTTGCAACTCGATCTCGGACGGGTGGAGAAAATTTCCCGCCAAGAATTGCGCTTTGAGTATGCATGGAAAAAATACACTTTAACCTTGGACAGTTCGCGTGACGCCCGTGAGTGGACAAGGTTGGTTGATTTTACCCGACAGCCCGCCACCGGTTCGCCGGTCGTCGTTGAAGCCAAAACAGAAGCGCGTTATCTGCGGCTGAATTTTTCACCGCAGAAGGATTCGTCCGACCCGGCATTGTTTGAATGGAGCGTGCGATGAATCGGCTTCGGAGACGGTTTCAGGCTGTCGATCTGTCCATTGCGGTGGTGGCCATGTCCGTGCTGCTCCTCTATGTGGCGCTGGGCGGGAATTATTCCTTTGTGATCAATCCCGCCGTTCGCCACCAAACGATGGATAACTTTGGCGCGAACGATGCGTGGTATTTGCAGAATATCGGCGGCTGGTCGGAGACTAACAAAACGCACATCGCCGACTTGCTATTTTCCACCACCCAAGGCATCGGCCTGTCTTGCTGGCGGTTCAACCTTGGTGCAGGCATCAACCGTGAAACCATCCACGACCGCTGGCGGACGGTGGAATCGTTTGAAGTGGCACCTGGAATATACGACTGGACGCGGCAGGCGAATGAGCGCTGGTTTTTGCGCGCGGCCAAGGCGCACGGCGTCAGGCAATTTTTAGCCACCGTTTACAGCCCGCCGCTGCGGCTAACGCGCAACGGCCTGAGCAATCTGGGTTCCGACACCAACTCGACCACCAATCTCAAGCCGGGTGCCGAGGAGGAGTTTGCCCGTTATCTTACCGACATTCTTGTTCACTTTCGAGACAATCGGGATGAATCCGAGCGAATCGAATTCGACTACGTCCTGCCGGTCAACGAACCGCAGTGGGACTGGCAGCGCGGGCAGGAAGGCAATCGCGCTTCCAACACCGACCTCAAGCGCATTTATCTCGCCCTGGCGCGACAACTCAAGCTGGCTGGTTTGAAAACGAAGATTCTCGGCCCCGAATCCGGCAGCATTCCGGACATGTATTCGATGGATGAGGAGGCCAGCCAAAAATGGCATGCGGATTATGGCGATTATTTGAACTGGATCTGCCCGGACCCGGCACTCATAGCAGGCTTCAATCACGTCATCAGCTATCACAGCTATTGGTCGGACCAGATTCCGGACCGGCTTGTGTCGCATCGCGAGCAATTGGGCCGTGCGACGGCCAAGTATCCCGACTGGAAACTGTGGCAGAGCGAATATTGCGTCATGGAGCAAGGCCGCGATCTTTCCATGGACACCGCATTGCGCGTTGCGCGGATCATTCACTGCGACCTGACCTTGGCCAACGCCTCCGCGTGGCAATGGTGGCTGGCCGTGGCAGGCGAAGATTACAAGAGCGGCCTGCTATACACCAACCATAAGCGGGCGGGGGATAGTGACGAAATTATTGAGTCAAAAACTTTTTGGATGCTTGGCAATTTCAGTCGCTTCATCCGTCCCGGCATGGTTCGGGTGGAAGTCGCCGGTAGTCAGGAAATCAAGGGCGTGATGGTGTCCGCTTATTTGGCTCCCGGCACCGGACAGCTGATTGTTGTTTTTGTCAATATGACCGGCAAACGTCAAATGGTCAGCACCGGCTTGGCCAGTCAACCCGCAGGCGCAAACCCCATGCATAAGTTTGCGACTTGTCTGACTTCAGTTCGTGAGAATCTTCAACTGGGGATGCCGGTTGAAATCCCCGGCCAGTTGGCCTTGCCGCCGCGCAGCGTGCTGACTTTGGTTGGTAATCTCCGGTAAGTTCCCGCCGTTCCGGTTCGTTTGGCCCGCCGTTTCTTTCCCTGATTCGGAAGACTGGCTCATTTCCGGCATCTGCCATTTGTTAGATACAGAAATCGCCGCTGGAATGGTAGCTTTATGCGTGGTTGCCTGAAACCAAGCCAACGACTAGCCGACCTCTGTTTTCATAATGACGATGAAGAAACGCTTAATAAACTCATGCCGGATTCTGGTCGTCATCTGTCTGTTGATTATTGGCGCATGGATGCATCCGGTGCTTGCATCCGAAAACACGTGCCCGTGTGAGTGGACGATCCTGGATTCCGGTTGGCGCTTCACGACAAACGGGGGGATCAGCGCTGTTGGGGGCGATGTTAGTCAGTGGCAGCCAGTTCAAGTGCCGCATACCTGGAATGCGTTCGATGGCGCGGACGGAAATCCTTATAAAACACATCCCTCCTACCGCCGAGGAATTTCTTGGTATGCCCTCAAGTTTCCTTCCCCAAAAACAGTAAACGGTGGCCGGACCTTTCTGCGGTTCAACGGCGCAAGCAGCGTGGCCGATGTCTATTTGAACGGGCAGCACCTTGGCCAGCATCGTGGCGCTTTTGGTGCGTTCGGTTTTGAAATTACCACCAACCTGTGCCGCGACGGCGAAAACGATCTGCGGGTGCGCGTCGACAACAGTTGGGTGGCGAATGTGGCGCCATTGTCCGGTGACTTTACCATGTGTGGCGGATTGTATCGTCCGGTGCAACTGCACACGACAGGCCCGGTTTGCATCAGTCCGCTGGATCACGCGTCGCCGGGCGTTGCTCTTGATCAAAAATCCGTCACTCGCGACCGGGCCTCTGTCGAGGTGAACGTTGGTTTTTCCCGGTCGCAAGGCCGGTCGAACCAAGCCGACGTGCATGTTACACTGATGGATGCCACGGGTAAAACGATTTTGCTTTGCAAGCAGCTGGTGGTATGGAATGGCAACGAGGGACGGGTGCAAATTCCCTTGAACGTGTCTCACCCCCACCTTTGGAACGGCGTGAAAGATCCCTATCTTTATTCCGTGCGGGTTGAGTTGCTCGTGGGTGGTGAGGTGCAGGATAGTTTGACCGAAAAGCTCGGACTGCGATTTTTTCGGGCGGATCCAAAGCTCGGTTTTTTCCTGAATGGTGAACATTATCCTTTGCGCGGAGTCTCCCGGCATCAAGACAGGGAAGGCAAGGGGTGGGCGGTCAGTGCGGCGGATGAAGTAGAGGACATGGCCATAATCCGGGAGATGGGGGCGAATGCGTTGCGCCTCGCGCATTTTCAGCAGTCGGAGTCGTTTCTGGATCTGTGCGACCGTGAGGGCATGATTGTTTGGGCCGAAATTCCGCTCATCAACCAGATTCGCAACACTACATCATTTCGCACGAACGCCGAGCAACAACTGGTGGAAATGATCCGCCAGCAGCGCAATCATTCATCCATTGTGATGTGGGGCCTGTTCAACGAACTTTATCATCAGGGACCAACGGATCCGTGTGAGAACTTGGTGTCACATTTGCAGCAAGTAGCCAAACAGGAAGACTCCAGTCGCCTCACCACGGCGGCGAGCAATCAGATCAAGCGAAGTCAACTAAACCGGATCACGGATCTGATTGCCTGCAATATTTACCCGGGCTGGTATGGCGACGGCAAGCCAGCTCAAATGGGATCCTGGCTGAAGGACTGGCTGGCCGCCACGAATGATTGCCGTCTGGGCGTCAGCGAATACGGGGCCGGAGCCAGCCTCGGCCAGCACGAGGAGTGGCCGCCTCGCAAACCAGATCCCGGTGGCAAATGGCATCCAGAAGAATATCAGACATATTGTCACGAAGAACAATACCGGCAAATTATTGCCAACCCGGCAGTGTGGGGCAGTTTTGCTTGGAATGCCTTTGATTTTGCTTCCGATGAGCGTGATGAGGGTGTCCGTCCGGGCATCAATGACAAAGGTTTGGTTACCTATGATCGCAAGACGCGCAAGGATGCTTTTTATTTCTATAAGGCCAACTGGAACTTCGAGCCGATGGTTCATCTTAACAGCCGTCGCTTTACCAATCGTAGCAAGGATCTCATTTGTGTGCGTGGGTATTCGAATTGTGAACCGGTGGAGCTATTCGTAAACGGAACCTCATTCGGCATCGCAAAAACGGATGAAATCAAACGCTTCACATGGGATTCAGTGCGGCTTAAACCTGGCGAGAATATCATCGAAGTCCGTGGATATGCGGGCGGGCAGTTGGTGAGCGATTCCTGTCGCTTTGATTTGTCGTCAAATAATACCACCGCATCGGTCCGATGATCTTTCACAGACTCAACTTAGTGTAGCATCGCGCTTGCGCCGCATGACAGCGATTCCGCCGTTTCTTCTTGCGCGCTAATTTTTTGGGGACACGAAAGCCGACGCAGTTTGAGAACGAATGATTGTCTGTTCGCCGGCGGTATCCGGTATTCTTTATGGACCGGCAGCCCCCAACTGTTGTCTCCGCCGACACGGCCACGCCGGGTTGCGCGGCGGTAGTTTGCCGATGGCGAGGATCAGTGGGTTTTCCCACTCTGGCAGCAGACATTGACTGTTAGTTTGCGGTAAAGCGTTGTTGCTTCCTAGGGCGAGGATCGCAAAAAGGGCTAGACATCTCAGGATAAAAGTCATTGAGGTTTTTATTCTAGCGGGAGCCGCCGGCAAAAGCCCCGGCCCTGCAATAGACTGGCCAGTGCCATTTAAATTCGGTGTTTGTTTTTGGTTTGATCTGTCAAATTATTTCACTTCTAGTTTTGTTGGCGCAAGCTAAAATGAAAAAACGCATGGTAGTGCTGCGATGCGTGCTTGGATTTCAAGGTGCGTCGCTTGCATCGGTAAATATTGAAGCAACTGATTGCAGCCTTTTCATAAATCTGCGAGCATTGCGGCAAATACCAGATCTTAACAGGCGTGAAAACTCTTCGATTTATCGGGCGACTGCCGCACTGGTTGTTTGTTGCTGTGTTTTGCTGGCTCGGCCCAACTTTAGCGTCCAACGCTGCAAATTTGTTGGTTACCAACTTGGCCCAGTTGCACGAATCATTTGCCGGGCAAGCTAAAGTGAGTTGCTCCGTGAGTCTAAAGGGCACGGTTTGCGCGGCGAGCCGGCTGGAAGTGGGTGCGGTGATCCTTCAGGATGTATCCGGCGTTGAATTGCTGCAAATTGACCACTGTCCCATCGAATTCCGTCCAGGAGATGAGATCTTCATCGAAGCCGACCACTGTTTGCTTCGGCAGCGGGAGGCGGGTGTGGAAATTTCTGCCATCCCGTTGGTGGATAATGATGGGGTGCATGGACCGGTCAACAAAGACGGCTCGGTAGCGCTTTTAGCTGGTTCCCATCAGTTTCAATTGGATTGGTTCAACGGCGATTTTGCCCCCGATCTGGAGGTGACTTGTGAAGGGCCGCAAATGCCGTTGCAAAGAATTCCGGCCGCATTGCTGGGGCACGGCGACTGCCGTGGCACCAATAATCTCCCAGGATTGTCGGTAAAACTTTACGAAGGAAAATGGACGTCGGTTCCTGATTTCAACTGGCTGGCTGCTATAAAAACTGCCAGCGTCACCAATATTGGATTGGATCTATATCCGCTGAGGGATCGTGTCGGCTTGCGTTTCACCGGTTTGTTTTCCGCTCCGCGCGACGGAAAATACACGTTTCACCTTCGCTCGGCTAACGGCGCCCTCTTGTTTGTTGGCAATTCGGGTCCGTTGTTTCAGGTTTCTGGGCGCGAGGCGCCACCGCCTGCTTCGGCCGCAATGGCCGGCCAGATAATGAACCGCCTTGGCGAAGGTTGTTGGGTCGCGGTGGAAGGCCGGGTAAATTTCATAACAAAAACGGGTCAAGGACTGGAACTGGAACTGCGTTCCGGCAACGGATTGGTGCGGGTAAAAGTCGCGGATGCGCCCGGATTTGACCCCGCAAAATTATTTCATGCCCGTATTCGCGTCAAGGGTGTCGGCCGAAGCATCACAACTTTGGAGGATAACCGTATTTTGGGAAGATTGCTGGTGGCCAGCGCCAGTGATCTGGAAATCCTGGAAGCCGCACCAAACGTGGATTTCCTGCCGCCGCTGATTGCCACGGCAGAGCAGGTTCAGCTTCTGCGTCCCAAGGATGCCGCGCGACATCTGCCCGTGCGAATCCGCGGCGTAGTGACGAGCGCTTTTGGCAGCTTGACTTTGCAGGATGACACGCGCGGGGTTTATGTGGATTTAATCGGGATTACCAACAAGCTTTCAATTGTCGGCGGCGAAGTGTGGGAAGTTACCGGCCACACCCAGCCCGGTGATTTTGCGCCGGTGATTGCCGCGGAAAAGCTTGAGTTTCAGGGAGCCGGCCAGTTGCCGTCCCCGGCGCATCCGACTTTGAACCAGTTGATCAACGGCAGCATGGATATTCAATATGTGGAAATTCAAGGGATGGTCACCGCCGTGTCCTCCAACCAGATCAGTTTGCTGATGCCGGAAGGAATTCTCCAGGTTTGGTTTGAAGCACAAAACCAGGATGTTTTGAAATCCGCATTTAACAGTTACGTCACGATTCGAGGGGTGTTGTTTGCGTCGTGGGACGTGAAAACCCACGAGGTCAATCCCCGGCAGATATTCCTGCGCAACTCAAGCATCAACATCAATCATCCGGCACCGGCGGATGTGTTTGATGTTCCTCTGAAAACGACCCGCGACTTGCTCCATTTCGATGTGCAGGCCGCTTCCTTCCAACGCATCAAAATGCGCGGCGTGGTGATTCACGCAGAGGCGCAGCAGATTTTTCTGAATGACGAAAATTCCGGCCTGCGCATTTTACCCATTCAAATCGTCAACTTGCATCCGGGTGCCGTGGTTGAAGCAGTGGGGTATCCCGAGATTGGCGGGGCGTCACCGATTTTGCGGGAGGCGGTGGTGCGCAAACTCGGGACCGAACCTTTGCCCGCGCCCAAAAAACTTGGTTCGGACGATCTGGCCAGACTCGGTCTCGATGCCACCTATGTTCAAATCGAGGCCATTTTGTTGAACCGGCGGATGGAACCGGCGGGTGTGGTGTTGGAAATGCAGGCGGGCCTGCGGCCTTTTTTGGCGCGCTACCACGGCAACAAGACTTTGCTGCCCTCGCTGCGGACAGGTAGTCACCTGCAATTGACCGGAGTTTTTGCCAGCCTGCGCCCCCTCGGGCGGGGCGAAACAGAGCGCGGACTCGAATCGTTTGAACTTCTATTGGATTCTCCCGGTGCAATAAGGATTTTATCACAGCCGCCGTGGTGGACGCTCAAGCGCTTGCTGGCGGCAGTCGGAGCCTTATCGTTGTTGCTATCGCTGGTGGCGTTGTGGGTTTTCCAGTTGCACCGTCAGGTGAACTTGCAGACTAATATCATTCGCGAAAAAGCCGAGCGCGAGATCAAACTAGAGGAACGCACCCGCATCGCGCGGGACTTGCACGATGACCTGGGGGCCAGCTTGACGGAAATCACCGTGTTGGCGAGCACGGGTTTGTTGCGCACGGCTGATTTGGTCGGGAAAATCCCTGATTGCTTTCAATCCATCTGCGACAAGTCCCGGCAATTGGTCACTGCCCTAGATGCCATCGTGTGGGCGATTGACCCCCAAAAAAACACCCTGCAATCCCTGGCAGATTACCTGGCCGGATACGCGGGCGATTTTCTTTCCACGACGGGAATTGCTTGTCGTTACAAGCTGCCGGTGGAGTTGCCGCAGTTGACGTTGGATGGCAAGGTGCGGCATGAACTGTTTCTCGCCGTGAAGGAAGCACTGCACAACGTGGTTCAGCATTCCCGTGCGGACGCGGTGGAGTTCGAAATGACAGTTACGGAGAATAAACTCGAAATTGCAGTAGCTGACAACGGGTGTGGGTTTGAACCAGCGACGGTCGGCAGCAAAGGCCATGGCTTAAACAATTTCAGTGAAAGGATGACTAGGGTTGGTGGTGCATGTGTCGTGACCGCCCGCCAAGGCGGAGGTGTGAGTGTAAGACTGAAAATCCCGCTGCCCACCAAACAGGAAAATGCGTCGGAGGCAATTGGATGAATAAGCCGAATGGTGGATGGCGCGCCGCCACCATTTGCGGCAGAATATCAATTAGCTTATGGTTTTTGCACCGCCCAAAGCGCCCGAATCGCTGATGACAACTGTTGCCATAGTTGAAGACAACGCCACGTTGCGTTCATTCCTCGTGGATTTGATCAACGCCACGCCCGGACATCGTTGCCTTTGCGCCTGCGGTTCGGCGGAGGAGGCATTAGTGCAAATCCCCCAGCACCAGCCCAACGTGGTGTTGATGGACATTCACCTGCCCAGACAAAGCGGCATCGAATGCACCGCTCGACTGCGCCATGAACTGCCAGACACACAAGTGATCATTCTGACGGTCTACAAAAACATCGAAACGATTTTTGAGGCGCTCAAGGCGGGGGCGTGCGGTTATTTGCTAAAACGCTCAAAGGAATCCGAAATTCTGGAAGCCATCGCCGAAGTGCGCGCCGGTGGGGCACCGATGACAAGTGAGATAGCCCGGATGTTGGTTCGTTCTTTCCGCGAGCCGTCCAGCGCCAAGGTTCCCGAGACGGCCCTTTCCACGCGCGAAACGGAAATCTTGGCGCAACTTGCTGAAGGCTTGGCCAACAAGGAAATTGCCTCCAAACTCAGTATCAGTGTCAGCACCGTGCGCTCGCATCTGTTGCACATCTACGAAAAGCTCCATGTTCGCGGTCGCACCGAGGCCACGGCCAAATTCCTGCGCTCACGCCCCGCCGATTCCCCCGCCCAGGCCGCCTTAGCCAAATAAACGGGGTTTTTCCTATAGGTATTGAGGGTCTTCCTGATTCGGCTGGAGTATTAACTCTATACATCACCACATTCGATCAAGGCAAACACGGTTTTCAGGAACATCCAAAATCAGCCAATTGGCTGATACCGGGCTGACTTGAATTTAGCGACGATCATACCGTAACCCGTATCAACACAAACCAACCAAACATAATTATGAAGTATTCTTGTCAAGCAGTTATCGCTTATTTGACCCGTGGATTCGGACTTCCGTTGTTTATCGCAGCTTTGCTCTGTGCCATTGGATTGCCAGTGTCAGCCCAAATCCCAACCAAACAACTCCAGTTTGATTTCAATGACACTGGCACAACCACTACCGACTCAGTTCATCAAATCGTGCTTGATTTGAGAAGTTCCCCGCCGACTGGCTCAGCCTTGGATATTCACGCCAGTCCAGGGCCGGCGGGTAACGACAATTGCTTATCTTGGACCAGCGCCGGCGGCGGTGGTTTCGGCGGGCCGGTGGCCATCACGATCGGTAACACCAATTTTGCCTTCGGAATTGTCACGAACTTCACCATTTCTATGTGGGTTAACGCTGCGAACATGGGGGGGGCATCAATCCACGCATCTTTTTGATGGGCACAAATGGCGTGGTGGATCCCACGGCGGCAAATGGTTTCGGCTGGCGCGGCAACAGTTCTGGTGGCTATGTCGCGGCTTACAACAACGTTAACACTGCTGCCCTCTTTAGCAGTCTTCTGCCTGCGAACCAGTGGGTGTATGTGGCGTGGACATACACCAACGGCACTTGGCGGCTTTACAGTGGTAATACGAACGCGCCGGTTTCTCAAAAGGCCACGGAAACCGACGCATTTACAGCGGCAAATCTCGGCACGTCATTTACACTGGCGTTGGGTAATCGTGCGGATGCCACCAGCCGCACGTTCGCGGGGCAGTTGGCGCATGTCAATTTTTATGTGGGCACGGCGCAGCCAGACTTTGTGGAATATCTGCGCGAATCCCTTTTTCCGCTCGGTTCGCTCACTTGGATCACAGCCCCCGCAGGAACAAATCTTGATTTCTCAACCAGCGGCCTCACTTTGGCGACCAACCAGAATTTAACTGGCGGCGGCTCGGTGTCTGGCAATGTGACCAACAGTGCTGGCAGCGCGATTCTACCAGGTTACGGAAGCAACATCGGCACCCTGACCTTAAACAGCAATCTAACCCTGGTGGATGGTGGTAAGTTGGGCTTTTATCTGGGCACACCTAGCGACACGCTTACGGTGAAAGGAAGCCTAGACGCCAGCGGAGTTACTTCCATTGCCATCAGCAATATCCCCCCGGTGGGCACCTATACCTTGCTGACGGTGAGCAACACCTTTGGACCTTCGTTGGCCAATTTCCAAGTTGTGTCCAATGCCAACCTCGTCGGCAAAGTGGTCAGCTTGGCCATCAATTCCAAGCGCCTGCAATTGACCGTTGCCGGCGCACGCGCGGCTGCCAATCTTACATGGGCAGGCGACACCGCCAACGGCCTTGCAAATGCCTGGAATATCATTACCACTTCAAATTGGTTAAATGGTGCCAGCTTGGACACCTATTATAATGGTGACACGGCAAATTTCACGGATGCCGGAACGAACATTAGTGGCACCATTAACCAGCCGACGTTGGCGGTGACTGTCAATCCGGCAGCCGTTAATTTCAATGCCACCAATTCATATTCTTTGACTGGCAGCGGTGCCATTGCCGGGAATTGCGGTATCACCAAGAGCGGCAGCGGCACGCTGGCATTGCAGACGGCAAACTCTTACTCGGGCGGCACTTTGGTCAATGGTGGTGTGCTCGCGATTGGCAGTGTCTCCGCCCTCGGTAGCCCGACGTCAACTTTGGTGACGATTACCAACGGGGCGGCGTTTGATATCAGCGGCAAAACCATCAATAACAGTCTGGCGTCGGCGGTGGTTGCCAGTGGTTCGGGTGTGGCCACAAATCAGGGTGCCATTTTCTCTAGCGTCGGAATGGCTGATCCGCTTAATTCATTCCCCATCGGTATCCGAACCTTGAGTTTGGCGAGTGACACGACCATCGGTAATGACACCCAAACTTGGCAATTGGGGACGGATATTAATGCGAACAACCAGAATGGCAGTTTTCTGGATGGTCAAGGACATAGCCTCACCAAGGTCGGCGATAATACTTTGGTTCTGGAAGTCAGAAATATCAGTCCGCTTTCACAATTAACCATCGCCAACGGCGGTGTGATCTATGCCAATACCAGTGCTGGGGGCATTCTTAACTCACCGATTGGGTTTTCAGCTTCCATCGTCATCTCCAACAATGCTTGGTTGAGTTCATGGAACAATAATTCAGCACTAGGCGGCGGTGGCATTGGAAACACCATCTCTAACAATATTACTATTGGTGCCGGTGGCGGACAGTTGTTGAACACCTTGGGCCACCAGTCAGGCAGCGGTATTGCTTGCCGTGACGTGTATTACGGCAATGTGTTTCTGAATGACAATCTGACCATTAACGACAACTCATTCTATAATGGGATCTATGGAACCATGACTTTCGCCGGTGTTATTTCCGGCACCGGCAACGTCACCGTCGCCGGCGATCAGGGAAACAGCGTCACCTTCAACGGCAATAACACTTACAACGGTTCAACCACGGTCAGCAACTATGTTAAACTCCTGACCACGACCGCCAATCAAGGCGGCGGGGCGTATGATGTAGTTGACAATGCCATCTTGGATGTGGCATTGACCAACAGCCAACCGACGTTGCCCATGTCCAGCCTGACGCTCGACCAGCAGAACATTGGTGGCGGCTATCTAAGCTTCAGTCGGATTTCATTCCCCTCGGCAACGACTCCGATAATCTCCGCTACGAACCTCATCATCAATGCGGGCACAATTGTTCCGCCAGCGACAAACTACGCAGTTGGTCAATTCCCCTTGGTCAAATACGTCGGCACCATCGGCGGAACCGGGGGATTCTCAGCGTTGCAATTTGACTCCGGCTCGCTGCCGGCCAATGTCACCGCCGAACTGACGAACAACCTCGCAAATCATTCCATTGATTTGCTGGTAACCAGTGCCCCTTCGACATTGCCATCCACCAGCACCAACATCACGTTCCAAGTTGCCGGCAGTCAGTTGACCTTAAGCTGGCCGGCAAATTACCTTGGCTGGTTGCTCCAATCTAACTCTGTTGGCTTGATTCAAACCAATGCTTGGTTCCTAGTGCCCGGTTCTGACTCAACGACCCAGCAGGTTATTCAAATCGATGCGACCAAACCTGCGGTCTTTTATCGGATGATTCACCCCTGAGTATTCCATACTGCATTGAACAATTCGATCGGTATTGGGTTCCGACCGAAAGCAAAGTCCGGCTCGTGGTGTGGGGGCACTGCGAGCCGGTATTAATTGACAGGTTTTGACAACTGGCAAAATTAAACGCATGAAAATACTTAAGTCGCAATCGCGGGGTTTCACATTAATCGAATTATTGGTCGTCATCGCTATCATCGCCATTTTAGCGGCGATGCTTTTGCCCGCGCTGGCGCGCGCAAAATTAAAGGCCACTCAGGCTGCCTGCTTGAGTAATGAAAAGCAAATGGGGCTGGCTCTGACGATGTATGCCACCGATAACAATGACGCCTTGCTGGCACCTTCCGACAATGGTTTTCTTCACAACGCGGGGGGGTTCTGGCTCATCGGTTCAAGCTCGCCGGGGAATTGGGGCGGATCGCAAGCCGTCGCCTTAGAAGACGTGCAGGCGCTCATGAGAACGAATAACTTGTTGTTTCAATATGCGCCCAGTCCCGGTGTTTATCACTGTCCCGGTGACGTTCGTTTCAAAAATCCGGTGGGCAACGGCTGGGCTTATGACAGCTACTCGGTCACCATGAATGTTGGCGGGGCATTACCCGGTGAAATGTATGGCATGCCTTACTACACAAAGCTGTCGCAGATCAAAAGGTCGTCGGATTGCATGACCTTTGTCGAACAAGCAGATTGTCGCGGTTTTAATAACGGGCCGTTTTTTGGATCGGTAAATGTCGGTAGCCCATCAACTTTTGTTTATGTAGATTTGTTCGCCACATATCATGGAAATGTCGGCACCTTTTGTTTTGCTGATGCCCATGCTGAATCCAGAAAATGGACTGATTCAACGATTGTCACTGCCGGCAAGACTGCCAATCAGGCACAAAATTCTGTTTACGACTACTCATCCCTCCGCACGCCTCCCAGCCAAACGGGGGCCGACACAGCGTGGTTGACGCAACATTGGTTAACTCCGTCTAACCCTTGATTCAATGGATATCAACCTCCATGAAGTTTTTTATTATTTTTAGCTCAAGCTCTTATCATTACATCTTGAGGTTGCTACGGTGGCTTATGCAGAATTTTTTTTAATGAAAGCCAACTTATTTGCCACGTTTTTCATTTGCATTTCAACTTTGTTCCTGCGGGCGGCAACCAACGAACCGCCGCGCGCTCCGAGTCGCGAGTCGCTGATCACGACCCCAGCGGACCGTGACGCTCGCCTCGGTTGGTGGCGCGAAGCGCGCTTCGGAATGTTTGTTCACTGGGGGGTGTATTCCAGTTTGAGCGGCAGTTGGGCTGGTAGGGCCTACGGCGGCTATGGCGAGCACATCCAACGCATGGCGAAGATTCCCATTCCTGTGTATCGCCGGGAGGTGGCGGGTAAATTCAACCCTGTTGACTTCGACGCCGATGAATGGATTCGGTTGGCGAAGGAAGCTGGCATGGGTTACTTCATCATCACCGCTAAGCATCATGACGGTTTTGCCATGTATGATTCGCAGGTCAGCGACTACAACATCGTCAAGGCGACGCCGTTCGCACGCGATCCGATGAAAGAACTGCGTAACACCTGCAAGAAATACGGCATAAAGTTTGGTTTCTATTACTCGCACGCCTTTGATTGGGGCGAGGAAAATGCGCCTGGCAACGACTGGGATTATAATAATCCGGGCGGCGACAAATTGCTGCACGGTTCGGATTGGTGGAATCGTTACCCTGAATTTCTGCCGAATGCGCGCAAGTATGTTGACGAAAAATCCATTCCGCAGATTCTTGAACTCATCCGTAACTATGATCCAGACATCATGTGGTTCGACACGCCGCACAAACTGCCGGACGAGGAGAATCGCCGCATCATGGCCGCGGTGCGCCGGGCCAAGCCGTCACTGGTCGTCAATGGCCGGCTGATCTACGGGCTCGGCGACTATGCGAGCACCTGTGATCGGCCGGCTGAGTTTCCGCCGCAAGATGGGGACTGGGAAGGCATCCCGACGACGAATGAATCCTACGGCTACAACAAGAACGACCATTCGCACAAACCCGTTTCCTATTTCATCCGCTTGCTCGCCAAGTCTGCGGCGCGTGGCGGCAATGAGCTAATGAACATCGGCCCGATGGGTAATGGTCGCATTGACGAGGCAGATGTAAACATCCTCAAGGGCATCGCCGCTTGGTGGAAAGTGAATGGCGAATCCATCCGCGGCACGACGCGCACACCGCTCGCGGTGCAAGCTTGGGGTGAGTCCACGCGCAAGGGCGATACGCTTTATCTACATGTCTTCGGTTGGCCGCGCGACGGCCGGCTTGTGGTCGGCGGGTTGAAGACCGACGTGGCCCGTGCCCGGCTGCTGGCCCAACCCGATGAGGCATTGAAAATCTCGCGGACGGGACAGGATTTGGTCGTTGAAGTTCCCGCCGCTCCGCCGGACCTGGCAGACACCGTCCTCGCGTTGGAGTGTATAAGCGAGGCCAAGACGGATTTAGCGCGGCTGCTCGCAACCAACATTGCGACGAACACCTTGCGCTGCTTCGACGCCACGCTGAAAGGTAATCTTCGCTTTGGCTCAGGAGAAAAGAACAACGACACCGCGCAGAATTGGATCAGCCCCAATGACGCAATTGTCTGGTCAGTGCGCGTGAATCAGCCCGCGATGTTCGAGTTAGCTGCAAACTACGACGCGCCAAGCACCAGCAAGACCAAGCGGATGGTGGAGGGCGACGCCGGAAAAGAGATTGTCCCGACGCATCAAGGTGCTGGCGGAGAGTTTGTGGTTTCACTGGCTGGACAAGATTTCATCAGCAAAGTCCGGCAAGGCAGTCAGCTGACCGAATCGCTCGGACCGGTGACTTTGCCTGCGGGCAATTACGAAATCCGCGTTTCGGCTCGCAACATCACTGGCCAGGAATTGATGCGGCTGCGAAGCGTTACCTTAAAGCCACTACCAAATTAAAAAGCCCATCTCGCGAAACCACCCATCTGAGTAGTGGCCGCACAAGATTATATGGACCACCATACGCCATTCGAACTTTTTGCCATATGAGACTGTTTTTGTGCATTGTCGCTTTGGCAGTTGGTGGCACTTATTACCTTAGCGCGGCTAACTCGAACATTATCATGGCTGCCGTTAATTCATCCACCAATGACCTCCGTCTTTGGTATCGCCAGCCGGCGGCGGCGTGGCGTGAATCGCTATTCATCGGCAACGGCCGACTTGGCGGCGCGGTCTGGGGCGGCGTGCAGCAGGAGCGGATTGACCTCAACGAGGATACGCTCTGGTCGGGCGAGCCTTACGAGAACATCAATACCAACGGCCTGGCTGCGCTGCCGGAAGTCCGTCGACTGTTGCTTGCGGGCAAGGAACTCGACGCACAGAAGCTCGTCGAGCAAACGATGCTGGGGCGTTACAACGAGAATTATCTCGCGCTCAGCAATCTACGGATGGATTTCCCGACGGTCGGCGAAGCGACGAACTACTGTCGCGAGCTCGATCTGAACACGGCGGTCGTCCGCGAGAGCTTTGAGGCGGAGGGCGTGAAGTATGTCCGCGATATTTTTGCGTCGCAGCCCGCGCAGGCGATTATCGTGCGATGCACCGCGAGCAAGCCGGGAAAAATGTCATTCACTGCCTCGCTGGAGAGCCAGTTGCGTCACACGAACGCGGCTGCGAAGAGTTTTTACAATCTCACGGGCCGCTGTCCGAGTTATTCGGATTCCTATCGCATACGCTCTAATCACTACGATGACGGAGTAAATCCAAAAGGCATGGCGTTTGAAGGCCGGTTAACTGCAAAGAACGAAGGCGGTAAGATTCGCTACAAGGAAGACGGTGTTGTGGTGGAGAATTGCGACGCTGTGACGCTGCTGTTCCTGGCAGCCACCAGCTACAACGGCCCGCACAAAAGTCCGAGTCGCGAGGGCAGGGATCCAGCAGTCGAATGTGAGCGTGACATGGAAAAGATTTCCGGGCGCAGTTACGCCAAGCTGCTCGCCGAACACATTGCGGACTACCAGAAACTCTTTGGCCGTGTCTCGCTTGAACTCGGCGATAATCCGCAGGCTCCCTTGCAGCCAACCGACGTGCGCGTGAAAACGTATCAGCCTGGCGGCGATCCCGGTTTGGCGGCGCTTTATTTCCAATTTGGACGTTACCTGCTAATCTCTTCGTCGCGCCCCGGCACGCAACCGGCGAATTTGCAGGGTATCTGGAATAATTCGCTGTTTCCGCCGTGGGCGGCGAATTGGACTCTGAATTGCAATGCCGAAATTAATTACTGGTCCGTCGAAGCCGCGAATCTTTCAGAGTGTCACTTGCCGTTGCTCGAACTGACGCGCGAACTCAGTGTGGATGGCACGAACGTGGCGACAAAACTTTACGGCGCACGCGGTTGGATGGCGCATCATAACACGGACATCTGGCGCACGACCGGGCCGGTGTCCGGCGAGGCGCGTTGGGCTATTTTTCAGGTTGGCAGCGCGTGGTTGTGCCAGCACGTCTGGGAGCATTACGCCTTCACGGGCGACAAAAAATTCCTGCTCGACTTCTGGCCTGTGTTGCAAGGCGCGGCGCAGTTTTATCTCGATTCGCTGATTGTAGAACCGGAACACGGCTGGCTCGTGACCGGGCCGGATTCCAACTTCGAAAACATCTGGCGCAAGCCCGACGGCAGCAAGGGTTCGCTTTGTCTCGGCCCGACCGGCAACATGCAGATGATTCGTGAGCTGTTTCAGAACTGCCTGCGCACGGCGGACGCGCTGGGTGTGAATGATTCCATCTGCACCGAAATCTCTAAGGCATTGCCGCGGTTGCCGCCCATGAAAATCAGTCCGACCACGGGCGAGCTTCAGGAATTTCTCGCGGACTGGCCACGCGAAGCACATGACGAGGCGTTGTCGAGCTGGGGTTTGATTTGCAGCGCGCAGATCACGCCGCGCGGCACGCCGGAACTCGCGGCGGGCGTGCGCAAGATTTTCGACACCGAGCAGATGTGGAAGAAAGGTCAGATCGGCAGTTGGCAAGGCGTGTTCCAAGCCAATGCCTACGCGCGCCTCCACGACGGCGACGCGGCATTGACGGTGCTAGACGCTCATTTGCAGAAGGCTGTGAATGCCAACCTGACCGCGTGCTTTCCGGGTTTCTGCGATTTCCAGATCGACGGCAATCTCGGCCAGACCGCAGCCATCGGCGATATGCTGTTGCAAAGCCAGGTTTGCGACACGAATGGCGTTTATGAAATTGAATTGCTGCCCGCGCTACCGAAAGCGTGGAGACTTGGTCAGGTCACCGGATTGCGCTCTCGCGGCGGCTTTGAGGTGGCGATGGTCTGGAAAGACGGTGCATTGACCGAGGCGAAGATAAAGTCGCTTTTGGGCGTGCCGCTGCAATTGCGGCTGGGAAATCAGACGGTGGCAATCAAAACTAAGCCCGGAGATGTTCTGATTTTCGACTCCAAGCTGCACCTGTCAAACGATGGTAAGTTCTAACCGCGTTTAATGATGAAAAGTTTTTGTATTATTTTGCTCCTATTGTCCGCGGTCAGGCTCACGGCTCAATTTGTCTCCGTAGACGCATCGCATGAAACTTCGCCGGTTAGTGTCACTGGCCCAAACACCGGGAACAACCAGTTGTTATATTTCACCTCATCCAGTTTGACGGCGGATGATCGGCATCTCGTTTTCATCAGCGACCGGACCGGGAATCCAAACCTCGTCACGCGTGACCTTGCAACGGGAATGGAGCGCCAACTGACCACCAACACCGAAGGGGTTTTGAAGTCTTATGTTTATTTTGATGGGCATCCGTATCGAGGTTTTGGCAAAGGCAGTGTTAGTCTCGATTCCAAAAATGGTCTGGTTTATTTTATTCAAGGCTGGGAAATCCGCTCGGTTACTCTGGACGGGCGGCAAAGGGTTCTCGCGGTGTTGCCGAAAAATCAAATGACGGCGTTCACGCACGTTTCCGCCGACGGCACACGGTTGTGCGTGCCCACCACCGACGCTCGCGCTCTCGACGGAGACAAAATTTTAAAAGGAAAACCGAACTACGACATTGACGCCCGCGTGCAGCGCGAACATCTCGTTTCGTATTTGCACGTTTATGACACGGTGAGCGGTAAAGAAATTGCTAGCGAGCCGGTGACAAATGCGTGGATCACTCACGTCCAGTTTTCACCAATCAACAACCGGCTAATTCTCTACAACCACGAATATTGTTTTGAATCAGGTATCAACCGCATGTGGCTTTGGGACGGGACGAACCACATCCGCCTGCGCGTTGAAGGCGACGGACGCCGCCGTGATGACTGGACTTGCCACGAAATGTGGGAACGCGACGGGACGGCTATCATTTACCACGGCAGTTACACCAATGGTCAGTCTTACGTCGGCCGTGTCCAGCCGGATGGGACCGGCCCGGTGGAGATTGCCCTGCCGGAAAATTGGAAACGCTATGGCCATTTCACGGTCGGTCATCCAGGCGAACTCGTGACCGACGGCTGCTATGTCGTGTCGGGCGACCCGAAGCGTTTTGGTGGAAACTGGATCAGCGTGCTCCGCGTGGACTGGTTGGCCAGGACATGTGATTGGAAGCCATTATGTCCGCACGGTTCAACTTGGACTTCGCAGGATTCGCATCCACACCCGATTTTTGACCATGCTGCCAACGCAATCTATTTTACCTCGGACGTGCAGGGCGAACGGGTGGTTTGCCGAGTTGCCGTGCCACCGTTAAAATGATTCCATGAATACGCGCCGGACTTCGAGTTAGGCGCGGATCTTGGTTCGAACAAAGGCCGTGCACTCAAGGCTTATCACGACTGGTTCGTAAATAATCAGCCGCGTCCACAGATGAACCGCCTCGCGTGCCTGAACTGATTTTATCCCCGCAGGGACACGCCACTGATTACAGCGGGGTGACTCAGCCCGGTGCAATTGACTCCGTGCGCGGAAATACTCTTGAAACCTTGAAACTATTGGGCGGTTTCCCGAAAATTTCTTGGGCTGGTGCCATAACGTCTGGTAAAAGAGGTGGCGAAATACTGGCTGGAATTAAAACCGCTCGCGAGGGCGATTTCCGTGATGGAGACATTTTTCTGCTGGCACAATCGCTTTGCCGCGCTTTCAAGCCGGCTGCGGTTGAGGAATTCCACCGGCCCGGCGTTTACAAGCTCGCGACAGTATTTAGAAAAAGCCGTGATGCCCATGCCGCAATGCGCGGCCATTTTTTCGAGTGTCCACGGTTGGGAATGGTTCGAGCCATTGGCGGCGAGGTCGCGTAAGAACAGTTCCACGGTGCGGCGGCGTGAAGTGAGTTCGGGGTTCTGATGCTTTTCTTGTTCGGTGAGAGCGGTGAGAATGCCGAGCAAAAGCTGGTTGAGCAGCGTGATCATGCGCGACTCGATGTGTGGTTTCTTCCAGTGCAACACGCCTTCGGACAACCCCCTGAAGGCGGTGGCGATTTCCGGCGAAGATTTCCAGACGGGATTTTCGTTGTGTCGAAGCTTGCGCGTGAGTTCCACTTTGTCGGCGGCGGTCAAGGTCACCCAGCGTGGCCAGCACCAATCCTGGTTCGGCCGGCGCACGCCAACGTCCAGGATAAGCCAGTGCAATTTCCCCGGCCCGATGTTGGGCTCGCCCAGCTTGTGCAACTGCCATGGGCGAGTGATTGTAAAGTGCCCGGAGTGAAGTTCAAAATGCTTCGCCTCGACGGAGAATGCCATGACGCCTGTTTCTAGAAAGCAAATTTCCACGCCTTCATTGCGGTGCGCTTCAAGTCCCCAGTCCTGCGCGCCAGTTCCGTTCCAAAAGCCGATGCTGGCGATGCCCGGCAACTGATTCGAATCCATCAAAACACCCGGATAATACCCTTTTGACAGGGCTTGGAACTGGATCTTGCCGACGCTCACGGCCGCGGCCAGCGGCGCGCACGAGTCGATCTTAAAACGGGATTTCGGACCTCGATAAATGGGGGCGACGAATGCCGGCATGAATGTTCAATATCCTTCGCTGAATAAATTTGCAAGACCGCAGTTGTCGCATGATACAAAATCAGAACTGATCCATGAAAAAACTACTTGGCAAATGCCTGCTGGCCTGTGCGCTGGCGGTTTCCATCAGCACACTTGACGCAGCCAGCACCAACTCCATTTCACCGCCCGCGCACTCGTGGCCGGCAGCCGATCGCGCCGCTGTGGATCATTGGCGCTCTCTGCGGTTCGGGATGTTTATTCACTGGGGGCCGGTGAGCCTGACCGGCCACGAAATTGGTTGGTCGCGCGGCGCGCAGACGCCGGTTGAGATTTATGACAATCTCTACAAACAGTTTAATCCGACGAATTTCAATGCTGATCAATGGGTTGGTATCGCCAAGGCTGCCGGAATGAAATATGTCGTGCTGACGACGAAGCACCACGACGGTTTCTGTCTCTGGGACACGAAGCTGACGGATTACAACATCATTAACACACCATTTCATCGTGACGTAGTGAAAGAATTGGCTGCCGCATGCAAGAAACAGGGAATTGAATTCGGCGCGTATTATTCCGTGACCGACTGGTATGACCAGAACTGGCCGGTGACCAGTCCTGCGGGCAAAGTGAAACGCGAGAAGTCCGACCTCGACGCCTATGAAAAATATTTGCAAGGTCAGATCACCGAGCTGATCCATAACTACGGCCCGCTCATCACGATTTGGAATGACGTTTCCGCCATGTATGGCAAACGCGGCGCGGCCACCATCAAACTGGTTCGCGAACTCCAGCCCAACATTCTCATCAACAATCGCACCGGCGACGGCGGCGATTACGACACGCCGGAGCAGAAGATCGGAAAATTTCAGATGGAGCGCCCCTGGGAATCCTGCATGACCGTTTCCAAACACAACGCCTGGGCGTGGGGCGGCGCTAATGACGGCGTGAAGCCCGTGTCCGCGTGCCTTGAAATGCTCATCTTGGGCGCGGGCGGCGACGGAAATATTTTGCTCAACGTCGGTCCGCGGCCCGACGGTGTGATTGATCCCGCGCAGGCGAACTTGCTGAAAGAAGTTGGCGCGTGGCTCGCAAAAAACGGCGAGGCGATTTACGGCACGCGCGGCGGCCCGTGGAAACCGACCAAGTCCATCGCCAGCACGCGCAAGGACAACACGATTTATCTGCACGTCATGAAATCGGAAAATGGCCACGTGGAATTGCCCGCGTTGCCGGCGCAAATCAAATCAGTGGCGCTGCTCAATGGCGGCAAGGTGGGGTTCAGTCAGAATAACGAAAAACTTTCCATCAGCATTCCGCCGTCCGCGCTTGAACCAATGGACACCATTGTGAAAATCGAAGTGGATCGTCCGGCGATGGAAATTCCGGCGCTGACGCCTGCTTCCGAAATCAAAGCAGCCGCTTCAAACGTGTTTCAAGGCCAAAACGAAGAATACGGCCCGCAACAAGCGTTTGATAACGACCCGCAAACGCGCTGGGCAACGGACAGCAGCACGAAGCGGTGCTGGATCGCCGCCGATTTGGGCAAGGCCACGACAGTTGAAGGCGTCCGCGTCCAGCAAGAAGCTAGCTATGCCGACCGCATCACGAAATTTGAGTTTCAATACCGCGACGGCGGCGAGTGGAAAACGATTTTCAGCGGCACTAAAATCAGCGCAAAGTTTCAGAAGAAATTCGAGCCGGTGACCGCCAGAGAATTCCGCCTGAACATTCTAGACGCGACCGAAGGCCCAACCATCAACGAAATCGAGCTAATTGGAAATTAAAAATATTCACCGAATCACATGAAGGTTTTACACTTTGACTCCCTGCGACGGTTGTTGCCATTTCTACTTTTTACGATTTGTTGCAACTTTATTTTTGCTGCCGAGCAGAAGATTCATGTCCAGATTTTCAGCGGGCAAAATAATCAAAACTCGCGCGCGACTACGCCAAAACTCAAGTCTATCCTCGAAACCAGCGGACGCTTCACGGTGGATGTCACCGAGCATCCCGAAGCCAGCGATGCGGCGACACTGGAAAAATATGACGTGCTGTTGAGTAACTGGAACACGTTTGGCAAAACCATGGTCACGAACTGGCCACCGGTGATGCGCGCGGCGTTTCTGGATTTTGTGCGGAGTGAAAAAGGATTTGTCTCCGTTCACGCCGGCAGTTCGTCATTTTACGACTGGCCGGAGTATCCGCAACTCGCCGGCGGCGCGTGGAAGTTCGGCCCGACGGGGCACGGCCCACCGCATGAATTCGCGGTGAAGATAATTACCACAAATCAACCCATCACGTGTGGCCTGTCCATTTTTTTTTCACGACCGACGAGTTGTGGCATCGCATGACTTTACAAGCGAACATTGATATTTTTGCAACCGTTTTTTCCGCGCCGGAATGGGAAAGTTCCGGCAAAGATGAACCGATCGCGTTCACAACAAAATTCGGCGAAGGCCGCAGTTTTAATTTGCTGCTTGGCCACGACACGAAAGGCATGGACAGCGCGGCGTTTGAACAACTGCTTTGTCGCGGCGTTGAATGGGAGGCGATCGGGAAATTTTTGGCCGGAAAAAATTGAAGAGTAAAAATATGAAACAAAACCACGAGTTGAGCCGTCGCAAATTTGTCGGCGGGATGTTGCGCGGTGCAATTGTCGCCGCCGTGGCACCGGATTTTATTCCGTTGCGCGTCTTGGCCGGTGAGAACACGCCCAGCAAAAAAATCCAGCTCGGCCACATCGGCGTCGGGGGCCAGGGAACCAGCGATCTGCGGAATTTTCTCACGGTGGATGGCGCCGCGTCCGTCGCCATTTGCGATCCGTTCCGCCAGCGCCGCGAGACTGCGGCCAAATTTGTGCAGGAGTCTCAAAAGTTGGAGCCGAAGCTATATGACGACTTCCGCGATTTGCTCGCGGACAAAAGCTTGGACGCCGTCGTCATCGCCACACCGGATCACTGGCATGTGCCCATAGGCTTGGCGGCGGTGCGCGCGGGCAAGGATGTTTATATTGAGAAGCCGCTTGGTCACAGTCTCGAACAGAATCAGGCCATGCTGGCGGCGGTGAAAAAGCACAAGCGTGTTTTCCAATATGGCACGCAGCAGCGCTCTCAGGAAATGCTCAAACGTGGCGTGGAACTGGTGCTCAACGGCTACGTTGGCGAGTTACAAAGGCTCGAAGTCTGGGCGCCCGGAGGGCAGGGGGGCGGATCACTCGACGAGATTCCCGTGCCGGACGGACTCGATTATGAGCTCTACATCGGTCCCGCGCCGATGAAGCCCTGCACCAAGGACCGCATCACCAGTGCCGGCTCATGGTATTGCTCGGATTACGCCATCGGCTTTATCGCTGGCTGGGGCGCGCATCCGCTGGACATCGCGATTTGGGGCATGGACTCGGACACCAAAGGCCCAGTCTCGTTTCGCGGCACCGGCGATTTTCCGACGCCCAACGGTTTGTTCAACACCTGTGCGACGTGGGATGTGGAAATTAAATTCAGCGACGGCATTCCGATGCGCTTCATGAGCACCAATAACGCCGCGCCCATTGTGAAGCAATATCGCGACGACAATCAGGGCGATGGCACGACGTTTTTCGGTTCCAAAGGTTGGGTGAGTTTGAGTCGCAACGGCGTGGCCGCGAGCAATCCAGACTGGCTCAAGCTCAAGCAATGCGAAGGCAGCAAACGCGTGCTCTACCACAACAAGTATTACAAATCCTTCGTGGACAGCGTGCGCGAACGCTCGCCTTCCGTCGCGCCGATTCAGGACGCGCTGCGTTCCGACGCCATCAGCCACCTTTCGCTCATGGCCATCAAATCCGGCGGCGAAGTAGTTTGGGATCCAAAAAAATACCAAATCAAATCGCCGAAAGAATTGAACGAACAGATGCACTGCCCGGTGCGCGGCGATTGGAAACAAAGTTAGTTTCAAAGAAATGCCGACATGAAGGCCGTTTCCTTATTATTTGCACTTGGATTTGTTTTTGCGCCGGCATTGCCGGCACAGACAAATTTCTGGATTCAAGGCGAACACGCTTTGGCGTTGCTCAACGGCACGAGCATCATCTGGAAAATTGTTGCCGACCCGGCGCAGGGCAAGCCGTATTTTCATCCGCTCGCGACGCCGAACGGAACACTGCTGACGGATTTGCGTCCATCGGATCATCCGTGGCATCGCGGGTTGTGGTTTTCCTGGAAGTTCATCAACGGTCTGAATTATTGGGAGGAAGACCGCCAGACACACCGGAGCGAAGGCGCGACGGAACTGGTCGGAGAAAAGCTTCAGCCGCATGACGATGGTTCCGCGACGCTGAAATTTTCGCTCAGCTGCCATCCTTGGAACGCCCCGGCGGTTTTGACCGAGCGGCGAACGATTGATATTTCAGCTCCGACCAATGGCCGCTACGAGATCAATTGGAATTCCGAATTCACTGCCGTCACCAATGTGAGCCTGACACGCACACCGCCACCGGGCGAACCTGATGGCGTATCTTTTGGCGGTTACGCCGGGCTTTCCCTGCGGCTTAACAAAGCCATGGCAGGCTGGACTTTTTTCAGCAGCTCCGGCGCTACGGGTGTCGCGGCATTGCACGGTAAACCGTCAAAGTGGCTGAAAATTTCGGCGGGAACCAATCTTCCGGCGGTGATGATTTTTGATGACGCGCAAAATTTGCGGCATCCATCAGCGTGGTATCTGAACCAGGAAATGCCTTTTTTCAGTCCCTCGCTGTTATTCACTAAATCGCTGACGTTGGTGCCCGGGGAAAAATTGACTTTGAGTTACAAGGTTCTAATCACCGACCACGACGCTCAAGACCAATCATCAAAATGAAACCATCATGAAAATCGGCTGCTTCGCGCTCGTTGAACCATTCACGCCCATGGAACGGCAGTTTGAACTCATTCGCGGCTTGGGCATTGATTACGTTGACCTCACTGACAACCACGACGGCGCGTCGCTCGGCGTCGAGTTCGGATTCGCCGCATCCGTAAGTCTCGACAGCAACCCAGCGAAAATCCGTCAACTCGCGGCGAAACACAAACTCAAGTTGAGCACCGTATGCGCGCACGCCAATTTGCTCGATCCCGCCGCACCGGATGTTTATGGCACCTTTCAAATCATCAAGGCCATCCGGCTCGCCGCCGATCTGGGAATCCCCGAAGTCATCACGACCGAAGGCGATCCGAAAACCAAGTTCGGCCACGCGCTCACGGAACAAGAACGCGTGTTCACCATTTGTGAAAAGTTGCAGTCGCCAATCGAGTGGGCGGAAGAACTCGGCGTCAAGCTGCTGCTCGAACCGCACGGTATCGTCACGGATTCCCTCAAGCAAATGGGTGACTTGCTCGACCGACTCGGCCACGAAAAAACCGTCGGCATCTGCCTGGACACCGGCAACAGTTGGCTCGGCGGTTCGGAGCCGCTGGAATATGTGAAGACGTTTGGCCGACGCATCCACCACATCCATTGGAAAGATATGCCGGAATCGTGGCTGCCGAAGCGTGGAAAATCTTACGGCTGCGGCATGGCAGTCATTCCGCTTGGCGACGGCGTGGTCGGAATTCCTGCCATCGTTAAGGCGTTAAAGAAAATTGGTTTCAACGGCACAACCACCCTCGAAATCGCTGGCGCGGAAAATGTAAAAACTTCCGCCCAACGGTTGCGCGCTTGGGCGGGCCGAAGCTGAATTCCTTTTAGACTATATTAGCATGAAAAACATCGGTGTCATTGACCTTGTCATCATTGTGCTCTATCTCGCCGGCATTGTCGGCGCGGGCGTGTGGGTGGGTCTGCGCAAACGCAAGGGCAGCGAGGCCGGCAGCTATTTTCTGGCGGGCAACACCTTGAGTTGGTCATCCATCGGTCTGGCTTTGTTCGCCACGAACATCTCCTGCCTGCATCTCGTGAGCCTCGCGCAGGCGGGCTATGACTCCGGGCTGCTCATGGGCAACTTCGAGTGGCTGGCGGCCTATACGCTGATCGTGTTGAGCCTGTTCTTCGTGCCGTTTTACATGCGCGCCAAGGTCGCGACCCTGCCGGATTTTCTGGAAAAAAGATACTGCACCGAATGCCGCGACTGGCTGGCGGGGCTCTCGATGCTGACGGCGATTATTTTCAACATCGCGTTTCCACTCTCCACCGGCTGGCTCGTGTTGCATGGCGTGTTCGGCATTGATAAGTGGGTTTGCATCCTGACGCTCACGACGCTCACGGCAATCTACACCATTCTCGGTGGCCTCTCGGCGGTCGTGCTGACCGAGACGATTCAAGCCGTCATCTTGCTGACCGGTTCTATCATCATCACGGCGCTGGCCTACACGAAAGTCGGCGGCTGGCATGGCATGACCGACCAGCTTCACGCCAGCGGCGAAATGGCGAAACTGACCATGCTGCGCTCGTCCGCCGAAGAACCGGGTCTGCCCTGGTATGCGGTGCTGCTGGGCTATCCGGCGCTGAGCATCTGGTATTGGTGCGCCGACCAGACCATCGTGCAACGCGTGCTAGGCGCGAAAGACGAGAACCACGCCCGCACCGGCCCGCTGTTCTGCGGCCTGATCAAGGTGTTTCCGGTGTTCGTATTCATCCTGCCCGGCTTGATGTTTTTGACAATGATTCAAGGCGGTAAACTCGATGGCCTCGCCCAACTCCGGGTCCGCAGCGAGCAAACCATCACGGCTACCGGCAAACAATATCAACTCGAACTGACCGGCAAAGCCTTGGGCGGCCAGACCCAAAAAATCAGTTTCAACGACGGACAAGCACCGCTGGATTTGACCAAGGAACTCGCCAACGACGGCAAGCCGCTCACATTGATGACCGGCCTCGATGCAAAAAAGCTCCTCGTGCCGGCAAACGTCACGGTAATGACGTCAAAGGAAACTTACGGGCTGATGATCAAAAACCTGATGCCCGTCGGCCTGTTTGGCGTGATGGCGGCGGCGCTGATGGCCGCGCTCATGGGCAACTTAGCCAGTGCGTCCAACTCCATCGCCACGCTGTTCAGCTACGATCTTTACCGCCGCTTCCGGCCGGCGACGCCGGAACATCGCCTGGTGTTGATCGGTCGGCTGGCGTCGCTCGCAGCATTTCTGTTGGGCATCGGACTCGTCCCGCTGCTAGATAATTACAAAAGCATTTTTGCCGGCATCAACGACATCATTGCGCACATCGCGCCGCCGGTGTCGTGTGTGTTCGCCGTCGGCGTGTTCT
>Ga0114951_10001109_pt1 | contig 34716 bp, 21 predicted proteins | sample AM7aDNAmetaG_FD_88677 | JGI IMG/M metagenome (GOLD analysis project Ga0114951, IMG submission 88677) | Freshwater microbial communities from Finland to study Microbial Dark Matter (Phase II) - AM7a DNA metaG | ecosystem: Environmental > Aquatic > Freshwater > Lake | place: Finland: Lake Alinen... | reverse complement strand
GTTGAAGCTGTAGGTGCTATTAACGATAAACAGTTATTTCTGGATATGGGAATGGGTATTTTGCTAAGGGATGATGTCGCAAATGTTCTTTCAAAAACCTATCTGGATATTTTAGAGAAAAGCAGGTTCAGAAATGACCCGGAAATACTTGTTGTGTTAGGTCAGTTCATGAGTGCGGGCGTAAAAGACTATGTAAAGGACAGAGCCATGGGACTGCTTTCGGAAAGTCCGGGCAAGGAAACTCTCACCCTGCTTATGATAGCCCTCTCTGATAAAAATCCTGAAGTCAGAAAAAAAGCCATTGTTACGGTGGCAAAAGCGGGGCAGGGCGACGCGGTCACGCTCTTTATCAGCAAGCTTGAAGAAGAAACCAATGCCGGGGTGCGCGCGGTCTTAGCAGAAGAACTGGATAAATTGCCGGCGCCAAAATTAAGGCATATATGGATAGCTGATCTGCTATACTGGATGACTGAAGAACCCCGGGCGGATATCAAGAAAAATCTGGCTTCTGCGCTGGAGAAGTTAAAAGCAGCAAATCAGGGGGCAGGTTCCGGAGGACCTGATATTTCCATGCCAAGGACTCCCCGGCCGCCTGACAAAGAAGACCAGCCCGAGCAGAAAACTCCGGCTAAAAAAACGGTTAAAAAATAAGTTAAGAATTTGCTGCAATGTAATTTCTGCCCGCCGGCAAACAGTGCCGCGTAAAAAGAAAAGATGAATTATAAGATGTGGCTAAAAGCTATAAGAATTATTCCCCGCCTTTCAAAGGAGGAATGGGATAAACTGGATCTAATAAGCCGTTGGCTTATAGCCACCCGGGCTGCCGTGCTGGTTATGACTATGCTCTCGGCAGCAATCGGCGGTATTATGGCGGCGCAGGACGGCAGGTTCAACTGGCTGCCTTTTACGGTCTGTTTTTTTGGCCTGGTTTTTGCTCATGCCACTAATAATCTTTTAAATGACCTGGTGGATTATCTTAAAGGTGTGGACAAAGGCAATTATTACCGGACCCAGTACGGTCCGCAGCCTTTAGAGAGCGGATTTTTATCCCTCAGGCGCTTTGTTTTATATATTTTCCTCACAGGTTTGATTGCCCTGCTTTGCGGTATCTTTTTGATAGTCTACGCCGGTCCGGGTGCCCTGATTATTACTCTCATGGGCGCTTTTTTCCTGCTCTTTTATACCTGGCCTCTAAAATACTTCGGTCTTGGCGAGTTCGCGGTCCTGGCGGTCTGGGGCCCGCTTATGATAGGCGGCACCTACTTTGTGACTACGGGCTTCTGGAGCTGGATGACGGTCCTGGCGGGACTTCCCTACGCTCTCGGCGTGACTACGGTACTTTTTGGAAAGCACATAGATAAACTTGAGGCGGATAAGCTCAAAGGGATAAATACCCTGCCTGTAATTCTCGAAGAAAGCGCGGCGAGAAAAACGGTCATTGTTCTGACGACTTTGCAGTATCTTATTGTTTTAGCGCTTGTAATAAAGGGCGTATTTCATCCTGTTCTTCTTATAACTCTTCTTGCTTTAAAAAACTTTTACAGACTTTTCAAGGCCTACAGCAAGGAATTACCGGACACTAAACCTGAGGGATATAGGACAGATATCTGGCCTTTGTGGTTCGTGGCTTTTGCCTTTGATCACAATAAAAAATTCGGCGGACTGCTTTTAGTAGGGCTTGTGCTGCAGCTTATCCTTTCGAAACTATTTTCATAAAACCAATTGCAGATACTGCTAATTATAATAAATATTACTATCTCTCAATAAGGTAATACATACAATCCGGAAGCAGGTTGAAGGTTATTTTATCCCCGCCTAAAAAAGGCAGTTCATTTTTGAAATAGCCGTTAAAATCCAGGGCTTTAATTTTTAGAGTTTTTGCATGCAGGTTTTGCAGTGAGACGGAGCCGGAAAATTCTTTAACTATAATGGGCGCGGTGCCCAATTTAACTATTTTTTTAGTATTTCCGCCTTTTGTTTCCCAACCGGTATTCATATCTTCCGTCATAATTTGGACCAGCAGCTTTTCGGAATTATTCAAAGCTTTGCCGTCAAGCGCAACCGCCAGCACGCTGCCGTATTCATTTTTGCTGTCTACCGTGAGGGTGTTCAGTTTAATTTCCCCGGCGGCCGCGAGAAAGCCCAGGGCCCCTTCCGCCGCGGGGGCGTTTATCCTGACCAGGCCGTTTTTATAATCCCAGTTTAGCTCTTTGGTCAGGGAGGAGATACGCTTATTAATAGCGTCGATTTTATTTTTGTTCCCGGGATTGAAGACCGTCGAACCGGCTTTATCATTTATGGCCACTTCAATCTTCCCCAGAAGAGCATTTAAGGCCGGTCCGTTCTTTGGCGTCCCGCCTTGTTCGATAAACCGCAGGTTATCGGTATTTGCCGCTTGCTCAAGCGTATTGCCTTTAAGCGAAAAAAGTTCCTGCAAATTATAATTGTAGGAAGCGGAAAAAGGGGCTTCTTTGATGTAATTGTTCCGGAAGATAAGAGCGCAGGCGGGGGAGACTCCCAAAGTTTCCGGTGTAAAGGAGGCCCATTTCGTGAGCTGGTTCTGCCATTCGGCGCCGTTTAGCGCAAATTGGAAAAAGGCGTCGGTGCCTTGCAGGGAGCCGTAGGCTGCCATCAGCACGGGGCCTTCGGTCCTGAATCTGTTGGGCATATTCCAGCAGATCTCCGTAACTATATTGGGGTGGCCGCTATATTCCTGTTCCAGCACCGGAGAACTCAGCGGATCCAGAAGGACGCTCATATCCGAGAAAGTGTCGCCCTCACTTAAAGTATAGCCCCGGTCGGTTTTGTGTTTCGGATCAAAATAAGCGTGCCGGTCCATTACCTCACAAGCCATAGCCGCGTATTTGTCCAGGGCGCCGAGGGTGGCGTTATCCGCTGTTGTCCAGTTGGTGGCGGTTATGGGGCACTTTACCTTAAGTTCGTTCTTAAACCAGTCCCGGGTTTTTTCAAAGAAATTGCGGAGTTCCAGCGTTAGAAACTCTGCCTGATCAAAGGCGCGTTTATCACATCTTCTGCCCTTAGCCCCGGCAGTCAGAAACCAGGCATCATACAAACCGGCTCTTTCTTTGGCAAAATCATCCCCTTTTACTTTTGCGCCGGCACCCCAGTCGGCTTTTGCTTTTTCGATGGTACCGTATTTTTGTCCCAGCCACGCAAAGTATTTATTCTCCAGAATAGAGATACATTCTGCGGGGATAATTTCATAGGGCTTAAAAGTCCAGAAAAAATAATTATCCTCGTTGACAATTTCCACAAGCGCAATGGCCGGGTCTTCGGCAAAGGAAAGTTTTGTGTAAGGATTAACAGTAGAGAGCAGGCCCTTCGCCCAGGCGCGGTAAATTTCCTGCATCCGGGGGTGAAAGAAGAGGAGCGAGAAAGGTTTTTTATTTTCAAGGGACTCGTAGCCCGGTAGACCGTAGCCGGGTTGGATATCGAACCAGAGGGGGAAGTAGAAAGAGAGCTTGGTGTAGATGCCTTCTTTTTTCATTGCCGAGACAAAAAAGTGGAGTTTATCCAGATAAGCGTGGTCAATTTGCGCAGGGTTAACAGCGGCTTTGTCAAAGATGGCAGAGTGGACCCTTACTATGTTAATGCCGAGTTTTGCGAGGCGTTTTGCGAGATACCTGATTGAATCCCGGTCCATACTTACGGCATTCTCACCCGTGACCACGCCCCAGAACTTCACCGGCTTATCTTCTTTTTCAAAAACAAAGGAGCTGCCTTTTGCTTTTAGAAAGCCTTTCGAGCCGGCCTCCTTCTCGTTCAGAAAACTTAAGTCCAGGAGCGCTGAATTTTTAAATTCGTCGGGTTCCGGTTCAAAGGCAAAGTAGCCCGGCGTCTTTTTTCCGGATTTTTCCCCCGGCTTGTTCTTGCCGCTTGGCACAAAAGGAAGAGAGGTGAGGATAAAACAGTCAAAACCTGAGACCATTTCTTCGCCTTCGGCCGCAAGGAGTTCTATTTCTAGCAAATGGACGCCTTTTTGGAGGTTTGTTTTTCCGAGAAAGACCCAGTTGGCGCAGACAAATTTTCTGATTTCTGAGTTGTCGGCCAGAGGCACATTTTTATCGCAAATCTGCCAGGCCCCGGTGTCAAAACGCCATTTGAAGGGCCCATGCGTATAAAATTTCCTGACCCAAAAATTGTAAAGGTTTTCTTCGTCCACCCGGACTTCGTATTTTGCGTAGAGGGGCGGCCCTTCTCTTTTTTTGTCGGCAGTAAGCCAGTCGCCGCCGGAGAGGACCTCTTTTTCTGCGTTGTTTTGGGGTGCAAACCAGCTGCTTTCCGGAAAGTTGGTCTCCTTAGGGTTCTCGCCTTCAAACCAGATGTAAGAAGCGGAAAAAAAGTTCTGTGCGAGCAGCAGAAATAATACAAATTTTTTCATAAAAAGCTCCCGGGGAAAATATTTCCGGTAAAATCACCGGTTTTTCGGAACCGTAAAATCATGCGGTATTATTATGACATAAAAAAGAGGGGAAGGAATCATAAATTTAACTGTAGAAAGTAAAAATATGAACCCAAAAAAGAGCTTAAGGATTTGCCGGCACTCAAGGGGATAGAGTTTTAATAAAAGAATAAAGCATTGAAAAAATAATAGGAAACGCAAGTATGGGTAAGGGGGGCCGAGAAAAATGGGCTTGAAAAAAAGAGGAAAAAATGATACGATAAATGCGTTGCAAGTTTAGGAAAATACAACATGAGAAAAATCAAAATTATAAAACCAAAATACGAAAGACCGAAACTGAAGTCTCAGAGGATATTTGAGACCTCGACTCTTGCCTGTGGTAAATGCGCTTCAGGCCCCTTCCAACAGCCGTCTTGCGGAGGGTATCCGAGGAATAGTTAAGGGAAGGGAGCAAAGAAAGGTTAATAAGGTTTGTAAAGTTTGTAAGCAAAGCTTTTCTCGATAGGAAGGATATATAGATGTCAACTACCGTTGACATAGCGAGATAAGGTCCATAAGGAAAACAGATAAAACAATTCTGCAGAAGAAATACCTGCCTGATAAATTCTAGCCTAAAAAAATATTGTCTTTGCGAGACAGCAGTATCGTCGCGGCAATCATACCTTTAGTATTTTAACAATATAATAATGTGAGATCGCTTTGCCGAAGAAACTGGCGCGCGATGACAGGTTTATCGCCTATCGGCTGATGACACAGATAACAAAAGCGATGACACAGATGACAGCGTCGTAAGGCATGCGAGCTTTTGAATATTAAAGTCGGTTACCTTTATGGACTATTTTTATCTCCTGTCGGCTGATGCCACATATGAATTTAATACAATTTTCCCTAATAAAAACACGAAGGAGAAATGACAGCGTTGATAATGGATTTTCTGGATACCTAACAGAATTTAAGCTGTTGCATAGGCGTGCCTGCTGGTATAAAATAATGCTGTATGGTCATTGGTTCCCGGGAGGTGTTATGAAAGAAATTAAAAATACATACTATGAGGGCGGGAAATTAAAAATTGCGGCCGAGTATGAGGACGGAGTGCCCGAAGGGGTTGCTAGGGCTTATCGGGAGAATGGCAAAATTGAGATGGAAAGCAATTTTAAGGCCGGTAAGAAAGAAGGCGTTGAAAAGGTGTATTATGAGAGCGGCAAGATAGAGGAAGAGATAAATTATAAGAACGGGAAAGAAGAAGGGTTGACCCTGGTGTACTTTGAGAGCGGGAAAATAGAAGAGGAAATATTATTCAAAAACGGGAAAGAAGAGGAAAGGAAGATTTATTACGAAAGCGGGCAGCTGCGGGTCCTAAATAATTCTAAAGACGGGGAGCGGGAGGGGCTGCATAAATTATATTACGAGGAGGGAGGCCTGCAGGAGGAGAGTAACTACCGGGCCGGAAAATTGGAAGGTGTTAAAAAAGAATACTACAAAAACGGGCAGGTGCGGGTGGAAAATTATTATAGAGAAGGAAAACAGGACGGGACGATAAAGCGATATTATGAAAGCGGACTTCTCTGGGGCAAGAGTAGCTGGGTAAACGGCATCCAGGAAGGGCCTTATAATATTTATTTTGAAAACGGCAAGCTTCAGGAGGAGAGCAATTTTAAGGGCGGAAAAAAGGACGGGAGCTATAGGTTTTACTTTGCGAACGGTCAAATAAAAGAAGAGAGTATTTTTCTGGACGGCAAGAAAGAGGGTGGTGAGAAAACCTACTTCGAAAGCGGAAAATTAAAAGAAGAAAATAATTACAGGGACGATAAGAAAGAAGGTATCTATAAGTTATACGATGAAAACGGCAGAATAATTGAGGAAGGCGGTTTTAGGGACGGCAAACAGGAAGGGCCTTACAAATTGTACGCTGAAAATGGGAAGATAATCGAGGAGAGTAATTACAAGAACGGCCGGAAGGAAGGAAAAAAAGGCTGCTATGTGGCAACTGCAACTATGGGGGATTTTAACCATCTCTATGTCCTTGAACTCAGGCAATTAAGAGATGATTGGCTTTTAAAAAATGCTGCCGGCCGGGTATTTGTGGCGGGTTATTACAGGCTAAGTCCGTTTTTGGCATGCAGGATTGAGAAAAGTGTTTTTCTGCGCAAAATAAGTTTAATATTCGTTGTTTTTCCCGCAGTAAAAATATCCTTTCGGCTGAGAGAGTTTCTTGAAGGGCGAAAAAAAGTTAAGTAAGCTGCCTTAAAAATTGACTTATCACAGGAGAAATGTTAGTATTTTATATGAAAAATTTAGACTGTAATATAGAACCTGCGTTAAGTTTTTTGCCTGCCGCTGATCCTTCTGCTTACGGTTTATGCCCGAAGAGGCTCCGGCGGGTTTCCACAGTGATGCAAAGCTATATTGACCGCGGTTTAACGGCGGGAGGCATTACGCTCGTAACCCGGCGTAATCGCATCGTTCATTATGAATGCCACGGGCTGGCAGATACGGCTAAGAAAAAGCCCATGACCAAAGATACGCTCTTTAGGCTTTACTCCATGAGTAAACCTGTGACTGCCGTCGCTGTGCTTATGCTATACGAGGAGACGGCGTTTTTTCTGGATGAACCCGTAAAAAAATTCCTGCCGGAATTTTCCGGTCTGAAAGTAAAACAGCTAAAGCCTGACGGCTCGTTTATTCTCGTGCCGCCCCGCCGAGAAGTAACCATTCATGATCTCCTGACGCATACCGGCGGACTTACCTATGAAGGGTTTGACGAAGCAGAAGAAAGAGGTATGAATTTAAAAAAATTCGTGAAGCATATCTGCCGGCTCCCGCTCACGAGCCACCCCGGTGAAAAATGGCAGTATTCGGTTTCTAATGACATTCTGGGCCGCCTGGTTGAAGTTGTCTCCGGGCAGACCTTTGATAAATTTCTTGAAAAACGCCTTTTTGGCCCGCTCGGCATGAAAGATACCGGGTTCTTTGTGCCCAAAGAAAAACAGGCCCGGCTGGCCGCGCTTTATACCCACGATAAAAAGGGTCGCCTGATAAAGCGGAAAACTGAAGACCGTAACTACCTGCGCAAGCCCGTTCTTTTTTCCGGGGGCGCCGGGCTGGTCTCCACCGCGGCTGATTATCTGCGCTTTAGCCAGATGCTTCTAAATAATGGAATGTTTAACGGCGCGCGGATTTTGGGCAGAAAGACCGTGGAACTGATGCGAGCCGATCACTTGCCGCCAGTACTTCCCTGTATAGAACCCTATAAATTCGGATACGGGTTGGGTGTTTCCGTACTCCGCAGTGTTTCAGAAAAACAAGGAATAGGTTCGGTGGGGGAATTTGGCTGGGGCGGTGCGGCTAGTACCGAAGTATGGATAGATCCCCTGGAAGAGATGGTTACCCTCGTTATGATGCAATTAATCGGGTCCCGTTACGGGCTGACCAAACAGATAAAAGATGCCGTCTATCAGGCAATAGTATAGCGAATTCCTTCCGCCACAAAGCGTTGGCGGATTTCGCTACTTCGCTCAAAATTACTAATTGGAAATAAATTGAAAAATGATAGCTATTGCATTTCAGATTCCTTTCAGCTGTTATTTCCCCTGCCGGGTTTTTGGTCACTTACACCTGTAAAAACTATATCTTATTTGCTATAATTAGCTGTTCGTGAAATACTAAGAGTTATTCAAATAAAAGGAGAAAGAAAGTGTTGAGAAGAATATTTTTGTCGTTTGTTTTCTGTGTGGCTCTAGTCCTAAGTTTCTCAACGGGAGCTTTCAGTGAGACCGCAAAAGGTTTTCATGCGAAAATGATGGCCAATCCCAATATTGCTAAGTCGTCAGGCGAAGGATTTTCCTGGCACGCCAGCAACGCCGTCGGCGGTTTTATAGAAGGTTACTATATTAATAATAAAGATCGGAGTTGGCTTGAAGAGGCGGCCAATTACTTTGATTTTCTGATATCAAAAATGGAGAAGGAGCCCGATGGTTATATGGGCTGGGTAGGGCCGTATTTCGGTTTGGAACCGGAAATTGGCGCCGTCGTAGTAGGAGATGCCAATCTTATCGACCCGATGCTTGCTTTTTCTGAGATAGTGATGAAAGATGCCTCCCTAAAAAGTTCTCCTCTCGGCAAGAAAGCTGAAGAGTATATTGCTCTCGCCAGAAAAACTCTGGTCGAGAAATGGGATAAAAGAGGCGGTTACTACGAAGACGGTATGTTTGGTTCCTATCTCAATACGGGTATTGTGATTGATAAGAGCACGAACCAGCTCAGGGCCATTCCGGGGAAGAAATGGAGCGAAAATCTGAATAAGCACGCCAAGATGGGCGTATGTTTCCTGAAACTGTACCGGATTACAGGCGAGCAGATGTTTAAGGACCGGGCGGAGAAAATCTTCGGGCACTATAAAGCGATTATGCGATACACAAAAAGTGAGAACCGGTATTTCTGGAATTTCTGGGAACCCCTTGCGCCTTTTGATTTTAAACCCGAAGGCGACAGTGCTGCCTCCTGGATAGCCGTACATCACTCCCAGCCGGGTTATCAGCTTATCGAGTGTTCTATGTTAGTTGAGGCCTATCACACGGGCGTGGTTTTCAGTGAAGACGATATGAAGAAAATTGTAAATACCAATATCTGGATGTGGAATAAATCCCTTACGGATATCCACTTTAAAGCCTCCGACGGCGTACTGAAAACTCCGGCCTATGCCAAACCGAAACCTAATGTGGATGCCGGGTGCCTTTGGACTTCTCTGGCTGATTTTGATCCAAAGATAAGGGAAATCTATACGGCGCAGTTAAAGAGCAGTAGAAATGAACTGGAGAAAGATTATTTCAATAAAGTTGTATGCAAAGAAGCACCCTCATATAAAAGAAAATATGTTACAGGAGAAGTTAAGCTTCCTGATATTCCCATATATCCAAACACGGAAATTGTAATGGCCGTGGCTATTCCCTCTCATATCTCCGTAAGTAAAGGGGAAACCATGCGGCTGGCCTGTAAAGTAAATGTAAAGGGTCCGGTTAAGGCGGCCTTATTTAGCGGGGACGGGAAGACAGCACTCTTTGAAATTGGTGCTATTTCGATAAGTCCGTATAAAGATATGTATGGGGTGAGTTCGATGAAGTGGGACGGAAAAGATAAGACGGGCAAGAGCCTTTATGGTGACTTCCGGGTAAGGTTTACTCTCAATGACAGTACAAAAGAATGGAAAATAAAGTTAGAATAGTAAGCGCGGGTTAGAGTGAAATTATCTGCCCGGCGATTTTTATTCTCACCGTGTAAGCGGACCTATTTTGGCTTGAAGATAAAACGGAGTTATATGAAAAAGAAACTCTTAACCGGATTCAAAATTGGTTTTCTCCTTACGCTCTGCGGCCTGCTGTCTTCCGAAATGCCGCTTTCTGGAGCCGAGGAGAAAGATGAAGTAAAAATTAAGACTAAAGTTGCTCCGGTATTTTCGTGGCAGGAACGGCAGGCTAAAGTTCTTCCGAGTGGCGGGCTTGAATGGGCCCCCCGGTCTTTTGTTTTTGAAAAAGGCGCTTCAGTGCGTTACATCGATTTTAAAGACGGCGATGATTTAAAGGACGGCCGGACCAAAGAAACCGCCTGGAAGCACCATCCCTGGGATGCCAATGCCGAAGACCGCTCAAAGGCCTGCAAGGGCATTCAAACCTATGTATTTAAAGGCGGGGTCATTTACCGCGGCGCACTAACAGCGTTAGAATCGGGCCTGCCGGATAATCCCATACGCCTGACCTCTGATCCTGAATGGGGAAAGGGCAAGGCGCTTATCTACGGCTCCACGCAAATAAAGGGCGGCTGGAAAAGGGCCAATGCCGGGACGGCCCCGGGAATACCCTATCCAAATAAGGTCTGGTATCTGGATTTACCCAAGAACTATGACCCGGATCCGGAGAGTGCCAAATTTTCAGCCATGTGGCAGGTGAGTGGAGATAAAGTTGAGCGCCTGCAAATTGCCCGCGAACCAAACTACGATCTTTCCGATCCCGATAATCCCGTAAAAAACTGGCCCGTCTGGACGGCTTTTGACAAAAAAACCGGCACTTTAACCTCCCCGGCTCTTAAGGGGCTGGGAGACAAGGACCTGCTGAACGGCGCGGTACTCTGGACCGAACATGATTTCTTGATGGGAGCGGCTACTAAGGTCGCGATGCGCTGGGCTTATAATCCTGTAGCGGGCTCCCTAACCGGAAGGTCACTCGTAAATGGCTGGGGCTTTGGCCGTATTCCCTGGGCCAAAGTGCACTTTATGCTGGAAAATGTTGCAAAGTTCCTTGATGCTCCCGGAGAATATTTTTATACCCGGAGCGGCCCGAATATTGGACGCCTCTATATTTACCCGCCGGCCGGGGTTGAACCCAACAGTGTGGTTTATGAAGTAGCGCAGATTCGCTATCAAATTTTAATTGAGGACCAGCACGACCTTGTTTTAAGCGGTTTGGAATTCCGCTATAATGATCCCGACGAAGCCACCAACGAATGGCCTATTGAACCTTCCCCCTCGGTCCGCATAATGGATGATTGCTCGAATATTACCGTAAAAAATTGTAATTTTTTCTATGTCGCCAACGCCATCACCGCCTGTCCTTCGGCGTTTATTATTAAAGGCGGTTCTTCCGGTGAGTTGCTCGATAACATAATAGTGAGTGATAACGACATTCAGCATGCGGAGATGGCCGGGACTATTTTAATTACCGGGGAAAGCGAGAGAGCTAAGGGAGTTTCTTATTGCAAGCTAAAACATACAGAGGTGCTCCGTAACCGGGTTATTGATACCGGGTTCAGGCATGGCACCAAATCCTGGACTTCCATTCCCGCTATAGAAGTGAAGTTACCTGAAACCTGCGAAGTGGCCGGGAATATTATTGACACCAGTTTTGGCAACGGGATTATAACCTTTGGCGGCAAAGACAGCGGCAGCTGCAACACGGTGCCTCTGACCCGGATACTCGTCTACGATAATCAGATAGACAATACAATGCTCGGTTGCAACGACTACGGCGGGCTGGAACATTTTCAGGGCGGCCCTACCTACATTTATAACAACATCACCCGTAACTGTGTAGGCAACCGGACGCTGGGTCGGGAGCTCGGTTACAGCCTCTATCTGGACGGCGGTTTTAAATGCTATGTTTTTAATAATATCATAGCCGGTAAAGTGAAGCCGGATCAGCCGGACTATTATAACAATTGCGGCTATTTTATGGTCTTCGGATTCCTGGATCAATTCTTTAATAATACTATATTTCATTTTGATAACGCTATCGACGGCAGTTCCGGCAATCGCTCCAACATTATCGGAAACCTGATGCTGGACTGCAAAACTTCATTCATCGGACAGAACCGCCCGGGAGATATTTCGATGCTCGGCGGCGGGGATACGGGCGAAATGGGCCGCACCGGGATTCCGACTATGGCCTATGCGAGCAATGTTTTCTTCGGCAATCCTAAGGTCTTTGGAGTCGTTGCAGGGATAAGCAATCAGGGAGCAGGCAGAGGCGCGCCGGTTGTCACAGGAAATACACTGGCGGAGCTGCAAAATAAACTGGAAGCCGAGAAGTGCCGTCTTGCCGGCGTCGGCTGGCAGGTTACCGAGCCGCCTCTAATAGATCCGGCAAAGAAAGATTACCGGCCAACACCTGATTCAGGGGCAAAGGAACGCGGCGTTAAATATTTTGTCCCCTGGGCTCTGGCCCGTAACGCAGGCGAATGGAACTTTTATAAGAGTGACTCTAAACCGGAGATAGTTCTCGGGGAGGGCTTTTATATGACCGACGAATATATTGACCGGGGTATGTATTATTTTATCCCGCGCAACGACCTGATTGTCTCAAACTGCACCGCAAAGGATTACACGGCCGGGCCGCTCGAGAATTGGATAGATGGTGCTTTAACTTTTGATGGCACGCGGACCGCCTCTCTCTCTCACGCCGAAATGACAAAGAGCATGGAATATCCCGGCGAAAGAGGCCGGGCCAAAATCGCTTATGACGGGTCTAAACGGGAAACTTTGGATATGGGCCTGAATAACTTTCTGATAGAGATTATCTTCAAGACCACTGCCGGCCATACAAAAGGCGTTTTAGCCGCCAAAACCGGTAAGACGGGCTACGAGCTAAGCGTGGGAGAAGGAGGGGCCCCGAGACTTGTTCTGAGGGTCGGGGAAGCAGCAATTACTATATCTTCTTCTGTTAAAGTTAATGACGGCAACTGGCACCATCTTATAGCCGAAGTGGACCGGAAAGCAAAAAAAGCGGTTTTTTATGTTGACGGTAAGGCGGCAGGTGAAGGCCGGCTCGAGGCGCTTAAAGATTTGCCGCTCTCTAATGCTGCGGATTTTATAACCGGCGAGGGTCTAAGCGGCGCGATAGATTTCCTGCGGGTTTGTAGAAGCACTCTTGCGGAGTCCAAAACGAGTATTGAGGAACTTTATGCCTGGGAGTTTGACGGCCCGTTTCTTAAAGATTTTACCGGTAAAACTTCGGCCGGCAAGCGCGACGCCGGGGCACTCGAAAGATGATAATTCCGGCTCAGGTGCCACCGGAGAAATAAAGAAAAATTGTGCTTGGCAAATCCGGCAGTTTGCTTGAAGATTATCCGAAAAAATGAAACGGGATGTATATGGCCGGCTAAACTTAATTCAAATGCCTGCAGTTTTTTTACCTTGCCTCCGGCTGTCCAACGGGGCTTTTATTGAATAATAGTTTAAATGTATGCCGTAAACGACAATTATCTGTTGGTTCTGAATTTCAGCATAAATATATAACTGAAGCCGGAATTTTGTTGTTTCTAGTTTGTTTTTATGGCTCTACCACTATTATTTTAAACGAGCCCTTTAGCGGGGCCGGCCGCGGTTTGGGATTTTCTTTTGTCGGTTCCGGCGCCGGGCCGAACTCAGCGGCGGGCAGATAGATATTATGGGTTTTCGGGTCAACTGCCATGGTTCGCGCGCTTTTTTGTGTAGGGATAGTTTCTAACACTTCGAATTTCCCCGGCGAAGTTTCCCCCGCCACTGTCAAACTGCCCTCGGCTCCGTTTGAACTGAAAGCATAGCCCCGGTCAAAACCGTTGCCGTCAACCCCGGCGCCTATCGGTACCGTGGCGAGTATTTTTCCGGATTCGAGCTCAAGCACCGTCATCATTTTATTATGACAGCCGGAAAATATTCTTTTGCGCTTTTTATCAAAGCCTATGCCGGTCGGCTCTTCGCCAGGCTTAAGGGAGAATCTTCTCAGGACGGTAAGCTTTTTCCCGTCAATCTCACAAACCTCATTCGTGTCTTCTATATTTACATAAACCTTCCCGGTTTCGTCCGAGGCCATATATTCCGGTTTGCCTCCGAGAGGAATTGTGGCGGCTACTTTTCCTGAAGCCGCGTCTATGACCGTGGTATCCTTGCTGGTTCCGTTAAAGGTAAAAACTATTTTGTTTACCGGCTCATAAAGGATAGCGTCCGGGTTTTTTCCTGTTTCCACCTGGCCGGTTACTTTGAGGGTCTTCATATCAAAAAATACCGCAATATTGGCTCTGCCGCAGCTTATAAAACCGCGGTTGAACTCCGGCGCAAGCGCGATACCATGGACACCTTTGGTATCCGGGATTATACCCGCTATCTTGTCTGTATCCAGGTCCACAACAACTACCTGTGTGCTATGGGAAACATAGAGCCGTCTGGCTTCACTATCAATAGTGAGGTAATCCCATCCGCCTTCCCCGCCTATAGGTATTGTTTTTGTCACATGATACCCGGGGCCGGCAAAAACACCCGCACACAGCAATAAACAAGACAATAGAAGAATCTTTTTCATATTTCCTACCTCCGGTTAGAGTTTGTCAGTAATCTACGATACTATTTTTACAGATTTATTGCAATAGTATAGCTTTAAAAGATTTTCTGTAATAATCGTTCCTTCTATTTTTAATTTGATATAAATGAAACAAATGGTATAATCAAACTCATACTTTGCTAAATCAAAAGAAGTGAAAGGGAATCTATGAAAAAAACATTTCTGTCAGTTTTGCCGGCAGTTTTTGCCCTGTTCTTGACCGGGAGCCGGATTAGCATAGCCGCTGACTGGCCGCAGTACCGGGGCCCGAACCAGGACGGGGTCTCGATAGAAAAAATAAATTCTCTCTGGCCGCCTGCGGGTCCTAAAACAGTCTGGAAGGTTGAAAACCTTGACGGCTTTGGTTCGTTTGCCGTGAGCGGTGGGAAGGCGTTTACCCTGACCAGCCGTGAAGATAAAGGCGTATTAGCGGAACTCTGTCTCGCCCTGGATGCCGTAACCGGCAAAGAAATCTGGGCGGCGGCGGTGATTCCGGGGGTAAAATATAAAAGTTCTGCTGATGCGGAAGGCGGAATTTACGGCGGCTATGGTCCGCAGTCCACGCCTACGGTCAATGAAGGTAAGGTCTATGTTTATTCGACCGAGCTGAGCCTCTGTTGTTTTGAGGAAAAGACCGGCCGGGAACTCTGGCGCGTGGATGTGGTTAAGGATCATGAGGGCAGCATCCCGCAGTTTGGCAACGCAGAAAGTCCGGTAGTCGAAGGTGACCTGGTTATTGTCGCCGGCGGTGGCCCGGGGCAGTCTATCATGGCCTTTAATAAAAACACCGGCAAAGTCGTCTGGAAAGCCGAGGACGCAGCCCACCTCTACTCTACTCCCAAAATCGCCACTATTCTCGGCGAACGGCAGGCGGTCTTTTATATGAAAAACGATGTACTTGGGCTCTCCGTCAAAGACGGTAAAAGGCTCTGGCGTTCCGCTGTTACCTATCATAATCATAATTGCATGCAGCCGGTTGTAGTTGAGGATAAGGTGTATTGCGGTGTAGGGACCGACGGTGCCGGCGTTTATCAGGTCATTAAAGAAGACGAGGGTTTCCGATCGAAGCGTCTCTGGCTCAACAGCTCCAAAGACTCGGCGCTGATTGCTACCGCGGTTTTTAAGGACGGTTATTTATTCGGCGGGCTCTCCCTCTGGGGCGGTGCCTTAAAATGCCTTGAGTTTGCTTCCGGTAAGGTTGTCTGGTCCAAGGAAAAACTCGGGAATGGCGGGGGAATCGCGGTCGGGGATAAACTTATTTTCCTCTCCGAAACGGGAGGGTTGATTATTGTCGAGGCGAAGAACGAATTCAAACTCTTTGCGCGGCTGGACAAAGCCATCAACGGCAGATGTTATAGCACACCCGCTTTCAGTAACGGCCGCCTCTATCTGCGCAGCCGCAAAGAAGGCATCTGTTACGACCTGGGCGCAAAATGAACGCAATCAACAAAAGCAGAAAGGAGTTTACTATGCGAAAATTAATTCAGCAAGGAATCATACTTCTTCTTGCCCTATTTATTATGGCGCAAGTACTGCCGGCAGAGACCCGGGAAGAACCCAAGCCTGGGAGTAAATTAACTCTTACCGCCGCCGGTGTCGAGTTTACCTTCTGCTATATTCCTGCCGGATCGTTTTTGATGGGTAGTCCGGAAAGCGAAAAAGGGCGCGGTACGGGGGAAAAACTGCACAAAGTTATTATAACGAAGGCTTTTTATATTCTCGAAAATGAAGTTACCCAGGAGCAGTACGCTGCCTCCGATAAAAAATGGAAAAGCCGCTTTACGGGCGCCAAACTTCCGGTTGAAAACTTTATGATGCCCGAAGGCAAGGTCGTGCCCTTCTGCCGCTGGCTGAGCAAGGCCACCGGTAAAAAAATCCGCCTGCCCACCGAGGCTGAATGGGAATATGCCTGCCGCGCGGGGACCTCGACGCCCTTTTACTTTGGCAAGGACCTGGATTGGACTATGGCAAATTTTGACGGTTATGAACCCTACGGCAGCGGGGTGAAAGGTAAAATGAGAAATAAGACTATGGAAGTTAAACAGTTTAAACCCAATGCCTGGGGATTATATGATATGCACGGTAATGTCGCGGAGTTATGCATGGATTTTGCCGTGAAGGGAACAGAACTCTATGTGGAGGGCATTAAAGATCCCGGCGCTATTGACGACCCTGCGGCAATGGAGATAAGAGGCACAAACACTTTTGTGAAAGGCGTTCCCGTAAGACTTAATGTCAGAGGCGGCGGTTATAACGCCCAGGGGAGCGAGTGCCGGTCTGCCTATCAGGATCCGCTTTATACGACAATAGCCGAAAACCATGTCGGCGGAGATTTTCTCGGCTTCCGGTTGGTGCTTATACCCTGATGAAAAAAATAATTTCTATTAACTTATTTATAATAGCCGCTTTGTGGAATCTTTTTGCAGAGAGTAACGCTCCGGTAAGTCCGGCCACAGGGCAATTCCGGCATCCGGGACTCTTTACTTCAAAAGCCGAATTGGACTATATAAAAGCCCGGGTGACGGCGCGGGAAGAACCCTGGTTTTCGGCTTTTACGGCGCTGCAAAACTCGCCTGCAGGAAAACTTGATTATCTGCCTAACGGGGGTAAACCGCTCGACCCGCCGGTTATTCATGTGAGTTTTAGAGATGCCTCCTATAATGTTAATTCTACCAGGCCGTGGGAAGACAGCCGGGCCGCTTATGCTCAGGCGCTTCTCTGGTATATGACCGGAAAGGAAAAATATGCGGAAAATTCGGCAGGGATTCTTAAACTTTATGCCGGCCTGACCGATTTTTCAGGCAAAGAAAAACTCGACCAGCATATACTCGTGGGCTCGTTCTGGTGCACGGGTTTTGTGCAGGCGGCGGAGCTCCTCAGATATACTTCTAAAAATTGGAAAGAAAGCGAACAAAAGGACTTTGCGGTTTCACTGCGCAAATTCTGGCTGCCCGCTATGAAAGATTTTTCCCCGGGTTTTAACGGTAACTGGGATACCTGCATTACCGTCGCAGTAATGGCCATGGGCGTTTACCTCGACGATCACGGGGTTTTTGATAGAGCGGTGGCTTATTACCAAAAAGGGCCGGAGACAAAAAATCAAGCGGCCGAACCGTACTGGTTTGCACAGGCCCGGGGGCGCGGGGAAATTACGCCCAACGGCAGCCTGCCGTTTTATCTCGGCTTAAACTGGAGTCCTGATAAAAAGCAACCCGGCTGGACCCAGGAGAGTTACCGCGATGTCAGCCGTAACTCCAATGCACATGAGCAGGGCGGCGTGCATGGTTTTGTGCAGGCGGCAGAAATTGCCTGGCATCAGGGTATAGATCTTTATGGAATACTCGACAACCGGCTGCTCTTTGCGGTTGAAGGAACGGCGGGCCGGGCTGCGGAGTGGCAAAAGAAAGACCCTAAAAAAAGCAGCAATGTACGGTACTCTTCTTTTTACGAAATGGCCTACAATCATTATCATAACCGGAGAGGCCTGGCAATGCCGAATGTGGAAGCGGTCTTGAAACTTCCCGGGTACCGGCCTGAAATGACTCGCCATGCTTATTCGCCGAATATCTTCGGCACGCTGACCTGTTATGAAATGGGGAAGGTCTTTAATAGTATTTTAACTGGAAAATAAGTTACGCCGGAAGAAACAAATATTTCAGATAAGGCTTGAGTAAGGAAAAAATATTTTTTAAAAAGTCGGGGGTTTTTAATATGCTTACGGTCAGACGGGCTTTTATTTCCGGCCTGCTTTTTTTTGCCTTAATTCCGGCAGGTGCTCTTTCGGGTGAGACCGTTTCTATACCTATACCTCTTTATGTGGATTCCAAGGCGATTAAAGACCGTTTCGACAGCCTGACGGCCGAAGATATGGAAAAGCTCCGTCGTAAAAAAATATTACTGGCCAGCCGTTCGTTCGGGTTAAACACCTGTAACGGCTTTGCCGCTCTTGCCAAAAAAGATAAGAAGTATGATTTCCTCTCGTCTTATAAACGCTTTGATGTTTTCAAGGCGGGAGGTAACACGGGAATAATCCCTCCGGATATATTTTCAAAAGTAAATTTTGTCCACTCTTTGGCTACCCACTGGCCGCCCACCAAACGCGTGGACGAAGTGGAGCAGCTGCTCAGGTCCGAGCCGCATAATTTTGGGAAGGTTGTTGATGCGGTTATTATTTATTATGACTTAGGGTTCCCCGAGGCCTTTGATTATTACGCAAAGAAGATGGATGCTCTGCAGGCCGATTTTCCGAAGGTACGCTTTATTTATATAACCGGCGGTTTTATGGGTAAGTCCAAACCAAATGAAAATGAAAAGTCGCACCTCTTCAGTGAAAAGGTCCGCGAACGGTATCTGGGGAAGGTGCCGCTTTATGATATGGGGAAAATTTTGAGCGATGATTTTAGGTGCGGGCATAATTTTTGCCCGGAATACAGTAAAGACCCGGCGGATGTTCATCCTAACTTGGCCACCGGCGAAACTATGCTTGCCAAAGGATTGTTGCTGGTACTGCATGAGGCCTTTGCTACACCCGACAAAACACCTCATCTTGAGGCGGTGAAAGCCGTTAAACCGGCTCTGCCTAACGAAACTTTACCGGCAGTGCATCCGGATATGCAGGCCGTACGCGCTATTTTGGATGCCAATGGCCTGACTAAGAAGACCGTAGAGAGTGTCTCAGTTGTGGAAGGCGGACGGATTGTGGCGCTTTACCTGCAGGAAGGCGGGGTTACGGAACTTCCGGAGGCCATAGGAAAACTTGAAGCTTTGCGCCTCCTGCATTTGTATGGTGACAGGAAACAGCCGTATCCGCTCCTCAAAAAGATTTCTCCCGCGCTCGCAAACTGTAAAAAACTTGAAGAACTCCTTCTTAATCAAAATGATTTAGAGATACTGCCTGCCGAAATTGCGGGGCTGGTTAATATTAAAACACTTTCTTTGGCGGATAATAAACTAAAAAAACTGCCGGCGGAAGCCGAAAAATGGGCCAAACGCTTTGACCCCAAAGGGCTCCTTCTGCAGAATTTGACGGAAAAGTAAAAGGTAAAGAATAGCATATAGAAAGCTTTGCAGCTAAAATAATTAAAAAAATAAAAATCTATTTACGGAGGTTATTAATGCATATCTGTCGATTTGAGAGCGGGGACGGACAAAAGAAAGAAAAAGGTTTGGCGGTGTTTTCGAGGATAGTCCTGCTGGGTTTGATTTTCCTTTGCGGGCAGTGGTCTTTTGGGCAGGAGAAGGCGGATTTACCGGAAATAAATATGCAGGCGCCGGTTTACCTGAAGGGCGGCACCTCGCGCAACGACTATTCAAGCGTTAAGGTAACGATGCCGGTTAAGATCGGCCTCCAGGGGCATCCTCGTATTTATATGTCCCGGGCGGAGATAGTCAAATGGCGGGAAGATATGAAGAAGACCGAGCGGGGCTTGGCTGCTTTTAATGGCATGGCCGGTGTAGCAGCCGGCGCGGCGGAATTGAAAATAGTCCATCCGGACCCGAAGGTTCCTGCCCAGGCTAAAGACCGGGGCGACCCGGCGGCCAAGGCGCATAACCGGCTTTCGAATACTGCGGGGCGCCTGGGCTGGGCCTACCAGTTGACTGATAACGAAGAGTGTGCGGTAAAGGCGCGGGAGATTCTGGTGGGCTACGCCAAACTCTATCCGAAAGATTACGCGGAACATAAAGGGGTTAACGGAAATGATACCGGGAAGATTATGTCTCAGCGCCTGAGCGAAGCGATGTGGCTTTTGCCTCTGATTCAGGCCTATGATATGATCTATGACGCAAAATGTATGACTGACGCGGACAAAAAACTTATCGAGAAGGACCTCCTGCGCACGGCTATAACATTTATCAACAGCAAGAGGGACGCGACTGCGGAAATTAAGCAGAGAAACAGCAAGAGCTCGAGTTGGAGAACCGAGGAGCCGGCAACAGGGGGTGCCGCGATGGGGAACTGGGTCAATTTTTACAACGCGGCCTTTGTCCAGGCGGGGATTGTTATGGGCGACCAGGACTGGATAGATATAGGCGCGGCCGGTACCCGGATGATGATTGCCCGGGGCATCGGAGACGACGGGATGTGGAAAGAAGGCGCAATCGGGTACCAGTATTTTGCCCGTATGGCCCTGATTCTTTGCATGGAACCGCTTGCCCGGCAGGGGATAGATGTCTATAGCACAAGTAAGGCGCGGGTAAAAAACCTGTTTGATGCTTCGTACAGGTATGCTTATCCCGACGGTACGATGCCCGGGATAAATGATTCAGGCCGGGTAAATATAGGCGGTGATTATATGGCCGGGGCTTACGATTACGCTTGGCTGCGTTTTAGGGATCCAAATTACGGGGCGGTGGTTAACGGGGCGCCGAGGCAGATACAGCAGTCTGAAGGGGTCTACTTCCCGACCCTGATTTATGAGGAACTTCCGGAAAAAACGATGCAGGGCCTGGGTTCCGTTATTTTTGACGGCCTGGGTTTCAGCATAATGCGGGGAATGGAAAACGGGAACCCTACCTATGCCTTGCTTAAGACCGGACTGCCGACAGGCGGGCCGCACGATCATCCGGATAATCTGAATCTTATTCTTTTTGCGGACGGCGATGAACTTTGCGGGGAACCTGAGTTTTTTCGCTACGAAGATCCGAGACATTCAGGGTGGACCAAGACCACTCTGGCTCATTTCTCTTTGACGGTGGACGAAAAAAATCAGGCGAAAAGCGGCGCGCGGCTTATAGGTTTCTATGACGCCGGGTCTGTGAAAATAATGCGCGGGCAGTCTGCGGCTGCATTTTCGGGCGTGGGCCTGGACCGGACGGTAGTGCAGATGCCGGGATATTTTTTGGATGTGTACGCGGCCCGGGGCAGTTCAAAGCACACCTTTGACTACCCTTTGTGTTTCCGCGGGGAACTGGCGGCTTTGAAAGGCGTTACCTCTTCGGCTCTTAAGTCTATGGGGGAAGAGCGGGGCTATAAATTATTTATGGTGCAGGAGCCCAAGGCGGTAAGCGGTAACTGGACAGGTATCTGGTCCAGGGAGGCAGCCGCCGCCAATAAGGAAACAAAGAGTCAGGGCAATAAAGCAAATAGAATAAAAGTAACAGTGCTGGGGGACGGGGAAACGCAGGTCTTCACCGGTGTCGGCGCGGATGAAAGACAGAAGGCGGTTTTGCGGCGGACAGGCAATTCGGCAATCTTCGCGGCGGTTATCGAGCCGTTTAAAGAAGGCAATGTCGTTAAGTCGGTTGAAAATTTTGCTATAAAGGGGACTGTCCCCGGTTACGGTATTAAGGTGGCGCGCGAAGGCGGCGGGACGGATCTTATTATTGTAAGGTTTGACGCGCAAAAAAATAAAAGGCCGGCGGCCACAAGTATCTTTGAAGGTGGCATGACGGATGCTTTAGTTTCGATAGTCCGGCTGGATGCTTCCGGAAAAGTTATAGAAGCAGGAATGCTTGGCGGAACAAAACTGGAGAGCGGCAGTAAAAGCCTGTCCCTAAGCGAGGCCGGGATTAAGTGGGAGAATTGATAAGCAACTTAATAAATGGAGAACTCATGAAAGTATCTTCAAATTGCCGATGGGCTGTGAAGAAAGTGTTATTGTTTTTTGCGGTGCCGGGGTTGATTTCAATATTTTTGTTTTTCGGCGGCGCGGTTTATGCCCTGGATAAAGAGAGTAAATATCTTCCGGTACAGACAGAACTCAAAAATAACTGGCCTGCCTTCCGGGGCGAGGACGGTTCGGGCTTTGCCCCGGCCGCTGTTATGCCTGCTCCCTGGGATTATAAAACCGGCACCGGTATCCTCTGGAAAACCATTATCCCCTTAGAGGGCGCGAGTTCTCCTGTGGTCTGGGGAAATAATGTTTTTATTACGGGCGCAAATCCCGAGGAGAGCCGGGTTTTTTGTTATGACGCAAAAACCGGGGCTTTGCGCTGGTCCGCCGTTGTTTCTCTTCCCGGAACCCGTCCGCTCTCGGCTAATATTGACGGTGACACTACTCTGGCTGCGCCGACGCCGGCCACCGACGGGCGTTTTGTTTTTGCCGTTTTTCCTACGGGGGAAGTAGCTGCGTTTGATTTTTCAGGAAAACAAATCTGGGCGAAAAATATCGGGTCTTTAAAAAACTCCTTCGGCTTTGCCGCCTCTCTTACACTTTATAAAAACAGTCTTATCCTCCAGCTTGACCTGGGCAGTCCTGAGGAAGAGAAATCCAAGATGCTGGCGCTTGATAAACTTACCGGAAAGGAAATCTGGAAAACCCCCCGGCCCAACGGCGACGGCTGGGCTTCTCCGGTTATTACCGTCTAAACAAACAACTCCAGATCATTACCTGCGGCAACCCGTTTGTCCTCGGGTACAACCCCGAAGACGGCCGGGAACTCTGGCGTATAAAAGCCCTGGAAGGGAATATTGCTTCGTCCCCGATAGTTGCAGATAATAAAATAATTGCTATCGCCACATCCATCGTCGCTCTTGACCCGGCCGCAAAAGAACCCGCCTGGCAATTTGAGGACGGGGTCCCGGATGTTACGAGTCCGGTGAGTGACGGAGAATATATTTATATTCTGGGGACCGGCGGCGAACTTAACTGCGTCGAAGCCAAAACAGGAAAGAAAATCTGGATGCAGGAACTGGAGGGGGTTTTTAACTCTTCCCCGGTTATCGTCGGAAAAACACTTCTGCTTATGAGCGAAAAAGGCGTGGCTTACCTTGCCTCGACCGGTGCTGAGTATAAAGAACTCGGCCGGGGAGAAATCGACGACGAGTGCGTGGCCAGTCCCGCGCCGGCAGGCGGCTGCCTCTATATCCGCGGTAAATCCAACCTCTATTGCATAGGAAAAAAGTAAACCGGGAGACAATAATTCCTAAACTGCGATAAGAGTATTACTATTTTAAAAAAAACTTTGGCTTTAGAATCCCTATACAAGATGTCCAATAAGAAGTGAAGTAAAAAGAAATGTAGGACAGGCAGTCTTGCCTGTCGCGTCAGACAGGAATGGTCTGACCTGCAAGTAAAAAAAGGAGTTCTTATGGTGAAAGTATTTAAGCCCGGGCTGATTTCGATTTTTATTTTGGCGCTGAGCGGCGTACTTCTTTCCGTAACGCCTTTTTTCGGGGCGGAAGAAGAGGAGAGCAAGACGGAGTCAGTAAAAATCAAGGGGCGCGAGACACCGGTTAAACCGCGTTTTGAAATAAAAGAGAAGGATTGGCCTGCGGTCTACGGTGAAGCGAGTGTCTGCTTATGGAAGGACGATGCCCTGGCTGCTTTTTCGGCGACCATAGATGATAATTGTTTCGGCGATACGCCGTGGTGGCTCGCTATGGGGGAAAAATACGGCCTCAGGTTTACCTGGTTTGTTATTACCAGAAGAATTGCCAAAGGGGAAAATCCGTCTTTTAACGGAACCTGGGAGGGTTGGCGGAAAATCTATGCTGCCGGGCACGATGTCCAATCCCATACGGCACTTCACGGCCATATCGAAGACCCGGAGTGGAAAGGGATAGAGCCTGAATACGCGGGTTCAAAGAAAGATATTGAAAAAAACATGCCGGGAAATAAATGCCTGGTGCTGGGGTATTACGGCGGAAAAAACAGCAATCTAAATGATCCTGTAATTGCTGCGAAGTATTATATCGGGGCCCGGGGATCGGGGCCTATAAATAAGGTCAATCAGATAGATTATATGCAAATCCATAGCACCGGCGGGGTAAATAACTTCCCGATAAGCGGCCGTCTTGCGGGCGAGGAAGGAAAAACAGCCGGTGCGGATATTCGCGCAAGCGGGGATATGAGAAGTTTATTTGAAAAAAGCAAGGCGTCGGCGGATTTTTACCGGGGCTGGCTGAGCGTTAATTCCCATTTTGTCTGCGCGAGCTATAACTCTATCCCGGATGAGAAAAAGCGTGAAGCCTTTAAAAAGTCTTTCACGGAAACGAGCGGGGCGATAGAAAAAAGGTTTGCGGTGGTTAGGGACCTCGTGCAGGAAGGTAAACTCTGGGCGGGACTGGTCAGAGAAATCTGTTTGTATGCCCGGGAACGCGACACGGCCGGCCTTAAGGTTCTCGAAAAAACTCCCGCAAAAATTGTTTTCAAACTTACCGATAGTATGGAGGATGCGCTTTTTGATTTTCCTCTGACCGTTAAGGTCCGGTTGGATGCTTCCTGGAAAACGGCAAAAGCAGCGCAAAATGCGAAAGCTATCCCTGTAAAGCTTATCGAGCACGAGGGCGCCTTCTATGCTCTCGTCCAGGCCGTGCCGGACCGCGGTGAGGCAGTATTGGAAAAATAGAATAATAAAACAATTGATAATAGATGATAGATGATAAAAGATAAAAAATGGAAAAGGAGATTGGACTAATGATAAAAGTAAAAATTTATTTGCTGTTTGTTTTTGTTCTTTCAGTTTTTTATCCCGCAGGTATACGCCGCAGCCCCGTGGGACTGCCGGTACCGGAGATTTTAGCGAAGGATAAAAAAACCAGATGGAGTGAGGAAACGGTAAGAGTACTCCAGGAAACAGCCTGGGAGGCCGTGACGCAAAATCCCTTAAGCGGCGTTATTAATCCGGATGTAGGTATGCCGGCTCAGGAAAAAATGTAAGAAAAGTAATCTGCCGGACTTGTCTCCGGAAAACTCATTTATTCCTTGTTCTATAATCATAAGTAATGCTATAATTATTTAAAGTTTTAACTGGGCCCTGCCGGAATACGGGCGGGTAAAATAATACGGGAGGGTGACAATGTTTAAAAGAATGGTTCTTGCGGTAATGGCTGTAAGTTTTGCTTCGGTTCTCTACGCAGAAAAGCTAACCGAAGGTTTTGAGGATAAGGCGGTTTTAAAAAAGTGGGAAATAGAGGGCGATGTCACTATTGCTGAGACACAGTTCCACGGCGGAAAATCCTCTTTGTCCGTGCCGGCCGGCTCGACCGCGGCTTTCAGGTTCAGCAAAGAAAATAAATTCGGAACCGTGACCATCTGGGTCTACGAATCTCTGGTCAATAAAGGGAAAAAACCCGGGAAAAACTGGGCCGGCCCGTACTTTGGCCTGATAAACAGTGATGATGACAAAGCCGTAGAATTAGTGGCCTGGAGAGAAAAATCAAAATCCGGCTCTTTGAACTATAGATGCGTCTTTACCGGCGAAAACCAATGGTACAATGTCTGGAGTTCCGGTATCGCCAGAAAAGCAGGCTGGAATAAATTTACTTTTAATTTCCCGGATGAAAAAACATTAGGGGTCAACTTTAATGACGCAAGTGAAGATACTACATTCCCCACAAAGAAGGAATTTTTCAACAAAGGCGCCAACGGTATTGTGTTTGGCGGCGGGGACAATTTGAAAGCTGAGAACGAGACCTTCTTCTATGATGATGTAGAAATTGATCTGAAAGAAGCTGTTAAGGAAGCACCGAAGGAAGAGCCTAAGAAGTAAAGTTTAAAAGCAAAAAGGGGACCTGTTAATTTGGGTCCCCTTTTTTTTGTCTTCTTTCCGGGAAAGGGTGTATAAGTTTAAGCTCAAAAATGGTACGATATCTTTTAGCAAGTCACCGAAGGTGCATAAAGGAGACGCGAATATGTCATTCTTGGCGAAGGTGAAAGTTGCAGTAGTACTAGCGGCGGCGATTTTTCCGGCGGGCTTTCAGGCAATAGACGCGGGTCCGAAGGCGAAAGAAACTCAGGTGTCGGCGGCATTTTCGTGGCAGGAAACACACGCAAAAGTCCTCCCAAACGGGGCTTTAGAATGGACCCCCCGGCCTTTCGTTTTTGAAAAAGGCCCTTCAGTCAGGTATATTGACTTTAAAGACGGCGACGACCTGAAAGACGGCAGGACCAAAGAGACCGCCTGGAAACACCATCCCTGGGATATCAATTCAGCGGGACAGGCCAAGGCCTGCAAAGGTATTCAAACCTATATTTTTAAGGGCGGCGCTATTTACCGCGGAGCCTTGACGGCTGCAGAATCAGGCGAACCCGGGAATCCCCTCCGCTTAACCTCTGATCCCGACTGGGGTAAGGGTATGGCCATATTTTATGGTTCCACCCAGCTAAAAGGCGGCTGGAAGAGGGCCAATACCAAAGAAGCGCCGGGCCTGCCAAAGCCGGAGAAGGTTTGGTACCTGGATTTAGGCAAGGACTATGATGCCGATCCGGGGCGCGCTAAATTTTCCGCGCTCTGGCAGATAAACGGTGAGAAGGTTGAGCGGCTGCATATTTCCCGCGAACCTAACTACGACCTTTCTGACCCCGACAATCCCGTGAAAAACTGGCCGGTCTGGACGGCCTATAAAGCCGGTGAAAAAAAAGGCGGGACCTTAACCTCGCCGGCGCTTAAAGGCCTCGGTGATAAAAACTTATTAGAAGGCGCTGTAATCTGGACGGAGCGCGATTTTCTTATGGGCGCGGCTACCTTCCTTTTGGACAGATGGCTCTATGATCCGCTTGCCGGTTCTATTACCTCCAATACCTTTCATGCCACTGTCTTTGGCCGTGTCCCGCGCGCTAAAGTCCACTTTATGATAGAAAATGTGGCGAAGTTTCTTGACGCTCCCGGCGAGTACTTTTACAGCAATAAAGACGCGCGCCTTTTTCTCTACCCGGCCGGCGGTGTGGACCCCAATAGTGTGGTCTATGAAACTGCCCAACTCGGTTTTCCCGTAAATATTATTGATAGGCATGATATTACCGTAAGCGGTCTGGAATTCCGTTACAACGACCCCGATGACGGAGCGCCGCTTGATTATTCGGTGTCCCAGGGGACGCCGGCACCCTGTGTCCGTATTACCGGTAACTGCGCAAATATTACTGTAAAAAATTGCAATTTCTACTTTGTGGCCAACGCGGTTTGCGCTTTTCTTAAACCGGCCTCTGCGGGGCGGGAAGAAAACGAAACGCTTGATAATATTATCATCAGCGACAATGACATCCTCCATGCCGAGAAGGGCGGGGCAATTTCTTTGACCGGTGCGAAGGGAGATTCTCCCGGGCAAATGAAACATGTTGAAGTCCTGCGCAACCGGGTTGTGGATACCGGTTTCCGTCACGGCTATACTCCCTGGTCCTCCATACCGGCCATCAATGTAGTGGTTCCGGAAACCTGCGAAATCGCCGGTAATGTAGTGGATACCAGTTTCGGCAACGGCATATTTACGCTCGGGGGCAAGACCAACGGGGCCGGTCATGTGGCGCCTCTCACCCGTATGCTGGTTCATGATAATCAGATAGATAATACGATGCTCGGGTGCAACGACTACGGCGGCCTGGAGCATTTTCAGGGCGGGCCCATCTACATTTATAATAATATCACGCGCAACTGCGTCGGCAACCGGACGATGGGGCGGGAACTCGGCTACAGTCTTTATCTGGACGGCGGTTTTAAATGTTATGTCTTTAATAATATCATGGCCGGCAAGGTAAAAACGGACCAGCCGGATTACTATAACAACTGCGGTTATTTTATGGTCTTCGGCTTTATGGACCAATTTTTTAATAATACTATCTACCGTTTCATCAATGGCGTGGACGGCAGTTCCGGAAACCGTTCCAATGTTCTCGGGAACCTGATGCTCGACTGCAAAAATTCTTTTATCGGACAGAACCGCCCGGGTGATGTTTCCATGCTCGGCGGCGGGGATACGGGCGCTATGGGCCGTACCGGCATTCCTACGATGGCATACGCAAATAATGTTTTCTTCGGTAATCCGAAGGTCTTCGGCGTCGTCGCAGGCACCAGCAGTGAAGGCACCCGCCAGGGCACCGCGCCGGTGGTAACAGGAAATACACTGGAAGAACTTCGCAGTAAACTTGAGGCCGAAAAATCCCGCCTTTATAGCGTCGGCTGGCAGGTGACCGCGCCGCCCCTTAAAGATCCGGCAAAGAAGGATTACCGGCCCGCGCCAGATTCCGGAGTTAAAGAACGCGGCGTGAAATATTTTGTACCTTGGGCGCTGGGGCGCACCGTGGGAGAGTGGAATTTTTATAAAAGTATCACAGAGCCGAAGACAGTCCTCGGGGAAGGCTTCTATATGACCGACGAATATGTGGACCGGGGTATGTATTATTTTATCCCGCGCAACGACCTGACGGTTTCAAATTGTACCGCGAAGGATTACACGGCCGGGCCGCTTGAGGACTGGATAGAGGGTGCTCTTTCCTTCGATGGCAAGCGGACCGCCTCGCTCTCTCATTCCGAAATGACGAAGAGTATGGATTATCCGGAGACAGGCAAACAGAGCTCAAAGAGCAGTTATGACGGGAAAAAACGGGAGACTCCGGATATGGGCGGGAATAACTTCCTTATTGAAATTGTTTTTAAAACCAAAGCCGGGTATACAGACGGCGTACTGGTTTCTAAAGCAGATAAGGCCGGGTACGAACTTGCGGTCGGGCCTGACGGTAGCCCCTGTCTGACTCTGCGGGCTGCGGGTGCTCTTGCCTCAGTCACAGCGGCGGGAAAAGTAAACGACGGTAATTGGCATCATCTTATCGCCGAAGTAGACCGGACAGCACAAAAGGCAGTTATCTACATTGATGGCAAGGCGGCCGGGGAAGGCAAACTTGACGCTCTTAAAGTGGAGCCTTTAGCGAACACCGCGGATCTTATCGTGGGCAAAGGATTTTCCGGTTCTATAGATTTTCTGCGTATCTGCAGAAGCACTCTTGCCGAATCAAAAACAAGTATCGAAGAACTCTACGCCTGGGAATTTAACGGTCCGTTCCTGCGGGATTTTGCGGGTAAAACACCCACAGGCAAACGCGACGCCGGCGCTCTCGGAAGATAAAAAATGGTCTATAATAGCGCGCGGTTTTGATATACTTGCAGAGTGTTAAAAGAAAATATTGATGAAATTATAAAGACGGTCTCCGGAGGATTTTAATGAGAAAAGCAGCAGCTGAGGCGGTACTATTTATTTTGTTTTTGAGCGCAGCTTTTTCTGACGGCTTGCCGGCGGGAACTTTGCGGGCCAATATGGAAATAGTGGAATTAAATACGCAGATACCGGTCTATATCAAGGGGAATATATCCCGGAGCGACTACTCCGGAGTGAAGGTGACGATGCCGGCAAAAATAGGGCTGGAGGGGCATCCCCGTTTGTTTATGTCCCGGGCGGAGATAGTTAAATGGCGTGAGGAGATCAAAAAAACGGAGAGCGGGGCGGCGGCGTTTAAAGGCGTAATACGCTTTGCGGAAGGCTGGGTTAAAAGAGAGGTCGTTATACTGGACCAGAGCGCGTCAAAGGAAGAGAAAGACAAACTGGGCGATCCCGGTGAGCACAAAGGTTCAAAAAGTTTTTCTATGGGTGCGGGTGGCCTGGGCTGGGCGTATCAGTTAACGGATAACGAGGCCTACGCCGTTAAGGCGCGGGAGATTCTTTTGGGTCTGGCAAAGAATCCCCCTCTTAAACAAACCAGGTTAGGCCTGGCAATGTGGTATTTGCCGCTTATCCAGTCCTACGATATGATCTATGAAGCTAAATGCATGACCATAGAGGATCGGAAGCTGATTGAGAGCGGCCTGGTCCGGCCTGTAATAGCAAAAATTCTTATGGGGGATGTGACGGCGTACATTAAAAAACTTGACGCAAAGAACCCGAAATGGCGGACGGAAGAACCGGCAACCGCCGGTAAACTGGCTGTGAATTGGGAAAGCTTTTTCAATGCGACCTTCGTGGAGTCGGGTATAGTTATGGGCGACCAGAATTGGATAGATGTGGGCGCTGCAAATACCAGATTTCAGATAGCGCGGGGCATCGGGGACGACGGGTTATGGCGGGAAGGTTCTATTTCTTACCAGTATTTCTCCCGACTGGCGCTGATTGGCTCTCTGGAACCGCTTGCAAGACAGGGGATAGATGTTTATAGTACCGCAAAATTCCGACTTAAGAATTTATTTGACGCGGCTAATAAGTTTGCTTACCCGGACGGAACGCTGCCCGGGATTAATGACGCAGGCCGGTCCAACCTGGGCGGAGATTATTCGGCGTCGCCTTTTGATTATGGGTGGCTGCGTTTTCGAGACCCGGCCTACGGGGCGATGGTGAATGCGGCGCCGCGGCATATAATGCAAGCGTCGAGTGTCTATTTTCCCACCCTCATTTTCGACAAACTTCCGGAACAACCGGTGCAGGAAAAACAGGAATCAATTATTTTTGATAATATGGGCTACAATATTATGCGGGGCGAGAATAACGGCAACCCGACCTATATTTTATTGAAAACCTCGGCGCCGACGGGCGGGCCGCACGATCATCCGGATTGCCTAAATCTGGTTATTTTTGCGGACGGCGATGAACTTTGCGGCGAAAGCAAGTTTTACTTTTACACCTTCCCCGAGCATGCGGCCTGGACGAAGACGACCCTGAGCCACTATTCCCTGACGGTGGACCAGCAAAACCAGGCAAAATGCGGCGGGCGGCTGACAGGTTTCTATGATGCCGGCAGTGTTAAAATAATGCGGGGACAATGTGAGGGCGCTTATACCGGTGTGGATTTAGACCGGACTATGGTGCAGATGCCGGGCTATATCGTGGATGTCTATCAGGCCTGGAGCAAAAAAACTCACACCTTCGATTACCCGCTTGTGTTTCCCGGAGAACTGGCGGCCTTGAAAGGGGTTGCGGCTTCGAGCCTTAAGACCCTGGGAGAGCAGGTGGGCTACAAGTCCTTTATGGCGCAGGAGCCTTCTACAATTGGCGGAAACTGGACAGGCCTCTGGAGCAGGGAAGCCAAAGAAAAGGAAAAGAGACGCGCGGGCAAACCTGCTAACGAGATAAATGTCACTGTTTTGGGTGACGGAGAAACGAAGGTCTTTAACGGTATTGTCGCGGCGGATGACCGCCAACAGAGGGTAATTTTGCGCAGAACGGGAACCTCTGCAATATTTGGAGCAATTATAGAACCGTTTAAGGACCTTCATGTTGTCAAAACTGTTGAAAATATTAAAGTGGAAGGGCCGGTGCCGGGCTATGGTATCAAAGTAGAGCGCGCTGACGGCGGGAAAGACCTGATAATAGTCCGGCTTGATTCACAGAAGAACGGCAAGCCGGCGGCGGCGAGTTCTTTTAACGGCGGGTCAACTGATGCTTTAGTTTCGGTAATCCGGATGGACGCTTCCGGGAAAGTAATTGAAACCGGCCTCCTCGGCGGAACAAAACTGGTAAGTGGCGGAAAAAATCTGGGACTATCTGCGCCCGGGATAAAATGGGAGAAATGAAATAATAGATAATAAATAATAGATGATAGATGATGGATGATAAAAAAGGAGAAGAAAAGGTTATGAGAAATAAAATATCGGCTTTGGTATATGTTTCGTTGCTGCTTTGTGGCTCGGTTGTTTTTGCGGCGGGCGGGGTGACCTACTACTCGGACCCTGTAAAAGGAAATTCAGGTAACCCGGGGAGCGCGGATAAGCCCTGGCCGGCTCTTTCTGAGGTCGTGAAAAGCGGAAAACTTAAATCCTTAAAAGGCGGGGACACTCTCCTGCTTCGTTCCGGAGTTCATGGTGCGGTCACTTTTGAAGGCGATAATGCCGAAGTCGTAACTGTTGCAGCGGAAAAAGGCCAAAAACCTCAGCTTGCAAGATTGACCCTGACTAAAGGGAGCAAGTGGACTATCCGTGGACTTATAATCAGTCCTTCTTTCGGTACTGCCTACGATAAATACATAGTAAGCCTTGGAGATGGCGGCGCTTCAAAAGAGATTACACTTGAGGACTCTTTTATTTACACCACTCTTGATACTTCCTCCTGGACCGAAAAGGATTGGATGAATGCAAATAGCGGCATAAATATGGGGCGCGCCGGCGTAAATATCACCCTCCGGAATAATTATGTCTTGAATACCCGTTTTGGTATCTCGCTCTGCGCGCCTGATTCTTTGTGTGAAGGAAATATAATCTCTGATTTCTCCGCGGACGGTCTTCGTACGACCAGAGACGGTCAGGTGGTCCAGTATAATATAATTAAGAATGAATATGTCCCCCAGCCCGTTGACCCGAACCATGATGACGGCATTCAGAGTTTTCTCTTCAACAAGGGCGGCGGCCTGGTCAGCAATGTGACGATTCGCGGTAATGTGATAATAAATCAGGAAGACCCGGCGCAGAAATTCCCTGCTCCTATGCAGGGCCTCGGCTTTTTTGACGGGCCGCGCGAAAACTTTCTTGTAGAAAAAAATGTAGTACTGGTGAATCACTATCACGGAATTTCCCTTTATGAATCTAATAATTGCAAAATAATTGATAACGCTGTTTATTCCATCTGGGCTTCCAAAATGCGGCCTTGGATCAAAATGGCGGGTGAGAAAAATAATCCGGACTGCGTAAACACGGTAAGTAATAATATTGCCTTCTCGTTCATGCTCGACAAAAGCGTTAAAGGTGAGAACAACACCAAAGTCACTGCAGAAACATTTAAAAAAGCGCTCAATGAAGCGCTTGCGGCAATAAACAGTAAATTCGGCGAGCTACATGAAACTGCCGGCCGGAAGCGGATGGAAAATATGGAAATAAAATAGAGCCTGTAATAGTCAGGTTTACAGTAAGAATTCTTCAAAAAGGATATATGTTTTTTGGGGGCAGTATAAAACTGACGCACGGCATTTTTGGTTGGAAGTATTTAATCTGCTTTTTTGGGATGCTTGTAGAAAAAATTCCACAATTCTTCGTTTGCGGAGATTCCGTGATTCTTGAGCGTCGGCCAGGTGTGTCCGGCGGCGTTAACCAGCACCAGCTTGACTTCTGTGCTATTCCTGCCGTTACTGTAAATTCTTCTGGTTAAGCCGCGCGCGCTATCTTTAGTTTCAACCGGACTTTCCGAGCAGTTATTGGCTTTTACAAAATATTTTATACAATCCTCTGCGGATTTAAAAAGATTTTTCGGGGTTTGCGCGCCGGCAAAATTTACAATATTATCTTTCATGCCGCAGATCTGAATAACTGAAACCGGGGCAAGGGGGTCGGGGATAGCTAAACTCGCCGGTTTGCCGTTTTGTGATTTTATACCGAGCGAACCGCAGACTATCCCGGCAGCCGCAATAATATCCGATAATTCTACTGCGGCGCGGGCCGCCATATAGCCGCCGGCGGAGATACCGCAAACATATATTTTTAAGGCATCTATGCGATAAGAAGCGCTTAATTCTTTGATAAGCCCCCGTGTGAAGGCAATATCATCCACCTTGTCCGAGAGTACACCCTCGCCTTCAGGAATTCTGCCGAATAACGAGTTCCAGGTATGGTCTCCTGCGATACCATCAGGATAAACTGCGATGCAGTTGTATTTATCGGATATTTCATTGAACCCTGTACCCATAAGGCTCTTGCCGTCACCGCGTGATCCGTGAAAAAGTATCACCAAAGGCAGAGGCCTGGATTTATCATATGCCGCAGGCAAGTGTATTTCAGCTGTGCGGGTAAGCCCGTCAACCTTAATTTTAATATTGGTAGAAGCCTGCTCGCCCTGAAGGTTCCCGCAGGCGAAAGTTAGAAACAGTAAAAATATGAGATATCCACTTTTCTTTTTCAATGCTGTATCCTTTATGTTTTTTATAGCATATTGTCCCGAACTTTACTATGGAAATGTCGGATAATAACTTTCCCTGTAATACTAATTCTAGATTTGCTATACTTAACTGGAGTGTAGGACTGATAGTCCTGCATTTTACAATTTATTGAAAATTTAATATCAGCAAAAGGAGAGAACTGTGCACGCAAGAATAGCAGTAGAAACTCAAAAAGCAGTGCGGACTATGGCAATGGTGTTTGTGATGCTCAGTACCGTTTTCTTAGCCGGTATCCCGGCGGCCGGGGCGCAAATCTGGACCTGCGATGCAGTAACAGATGAGACGGCAAGGACTGTGGTAAAAGAATTGAAACCTCTTAAATTAGCCGGTGCAAGAAACGGCTCTTTCTCAGGTAAAATTATCGTCGAATCTACCGCCGTCATTAAGGGCCTCACCGCTTCGGTAGGCGCTCTCTCCGGAAAAACCGGAACCATCCCGGTTACTAACATACAAATTCGCTACGGTAAAGATTGGGGTTTACGGAGCATGGGCGAAAAACGGGATATTTTACTCGAGAAACCCGAAGAATGCGCTCTTCTTAGCGGCCGCGCGCTGGTGCCTGTCTGGGTCACAGTAAATGTACCCAAAGATGCAAAGCCGGGTAATTATAGCGGTGAAGTAAAAGTTAAGGCTACCGGAATTGATCAGGCCTATGTGAAAATCAGCCTGGATGTTTCCGACTGGACCCTGCCTGAGCCGCAGGATTACAGAACCTTTATGGACTTTATTCAATCTCCCGATACTCTGGCCCTGGAATACAAAGTTCCTCTCTGGTCCGAAAAGCACTGGAAACTTATAGAAAGTTCTTTCCGGCTTTTAAGTGCCACCGGCGGCCGCGTAATATATGTGCCGCTTATTTGCAGAACAAACCTGGGAAACGAACAATCCATGG
>Ga0114951_10001108_pt1 | contig 34722 bp, 27 predicted proteins | sample AM7aDNAmetaG_FD_88677 | JGI IMG/M metagenome (GOLD analysis project Ga0114951, IMG submission 88677) | Freshwater microbial communities from Finland to study Microbial Dark Matter (Phase II) - AM7a DNA metaG | ecosystem: Environmental > Aquatic > Freshwater > Lake | place: Finland: Lake Alinen... | reverse complement strand
AGGTTACTTTTGATAAAATCGATTTTGGTTACAATCCCAATAAAATCATCATTAATAATTTCTCGGTAGATATAAAGTCTGGTCAACGGGTGGCCATAGTCGGCCCTACCGGTGCCGGCAAGACTACTCTTGTCAAGCTGCTAATGCGTTTCTACGACGTTAACGGCGGTTCCATTAAAATTGACGGCGTAGACATCCGCCAGATGCGCCGGAATGACCTGCGCAGCATATTCGGGATGGTTTTACAGGATACCTGGCTGTTCAATGGCACCATTAAAGAGAATATTCGCTATGGTAATTCCATCTCAAAAGATGAAGAGGTTATCGCTGCAGCCAAAACTGCCTATGTTGACCATTTCGTCCATACCCTGCCAGGGGGTTACGGGATGGTGTTGAATGAAGAGGCCAGCAATATCTCTCAAGGGCAGAAGCAGCTTCTTACCATTGCCCGCGCAGTCCTGGCTAATCCTAGAATATTGATACTGGATGAAGCTACCAGTTCGGTGGATACCAGGACAGAAATCCTGATACAAAAAGCCATGGATAAGTTGATGAAGAACCGCACCAGTTTTATTATTGCTCACCGGTTGTCAACTATTCGCAACGCCGACATCATTCTGGTAATACGGGATGGAGCTATAGTCGAACAAGGCAATCATGTTTCTTTGATCGCTGCAAATGGTTTCTATGCTTCCTTGTATAACAGCCAGTTTGAAACTGGGCTTGTGAACTGATGATATAGCATGATCCGTTTTCAGCTTTTCTCAAGCTATTAAAATATATGTTGGCTTGTCTGAGAGACGGCTGAGTTATTTGCTGCTCCGGTTGAAAGGTTAATTTAATTCTGACTAAACGGGAGAACATCTTGGTCAGATAGTATTTTAGTCCTTATTAGTCAATCAAGTGGCAAATTGCTTGACAGCGCCAGGAAAATGGAACCATAATATTCTTTATATGAATATTTATATCTTCATACCGTTGGTAGCTACAATTGCTTATATTCCTTTACTATTGTCTACTATCGGAGCCCGGCCCCGGCACAGACAGCACATTCTATTATTGTTGTTTTTAATAGCAGCTTGTTTATGGAGTCTGGCAGATTTTATTTTTCGCAGCAATTATTTTCCTGGAGCCGCCGCTGTCTTGATTCGCATCATTATTTGCCTATTTTCCTGGATGGCAATCCAATTTCACTGCTTAAGTTCGTCCTTTTTTCAGGCTGATAAAAGGCACTGGTTACCTTTAGCCTATGGGTCGTTAGCTTTAATTGTTGGTTTCGTGGCTTTCGGCATAATACCGCATAGACTGGTACAGGAAGGTGCAACCACTTTGCCAGAATACGGTTGGTCGGCTTATATTATCGCTATTCCGTTACTTCTGCTGGCGGCGCGGAACATCTACGTCTTCTGGCCCCGTCTGAAAAACCAGGACAATCCGGTCATCTTTAACCAGACTGTCTCGCTGCTTCTCTGCCTGGGAGTGCTGATAGTCTCTATCTCACTGGCTATTTCCCCGTTTTCAGGCGCTTTTTCCCTCGCGTACATTGGCAATATCATTGTTGCTTTGGTGCTTAGCTACACAGTAGTTGGACATCAAATGGTAGACATCCGCTATGTCTTACGTCGTGGATTCGCCTGGACATGTGTTGGTATAATCAGCATCGCCTCTTTCTGGTTTATACTGCTGATATTTCATGATTTAATTGATAGTCAATTGACTACCGCAACTTTCTTTGCTGCCGCAACGGCAGCTATTATCTCAGTTTTGATACTCTACAAGGCGCGAGTTTTGATGACGCGTCTGATTGGTAAGGTGTTTCAAGGCGAGAGTTTTAACTACCGGAAAAAGTTAACCGAATTTGCTGATAAAATCCATAACGTGTTTAGTTTGAAAGATCAGGGTAACGAACTTCTGAAATTAACCACTCGAGCATTGGATTGCAGTAAAGCTGGATTGCTTTTTGGGGACAACAACGGCGATTACGAGGCGCAAATTATCGCATCAGTTGAAAAAAACGATGCACTCGGTCGTCTTAAAATCAGGGGAGATAACCCGGTAATCGAGTATCTCAAGCGAAAACGTTCCCCTTTAACCAGGGAAAGCCTTTTTATTACACCTGAGTTTTTAGGTCTTTGGCAACAGGAAAAAGAAGCTATTGAAACCAATGGGATAGAGGTTTTCGTGCCATTGATCAGTCGTGAAAGATTAATCGGTTTGCTAGTTTTAGATAAGAAGAAGACCGGTTATTATAACCTGGAAGATTTTACCCTGCTGGAAGATATAGCAGCTCGTGTAGCTGTCAGTATGGAAAAGGAATACCTTCGCGAACAGCTCAAGGAACGGGAAGAAGAATTGTCGGTTATCAATCGTTCCAACGCTGTTATTTCCTCTACCCTGGACATACAGAGGAATTATGATAACTTTATTAAAGAATTGAAAAGCATGGTAAATGTAGATTGGGCCTCTATCGAGGTAATTGAAGACGGCGAAATTTATTTTATGGCCATATTTACTGAAATAGGCTCACCCTGGAAGGTAGGGGAGAGAATTCCCTTGAAAGGAACGGCTGCAGAATGGGTGGCTAACCATCGCAGGCCTTTTATTGAAGGTGACCTGGCAGTTGAAAGTCGTTTCGTAACTGGTAAATATCATCGGCAGCATTCGCTGCGTTCCATCGCGTTTCTTCCCCTGGTCATTTCTAATCAGGTTATCGGTGTCTTGACAGTTGCCAGCCGCCAGCCGGATGCCTATAACTCCCGCCATATTAAATTGCTGGAGCAGTTAGCCGCCCAAATTTCTATGCCTATTGAAAACGCCAGGCTTTATGCCAGAACCGAACGTATGGCCAGAGTGGATAGCCTGACCGGACTATTGAACCGCCGTTCCCTGGACGAGATATTGGTAAGCGAAATAGGCCGCCATTCCCGGTATGGAGGGGTGTTTTCTTTAATTATTTTAGACCTGGATTCTTTTAAAGCCGTCAATGATACTTACGGTCACCCGGCTGGAGATGAAATACTAAGTCAGATAGGTATCATCATGCGCAACGCTATTCGTGAATCGGACCGGGCTTTCAGGTACGGTGGCGATGAATTTGCGATTCTTCTACCCCAGACTTCTATCGAGGCTGCTTTTAAAGTTGCCGAACGCATACGCCAGCAAACCTATGCCAGAGTTGAAATAGGCTCTAAACCTATTAGCCTGAGTCTGGGTTTGGCTTGCTGGCCGGCGGATGGCGTGGCGTCAAACGATGTCGTAGCCGCGGCGGATGCAGCGCTGTACCAATCTAAAAGGGTTGGCGGCAACCGCAGTTTGTGCTCGGTTATCAAATTCCAACCCGTAGCTAACGGCGCAACAGTTAATTCAATGGAGCCTCTCAATAGTAATGTTTTAAGTGCTCTTTTCGCCATGGCCGCGACGGTAGATGCGCGGGACAGGTTTAATCAAAATCATTCCAAGAAAGTGCATGAATATTCCACGGTTATCGGCATCGGTTTGGGCATGAAGTCTTTAGAGTTGAATTTGTTAGGCACTTGTGCCCTGCTGCATGATATTGGTAAGATAGGCATCAGCGATGGAATCTTGAATAAGCAAGAAGTACTCTCTGAAAAAGAATGGGAAGTCATAAAATCACATTCCATGCTTGGGGCGGCTATCGTCAGTCATAATAGCCAGCTTTCTGCCTGTGTGGCCGGTATTTTACATCATCACGAGAAATTTGATGGAACCGGATATCCTGATGGTTTGCGAGGAGAGGAAATCCCTCTGGAGTCTCGTGTTCTGGCTATTGCTGATGCCTTTGCCACTATGACCTCGCCCAGGGTTTATGCCAGGGAATTGACTTTTAAAGCTGCCATCGAAGAAATCAGGCGCGGCTCAGGGGCGCAATTTGATCCAAAATTGGTTACAATATTTCTTGAGGAAATATTCAAAATTAGCGCCTCTTCAACGCAGCCTATAGTAGGAACTGAAAAAACATAGTATTATCTAAGTTAACAGGACGGGATTTGGAGGAAAGCCATGGAGTCGGAAAAAATACAGGTTTATATTCTCAGCCAGCAATCTCTCTTCAGGTTTGGGGTCCAGCATACACTTTCTGATTTGCAGGACATGGTTGTCTCTGGTACAGATGAAATCAGCGACAGTGTTCTTAATGTTGCGGATAATCAGCCGCCGGATGTTATACTTCTTGACATAGATGGAGCGTCTGATGCCGGTTTGACCCTGGCCAAGAAAATTAAACAGCATGCTCCCAGCATTGCCATTGTCGTATTGGCCTCGAATCCCAGTGATGAACAGCTCTTTGAAGTCTTGAAGGGACAGGCTGCTTCTTACCTTAACAAAGAGAGTACGGGTGACCAACTGGTCGAAACAATACGCCGGGTAGCCCGTGGCGAGCATCCCATCAACGAAAGCCTGACCGCTCGCCCCAAAGTGGCCGAACAGGTTTTGCTGCAGTTTCAGGAGCTTTCCCGCAGGACGGAAGCTGAAGCCGTGATCTCCCCTCTAACCCCGCGTGAGATGCAGATTTTAAAATATATCGGTCTGGGTTATTTGAATAAACAGATAGCCGCTGAACTGAGTATCAGCGAGCAGACCATCAAAAACCATGTTACTTCTATTCTCAGGAAATTGAATGCCAACGCCCGTACTGAGGCCGTTGTTTTGGCTCTTAAGCAGGGTTTAATCAACCTGAATTAATCTAATAAAATTCAATTGAATAATATATTTTGTCTTCAAAGTGAAATTGTATTTTAAAGTAGAGTGTGTTATACCTTTAATATAAACTACCGCTAGGGGTGCGTAAGGCTGAGAGTCCGGGATTGACTGGGCAACCCTGGTGAACCTGACCTCGATAATGCGAGCGTAGGGAAGCGGCAAATCTAAGCCAGGTTGGATGTAGCGCGTCCCCTGGTTTTATTATTTTCAGGGAGAAAAATATGACTCAATTGGAAGCCGCAAAAAAGGGTATTCTGACTACTGAAATGAAAATGACGGCGGAATATGAGGGAATAGATCCAGTCTTTATTTTGAAAGGTGTGGCAGATGGTACGATTGTTATACCGGCTAATATCAATCATGCCAATTTGACGCCCAGGGCAATAGGTAAAGGCCTGTTGACCAAGGTTAACGCTAATATCGGCACTTCTTCCGATTTCGGCACTATCGATACCGAGATTCAGAAGTTAATGGTATGCCTGGAATCTAAAGCTGACGCGGTGATGGACCTCAGCACTGGCGGAGACATCCCCGGTATCCGCAAGAAAATTGTAGCGGCCTGTCCTCTGCCGGTAGGCACTGTTCCCATCTACCAGGCCGGAGTAATCGCTATGGCACGCCAGGGCGCCATGGTCAAAATGACTGCTGATGATCTCTTTGAAGCCATAGAAGACCATGCCAGAGACGGTGTGGACTTTGTGACGGTGCATTGCGGAGTAACCCGGTCTTCTATTGCCAGGTTGAAGCAACAGCACCGTGTTACAGATGTGGTGTCTCGTGGTGGGGCTTTCCTGATCGGTTGGATGATATACAATCAGCAGGAGAATCCTCTTTATGAACACTACGACCGTTTGTTGGAGATAGCCTTAAAATACGATGTTACCCTGAGTCTGGGAGACGGGATGCGCCCCGGTTGTTTGGCTGATGCCACAGACCGTGCCCAGATAGATGAGTTGATAACACTGGGTGAACTGGTTCAGAGGGCGCAGGAGGCCGGTGTGCAGGTAATGGTGGAAGGACCCGGACATGTACCGCTAGATCAAATTGTCGCCAATGTTCAGTTGCAGAAATCCGTCTGTAAAGGCTCTCCTTTTTATGTGCTGGGTCCGCTTGTTACCGATGTGGCGGCCGGCTACGATCATATTACCGGGGCTATCGGCGGCGCTATAGCCGCATCTGCCGGAGCCGATTTCCTGTGTTATGTAACTCCCGCTGAGCATCTGTCTTTGCCTGATCCGGAAGATGTTAAGCAGGGTATAATGGCTTCGCGTATAGCCGCTCATGCGGCAGATGTGGTTAAAGGCGTCAAAGGCGCCCGGGAATGGGACTTGAAAATGTCCCAGGCACGAAAGAAGTTGGACTGGGAAGAGCAGGCCCGTCTGTCTATAGACCCTGCGCGGTCGCGCACGGTTCATGCTAAACACGCCTCCTCAGGGAAAGCCTGCAGTATGTGCGGCGGTTTTTGTGCCATGGCGGTGGTAGAGCAATACCTGGGCGTTACCACTCCCAGATGTGGTTAAAAAGGTCAGGACTTCTGAAAATTTGATTTCATAAGAGGGCGCTTTGCTGGACGTTGCAATTGTAGGTGCAGGTCCCACTGGCAGCCGTGCGGCTTACCGTCTGGCTCTTCAGGGCTACAGCGTAGCCGTATTGGAAAAACGACCTGCTGCCGGTCTTAAAACCTGCTGTACCGGGATTATAAGCCAGGAGTGTATTTCCCGCTTTAATATTCCTGTCGAAGTCATTTTGCAGCAGGTACGGTCTGCCAGCTTGTTTTCTCCATCAGGCAATTCCATCAGAATCATGCGACCGGAAGTCCAGGCTTGTGTGGTTAATCGCTCTGCTTTCGATCATCATCTAGCCGCAACAGCCCAAAATCAGGGTGTTAATTACCTGTTTAATACGGCAGTTGAGAGTTTGGAAATCAAGGTTGACAGGGTAGTATTATCCTGTCGTTCTACTGGGGCGGTTTTCACACTGGACGCTAAATTTGTGATTTTGGCCTGTGGATTTAATACTCCACTGGTTAGAAAAAGCGGTTTCGGACTATCCCGTTATTTCACGACAGGGGTGCAGGCTGAAGTACAGACTAAAGAGCTTAAAGAGGTTGAGATTTATTTCGGCAACTGTATTGCCCCCGGTTTTTTCGCCTGGCTGGTACCCACGCAAAACGGGAGGGCCCTGGCTGGCCTGATGTCTCATCAATCAGCCGGTTTTCATCTTAGAAACTGGTTACAGGAGCTGGCCGAAAAAGGGAAAATAGAGCCGGCCGGTCACAATATCCTTTACAGCGGCATACCGATGTATCCTCTGTCACGAACTTTTCAAGACCGTGTGCTGGTTTTAGGAGATGCTGCAGGGCAGGTCAAACCAACCACCGGCGGAGGCATTTATTTTGGTATGCTTTGCGCCGATATTGCCGCCGATACTTTACATAAAGCTCAAACCACGAGGGCGTTAAAGGCCAAAACTCTTTTAAGCTATGAAAGAGAGTGGCGCAGGTTGTTGCAGGCTGAATTAAGAAACGAGTATTTGGCCAGGCGGGCTTATCAGTTTATCAATGATCATCAGATCGACTCCCTGTTCGTTGAACTCAAAGAAAGCCAGGTTGTTGAGTCGATTTTGAATGGTGAGAATGTTTCTTTCGATAATCACGGCGGCTTACTCCTCAAAACTCTAAGAAGGGTGCTTACATCTCGAGTAAAACGAATATTTCAATAGTGCCTTCACCACAAAACTCCAATCGATTTAACCGTTGTAAGATCGACTTCCTCTGGTTTTCCTGCTAGACACGTCTATGTCTTAAGTTTCTAGTGGATTCAATGTACAGCAAATAGGTATAAACACGCAGAAAGAATGCATGCTGACAGTGTATGAAACACGTTGTTGTTGCTTTAGAGTATTAGGAAAGGTTCTCGACCGTGTGTAGCTGGTTATGAGGAGGGTGTACTACCATGAAAAAAGGAATGATCTTTTTGATCGCATTATTGGTGCTGCTATCAGCTACCGCGATCACTTTCGCCAGGAATACAGCCGCTACTTCTGTTACCATTACAGCTGGTGGTATAACTGGATATGCATCAGATGATGTTAGCGGCATCGCGGGGGTTGCCACTAGTATCAAACTCAAGAATTCAACAGGGAGTGGTCCATATGTACATGTGGCTCCTACCTGGACGCCAGTAATAGAACAAGCAGGGGCAATTACTGGAGGTGACGTTTACTATTTGAATACCACTGACTATACAGGTGATATTCTTGTAACTTTGTATTTAACCAACCCAAATGAATTACAGAAAAATTATAGCAATTTAATGATGAAGGTCAATGTCTGGAAGCGTGTACTAGCAGATCCCGACGATCCGTGGGTTCAGGCTACTATGGCAAATGGCGACGCGATTGTTGATACAATGTATCTTACTATTAATAACGGTAACGTCAGCTTTATTCTGACAGGTGATTTGGAGTACTGCATTAGCGTTGATGGTGGTAGCTATTATTGTATTGACACAAATGCTGCCGGCGGCGAACTTTCACCTGCTTTTTTTCTAGAGGTTCAGCCTGTTTAGAACCCAATTTGTGAGCTTAAATACATATAATGGAAAAGTTAAAAAGGCTGCTAGGGGCGATAAGTCACAAGCAAATTAACCTGAAGTGGGTTAAACATGCTCTCTGGATTGTCGCTCTCGGCGGCCTTTTTGTGTATCTTAACGTTGCCCCTCCGTTCCTATCGATAGCCAGCAACAGCATGGAGCCAGTTTTATCACGGGGTGATTTGATTTTCTCTAACAATGTAGCACCTGACCAGATTCAAGTCGGTGATATTATCGTTTTCAAGGTATCTACAGTTTTTCAGGAAAAATACGGTTATCCTCCTACAATTTGTCACAGGGTGGTTAGGATCGAATCATCTGTAGATAAATTTTTATTCAGGACCAAAGGTGACTACAACACTTCAGATGATCCTTTTATGACTCCGGGTAGTAATTTGGTTGGCCGGGAGAGGTTATCAGTCCCCGTGGTAGGTTATCTGGTCATGTTCTCTCAGAGCAGCCAGGGTAAATTCTTCCTGGTTGGCCTTATATTGCTTTTTCTGTTTTATTCCAATAGTGTCTGGCTGGAGACCAATGCAAAAAAGTTACGTAGTTCGCTGGTGGGGGTTTCCAATACGGAGTTCATCGACTCCCAGAAACAACTGGAGACTAAACTGGATGGCATGTCCGGCCAGGTGACCCAGTCCATGAACAGCTTTGCCTCGGCCATGTCTGAATACGCCCAGCATATTGCCAGCCATACCAGTGCCATTAAAAGTTTAGCCCGGGTGGCTGAACACCTGGAAACTGTTATCTCCAATCCAACCTATCATCCTCCTTCAACCGCTCATCAGGCCCTTTCATACCAGCAGCAGGAAGCTCCCCCTCGTGAAATGGTTAAGCCGATCGAAGTGACGCCTGAGTTAAAATCGGCCGTCAAACGTTTTATCATCGACTATTCCCGCGATCACAATATAAATACTGAGGAAGTGACGCCTGAATTAAGATCGGCGGTTTGGGCCTTTATCCAGAGATATGTTAACGAACCGCTGCCGAGATATTCCCCGGAACAAACCGTAGAGGAGCCTGAGGCCGCTGGAGAATCGGCAAACACAGAAACTTCAGATTCTGAATCCAGCACTTTGGCTGGCTAAACCAGCTGTTATGCTTCATTAATCAGGATATTTATCAGCTTATCTTTTCTATTTGTATTTGCTGTCGGGTTAAACACGTGGTTATAATCTTAATGAGAAGTTCTGGTATTTTGAATTGCGTTTGAAAGGAATAACCTTGGATTTACATGTCGTAGATACCCATGCCCATCTGGATATGTCTGAATTCAATTCAGATCTTGAGGTAGTCCTGGCCAGGGCCGCACAGGCCGGAATTAAAACTATCTTGACCATTGGTATTGATCTTAAATCAAGCCGCCAGGCGGTAGAGTTAGCCCAACGCTACCCTGGGGTTTACGCTGCAGTGGGCATACATCCCCATGATGCGGAAGGGGCGACCCAAGAAGATATTTCCCAACTGGAGACTCTTGCAAAAAGTCCCAGGGTGGTGGCACTGGGCGAAATGGGTTTGGATTTTTACCGCAACACTTCTTCCAGAGACGCCCAGTTAAGGGTTTTTGCCTGGCAGTTAGAACTGGCAAATACAACCGGGCTTCCGATCATTATCCACTGCCGCCAGGCTGTCCAGGACATGCTGGGGATATTAAGTCGATGGTCGTCAGAATCAGCCACGGTTGGCCCCAAGGGGATTATCCACTGTTTTAACGGGGATTCAACTGCCGTCCAATCTTATATCGAAATGGGTTTTTACCTGGCTCTGGGAGGTTACATCAGCTATCCGTCGTCACTGTCCTTTCGGGAGATCATCCGGGACATCCCACTAGATAAATTGGTGCTGGAGACCGATTGCCCCTTTTTGCCACCACAGCAGTACCGGGGTAAGCGCAACGAACCGGCCTATACCCTGTTAACTCTGCAGGTTTTGGCTGATATTAAAAAGCTGTCCATAGAAGAAGTCGCAAGCCAAACTACTGCCAATGCCAGAGCAGTCTTAAAAATCCTCGCCTGAAACCCAATTCAGGTTAGTCCATCTTACGAATGACCGGTCTTTTTGCTGCAGTTCTCAGCTGCTTCTTTTAAGGTTGTCTGTTTACTCAGGGAGTCATCTATCAGGGCATTGATCGAGCCTTTCAAAGAAAGCAGTTCCTTTTTTGTCATATTATCCAGATTGCTTAATCTGTCCTGAATATTGGCAATGGCTGGTTCTGCGGACCTGCTGGTCGTTTTCTGATTCAACAAAAAAGAGGCCAGGTTGGCGATCAAGATGCCCCAGGTGACTAACCCTGAGACGATCAAAACAACCCCACAAGTCCTTCCGTTAGTGGTTATGGGGGCGATATCTCCGTAACCCGGTGTGGTCCAGGTAACAAAAGAAGCATAAAGGGCGTCCCAGTAGGAGTGGACAGCCGGGTTAAGGTTATGTTCATAAACATAGAAAAGTCCTGAGCAAGCCAGCATAATAATTATAAAGGCCAGGATGATCCACTGCAGGCCGTTCAGGCGTCCGAACCTGGCCAGGACGGCTTCCCATTGATCGAGAGTGTTAAGTCCTCTGACAATGCGGGCCAGGCGCAGCAAGCGGAAAATGCGCGTAATCCGCGCCAACCTGAACCAGCGCACTGAAGGAACCAGCGCAAGCAAGTCCAGCCAGTGGTCTTTTAGGTAGTCTTTTTTAGATGGGGAGATGCCGATGCGCACCGCATATTCAAGAACAAAGAAGCTGGTGATTGTCCAATCCGCGATCATCAGGGTTTCTAGATTTGACTCCGATAGATTTATCCAGTCCGGTAAAAAACCAGTGATGACAAATAATACGGCTAAAACAATCATAAAGATTTCCCAGGCGACTTCATGAATATTGAAAAAGTTTTGTAGTGTCTTACGTAATATCATATTATAGTCTCCGTTTTATTTAAGAAAGTTAACTTTCCCAATCGCGGCAGCTTTATTTTACACGCTTTGACGAAAGTTGTTAACCAGACCTGTTTGTGTTGATAAACCCCCTCAACCATAGTAGAATTAATTTTGGAAAGATGAAATTATGAATATTGAATGAGGATTGGGTTTTTATGGAAAGTGGGACGTGGAAGGTTAAAACCGGTCTGGCTCAGATGCTAAAGGGCGGCGTGATCATGGATGTGGTTACTGCAGAGCATGCCCGAATAGCCGAAGAGGCCGGGGCCTGTGCCGTTATGGCTTTAGAAAGAGTACCCGCGGATATTCGTGCGGCTGGTGGTGTGGCCCGCATGGCTGATCTGACTGTAGTGGAAAACATCATGAAGGTGGTTTCTATCCCCGTGATGGCCAAGTGCCGGATTGGGCATTTCGTAGAAGCCCGCGCCCTGGAAGCTCTGGGCGTAGATTATATTGATGAATCAGAAGTCTTGACACCGGCTGATGAAAGTTACCATGTCTGGAAGCATGACTTCACCGTGCCCTTTGTTTGCGGCTGCCGCGATCTGGGTGAGGCTCTGCGCCGTATCGGTGAAGGTGCTGCTATGATTCGCACCAAGGGTGAAGCAGGTACCGGCAATATCGTGGAAGCGGTCAGGCACATGCGCACTGTACAGGACGCTATCCGCAAGCTGGTTAACATGCCGCAGGAAGAATTGATGTCTTTTGCTAAAGAAATAGGGGCGCCCTTCAATCTGGTTCAGGAAATCCATGACACCGGCAAATTGCCCGTTGTCAATTTTGCAGCTGGCGGTATCGCCACCCCGGCGGATGCAGCTCTGATGATGCAACTAGGAGCCGAAGGTGTTTTCGTGGGTTCCGGTATTTTCAAGTCCAGCGATCCGTCTCCTCGTGCTAAGGCTATTGTAAAAGCCACAACCCATTATAATGACTACAAAATCATTGCCGAAGTCTCCAAGGGGCTGGGGGAAGCCATGCCCGGTAAAGATATCAAACAGATCCCGGCTGATGAGCTCCTGGCTAAAAGGGGCTGGTAGGCAGCGGAGGGTATTTTGCAGAAGGTAATAACCGATGACCTGAATGCCTTGCTGGATATTCTGCCGGAGCATATTCGTCAGCCGCTGAACGCTCAACCGGATATCAGTGAGCTGGTCGAAGTGATTTTTGACCTGGGACGTGCGCCGGAAGCCCGCTTTTTCAGTCGTGAAATCACTATTATTCCTCAGGATATCTCCGAACTTGACCTGGAATATGTAATTCACCGTGTCAGCACTTTCGGTGAAGATAACCGCGCTGGCATAGAACGTACCCTGCACCGGATTTCAGCCATTCGCAATCGCAAAGGCACTGTTATAGGTTTAACCTGCCGGGTAGGACGCGCTATTTATGGGACTATCAAAATCATCCAGGACCTGGTGGAATCTGGAAATAGCGTTTTACTGATGGGCCGTCCCGGTGTTGGCAAGACCACCATGCTCAGAGAAATAGCCCGGGTGCTGGCAGACGATATTAGAAAAAGAGTAGTGATTGTAGATACCTCCAATGAAATAGCTGGAGACGGCGATATTCCTCATCCCGGTATCGGGCGCGCCCGCCGTATGCAGGTGACAACTCCATCTTTGCAGCACGCTGTCATGATTGAAGCTGTGGAAAATCACATGCCGCAGGTAATTGTGATAGACGAAATAGGTACTGAACTGGAAGCCAGGGCAGCTCGCACCATCGCCGAGCGTGGCGTGCAATTGATAGGCACTGCTCACGGCAATACTCTGGAGAATTTAATCGTTAATCCGACGTTATCCGATCTTATTGGGGGCATCCAGACTGTTACTCTCAGCGATGAAGAAGCTAAGAGGCGCGGCACGCAAAAGTCCATCCTGGAACGCATGTCGCCGCCCACTTTCAGTATTGTGGTAGAAATTCAGGAGCGTGATAAAGTGGCCATTCACGCTGACGTGGCTGCAGCTGTAGATACCATATTGCGCGGCCAGCCATTAGATACCGAGATCCGCTGGACGGATGAAAATGGGGATGTCCAGACGGCCAAAGAAACGCCTCCAGGTCTGGAAACAAAAACCGCATCTAAAGCCAAGAAGGTTAAAGAAGAGAAAAAACCACGGCTTTATCTCTTCGGTGTTAACAAGGGCCGGCTGGAACAGATAGCCAAAGAAATGCACCTGGTATTAGATATTGTTAATAACGCCAATACGTCCACTATTTTTATCACATCCAAGGCTTATTACCGCAACCGTACTCAGAAAATACTGGATGCCGAAGCGGCCAATATCCCTATTTATGTTTTGAAAAGCAACACTCCTAATCAGATCCGTCAGCTTTTAAATTCCATTTATACTACTGAACCCAGGAAAGATCCGGTCAGCGATGCCATGCAAGAGGCCCAGACTGCTATTAACCAGGTTATGAAAGGCGACCCGCTGGTGGAATTGAGACCGCAGGGCGCTTATATCCGCCGCTTGCAGCACCTGGTGGCCGAACAGAACAATCTCTTTTCAGACAGTACAGGCAAAGAAACTGACCGTCATGTCCGAATTTACCGGCGTGGAATGAAAGGCTAGTCATGGCTCTTTTTATTACCTTTGAGGGCGGTGAAGGATGTGGTAAAAGTCTCCAGTCAAAAAGTCTGTACCGTAAATTGGAATATTTGGGATTACCTGCTCTTTTAATTCGTGAACCCGGCGGGTCCCCGCTGGGAGAAAAAATCCGTTTTTTGTTAAAAAAGTCTTGCGAAATTCCGGTTTCTTCACTCAGTGAGCTATTACTTTTCAATGCTTCGCGCAGTCAACTTGTAACAGATGTGATTTTACCGGCTCTGAAAGAACAAAAAAATGTAATTTGCGATAGGTTTGCCGATTCTACGCTGGCCTATCAAAGTTTCGCCCGCGGTTTAGATATTAAGACTGTGGAGCGCATAAATCATATCGCATCTCAGGGGATTAAACCGGATATCACTATTCTTCTGGATGTGCCGCCTGAAGTCGGCCTGGCCCGTAAAACAGCCGGAGCAAACGACCGGTTTGAAATGGAAACGTTGGAATTTCACCGCAAAGTCAGAGAAGGATTTCTTAAATTGGCCGAGGCCAAACAGCGCCGCTGGGAAATAATTGATGCCACATTACCCGCGAAAGAAATCGAAAAATTGATTTGGACGCGGGTCAGTCGAGAAATAAAAAAGGCCTGAATTTCATTCTATTCAAGCCTCTTTCTCATCTTCTTTATTCTTTCTTTTCTTTGTCTTGCTGAGTTGGTGGCTGTTGCTGCGTTGGCTGTGCGGGAGTTGTATTGGCATATTTCTCGGCGATATTGCCTGCCCACGGAAGCTTTATCATTTGACCCTGAGCAGTTTTTACCATCATGAAAATCCAAAGTATTAATGACAGAAAAGAGATGATGATGGTGGCAATATTTAAACCAGGAATAAGGTTAAATACTGGACCGATGATAAACAATAAAATGAATAGAATTCCAAATACAATTATCGATTGCACAGCGTGAAAGCGAACGTTTTTGTTCTCTTTTTCCAACACGAAAAATATTATTCCTGTAATCCACCAACCCAGGTAACATAGCAATCCAGATGAGTTTTGTTCGATGCCAGTACTGGTTTTACTGTTTCCTTCGCTCATTGCGCACTCCTTAATTATTCGAGTGGATACTGTATTGGTGACGAGTGTATATTAGCGGAAGCCGCTTGTCAAGAAGTAACGTAAACGATGTTACGTAAATGAACCTTAAAGTCACGAACTTCAGTGGCTGTTTGAATAGCTGGAAACAATCAAATAGAATTTAAATAAATGCGCATCTTTTTAAGGACTGCCGGTCTTTTCTGGAAATATTGGCCTCATGCACTGGTTTCATATCTGTGCTTGTTTCTGGGTGCCGGTTTATCTTTGTTAGTTCCCCGTTTAACCGGGCAGGCCATCGATCTGGCTGTAGGTTCCGGTCAATCACTGGCGCTTATTATGACTGCTCTGGCAGTGGCGGGAGCAGGTTTCATACGCAGTCTCTTTAATTACTGGCAAGCCTATCTCTCCGAGTATCTTTCGCAAAAAGTGGCTTTTAACTTGCGCAACCTTTTCTATAATCGGTTGCAGAGATTGAGTTATGCCTTTCATGATCAGGCTCAAACCGGGCAATTGATGTCCCGGGCTACTGTGGATATTGAAGCTGTGCGTATGTTCATAGGTTTTGCCCTGCTGCGGGGTGTTTACTTGTTTGTATTGATGACCGCCATCACTGTCTTGCTTTTAGTTCTGAACTGGAAACTGGCGCTGATCAGCTTAAGCGTTTTGCCTTTTATCTCCTACCGTACTATTTCAATCAACCGGAGATTAAAGGGAATGTGGGCCAAAATTCAGCAGGGCCACGGGGATCTGGGCACTATCGTGCAGGAAAACCTGACAGGTGTCAGGATCGTTAAGGCTTTCGCCCGTGAGGGTTATGAAAATAATAAATTCTACAGGCAGGCTGAAACTCTTTATAATCTGGAAATTGAAGTCAATAACCTGCTGGCCTCAAACAGTCCAGTGATGAGTTTTGCCCTTGTACTGGCTATGGCGGCTATCCTCTGGTTCGGCGGCCGTCAGGTTATAGCAGGAACTATGAGCCAGGGGCAACTGGCACAGTTTCTTATGTATGTAGTGATGCTGAACATGCCGGTTCGCATGCTGGGCTGGGTGACCATGCTTTTTTCCCGGGCCATGGCTTCAGGCAAGCGTATATATGAAGTGATAGACCAGGTTTCAGAGGTCAAGGACAGTTTTGGAGCCCAGGAAATCTCGGTTGCCCAGGGGCAGGTCGCTTTTGAGAATGTCACATTCGGTTACAGTTCTGAGGATAAAACTCTGGATGGTATCAGTTTCGAGGCACTGCCGGGACAGACCATCGCACTGGTGGGAGCCAGTGGCAGCGGCAAGTCCACAATAGCCAATTTGATCCCCCGTTTTTATGATGTCACTGGTGGCCGCATTGAGCTGGATGGGCGGGATATCCGTCAGCTAACCTTAGCTTCTTTACGCAGGAATATAGGCATCGTTGCTCAGGATACCTTTTTATTTTCCGCATCTATTGGCGAAAATATATCTTACGGAAGGCCCCAGGCTGGTAAGGCGGAGATAATATCCGCTGCTCAGGCCGCCCGTTTACATGATTTTATAGCCAGCCTGCCGGATGGTTATGACACCCTGGTTGGGGAGCGAGGCATTACGCTTTCTGGCGGACAAAAACAGAGATTGGCCATCGCCCGTGCGCTCTTGTTGAATCCCCGCATTCTGATCATGGATGACTCCACCTCCAGCGTGGACAGCCAGACTGAATTTCAGCTCCAGCATACTTTAAGGGAAGTTGCCAGGGGACGGACTACTTTTATTATTGCCCACCGCCTGAGGTCGGTTCAGAAAGCTGATCTTATTCTGGTTGTTAATAACGGTAAAATAGTAGAAAGGGGCCGGCATGAAGAGCTTCTCGCCCGGAACGGTATTTATAGTCAGCTTTACGAATTACAATTCCAGCAGCCGGACCATGAGAAGTTACCGGTGGTTGAAATCGATGAGGAACAAATTACGGAAATTAAAGTCGGTGTGGCGGAACAACCTCAGGCGGTATCCAGGAAGCACCTCGCCGGCAGTCTGTCTGAAACAGATGAGACGGTTTACGGAAAACCTTATGACTCCCAGGTAGCCTCGCGCATATTCGTTTATTTTAAAGCCCAGAAAAAAGCCGTGATTCTCACCATTATCGCCACCTTGCTCTTTACCTTCTCTGCGGTGGCCAGTCCCTATATCGTTGGCCAGGCGGAAAATCACTACATCGTTACTGGCAATTTGTCCGGTTTAACTCTGATAGTACTGGTCTTTATTGGTATGGGATTGCTTAACTGGGTTTCCTACGCCGGACAAATCCGTGCAGAAGCTCTTTTAGGGCAGTCTATTTTACTTAAATTAAGACGCCAGCTTTTTGCCCATGTACAAAAACTGTCTGTACGGTTTTTCAGTCATAACGAAGTAGGTCGTATTATGTCCCGGTTGCAAAACGATATAGGTAACCTGGGGGAGTTTTTAGACTCCGGCGCTTTTTGGGTTATCGGCGAAGTGGTCAGTATGGCAGCTATCATAGTTGTCATGTTCACCCTGAATTTTAGGCTGGCATTGACTATTTTGGCGGTTGCCCCCCTCTTAATCCTGTTCATCTGGCTCTGGCAGAAAAAAGCCAGGCAGGCTTTTTTAAGAGTTCGTCAGGCTATTTCGGCCGTTAATAGCGCTCTGGAGGAGAATATATCCGGTATAAGAGTTATTCAAAGCCTCTCCCGGGAAGATTTGAACTCACAGCAATTCCGGCAAATCAACCAGGCCAATTTTGCCGCCAACATGCAGTCAGTTCGCATTACGGTCGTTATGATGCCTGCGGTGGAACTCCTGATGTCGCTGGCCATTGGGGCCGTGGTTCTTTTCGGCGGTCTGGGTGTTCTGAATGGAACTATGCTGGTAGGCACCCTGATTGCCTTTGTTCTTTACATTCAGACCTTCTTTGATCCTGTCAGGAACTTGACCATGGAATATGCCGCTTTGCAGATAGCCATGGCTTCTGGCGCGCGTGTCTTTGAACTGCTGGATACTGAGCCTGAAATTAAAGACTCTGAACAGAGCCGCAAGATTGAAACAATTAAAGGGAATATCAAGTTTGAGAAGGTATCTTTTGAATACGAACCTGGAAATCCGGTTCTACATAATATTGATCTGGTGGTCCCCGCTGGCACTACTGTTGCGCTGGTAGGTCCCAGTGGCGCAGGCAAGAGCACTATCATTAATTTAGTGGCTCGGTATTACGACGTCACCGGCGGAGCCATTACCGTGGATGGTGTCGACCTGCGCAATCTGCAAGTCCAATCTTACCGGAGCCATCTCGGACTGGTTTTGCAGGACCCTTTTTTATTCTCAGGAACAATCAAAGAAAATATTCGATATGGTAAACTGGACGCTACCGATCAAGAAATAGCAGACATAGCCCGGACTGTGGGCGCTCATGATTTTATTTCTCGTATGCCCGGCGGTTACAACGCTGAATTGCAAGAACGCGGCCAGAATTTGAGCATGGGACAGCGGCAACTGCTCAGTTTTGCCCGGGCCTTAATCGCTGATCCGGCCATTCTGCTTCTGGATGAAGCGACTGCCAGCATAGATTCACACAGCGAAAATATCATCCAGAACAGCCTCAAGCTGCTCAAGCAGGGTAGAACAACCCTGATTATTGCTCATCGCCTGTCCACTGTCAGGGAAGCCGACAAAATTGTGGTATTAAACCAGGGTCGTATCGTTGAAGAAGGACGGCATGAAGAATTACTGGCTAAAGGCGGTTTGTATTACAGGTTATACACTTTGAACTGGGCAACAAATTCCAGCCGTTAAACTTGTATTTTCAAATAACGATAGTATTGGAGCGTTAAAAAATACGCGGCGGAAACCAGTACTTAAGGTTTCTTTATAATGAAGCATCTGTGTGGCTGGGTCCCCTCGAAATCAGGCGGGGGGGAATTGTATCTCTCTGTTACCAGGCAGGGCAGAAGATCTTTATCTGCCATGCGAAAGTCCCGGTAATTGCTGGAAAACAAAATAAACCCGGATGACGATAATACTTCGAGGGCCCCGTTTATCAGCCTAGGATGATCTTTTTGTATGGAAAATGATTTGCCCTTATTTTTACTGAAAGTCGGGGGGTCGATAATGATGATATCAAATATTAGTTTTTTCTTTTTCGCGTATTGAAAGAATTCCAGACTGTCCATTTTATAGACCCAGTTATTTTCAAGAGGCAAGTTGTTCAGGGCCAGATTTTCTTTTATCCATTCACAATAGACTTTTGAAATATCAACACTGAAGGTTTTTAAAGCGCCGGCTTTGGCCGCAAAAACAGTAAATGATCCGGAATAGGCAAAGGTGTTTAAGATTGTTTTATTCTGACTTTGGCCGGCAATCCATTTTCGGGTTTCCCGGTGGTCTAAAAACAGTCCGGTGTCCAGGTAATCAGAAAGATTGACGATGAAATTACTGCCGTATTCTGCTAGAATAATTTTTTTTGCGGGGCTTTCTGGAATGTTAAAATCGTATTTTGATCTATTTTTATAAAAGAAGGCATTAACCTGAAGGATTGTTTTTAAACCCTGTTCTAGTTCAGCAATTATTGCTGGCTCAATTTGCTCAAAAACATGGATTACAGCGTTATCCTGATAAATATCCACTGTCACAGGAAGAAAAGTCTGTGTGTTAGTTATGAGGCGGTAAGCAGAAATATTGTTTTCGCCAAGGTAGGTTTTTATTTCTGCCAGGTTATGATTAATCAAATCGGTGATAACAGTTTTAAAGTCGATTTCCCTCTCCGTGATAAGTTGCTGATTTACTACTGATGTATTTTAGTATCCCATACTATTCGTCGCCCTTTCAAGGTTGAACAAACTGGTCGCAGGTTGACATAAAGTGTATTCAATTGAGAAATACTGCTGGATATACTGCTGAATTATGGAAACGATAAAAGAGGTGATATAATTATTTAAGTTTTATCTTGTTTCAAATAGTCCAAGTCGGATGTAATATGTGGGCAAATAAAAAAATCCTATTGAAAAATGTAGAATACTCCCTCTATTAAATCATAGAATATTTTGAATTGAATTTACCTGGTATGCCCGATATAATCAATCGTATAAGCTCGGGAAGAAAGCATTAAACTTAGAGTAACCTTATAGCAAAATGATATAAAGAGAGAGAAAGTATGGCAGGTATTGTTTCGTATGGAGCCTATATCCCGTTTTTCAGATTAAGCCGGTCTGAAATAGCTAAAGCCTGGGGCATAGCCATTCAACCGGGAGAAAAAGCTGTAGCCAATTATGACGAGGACAGCCTGACAATGGCAGTTGCCGCCGCTATGAATTGCGTTAGTGCCAGTGAGGCCGCTAAAATCGGTGGTCTGTATTTTGCCTCAACTACTGCGCCGTACAAAGAAAAACAGTGCGCAGCTACTATCGCTACAGTGCTTGGCTTGCCCAAAGACGCCGTAACCATGGACTTCGGCGGATCTTTACGATGCGGGTCCAACGCCTTGAAATCTGCGGTGGATGCTGTCGAAAGTGGAGCTTTGACCAGCGTGATGGTTTGTGTGGCCGATACGCGCATGGGCTATCCCATGGGGCCGGGTGAGATGTCTTTTGGTGATGGAGCAGCTGCCCTGCTCATCGGGAAACAGGGTGTTATGGCCGAGATCACTAATTTTTCTTCTCGCTATCATGATATTCAAGATATCTGGAGATCGGATAGAGATCAGTTTGTCCGTTCAGCAGAAGATCGTTTTGCCCAGGATGAAGGCTATACAACTGCCATGACGGAGACAGTGTCAGCTTTCTTGAAAAAAGCAGGTCTTACTCCCAAAGACTTTGCCAGGATAGCCATTTCTTCACCTAATGCCCGTCAACATTCTGCTATAGCTCAGAAATTAGGCTTTGATGTCAAAGTTCAAGCGCCTGATATTATGCATTCCCAAATTGGGGATACTGGCAGCGCCATGTCTATCATGAGCCTTATCGGGGTTCTGGAAGATGCTAACCCGGGCGAGATGGTATTGATGGCCAGCTATGGAAATGGCAGCGATGTGTTTGCTCTTAAGACTACCGGTCAAATAGTGGAAGCCAGGAATAAGAAGGGTATAAAAAAGAATCTGGCCTTCAAAGGTATGATAAATAATTACAGCAAAATTTTGCGCTGGCGTGAACTGGTTCAAACTCAGCCTGCCCAGCGTCCGCCTATCGAGGAGCGCCAGCCGACACCATCAGCCCAATGGCGTGATTTGCAGTGGGATGGTCGGTTAACCGGTACCAAATGTCTGAAATGCGGTACTCCTCAATATCCCAAGCAGCGCGTTTGTATTGAATGCGAAGCTAAAGATCAGTATGAGCCTTATACTTTCTTTGATAAACCGGCTAAGGTATTTTCCTTCAGCCATGATTACGTGATGCAGACTGTCGATCCCCCGGTCACAGTAACGATCGTGAACTTCGAAGGCGGAGGTAGAATCATGTGTGACATGACAGACCGTGAACCTGATTCTATCAAAGTTGGTTTACCTTTGGAGATGACTTTCCGCCGGCTTTACTACGTAGGCGGTATTTATAACTACTGGTGGAAATGTCGACCGGTGAGAGCTTAATGATGAAGGTTAATGACATGAGGAAAAAGAATGGAAAGTATTAAAGATAAAGTCGCAATAATCGGTATGGGTTGTGTCAAGTTCGGTGAGAATTGGGGCAAGAGCCTCGAGGATATGATAATTGAAGCCGCATATGAAGCCTATGAAGATGCCGGCATAGATCCTAAGGATATTCAGGCAGCCTGGTGGGGTACCTGTTTTGCCGGACACACCGGTCAAATCATGGCTTCTCCCCTTAAGCTAAAATATATCCCTGTTACTCATGTTGAGAATGCCTGCGCTACCGGGTCTGAAGCTATACGCGGAGCCTGCTATGCGGTGGCATCAGGCGCTGCCGATATTGTTCTGGCTCTAGGAGCTGAGAAATTGAAAGATACCGGTTTTATGGGCCTCCCGCAGACGCGGCCTATCGCCACCTGGAGTTACCGTTTGACTTCACAGACCCCGCCGGCGGTATTTGCCATGCTGGCCACCGGTTATTTCGCCAAATACGGTTTAAGCCATGAAGAAGGCAAAAAAATCCTGGCTCATATCGCTGTTAAGAATCATTACAATGGTTCGCTCAATCCCAAGGCTCATTTCCAGAAAGAGATTACCTTGGAGCAGGCTATAAAGGCTCCAATGATCGCTTATCCGCTGGGTTTGTACGATAGCTGCGGTGTCAGCGACGGCGCAGCGGCTGCCATTATCTGCCGGGCAGACATGGCTAAAAAATTCAGGGCCGATCCGATCTACATAAAATCCATGCAGATTGCACAGGGTCCGCGTGAGGGTTGGTTAAGCCAGAAGTATGATTTCGCCCATGTTGAAGAAACCTGGCGCGGCGGTAACGCCGCTTACAAAGAAGCCGGGATTAAAAACCCGCGCAAGGAAATCAACATTGCCGAGGTCCATGATTGTTTCGGCATTACTGAATTAACTATTATGGAAGACCTGCAGTTTAGTCCCAGAGGCATGGTAAAAGAGGATGTCTTAGCCGGGACTTTTACTTTAAAAGGCGATTTGCCTGTCAATACCGATGGTGGATTGAAATGTTTCGGTCATCCTATCGGGGCCACCGGTTTGAGAATGCAGTATGAAGTCTACAAACAGTTGCAGGGTAAAGCTGGACCCCGTCAGATAAAGAACCCCAGAATCGGATTAACCCATAACCAGGGCGGTGAACCGGGTGCAGCCACGGTGAGCGTACTTATTACCGGAAACGAACTAGGCTAAGAAAGCTCAATAAGAAGATTCTCAAATACTGAAAATAGCGGATTATTTTGTACTGAAGGTTTGTTCTGTAAAGATATCCAGGTGGAGGATACAAAGTTGAACATTATTATTGGGAATGCGTTGAAACAGGGTCGTAATATTTTAAGTGAAATGGAGTCCAAGCAACTTATTAAAGAAATTGGAATCCAGACCACGGAAATGAAACTGGCTACCTCTAAAGAAGAAGCCGTCAAATTTAGCGAAGAAACCGGTTACCCGGTGGTGCTAAAGGTTGCTTCTTTTGATATTACCCATAAAAGTGATGCGGGAGGCGTCAAGGTTGGTTTGAAAAATGGAGCCGAAGTGTCCAGGGCTTACGAAGAGATCCTTGTTTCGGCTTTGAAATACAACCCTAAAGCCAGCGTGCAGGGCGTCACCGTACAAAACATGGTTAAGCCCGGTGTGGAAGTAATCATCGGAATGACCCAGGACCCTCAATTTGGCCCGGTCATCATGTTTGGGCTTGGAGGAGTTTTTGTAGAGATACTTAAAGACGTCTCTTTCAAAGTGGTTCCGTTGAATCGTCGAGATGCTCACAGCATGATAAAAGAGATCAAAGGATACCGTCTTCTGCAGGGTTATCGGGGGCAGAAACCTGTAGATATCGATTATCTGGAGAATATTCTTCTGAAATTATCGGATTTTGTAGATAAAAATTCGTCAATTAAAGAAATAGATTTAAATCCGATATTTGCTTATCCGGATGGAGCCAGCGTGGTTGATGCCAGGATGGTATTAAATTAGTCCGGTAAATATTGAATAAGATTCTAATTGAGAGGGAAATTCTATGGCGTCCAATAATTTAGATTTTATGTTTTACCCCAAATCCTTAGCGGTTGTGGGTGCGTCATCCAATCCGGCCTCTTTCGGGTGTGATTTTATGACTCATGTCACGAGCTATGGTTATAAGGGTAAAATCTACCCTATAAATCCAAAGCAGAGCGAGATGTTTGGGCTTAAGGCGTACCCCGACTTGCTCAGTGTGCCTGAGAACATAGATTACGTTATCAGTTTGATTGGCGTAAATAATGTTCCAGCTCTTTTGTCGCAATGTGCCAAGAAGGGTGTAAAGGGCGTGCATATCCTGGCGGGTCGCGGAGCTGAAACCGGGCGGGCTGATGCGATACAGTTAGAGGCAGATATAATAAAAGCTGCCCGGGACTACGGTATCAGATTGCTGGGCCCCAACTGCCTGGGTGTTTTTTGTCCAGAAACCGGTTTAGCATTCGGTTACGATTTCCCCAGAGAGCCGGGTTGTGTGGGCGGCGTCATCCAGAGTGGCGGGAACTCTACCGATCTCATGCATATCGGGGCCTTGCGCGGTCTTAGATTTAGCAAGGTAGTCAGTTATGGCAATGCCCTGGATATTAACCAGAATGATCTTTTCGAATACTTTTTGAATGATTCGAAAACCAAAGTAGTTGTGAGCTATATCGAAGGTCTAAAAGGTGACAGCCGTGAATTTCTGAAATTGCTTCGTCAGGTTACTGCTAAAAAACCTGTCATTATTTTGAAAGGTGGAAGGACCAATGCCGGGGCCAAACTAACCGTTTCGCATACTGCCTCTCTGGCAGGGTCAGGCAAGATCTGGGATATTGCAGTCAGACAGGCTGGGGCTATTCCAGTACGCAATTTGGATGAAATGATTAACATGGCTGTGGCCTTTTCAATGTTGCCGCCTATTAAAGGGAAACGGGTCGGGATAGCAGGCTGCGGAGGAGGCAGGAGTATCCTTTCAGTCGATGCATGGGCTGATGAGGGTTTTGATATTCCAGCCTTGCCAGAGGAAATACGACAAGAATTAAAAAATCGCGGTTCACAGATATGGGACTGGATAGGTAACCCGGCGGATGCTTCTATCACGATCCCCGGTGATGCGTATTCGATGACTTCTATAACCGCTGAGATGGCTAAAAATCCGGCCTTTGATTTTATCGCTACCGATGCCCAGGAAGATCCGCCTTTCGGCAAAGACCGCTTTGTTCAAGAGTTGACCGAAAATATCCAGGGGTTTATCAAAGCCAGAAAGGAAAACGAAAAACCGTTGCTGGTGGTTTATGATGAGCGGTCTGTAGGTATCACTGAAGCGGAGAGCTGGAACTATCAAACCCGGGCTAAACTGAGGACCCTTTTAGTAAATGAAAAGGTGCCTTTCTTTCCAAGCACGGATGAAGCCGCCAGAGCTGTCAACGAGTTAATTGCTTATTATCAGAGAAGAGAAGAATCAAGCAGGATGTAATCCCTGGAAATACCAGGCCCTGTTCAATCTTATTTTCAGATAGAGGGTTTGCAGAATTCGTTTTTAATCTGTGAAAACAGTTCTGACATTATAGCCGGGATGGTGTCCAGGTCCCTGGAAATAATCATATCTACTGCTACATAGATGTCTTCCGGCAAGGGTAGCACTTTGAGCTTTCCGGCTAAAATCTCAGCTTCGACGTCTTTGATGTACCACAGGCCGACGCCGTTGCCTTCCTGGGCAAAGATCTTTCCGCAATCAACATTGAGGGTTTCCACTGCAAAACGCGGGGATTTGGCAACTCCGGCCGCCTTGAGTTTATCAGTGATAATCGACCTCACTAAAGAGTCTTGAGGACCCACAATATACATGGAGTTTTCCAGATCACTCCATTCTACTCTGGGTTTTTTAACAATAGGTGAATCTGGCGACGCGACAAATACCAGTTTCTCTTTCCCGGATATTTCCTGGACTTTCACGTTGTGGTCAGAATAGTCTGTACGCAGCACAATGCCCAGGTTTATTTCCAGATCAGAAACACCCTCTAAAATTTTGTTGGTAACCGTGCTGACTATTTGGAGGTTGACCTCAGGATGTAATTTTGACATTCGGGTGAGCACGGGTGTCACAATATTATGAAAAAGGGGGGAAACTCCTATGCAGATATAAGTCTCCTTGAGCATATGCAAATATGTATCTGCACTGTTTAATTGGGACCAGGCAGCTTTGGAGTACTTATACAGGCCTTTGCCGGCTTCGGTCAAACAAAATCTCTGTTTCTTAATATTAAATAGCTTGACCCCGGCATACTTTTCCAAGGCCTTCAGGTGATACGTTATGGTTGGCTGCGTCAAACAGAGTTTCTCAGCAGCCAGGGATACACTTTCTTCTCTGGCTACATAGTAGAAAATAATTAACTGGTTGGCATCTAAATTTAAAATCGTCATACAATGAAAATTATGGGTTATTTCGGTTGAACATTGCGAGTATCTCTATTAAGTTATAGAAAAAATTGGCTTGTAATTGGGCGATAGTGGTTTGTATAATGAATATGCTCGCAGTATATCATGTGTTCTATTTTTATGTCCAATTACTGGTACTATGAACTCTTTTCCGCTACGCACAATATCAATTGATGAGGTTTAATATGACTAATGAAGAATCTGTAAAAGCGCAGGAATTAAGGAATATGTTGGGTCGTGAGACTCCGCCTCTGGAAATAGAAGTGGAGCAGGGCAACTTCAGGCGTTGGGCGGAGGCCGTAGGTGATTACAATCCTCTGTGGACTGATCCGCAATATGCAAAAAAATCGAGGTACGGCTATACCATTGCTCCCCCAACTTTCGCCATCGACCGCGGGATAATTCCCCTGGCAGATCAGCTTATCCCCCTTTCTCCTAAATTCCTCAATGGCGGCACGGAGATTGAGTTTTTAAAGCCGATAAAAGTTGGCGATACCATAACAACTACAGCCAAATTGATCGACATAAAAGAAAAAGCGGGCAGTACCGGCAAGCTTGTCTTCATGACACTTGAGATAAATTATAAAAACCAGAATGGTGAATTAGTTCGTAAAGCCAAAAATACTTTCATTCAGGTTTTCGGTTAGGAGCGAAATAATGGTAAAAAATAAATTGTATTTCGAAGACGTAAAAGATGGGCAATCGATTCCCTCTCTGGTTAAACATCCCACTCCCCGTCAGCTTGTGATGTGGGCGGCAGCCAGTGAAGAATACCATGAAGTCCACTATCACCTGGAGTCTGCTAAAGCCGAGGGCCTGCCAGGGATTATTGTTCACGGTATGCTGCAGATTTCTTTCCTGGGGCAAATGATAACGGATTGGATTGGAGACTGGGGCACTCTCAAGAAAATAACTTCGACCAATCGAGCGATCGTAGTTCCCGACCAGGATCTAACCTGCAAGGGAAAAGTCATCAAGAAATATACTGAGAATGATGAGAATCTGGTGGCATGCGAGATCTGGGTTGAGACAGCCAAAGGGGAAACGGCTGTTAAGGGCACTGCTGTTTTCAGTCTCCCCAGCAGCACCTGAACTTAAGAAGAACACCGGAAAGTTTTTTAATATATAGTCTTTTTAAGCTCACGGCGGTGGTAAAAATAAATTGAATAGAGTGTAAACATGAACAATGTTAAAACAAATAATTCTTTATTAAGGCCTTATCGTATACTCGATTTAACTGAGGGCGGGTACATGATTGGTGGTAGAATGTTGGCTGACCTCGGAGCAGACGTCATTAAAATAGAACCGCCTGGCGGCAGTCAGTCACGTATCGCTCCTTTTTACAAAGATATCCCGGATGCCGAAAAAAGTCTTTTTTGGTACGCCTATAACCTCAATAAAAGAGGCATAACTCTGGATATAAATACCGCAGACGGGCAGGATATGTTCAGGAAACTGGCCAAAAAAGCCGATGCCATTATCGAGTCATTTGATGTTGGATATATGAGCAGTGTAGGTCTCGGATATGACGATTTGATTAAAACGAAGGCGGACATTGTTTTCACTTCAATTTCCCCGTTTGGTCAAAGTGGTCCAAAAGCGCATTACAAAGGTTGTGATTTAACCGGTTGGGCCAGCGGCGGGTATTTTTATATTTGCGGAAATCCAGATCGGCCGCCAGTCTGGATTAGTTTCCCTCAAGCTAAGCTGCATGCCGGAGCGGAAGCCGCTTCGGGTACGATGATGGCGCTGTGGCACCGTCTTAAGACCGGAGAAGGACAGTCCGTGGATGTTTCCATGCAAGAATGCGTGACTACTAACAGTTTCAATGCTCCTGAAATGTGGGACCTTAATAAAGTGGAGTTCAAACGCCTTGCCAAGGGCATTAATATCGGCACGCAGGGGTTACGAGTCAGTGTAGTTTGGCAGTGTAAAGATGGATACATCATTTTTGTGGCGCAGGGAGGCGTTCAGCCGTTTGTAAATTCGATGAAATCGCTCGTTGAATGGATGGCAGGCGATGGTATGGCTGATGAGTGGCTGAAGCAAATGGATTGGGCCAAAGATTATAATGCTTCCAAGCTTACCAAGACTGTTGTGGATAGGGTAGAGGAGGCATTCGCTAAGTTTTTCATGACCAAAACTAAAAATGATTTATATGAGGAAGGCGCCTTAAACAGACGTATTCTAATTGGACCCTTGTCCACCACCCAGGATCTCAGTCATGATCGTCAACTCCAGTCCCGCAATTTTTGGGAAAAAGTGGAACATCCGGAATTAAATGACACTGTTACTTACCCCGGACCGTTCCTTAAACTGAATAACAATCCAATGCAGTATCGCAGGCGGGCTCCCCTCATTGGAGAGCATAATGTTGAGATATATGAAACAGAGTTGGGCTTATCCAGAACAGAATTGTCCAAACTGAAAGAAGCTAGAATAATTTAAAACTGTTTTCGCTAGAGGAAGATACGATGACGAAGAAAGTGTTTGAAGGACTAAAGGTAGTTGAGTTTGCGTGGGTGGCAGTTGGGCCTCAGACCTCGAAATATTTAGCTGATCATGGTGCAACTGTAGTGCGCCTGGAATCCCATACGCATTTTGATCTGTTCAGGGGAACCAGTCCCTTCCCGCAGAATATTCCGGGCGTCAACCGAAGTATGTTTTATGGAAAATATAATTCAAATAAATACCATGCTACCTGCAATCTGAATTTGCCACAGGGGCGTGAGTTGGCCTGGAAGTTTATCGAGTGGGCAGATGTTATCACCGAATCTTTCCGCCCTGGAACCATGAAAAGATGGGGACTGGATTATGACAGCGTAATCAAAGTCAGACCGGATATTATCTACGTGAGTACTTCTATGCAGGGTCAAACCGGACCCTTTTCCCAGTATGCCGGGGTTGGCTCTATGATATCGGCAGTAGCTGGTTTTGGTGAAATTAGCGGTTATCCTGACCAGATGCCGGCACCTCCTTACGGCGCATACAGCGACTATTTTTGCCAGCGGTTTCTTTCTACCACTCTGATGGCGGCAATGGACCACAAACAATTGACTGGAAAAGGGCAATGGATAGAACAGTCGCAATTGGAAACCTCAGTGTACTTTAATGCTCCTTTAAGTATTGATTATGAAGTTAATGGCCATATCGCCGGGCGAGACGGCAACCGCCTTCCATATGCGGCGCCGCATGGAATATATCCCTGTGAAGGCAGTGATTGCTGGATTGCTATTGCTGTTTTTAACGATGATCAGTGGCAGGCTTTTTGCTCGGTCCTGGGAAATCCGGATTGGACCAGGCAAGAGAAATTCAGCTCTTTGTTACAGAGAAAAAATAATGAAGATGAGCTTGATAGCCTTATAGGCCAGTGGACCAACACCAAACGATCTAAAGATATAGAAGTTTTGTTACAAGATCAGGGCGTGCCTGCCAGTGTAGTGGAAAAGAGTTCAGATCTTTATCAAGACCCTCAATTGGCTCACCGAAAATTTTATGTGAAGATGAATCATGCCGAAATGGGCACTCCCAATTATCCGCAGCAGGCAGATTTTATCCTGTCCAAGACACCTCGTGAAACCATCATGCCTTCTCCTTGTCTTGGTGAGCATAATGAGTATGTATACAAGGAATTGCTTAAGCTATCCGATGATGAAATATCAGACCGGATGGCTGATGAGAGTATTACAACCGAATTGCCTGCAGGATTTAAATTAACCACCAACATGTAAATTAACGAGATTCTGCTTTTTGCCGGTAATAAAATAGATTTCCCTGTAATAAAGGGAGCAACAATTAGCTTTAACCCTAATAGTGGCTCGATTATTGACGGATCAGGCATCTACCAGATGACTGTATCTAGTTGCCTTGACGGGCTTTAATATCGCCGTCGTCGATGCGGACGGGTAAAGCATAAGGTACCTGAGTTGAGATAGGATTCCAATCCTTGTTTAATGTACCTATTAAGATAGGTCCGGGCCCCCCACCCTCAGCCCGTATTACGCTTATCCTGTCACCTTTTATATCGGCCCCGCCTGTATCTACCATCCAGATGCTGAGGTCAATGTTAGAAGCATCCAAATTATTGGTGAAAATTCCACCGAAGTTAATTATTTTAGCACTGGCAGGTAGCGGGTCTTTCGCAAATGCCTCATAATTGGATTGAAAGAAGGAATTGGTTGGATAGAACCTAACGGCTTTATAAACTACCTTGTTGGGAATGTCAATCAGTTGTAAGTTACCGACGAGTTCCTGATCAATAATTCCGGCAGTTCCTGAAAAAGTCCAGTTCTGGTTATTCTTTCCTTTGACATCGCCGATTGCAGTGATGAAAGTATTCATCCAATATCTATTGGCGATGACAAAGGTATCAGTTGACTCATCGAACAGACCGTCCGAATTTTTGTCTATCCATACACGGATACTGTCATTCCCTTGTTTCAAACCCCTATCGCTATAAGTCCATTCGGCCGTGCCACTATTGTCAGTGTTCAACACGGTCCCCTGACCTGAATTGTTCCCACCAGGTAAGACTTCAAAATGTACCTTTATCTCAGGGACGTTGTAGTTGAGCGCAGCTCCTATTTTAAACATGTTGCCGGGATTGCTAATATCTGCCTTTGGAGATACGGAAACGGAATAATCTGCATAAGCCGAATTCCAAACGTGGACCTCGTCGATGATCCCGTTAAGTTTGCCCATCGATAAATTGTTGTTTCCTGGCAAGATCGGTCCGACAGCGCTGGTAAGTTTTCCATCTATTTTGTCATCGACGAAGACTTTCATAACCGAAGTCCCATCTCCCGCATACTGGTAAGAGCCTGCGACGTGATACCACCGCCCAATTTCAAGGTGCGTATCTCCAAGGAGAATAGTGGTGGCATCCTTATTCTTCCATATCTGTAAACTGAGATGACCTTCAGCTGTAATATGCAAAGAGTAGCTCCCTTCAGTAAATGGTGGCGGACCGGCCTTGGTTATCAGATCAGAGCGATCCGGCAAGCTATCCAGCTTTACCAGGGCTTCCAACATCAAGTCAGAGCTAGTATTTAGACTGGAACTTGGGTCTACTTTAAAACCAAATGATTTTATCCCGGAGGATAAGCCTTTGCTAAAACCGGGTGCGCTGTCCTTTAATGTGGCTCCGCCAATTATCATACCGTTATTATTTGAACCGCTGTTATCAATAGAATTGTCATCGAAGTTCCATAGACCAACCAATTTGGAGGCAGTTGAAACAAGCGGGGTTAAACCGGGATCAAGCGGAGTTAGCGATGCAATGGGAGGGGTAACGGTTACCGTGATAGTTTTGGTGGGAACAGGTGAGGTTTCATTTATTTTACCAGATAAAGACCCGGGTTCAACTACCTGAAAACAACCTGAAGATGCCAGGAGCAAAATACACAATATCATTGCGGCAAATAATTGACCTATTCTGGGTGGTCTGCACGGCATGATACACGCTCCTTCGCTTTATTATTAAACACCAATTCTCACGAAATCCCCACTATTTTCATTATTTTCAGGTTTTTACATACCTGGTATTCGCTCGCATCAATCAATAGTTTTTAAAGGTGTTCTCCTCAGCGGAAGCCACACGGCTATCTCCAGGCCTTTTCCTGCAGGAGAACCAGCCATGATCTTGCCGTGATGCAATTCCACCAATAACTTGCAGAGATAAAGTCCCATTCCTGAGCCGTGGGTTTTTTGGGGGCTGTAATTCAGACTTACTTTGTCAAAGAGTCGGGAGATGACTTCTGGCGGTATACCTTTGCCGTTGTCAGAGATGCTTACAACCAGGTGCTGGTCCTTTTGGTGTACTTCGGCTTTTATCTCGGTTCCTTTGTCATTGTGCTTCAAAGAGTTCTCCAGGATATTGGAAAAAATCTCTTTTAAGGCGGAAGCATCTGCGGAAACATACATCTTGTCTTGCGCACTTGCGGTGACAACGCCTCCCAGGAAGATGCCTCTGGCATCGGCGACAGGGCCTAACTTCACCATCAGGTCTTCAAGCATTCTGACTACATTTACCGGTTCAATTATAAGGGCATGCCGTTCAATTCCCAATCTTACCAGCAGATCCAGAGTTTCGATGAGGCCATCGATACCATCTGTCTCCTCGGAAATCGCCTGCCGGGCGACCTTCCATCGTTCTGCGTCTTTGGGCAGGTCATTGTTGAAGCCATGCAAATGCCCTCGCATCACTTCAGTAGCGGTCTTGAGGCGGTGGGCCAGGTGACTGAAGACAAGGTACAGGTTCTGTTTTTCTGTTTTTTCACGGGGTTTGTACCAGGTGAAGCCGTAACGGCATAACCAGAAAGTAATGCCTGCGCCGGTTATTAAAGCGGCGGCCAATATGGCTGTGATGGACCATATATCGGTAAGGATCTGCATTTTAGACGCTGTTCCGCTGGCTGTTGGCCTTGAACCGGTAGCCAACACCATGATATGTCTGGATATAAACCGGTACTTGCGGATTTAATTCTACCTTGTTGCGTAAACGCCAAATATGGTTTTGCAGAGAGCCTTCGCCGTCAATTTTAACTGTCTCTATAAGCTGAGTTTTCCCCACCGGTCGTCCGGAAGCGTTAATCAAAGCTTTCAATATGCTAAATTCTGCAACAGTCAGATGGGTATCATGCCACTGCCCCCCGGTCTTCACAAGGGCCGTTTGGTTTATCGAATCAATCCTTAAATAATCATCGAATTCCTCATCGGGTTCCTGTATAAACAACCTGGCTTTAATACGGGTCACCAGTTCCTCGACATCGGATTTTTGTCCCACAAATTCCGTTGGGAAAAGGCCCATGTTTAGCTCAATGTGTCTTAACTCTTCCCTTTTAGATACATAGTCATTGGCGCCTAATTTAAAGGCCCTCTCCATGTATTGCGGGTCGTCGCTGCGGTCTTTGATAGTGAGAAAAATTACTGGGGTAGTATTACCATTTTGCCGAATTTTCTTGCAGACATCCAGTCCGCTCATAGAATCATCGCTCAGCATAATATCCAGTACTATCAAATTGGGCTTTTCTTCTTCAATTTTCTCGAAAGCAGACCAACCGTTCTCAGCCTCAACATAATCAAATCCGGCATCCTCCAGAGCAGGTCTGACAAAAGAGCGAACGCGTGGATTATCATCCACCAGTAAAACCTTAAGATTTTTAACAGTAGATTCTTTAGTCATATCTTCTTAACACAGGGTTAGCCTTTGCCCGATATATGGTTTGTAATAGTATATCTTTTTGTATGCCCTCTGTATATGTTTTTTATATTATATTTTTTTAATATTATTTTGACTTTGAGGGAATCACTCCCGCTCTTATGCTACGGTAAATTCATAATTCAGAGTAGCAGTGTCGAGTATTTTATCCTCCATGGCAGCGCGAACCTTAGCTGCATCAGCTTTATCTGGTTCAGCTACAGTAATTGGTCCGGACAGGGCATAAACGGTCAAGGTCTTTTTGTAAGTGCCCGCCGCGCCTTCTGAAGGAGTGATGAAGGGTTGGCCCACCGTTCCGATTCCATTGACATCCTCTGGCAGGCCGGCAGCAGTACCCGGGATATTGTACAAGATCCAGTGAATTTCTTCGTTGCCGCCGGTTTGAATACCTGAACCTATCACTGCAAAGCTCTGGGTATCCGCCGGTGGCCCGGTCCAGGCCAGTTGGGGTGATACAGTAGTGTATCCGGCTTTGGCGCCTGTTCTGGTGTATTTATCCGGCATTCTGTCGCTTTCTTTAAGTGCGGAACTGGTTGCAGTCATTTTCCCGCTGCTGAAAGGGGCAGGAGGGGGTGGTTTTCCTGTGCCAGCCTGTGCCGTGGGGGTAGGCGGGACGATTTCCCCGCTGTGGCGTTCATTGTGCACGTTAACGGTAGCGCTGGCCAAGGTAACGTCTTTAATGGACCTGAGCATGACGTCACGGGTGACTTGATCAGGGGTTTCTTTCATGTTGGGTTTGTCATACAGGGCATAGAGGGTGAGGCGGTAGACTTTGTCGCCTGAGCCAGATGAACAGGGAGGCTCATATTCACGCGTGTTGTGTTCATTTAGTCCCAAAACCCCTACAGCCTTGCCGACATTCTTAGGCAGGCTATGGACTTCTTTGGGGATATTGTAGATTATCCAGTAAAATTTGGATGAATTTGGTCCGGGGACATGCCACATGATCAGACAAAATTCAGTGGTACCGGCTGGTTCTCCGCTCCACTCGAGAGGTGGTGAGGCACTGGTGCCGTCGCAGGTGTAATCAAGCGGCAGCGTACCGTTATCTTCCACGGCCGGGTTCTTTCCATCTGCAGGTATTCGTATTTGCAAACCACCGTACTTGAAAGGAGTTTCTCCTGATACCGGCCCTGCTGAAGCAGCCGGAGGCTGAGGTTTTGCATCTGCAGTTGGCAAGGGTGTCGTCACAGCGGCGGTTTTTGTTATGGTTGTTCCTGTGCAGCCGGAGGTAATCACCAGTAAACCCAAAATAGCCAGGAGGCCGGCCATTACCCATCGGGATTTAAGTCGTCTTTTCATTTGCGGTACTCTCCCTGCCTTTTATTAAAAATAATTAAAGAGCACTCTTAAAATACCTGAGTAAATTATATACTTTTTATGATATATTAGGTACAAATAGGAAGTGTACAGGAGCCGAATGTGAAGGATACGTCCGCTACTCTAACTAGATTGTACTATCTTGACTGGCTGAGAGTTCTGGCGATGCTTGGTATCTTCTTCTTCCACAATGCCAGGTTCTATGATGCCTGGAGTGACTGGCATGTCAGGAATGCCACGATCGATATGGGCGCCTCTGCGCTGACCGCTTTTATGGGGCAGT
>Ga0114951_10001106_pt1 | contig 34738 bp, 28 predicted proteins | sample AM7aDNAmetaG_FD_88677 | JGI IMG/M metagenome (GOLD analysis project Ga0114951, IMG submission 88677) | Freshwater microbial communities from Finland to study Microbial Dark Matter (Phase II) - AM7a DNA metaG | ecosystem: Environmental > Aquatic > Freshwater > Lake | place: Finland: Lake Alinen... | reverse complement strand
TGTGCTTGGCAAACCTCCCCGAAGCAAGGCTAAATAGGAAAGCTTTCCCTCCCAAGGGAAAAGAGCGGCCCGTTCAATTCCGCAAGGAGAGTTTTCGGGTAAGCCGCATTAGATAAATGGCTGCAGCTTTATCCGGTTTTCCGGATAATCCACAGAATTCGGCTTATAGCTTTCGGTTTCAGCTTTTTTATAGCAAAGGGAAAGGGTTAAAAGCTTACCGCCGTCGCCCTTGAAACCTGATGGCACATCATTTCCATCCAGCCGGAACCGGAAAGTTTTTCCGCCAGTGCAACCACAATATGCTGTGGTTCAACACCAAGATCAAAATTTCTTCCAAGCCCCTGTATACACGACGGACAGTTGGTCAAAATGACCGCCTTTGATCGACCATGCTTCATCATCTCCGTAATGGCATCCCGTTTTCGATGAAGCATGGAATCGGTAATGTCAGGGCGTGACAATGCAAGCGTCCCTGCCTCTGAACAGCAGTGCGGAACAGCGGTCACACGGCCAAAACCTCCAAGAGCGCGCAGAGTTTCGCATGCTTTGCCAGAAAGTGAGTCGTGACAGGGTGCATGGTAAAGATAATCTCCAGCGCCATTGAGCTTCAGCCCTTTGCCAAGAGCGAAGACAGAAATATCCATGATCTTTCCCCCAAACAACTTGCCGGTTTCAATGGCATCAAGCCCTTCCATACAGGTGCCGCAAGTAACCACACAGGCGTCAAAATCAAGATAGGAGAACATCTCCCTTATCTGGCTGAAGAGCACGGTATTACGTAATACAATGCTCGAATACTGGTTGGTTTTGGCGTTGACATGTGCCGGAAAGCCGCAGCAGAGGAAAGGAGGCGGAAGCACAACCCTTGTGCCAAGCTCAAGCAACACGTGGAGCGCTGCCATAGAAATGGCAGAGTTCATCCGCTCGGAGCCACATCCCGGAAAATAGAAAACGTTACCTGTCACTTCTCCGGAAGGCTCGAAGACCAGCACCTGATCAGGACCGCAATCCGGCAGCACGTCACGCAGGGTCTCTTCAGGCACCGGCGGCACCGGAGAGCGCAACAACCGAAGAGGATAGAGGCTAGGAGGATCATTTTCCGGCTGCAAAGGCGCCGAAAGTTTATTGCCGGCTCGCTGGGCAGCGCCACCCATCCTCAGCACCGCCCTGCGGAAAAGCGCGTTAAAAACGGGTGAGCGACTGTCGAGATAACGCAGGGTCAGCTCGGTGACGGGCGAAGAGTGCTTGAATCCCCACTCCGAAAGAATTTCACGCTCCAGCACCGAAACCTCCCCGGTATCAATATCAACAGGGCATGGCTTGAGACATTTATGGCAGATGGTGCAGTGGTCTGCCACCTCTTCAAGCCACCGCAAGAGTGCAAAATCGGTCGAGCGCTCACGCTGTGCGTCAAAGAGCAGCGCCTCAATCAGTGACCCGATCGCAAGATTTTTATTGCGTGGATGGTAGAACATCCCCCTTGCTGGATAATAGACACAGCAGTCGGTCTTGCATTTGCCACACCGGATACAGTAGTCAACCTTTTTCGAGAGCTCCTCAATCTGGGCCCGCTTGAGAATATGCGCCTCAAGTTCAAGCAGATTGAACGATGGAGTAAAAATATGAGTGAGAGCCTCATAATCCTCAAGCTTGCCCGGGTTCATGATCCCCTTCGGATCAACCTTGTGGCGATAACTGCTGAGCTCTTCAACAATGGCCGGATCAAGATATTTCAGCTTGGTGACTCCAATTCCATGCTCACCAGAAACCACGCCGCCGAGAGATACCACCTTCTCCATAACATGGTCGATCACCTTGTCAGCACGGTCAAGCATGGGTCGATCGTTGGAGAGTACCGGCACGTTGACATGGACATTGCCATCACCGGCATGCATGTGCGTCGCCAGCACAATGCGCCGATCGCGAACATGACGATAAGCACTCTCAAGCGCCACCTCCATCTCAGGATAGCCCTGCACCAGCTCCCCAAGCTCCCTGGCAAGCACCTGCACCACAACAAGTGAGCGCAGAGACTCCTCCGATTCAGCCACAATTCTCTCATCAAAAATACGACAGAGTTCAAGCCCTGCAGGAATTTTTGAGGTAAACTGTCCGCCATCGCCCTTTACCCGGGCTGTTGACAGAATATCCTGTGCTCGCACCACAAATCGACGTTGGGCATAACGCTCCTCATCGATATTCAGCTTGTCAATAAAGCGGGCAAACTCGGCCAGCGCCTCCAGCGGAATGACAATATCTTCGTTAAGCTTGAACGCATTGGTTCGCCGAGCGATAGCGCCGAGCTTTTTACGGTCAGCCCAGAACCGAACGCCCTCCGCACTATCCCTGGCCAGAAACATCAAAGTGTTTGGATGCGGTTCAAGCAGACGCTCAACCCGCTCCACACCACTCTGCACCTCCGCCGCGCTATTGCCTGCAATATCAATCAGCAGCACAGCTTTCGGTGTCTGAGCACGGGGCGCCTTTACCTTATAATCAATAGCCCTGATATACTCATCATCAAAATGCTCAAGCGCAAGCAGCGCCTCACGATTCTCCGACTGGAGCGGGAAAATTTTCGACAGCTCCAGAATCACCCGGCTCGCCTCGTCCATATCCGGACCAAAAAACTCAAGACAGAGCGTCCTCTTTTCAGGATATTTCGGATAAAGCACAAAAAGAGCCGAGGTAATCACGCCGTCAGTCCCCTCCTTTTGAAGACCAGGCACTCCCCCAAGCGCCTTGTTGGTAATATCTTTCCAAAGCCCCTTTTTACGAATATCGGTACCAAGCAGCTCAATACGATCAATTTTCTTGCCAGACTCATTCCACACCTCAAAGGTGACCGTATCCTCATGCAGAATTTTCCGCAATCGGTGATCAACACGTTTGACAATCCAGTTCTCGCCGGAGGGCATCGCCATGCGCCACTCAAGCAGGTTGTCGATACAGGTTCCCCAGCGTACCGCCATTTTTCCGCCAGCATTTTCAGCAATATTACCCCCTACCGTACAAGACCACTCACTGGTCGGATCAGTGGCAAACACAAGACCATGCTCGTCAGCCTCCTCCATCGCCTTCTCCGTCACTACACCCGCCTCAACATCAATCACCGACGCCTGTGAAATCTGGCCATTTTCAAGCTGGAATTCACGCACCGAAATACCACGGATGCGGTTCAGCTTTTCCATATTGATAATAACACACTTTGACTTGAGCGGCACTGCTCCACCAGTCAACCCCGTTCCAGCCCCACGGGGAATGACATGGAGCCCAAGCGCAGCAATCGCTGTAATCAGCGGAGCAACCTGCGATTCTTTATCCGGCGTCACAACCGCCGAAGGAAGATGAAGCCGCCAGTCAGTAGCATCAGTGGCATGAGCTGCAAGAGAAAAAGGATCAAAGAGCACATTTTTTGCGCCAACCACCGCACCAAGCTCTCGCTTCAGGCGACGACGAAGGTCAGGCGTCTTCTCAACTACCGAACGAAACCGCTCAAGCTGCTCACGTACAGCCGCAACAATATCCGAAATCCTGCTTTCACCATTTCCCATATCGGCAATAGTGTCGAGCTCATTAAAAGCCCTCTCAAAAAGTCGGCGACGGCGGGCAAAAGAGTCCACCAGCTCCTGAAAGAGGTATGGATTACGCCGATGAATAAGAATTTCGCCGATAATGCCCATAAGAAGCCGCGCTGACCGGCCCGTAACTCTGAATTCACGCAGTTCATCAAGCTTATGCACAATATCCGGTCCAAGCAGGAACGATATCGCCTGACGGTCGCCAGCAGACGTATAGTTAAAAGGTATTTCTCTCGAAGCAATTGTGGCTGGTTTCACGGTATCCTGGCCTGTTTATTTTACAAACTTTTATTTTTTATTGATACAAAGTAACAAACCTGATTCAAAGGTTGCAGATTTTGGGAGAAAAAAGGAACAGGCGAAAGTTGTTGACTAAAACAGAATCAATTTGATTTCAAAACAATATCAATACGGTATCATTTATTGCATTTTCATTCCCCTCCCGGCAAATTTGAGGACAAGTCCCCCCGGGCTCCAAAGTTCTTTTATCGGGTCACGCTAATAAAAGCCGGAAGAAATTGTTCAAAATGCCGCCCCGGTTGTTTATTCCGGGGCTGGCGAAGAGAATTTTATTCTATGGTCATCATGGTCTCTCCCATACCAACAGTATCGCCCTTGGCGACGGTAATGGAGAGAATTCTTCCCGCACAAGGGGCCTTGACGGAATTTTCCATTTTCATGGCTTCGATAACTGCTACCTCTTCTCCCTCTTTGACTTCGTCACCCACCTTGACGGCAATGGAAAAAACATTGCCGGGCATTATTGCCGGTATGGGCGTACCTGCGTGTGGCTGGGGAGCAGGAGCGGCTTCTGCCACAGGTGGGGTTGAAACGGACTGTGGATTGATAGCTGATCCTTCGGCGAAGGAAACGGTAAAGGGGGCACCATCAACGAAAACAGTAAAGTTCCCGGCCATCGAAATAACTTTAGATGCAGACGGAGCCTGAACTGCTGCTGCTGGTGGCAGCTTTGAAAAGAGTTCTTCAAGCCGATGATTAACCTCTTTCTGATGGATATCGTGTTTGTGTGCTTCGTGATAAGCAGCCACCACCTCGGCTCTTGGCGTTGCCTTTATTTCAACAGCGATGTCAGCCTTGTAGCGAATACCGGTTGAGCAATCTCCCTGAAGGAAAGCAATACCCTTGGCACCACAGGTTGCAGCGATAAAAATGTTTTCGTCAGTCTGCGGAATATTGGCGTCATGGAGCAATGATTTGTTATAGGCAACACCAAGTTCAGGGTTACGGTCGTTGATGTCGTGAACATCTTCAATCGTTGGAGCAAGACCAAGCTGCTCTGAGGCCAGCCGCACAACCTCTTCATCCGGGCGGGCAGGTGTTTTGCCAAAGTAACCAAGCACCATTTTACCGTATCCATCAGTGATTTTTTTCCAGTGGCCCTGGATAGTGTTGGCAAAAGCCTGCTGAAAATAGAATTGTGAAACAGGGGTGACCGATGCACCAAAACCACCTTTCACGACCACCTCCCGCATGTTGTTAATCACTGCAGGAAACAGGTGAAGCGTATTGTTGTCGCGCATCATCTGGGTATTAGCCGTGAGAGCACCACCGGGCATGGGTGAAAATGAAATAACCGGATTGACGGCTGTCGCTTCGGGAGGCATGTAGTATTTGTACATCTGATCGATAAAAAGCGCCTCAACCTGAAGGTATTTTTCCTGATCAATATCGAGGGTATATTCGGTGCCTCTGAGCCTCTGCCACATGGTTAGAATATCCACTTCTGCTGTTCCTCCACTGACAGGGGCCATGGAAAGATCAATAATGTCTGCCCCGCCGGTGATGGCAGCAAAGTTGCAGGCAACGCCCATGCCTGCGGTATCATGGGTATGGAACTGGATTTCGATACCTTCCGGCAGCATCTTTCTTGCACCCTTGATGGTCTCATGCACAACCGCAGGGGTTGTTGTCCCCGATGCATCCTTGAAGGCGACACTGTCAAAAGGAATTTCAGCATCAAGAATCTCCTTCAGTTTGTCGAGATAGAACTGCGGTGTATGGCAGTAGGTCTCATGTAATCCGGGCGGAAGACCCATCATAGCCACAACAACCTGGTGCTTGAGCCCGGCATTGTGGATACATTGACCGGAATACAAGAGGTTGCGGACATCCATCAAAGCATCGAAATTTCTGATGGTGGTAATACCATGTTTTTTGAAAAGACGTGCATGAAGGTCAATAATATCGCGAGACTGTGATACAAGGCCGACGACGTTGGCGCCTCTTGATAAAGTCTGAAGGTTAATATCCGGCCCGACAATCTTGCGAGCAGTATCCATCATGACAAAGGCATCCTCTTCGCAATAAAAGTAGAGACTTTGAAAACGGGCTCCACCACCTATTTCAAAGTTGTCGGTACCAGCATGAACGGCGGCCTCCAAAGCTGGAAGAAAGTCGTCTGTCTTTACCCTTGCGCCAAAACATGACTGAAATCCGTCACGGAAAGAGACGTCCATAAATCTAATTTTTTTCATCAGCTACCTGTTTTGTGTTAAATAGTGTCTGAACGAAAAGACTCTGTAATAATATATTTATTCAGCGAACAGCGATTAACCGTATTTATAATAATCGTTTAACGCTTTTCATAAATTCGAAAGGAACAAGGGTGGAACAAAAAGTGAAAAATTGGTCTGAATTCTGGTGACGGTGGAACTAGTGCTGGCACTGTAACAAGAGCTCCGCAGCGCCGAGTACTGCACTGCTCCGCATAAAATCATGGCATCATCAAGCCGGGTAAAACTTGAAGATACACAAAGAGCGCTAAACCACAAGCGAGCGGAATACCGCCCGCCTCTGGTTTGCTTCAAGACAGCAACGCCGGTATACGGCATTGCTATTATAGGCGCCGCTCCTCTTCCCCTGGCGCCCGGCAGCTTTTGCTTGCTTGCTGCAGCCTGCTTTGCGCCAGAGCAAGAAAAGCTGCAGCGTGAAGGCAAAGCGCCCTGCCGGGGTACCGGCAAGGCGAATGAAGAGCGGGGGGCGCTGGCGAGCACATTGCCGCCTTCACTTGGCCATTCCCAAAAGATTGCACTATATTACCAACACATAATATTCATCGCGGTTAACCCATTCAATCTCTGCTCATGGCTGTTACCTGGCTACAAATTTCCAGATCAGCAAAGCCTGTAAGCTGCTTTCCGGTTTTCCGTATTGTCAGGATTTTCATTCTCACCCTCTCGCTATACACAGGTATAGCCAGTCCAGTTCATGCGAAGCAAGCAGCAAAGCAGCAGGGTGCTGCATCAGAGGTCGTTTCAGAAAGCGCAAATACGGGCAAGGTTATGGAACAAAAGTCTTTGCCAACCAAAGGTTCAGAAGGGAAATGGCAAGCTCCAAAAAATGCTGCGAACAGTGAGGAGGACATGTGGTCAATCAAAACTTTCTTGCTTGTATTAAGTCCGCTAATTGCTTTTTTAGCTTATAGATTAAACATTATCCAATGGATCTGGCGCAACATTATTGCCAAAGAAAAGAAAAAAGCTGAATTAGAGGGGAAGCAAGAGTTTAAGAGAGAAGACCAAGCCCAACAACATAAAACCGCTGACGAGCTCTACCGGAAAAGGCTGAGAGAGGAGCTGGGCAAAAATTCGATTTTCGGGATGCCGGGCATTGATGGCGACAAAGAGGCAGTCAATTTGCCGGATACCTTTGTGCCACTTGATATTTCTGTCAGTAAAGAGTATAACCTACAAGGGACGGACAGTTCAGAACTCAAAACATCTGACGTCAATCCTGAATATGCGCTACTCTATGCAGTGGAACGATCGCGGATGATGCTCATTATCGGAGAGCCAGGTTCAGGCAAAACAACCATCATCAAGCATTTTGCCCTGAGCAGCACCATCAAGTTGCAGGGCTTTGATTTCCCCGTGCCTATACTATACATGCCACTGAGCAAAATGGCAATTCCAGGCGAAGAGCTGCAATCGCTTCATGCAAAATTATCCCAATGCTTCGCGCCTCATCTGGAGATTGAAAAAAGCTTTTTTGAGGATCGCCTGAAAAACCATCGTACGCTTGTGTTGCTTGATGGACTTGATGAAATCAGTGACGAGAAGCAACGGGTAGAGATATGCAAATGGGTTTCTGACGCTGCAAAAACATGGATCAAGGCTTTTTTTGTTATAACCACACGCGACAAGGGTTATGGGGAGAAAGAGCAGATCGCACTGAAAATCAATAAAGAGATTGCTTATGTCAAGCGTTTCAGCGAAGATCAGCAGCGTCTATTTTTGCAGAAATGGTTCCGTGCCGCTTTTTTGCGTGACCTGCATCGTGACGAAAAAGGGTTCGACCGTCATAGGGAAATTGAAAAAGAGCAAGAGGCAGATAATAATGCAGCTGCACTTGAAGCTGAACTTGATCGACCGGAAAACAAGGGATTGCGCAACGACCTTGCTGGTATACCGTTGCTTCTGCAACTCATAGCTATACTCTGGAAGCAAAGTAAGGCTATTCCTGGAAATCGTGAAGAGATTTATCGTGTCGCTCTTGATTATCTCCTTTTTTATCGGGAAAACGAAAAAAACATAGCTCCCTATCTCCCGGCACCTGAGTCGAAAAAGTTGCTGGAACCACTCTCCCTCTGGATGCAGGACAGAAATGAGGATGCGGCAGATACCGGTCAATTTCATGACCGAATGCAACAGGAAGTTGATATTCTTGCATGGGAATATCGGAGCAAATATAGTGCTGAACAGATTTGCGAAAACCTTGTTACACGAGCTGGCGTACTGGGCTTATCAGGGTCGACCTATGTCTTCAGCCACAAAACCTTCCGTGAATACCTTGCCGGTCTTCGACTCGTTAAATGTGTCACCTCTGAGCCTGACCGTATTGGCAAGCTAGTAGAGCAGGTCGGGGTTGATTGGTGGGATGAACCGCTGCTCTTTTTTGTGGCACAAATTGATGCCTTCTGGTTCAACAAATTCATGAAATCATTTTTTGATGCACCACGGAGCGCATCTCTCGATCAGCGAACCCTCAACTTTCTTCAGAGGTTGATACGCAAAGCCCCGCAGAGCGTGGAAGCATTTTGTGAAAAGCTCAGTGATCCAGCAATCACACGAGACCGCCAGTACTACATCCTCGAATGCCTGAAAACCGTCGGTAGTCGGCAGGCAGTTGAAGCAGCGCAAGAGTTCAAAAGGCAGCATCCAGCAGCAGATCAGGAGTTGCTCAGAAAAGCAGACGAGGTGGTGTTGACAGATGAAAAATATCATCCGGTTACTCCTGTCAGATATGCGAATGAATCACCTGAACCGGAGACCGGTAATGTCAAATCGCTTGGCGACGTTTATTGCAGCCCCGTAGAACAGAATGCCCAGTACATCCTTATCAAAAACGGCCGCTATTCTGAGGATGGTACAGAGCAAGTTGGAGACCTCTACGTTGCAAAATATCCCCTGACGAATAAACTTTATCGTAAATTTGTTGCTTGGCTTCAATCAGTTGAAAAGAGAGAAGCTGAGGATATTCTGAGTGTCAGGCTTTTTGAACTTGCAGAGACTATTTCGGGGTTCAAGAAATATCTGGAAGAAGAAACAAAACTGTCGAAACGATTCCGCTCAACATTGGATGATGACAGGCGCTTCAAAGAGGATGATCAGCCCGTAGTCGGTGTGAGCTGGTATGACGCCCGCACCTATTGCCTATGGCTTTCTCTCATGTCGAGTAACGGAGAGGATGCCAATAGATATCGGTTACCGTTAGAACTGGAATGGGAATATGCAGCATCAGGAAAGGAAAAACGTAAATATCCTTGGCCGAATGATAAGGGGCAACCGAAATCGAAATTGCTCAACTATAACAATAATGTCGGTGCAACAACACCAGTAGGAAGCTACCCAGAAGGTGCAACCCCTGAAGGCCTCTACGATATGGCAGGTAACGTTTTGGAGTGGACGGATAGTTGGTGGGATGAAAAAACTCATTCGTACCGTGTAATTCGTGGCGGGAGCTGGTTCAGCAACGCCGTGCTCTGTCGGTCGGCGTATCGCCACAACTTCGCTCCCGACCTCAGGTACTACTATGTTGGCTTCCGCCTGGTCTTCGTCCCGTAGTCAGTTGGCTGCTCATTCCGACTTTGCTTTTGAGTGAGAGTGAAGTTACAAAATTGTGGTGAACGGTAGTGAGGGACGAACGGACGTGCGCCATAATTTTGCGTAACCAGCGACAACAGAAATGACCACCGAAGGTGGTCCGTCGTTTTTTTTGAAAAGCGACAATCTCATTCAGGGTTACACAACATTTACCACCATGCAGATAAAACTGTTTACCATACCAGTCGGTGATAACGGCTCAGCCCAGCAGGAGATGAACACTTTTCTGAAGGCGCATAAAATTCTGGAAATCGAGCAAAAGCTGATCAGCAACGACAACGGAGCCTGCTGGTGCTTTTGTGTGCGTTACCTTGAGACTGCCGTCAACGTCGCGACAGAGAGCAAGGCCAAGGTTGATTACCGCCAGGTGCTTGATGAACCAACCTTTCAGAAGTTCTCGAATCTGCGTGCCATTCGAAAACAGGTGGCAGCAACGGAAGGGGTATCGGCGTTTATTGTGTTTACCGACGAAGAGCTTGCCGAGCTTGCAAAACTTGAGGAGATCACCGTCAAGAGCATGTTGGGTATAAAGGGAATTGGCGAGAAGAAGGTCGAGCGTTTTGCTCACTATTTTATTGCAAACCCGGAAGCCGATGAAGCGCCAGGGGCAGTTGCTTGAACAGATTGCAGATCTGAATAACCTCTACAAAGCCTTTTACAAGGCGCAAAAAGGGAAGCATTCCAAACCTTATGTCTTCGCCTTCAGAAAGCAGTTGCAGGTAAATTTGCAGAGGTTGAAGTATCAAATTACTTCAGGCGTGGTGGAGACGGGCAATTATCACACCTTCACCATTTACGACCCCAAAAAACGGCTTATTTGTGCCACCCCTTTTGCGCAACGAGTTCTGCATCATGCGCTCATGAATGTCTGCCATGCCTCTTTTGAAAACCATCAGATTGCAAGCAGTTTTGCCAGTCGTTCCGGAAAAGGCACTTATGCCGCCCTCGACAAGGCGAGGCATTATAATCAGCGGTACCGGTGGTTTTTAAAACTTGATGTCCGCAAATATTTTGAGAGCATTGACCACGCAATCCTGAAACAACAGCTTCACCGTCTTTTCAAGGATCAGTCTCTGTTGCTGCTGTTCGGGCAGATTATTGACAGCTACTCCACTGCCGGGCAGAAAAGTGTTCCGATTGGCAATCTGACAAGCCAGTACTTTGCCAACCACTATCTGTCTGTGGCTGACTATTATGTAAAACAGGTATTACAAGTTCCTGCCTACGTTCGGTATATGGACGACATGGTGTTGTGGCATCACGATAAAAAGGCGTTGCTGGCGATGGGCTACAGGTTTCAGGAGTTTATCGCAAGAGAGCTGCTGCTTCTGCTGAAGCCCTTTTGCCTGAACGAAAACAGAAAAGGGTTGCCGTTTCTGGGCTATCTGCTCTATGAAAAGCAAGTGAGGCTTGCACCGAGAAGCAAAAAACGCTTTGTTGCCACATCCCTGCTTTATGATGCGCACCTGCAAACGGGGCTTTGGTCACAAAAGCAGTTCGCAAACCACGTCATGCCGTTGGTTGCATTTACAGAATACGCCAATGCAAGAGAATTCAGAAAAAATGTGTACAGTACACTTGTGGCCAGTGAGGAATAAGGGCATCAGTCGTGGGTTCGAACCGTGTAATTCGTGGCGGGAGCTGGAACAACAACGCCGAGAACTGTCGGTCGGCGAATCGCAACAACAACGCACCCGACAACAGGAACAACAATGTTGGCTTCCGCCTGGTCTTCGTCCCGTAGCTCAAAAGCAAAGTCGGATGACTGCCTCTGAACAGATTGATGACCCTGCCCCTGTATTGTTTCAGGGCAAAGAGCGCCACATACGATGCCCGGCATTGGTAGGACGAGCCGGATAGCCGTTTCGAAGATGACGGGCATTTTTTTCTTGATAACAAACCACTGTTCTTCATAAATTGCCAAGAAGCAGTTCGGTTGAATTACAATGTCACCCGTTTACTCGAAAAAGTGTCGCGCCATGGCAAAGATAATGTTAAGGATAACAATATGACAGCAGTTGCAGAACGTATTTTCAAAGATGCTCTTGAGTTGCTTCCAGTAGAGAGAGCAGAGCTTATCGAAAAACTTTTTCAGAGTTTTGATGATGCCGCTCTCAATACCGTCGATGCTGCATGGGCAGAAGAGGTTGAATCACGATTTGAAGCTTATGACCGTGGTGAAATCAAGGCTTCATCAGCAGAAGATGTTTTTGCAAGGATCAATCAGAGATGAATATTATCGTTCTCTCCTTTGCGGAAGAAGAATTTGCTGAGGCGGTGGATTATTACAATGAACAATGCCCTGGACTCGGTTGGCGTACTTTACAGAGTAGGCAGTGATGCTATTCGTATCGGTGCCATCATGCATCTCAATCGCGATCCAAAGAATTGGCGTCTGAGAACTGGCAAGTTTTGAAAAAAGAAACGTTAATTTGTGCCTCAATCGAAGTATTTCGCAATCTTCAAAAAGAGCGTGACAATGGATGAACATACCCCATAGCAATATAGGCCTTATCAATCAGCACGGGTTGACGAGCTTGACAAAGCTGCAGTTACAACATTTTGGTGAGCGGTAGTGAGGGCGCTTCGATACGGCCTTCGGCCTACTCAGCGACCGGCGATATGACCAATCCACCAAATCCGGTCGCCGAGTAGCGCAAAGCGCGTATCGATGCGTTCAACTCCCTAAGAAAGCTCGTTGATGCGGCAGCATCCTGGCTTTATTGATGGCAAAGCGCTGTTCACTCATCCAGCCAGCAGTGCATGGCCCGGCCGGAAAAGTGTCAGTGCGCGTCAGTGGCGAAAGTGCTGAGTTGACGGAATGACTCTTCTTCTATCAAACTGTGCAAGCTGTTGCCATTCGCATCCATGGTGACAATAGCCGGAAATGAATTTACCTCCAGATGCCACATGGCTTCGGGCACGCCCATTTCTTCAAGAAAATCAACACCAGTCACTTTTTCAATGCAGCGGGCATAGTATTGTGCTGCACCGCCGATGGCATTGAGGTAAACGGCCCCATACTCCTGCAATCCTTTGAGGGTTTTCGGCCCCATACCCCCTTTTCCGATAATAACTCTCAGTCCAAGTTTTTTGATAACGTCTGCCTGGAATGGCTCTTCACGTATCGATGTGGTGGGACCGGCAGCGGTCACCCGGTAACTTCCATCCTCGTTTTTCATGATAACCGGCCCGCAATGGAAGAGAACACCACCCGTCGTATCAAGACCGGCGGGCAGATCGTGGTGCATGATATAGTGGTGGAACGCATCACGACCGGTGTGCATGGTGCCATTGACAAGTACAACATCGCCTACCTTCAGGCTGCGTATCTGCTCTTCCGTGATCGGAGCCTGCAGAACCACCTCTTTTCCGGTCAGCGGCATACCTTCGCCTTTAGCCATGCGTTTGATCTCGTCGTTATCCCTGTAGTACCATCGTTTAATAGAACCTGTGGTCGGATCAAGCATTACACCAAGCCTTCGGTATGCCCAGCAGTTATAGGCAACAGAGACAAAAAAGCTTGCTGGAACACGGTGCGATTTTCCAATTTTACAGCCAAAGAGTGTGGTTTTTCCGCCGAACCCCATGGGACCGATATCCAAAGTGTTTGCTTTTTCCAGAATTTCCTGTTCGAGGGCATCAAGTTCAGTGTCAGGGTTACGATCTTCAATAGTACGGAAAAGCTGCTTTTTGGCAAGGTCAAAGCCACTGGTACGATCTCCCCCGATGCCTACGCCAATAACTCCGGGACTACATCCCTGCCCCTGAGCCTGGTAAACAGCATGAAGCAGACATTTGCGAACACCATCAAGGTCACGCGAAGCGCTTCCAAGACCGGGAATCTCATCAGGCAGTGAGTACTGAATATTTTTGTTTTCGCAGCCTCCGCCTTTCAAAATAAGCTTCACCTCGATTTCATCCTTTTCCCATGGCTCAAAATGAATAACGGGAAAATGGCAACCTAAATTATTGCCGGAGTTCTTGCCGCTGAAAGCATCAACCGCATTGGGACGAAGCTTGCCTGTTCGGGAAGCTTCCGCGACGGCGGCTTCAATCTCCTGTTTCATGAGAAGCTGATCGGCGCCTCGTGGTGTGTGAATGAAAAATGTCGGCATGCCGGTATCCTGGCAAACCGGCGAAACATTGTCAACGGCCATATCAATATTAACCGAGATGGTTGACATGGCAAGACCGGCCTGAGAGGCGGGATCCTCACGGTCAATAGCGGCAGCAAGTGCACAACGAATATCACTCGGCAGGTTGGCCGATGTTTCAGTAATAAGCGCAAGGATTGATTCCCTGAAATTTTCCATAGCATTTAAAAGACTAAAATTGAGAGAAACTTTGGATATGGCAACTGGTCATTCAACCGTAATCTTGGCAGCGGCCTGCTCTTTGACCAGCAATACAGGAATGTCAGAACAACGAAATACCTCTTCAGCCACACTGCCCATCATAATCCTCTGGAGACCCGTACGGCCATGAGAACCCATTATGATAAGATCGGCACCCCATGAGCTTGCCTGTTCAGCGATAACCTTGGGAGCTTCCCCCTTGAGAACACGGAAATCTGCATTCAACCCTTTCTTTTTCTCAGCCATCAGTACCTTGGAAAAATTATCAGGAAGAACATCACCATCTTCATCCGGCTGCTCTGCAGGAACCACAGGAGCTGCGGAATCTCCGGGAACGATAGCAGGTTTTTCGGGAACAGTTCCGGGAGAAAGGATATGCACAAACCTGACATGAGCGCCTACTTTCCGGGCAAATTCAACGGCATAACGCACGGCATTATCCGATGTGGGTGAATAATCGGTAGGACAAAGTATCCTTGTAAGATGTATCATAATGGTTAGTTGACTACATGAATGTGATGAAGCGGCATATCTCTGCAATGAAAAGTTAATTTACATTTTTTTTAAAGTAATCCATTCGCCTCCACGTTTCTTGCCTGCGTCACTTCCCTCCTGTATATTAAATGAAGTTCTTTTCGGTATTTTATTATTGATAAGCCTATGACATCCCTGGTTGAGGCATTGAGCAATCCCGGAGCATATCCTCATGCTTCAGAAACCATTGAAGTTGTTGAGACTCATATTTCCTGGATTTTTCTTACAGAGTCGCTTGCCTACAAAATCAAAAAGCCGCTTAACCTCGGATTTCTGGATTTTTCAACCCTTGAAAAACGCTGTCACTTCTGTAACGAGGAGCTTCGCCTTAACCGAAGACTCTGCCCTGAAATCTATCTCTCTGTGGTACCAGTTGTTCGGGTTGGAAAGACTTTTCTTCTTGACGCCGCAGGAGACGAAGTTGTCGACTACGCAGTTAAAATGGTGCGGTTTGACCGTACGATGGAGCTTGACAGGATGCTTGCTCAAAAGCTGCTCACAGAGCAACATATTGATAATCTTGCCAGTATAATCGCGGGCTTTCATGCCTCACTACCCTCTGTGAATCCGGAGAGTGGTTGCGGCGATCCGGATAATCTTGTTATACCGATGCTGCAGAATTTTATTGCTATGGAGTCGATCGCCCTGAATCAAACTGAAATTGATCAGCTTGAAAAACTGAAAGAGTGGACCCTTCGGGAGCATCAACGGCTCTACCCTCTTTTGTTACAGCGGAAAAGCGGAGGGTTTATCCGTCAGTGCCATGGGGATATGCACACCGGCAATATGGTATTGTGGCAAAACCGGATTTTTCTCTTTGACTGTATCGAATTTAATGAGCACCTCAGCAATATTGACGTCATCAGTGATCTTGCGTTTCTCTTCATGGACCTTGACCATGGCGGAGAACTGCGGCTGGCCTGGAGACTCCTGAACAACTACCTGATGGTGACGGGCGATTACAGCGCACTCCCCCTGCTTTTCTTTTATGCCCTTTATCGCGCTATGGTAAGAGCTAAAGTAACTGCAATACGCTATGCACAGACCTGTGGCAATGGCCAGTCTCAAGAAATTCTTGAAGAACACCGTTCATATATCAGGCTTGCACAGGGCTACACGCTGAAAAAAAAACCACTTCTCATACTGACCTGTGGCGTTTCGGGAAGCGGAAAAACAACGGCTTCCAGTGAAATTGCAGAAGCAATGCGATGCGTACATATTCGCTCGGATATTGAACGGAAAAGACTCGCTGACCTCAAGCCACTTGAACGGAACAAACAAAACGCACTGCTTTATACGGATGAAATCAACAGCAAAACCTACAACAGACTGCTCGATATAGCCAGGCTCTGCCTCAGAGCGGATATATCCGTCATAGTCGATGCAACATTCCTGAAGGCTCAAAAGCGGAAACTGTTCATGGATATGGCCGAAACATTCAGCATTCCCTGTAAAATTCTACGCTTTTCAGCTTCCGAAAAAGTACTCATGGAAAGAGTAGAGCAACGCTCCATGAGGGGTAACGATGCCTCTGATGCCGACAACGCTGTGCTTGATTCACAGCTCGAAACGCAGGAGGCACTTACCGCCGAAGAAATGGAAATAACACTGGAAATTAACACGGAGCAGAAAGTCGACGCAGCAGCAATTGCTTCACTGCTGCAATCGGTCATAGCCTGAGAGCGGAATTACATCAAGATATCAGGAAATACATAGTGGATAGCATAGCCAGCCAGAAAACTCAGGGCTGCAACGGTAAAACTCAACCCAACCATTCCTAAAAAGCGGCTTTTGAAAGGCAGATTCTGGGCAACGGAAATATAATAATTGAAAAACCCTATGATACAGATCGCGATGAAAAACGAAATACCGAGGCAGATATAGCGATCTTCAAAAACGAGATAGGGGGTAATCATCGCCAATACGGTAATAATATAGGCACCTCCTGTATACAAAGAGGCTACGAAAGGGTTTTTCCCGCCCGGATCTGTTTTTGTTGAAAGGTAAGCGGACGATGCCATGGAAAGAGCGGCGGCAATGCCGGTAATTGAAGCAGTCAACGCCACTGCGGTTGTATTGTGAATGGCAAAAGTAAGGCCTGCCAGCACCCCCATCAGCTCCACGAGCGCATCGTTCAGACCAAGCACAATGGAACCTGTGTATTTCATGCGCTCTTCATCAAGCAGCATCAGCAGTGCCTGCTCATGTTCTTCCTCATCACTGACGATACCGTTGATCTCCTTGAATGAACCCGGAATACGACTGTATACGGCATGAGCCCTTTTTTCACCATTTTCCATCAGCTTGATGCCAAAAGTAAAACCAAACACCATACTTATCAGTGTATAAAGCCATACCTTGAAACGATCCGGACTGATATCCTTTCTGGAATAGGTTTTCCAGACGTTGTAATGACGCATTTCATCGTCAGCAATCTGGGAGAGTATTCGGCGATTCTTGACACCGGACACCCTGCCGGAAAGATTCTTGTAAATATAATGCTCGGTTATCTCTTTTTTCTGAAAAACCTTAACGGCCCTTTCGTCAAAATCCCTTCCCTTATTCACGCATTCACTATTTAAAAGTTTTTGAATCCTCTTATCTGGAAAGAGTCGCCGCCTCGATTAACTCGTTCATTCTTGACAAAAATGCAGTGGTAGAGTCAAGACCTCCCTCCAGAAACAGAGCGCCTTCATAAAGCTGCTTCATGGCGGTTTTGATCAGAGGATTGTTGGCGTTCGCCATGATCATTCCAGCAAGATTGCGGATAATCGGATGTGACGTATTGACCTCAAGAATTCTTTTTGCCGCAGGCAGGTTACTCTGCATCATCTTCATCATCTTTTCCATCTGGCTGTCAAGCCCATCCTTGCCACTTACCAGTGTTACCGGAGAGTTAACAAGCCGGTGTGACTCAATAACATCCTCAATCTGATCGCCAAGTGTTTCACGGAAAAGCTTCAGCACAGGCTCAAGAAGATTCTCTGCAAGTGGTTCTGCCTTTTCCCCCTTCTGCTTCGAAAAATCAATATCTGCCTTTTCAATCGACTTGAGAGGCTTCTTGTCATATTCATGAATTGAGGGAATAACAAAAACATCAACAGGATCGCTGAGCAGCAACACCTCGATACCCATATCCTGGAAATATTCAAGATTAGGGTGAGCAAGAAGCTGACTCCGGCTGCTTCCTGAATGGTAGTAGATTTCTTTTTGATCAGCGCCCATTCTTTCTGTGTATTCCCTGAACGTCACGTATGCCCCTTCGTCCGTCTTTGTACTTTCAAATCGCAGCAGTTCGATAAGTTTGTCGCGATTTGTAAAGTCCGTATTCAGCCCAATCTTGATAATAGGACCAAATGCCTTGTAAAAGGTTTTGAACTTTTCAGGCTGCTCTTTGGCAAGCGTTTCAAACCAGCCAAGAATCTTGCCGGTAAGAATCTGCCGGATCTTTGCCATTACCGGGCTCGACTGCACCACCTCGCGTGACACATTGAGCGAAAGGTCTTCGGTATCGACAACACCAGAGATAAAACGAAGGTATTCGGGCAGAAGGTCACGGCATTCATTCTGGATCAGCACTTTTTTTACATAGAGCTGCGGGCCACGATTTTCGAGTTCACTCTGCCGGTAAAGCATCTCAGGTGGCGCCTCTTTTGGCAGGAACAGGAGAGCCTTGAAGGTGACCATGCCTTCGACTGAAACAGGCAGATAGTCAAGCGGTTCATTATAATCGTTGGCAATAAATTTGTAGAACTCATTAACCTCTTCATCCTTCAGCTCACTCTTTGAACGCTGCCAGAGCGCCGTAATACTGTTGACCTGCTTTTCACCGAGGTAGATAGGAAAGTCAACGAAGTTAGAGTATTTTTTGATGATCTGCTCAACGCGGTACTCTTCGGCAAACTCTTTGTGCTCCTCCTTGAGTTTGAAGGAGATTTTCGTGCCACGCTCAGCTTTTTCAATCTTTTCAATCGTGTAAGTACCCTGACCACCAGAGCGCCAGCGGTACCCCTGGGAACCCGGCAGAGCACTTCTGGTCTCAACAGTGACCTCCTCGGTGACCATAAATACTGAGTAGAATCCGACACCAAACTGGCCGATGAGGTTACCATCAAGTTGTTTCTGCTGCTCTTTCAGGGACTGCATAAAGCTGAGCGTCCCGGATTTTGCGACCGTTCCGAGATTTGCAATCAGCTCCTCTTCCGTCATGCCGATACCACTGTCTTCAATGACAAAGGTCATCTCTTTGGAATCGATGCTTATCCTGATGGCAAGCTCTGCCTCCTTGTCAAGGATATCCTGATCAGTCAGTGCATTGAAACGCACTTTGCTCAACGCATCGGAAGCGTTTGAAATAAGCTCCCGGAGATAAATTTCAGGATGGGTATAAAGTGAATGAACAATAAGATCCAGAAGTTGCTTCATTTCAGCCTTGTATTCAAACTCCTGGACAGGCATAGTGCCATTAGTATTGATGTTGGTCATAATGCGATGCTTTATTAAGTGAATTCATAATTTTTTTCACAGATATATAAATCACAAGGTCAGGAGCGCCGTAATTTTTTGCGTGCGGCGGCTTCTCCGTCATAGACACGCTTGACACCATCACCAAGAGCTTTCTCAATATCACGGATGTTTGAAACAAGCCGGGACATTCCGGAAAGTTCAACGGATGCCGCCTGGTCAGATCCCCACATGGCTCGATCAAGGGTGACATGACGTTCAATAAAGGTTGCACCAAGTGCCACAGCCGCCCACGTGGTTGAAAGCCCTACTTCATGGCCGGAATAGCCAATCGGCACCGAAGGATAAAGAGCTTTAAGCGTTGTAATCATCCGAAGGTTCAGCTCGTCAATCGGAGAGGGGTAGGTTGAATTGGTGTGGGCAATAAGAAGCTTTTCTGTTCCCAGCTCTGCGACCGTTTTTTCTACCTCTTCCATGGTGGACATGCCGGTAGAGATAATGAGCGGTCTGCCTGTTGAAGCAGTTTTTTTCAGAAGCGCCAGATCAGTCAGTGATGCCGAAGCTGCCTTATAACAGGGCGGCTCAAACTGTTCCATAAAATCAACTGATTCCTCATCCCAGCAGGATGCGAACCATAATATACCGTGCTCTTTACTGAATCGGTCTATTTCCTGGTACTCGTCACGCCCGAACTCAACCTTGTAACGGTAATCAATATACTTCATACGACCCCACGGAGTATCACGCTCGATATCGCGCTGATCCTTCGGTACGCAGAGTTCCGGAGTGCGCTTCTGAAACTTTACAGCATCACAACCAGCCAGTGCAGCACCTTCAATAAGTTTTTTGGCAACATCCATCGACCCGTTATGATTGATGCCGATTTCAGCAATAACAAATACGGGATGTCCATCCCCCACAATCCTGTTCCCTATGGTAATTTCCGCCATTACATTACTTTGGATAAAACGAACCATCCATTACTTATTTATAGAAAATGTCTGGAATCGATATTAATAAAACAAACAATATACTCAGGAATTTCTGAGCGCAAGGAGCCACTCGGCAAAATCCCTGAATGCGCCATACCCTCCATCGGCTTGAGCCCGATAGTGAATATATGGTTCAACAAAATCAGTTGCATCTTGGGGACATGCCGTCAAACCCTCCCTGGCTATCTCCTTCATAATTTCGACATCATTGACGTCATCCCCGATATAAGCCAGTTCATACCTGTGAAGTCCGGTTTCAGCCAGCACTGTTTCAAGCATGGAAAGCTTGTCCTTGACACCCAGGTAAAGGCTCTTCATACCAAGCTTTTCAGCACGCTTCTTCAGACTTGGCGAAACCTCTCCGGTCATGATGCTGGTCTCAATACCACTGTTTCTGAGCCTTTCTACACCCATGCCATCCCTTACGGAGTAACGTTTCATCTCCTCACCACGCTCTGAATAATAAACACCGTTATCCGTAAAAACACCGTCATTATCGGAAATAACAAGCTTTATCTTTTCAGCCCTTTGCGCGAGCTCATTGAGCGTTAATGACAGCATAAGAGAAGTAAAGCGTTTCAGCAAGATACAATAGTTTTGACCCGGCCAATATATGACTTTTATCTCAAAATCATTACATGCTCGATATGCGTTTGCATGAGCTGCCCCCTCTTTCAAGATAACCCGCTCGAAGATTTATCCCCCCCGTTTTCACACATTATGTTTATCTTGTGAACATAAAGCATTTTCCCGCTATCTGATCATGACTATAGCCATGCGATCATATTTTAATTTCGACAGGCATAACACCGGTTACCGGCAGGAAACAGTTGCTGGCATTACTACCTTTTTCACGCTCTCCTATATTATTATAGTCAATCCCGCCATTCTTGCTGCAGCAGGCATCCCGAAAGGTGCCTCGATGACGGCGACCATTCTCACAGCAATCTTCGGAACCCTTCTGATGGGGGTCTATGCCAAACGCCCCTTTGCAGTTGCGCCATATATGGGCGAAAATGCCTTTATTGCCTATACCGTGGTACAGACGCTTGGCTACTCATGGCAAACGGCAATGGCTGCCATCTTTATCAGTGGCATTCTTTTCACCCTGATTACCCTCGGCGGGCTGCGCCAATGGCTGGCTGAAGCTATTCCCTCTTCGCTGAAACACAGCTTTTCAGTTGGAATCGGCCTTTTCCTTGCCTTTCTGGGGCTTAACGACATGGGCATCGTGACGCTCGGTGTTCCCGGTGCACCGGTACAACTGGCCAATATCGCCAAACTTCCGGTACTGCTGAGCCTCGGCGGCCTCCTTATTACTGCAATCCTGCTGATCCGGAAGGTAACCGGCGCCCTTCTTGCCGGTATGGCCATCACCACGACGGCATTTCTCGTGACCGGCCTGGTTCCACTCCCCGCTGCAATATTCAGTATGCCCCCCTCCATTGAGCCGATCTTCATGAAAATCAACATACAAGGTGCATTGACCTGGGGGTTTGCCGGTGTGATCATCAGCGTGCTGGTGATGGATTTTGTTGATACCATGGGTACCCTTTTCGGCTTATCCTCAAGAGCCAACCTGCTCGATGAAAAAGATAACCTGCCTGACATTGAAAAGCCAATGCTTGTTGATGCACTCTCAACCATCGCCGCCTCGCTTTTCGGAACCACCACGGCCGGCGTGTATATCGAGTCGGCTGCCGGTATAGAACAGGGAGGAAAAACAGGCTTCACTGCCATTGTCGTTGCCGCTCTTTTTGCGCTTGCCCTTTTCTTTTCTCCCCTGCTAACCATTGTTCCGCCCTTCGCCTACGGCCCTGCAATGGTGGTTGTCGGCATGTTCATGATGCAATCGGTAACAAAAATGGATTTCAGTGATTACAGTGAACTGCTGCCCGCCTTTCTGACCATTGTGCTCATGATCTTCACCTTCAATATCGGAGTCGGGATTACGGCAGGATTTATCGCCTATGTGCTTCTGAAACTCTTTACGGGAAAGGTCAGTCATGTACGAGCTGGCATGTGGATCCTTGCCCTGCTTTCGCTTACCTTCTATCTTTTCTACCCTTACCATTAAACCGAACGGAACAATGCTGAACGCAAAACTTCGAATAGCCCAAATAGATTGCACACTGGCCAATTTTGATGAGAATCTTGCCCTGCACTGCTCCCTTGCAGAACAGGCTATCCGCGATGGCGCCGATGCCATCGCCTTCCCCGAACTCTCGCTGACAGGCTACAATGTTCAGGATGCCGCACAGGATATTGCCATGCATATCGAAGATGCACGGTTTGATCCCCTGCGTGAGCTGAGCCGGAAGATCTGCATTATCTGCGGAGGCATTGAACTGAGCGACGACTACGGCGTCTATAACTCGGCCTTCATGTTTGAGGAGGGAATTGGCCAAAGCATCCACCGCAAAATCTACCTTCCAACCTACGGCATGTTTGAAGAGCTGCGCTACTTCTCTGCCGGTCAGCAGATTAAAGCGGTCACCTCAAAACGGCTTGGCAGAATAGGTGTGGCCATCTGTGAGGACTTCTGGCACGTTTCGGTGCCCTACCTGCTTGCCCACCAGGGCGCGAAACTGCTCTTTGTGCTTATGTCGAGTCCCCTGCGCATGTCGCCCGGCAACGGCAACCCCGCCATTGTAACCCAATGGCAAACCATTGCCTCAACCTACTCGTTTCTCTTCAGCAGCTATGTCGCCTGCGTCAACCGCGTAGGCAACGAAGACAGCTTTACCTACTGGGGAAACTCCTCAGTGACCGGACCGGAGGGCACCGTACTTTGCGCCGCTCCCCTGTTCAAACCACATGTTATGGATGCTGTTCTTGATGTTACTGAGGTCAAACGTGCCCGCCTGCATTCGTCTCATTTTCTTGATGAGGATCTGCGTTTGATTGGGGCAGAACTGAATGAGATTATTGCGCAGGGACGACGAGGGTGAACGATCACTGCTCCATGGAAAACCCAGGAGGCGTCAGGCTCATCCGATACGTTTCTGGCAGTCGCTTCATGGCGGCCAGCGCCTCATCCTCCTTCTCGAAGAGGCCGAAGACTGCTGAGCCGCTGCCGGAAAGGGATGCAAAAATACTTCCTGCTTCAAGCAGAGTGCTCTTGACGAGGCGAACTGCTGGAAAGTGATCGAATACCGCAGGCTCGAAATCATTTTCAAAGGCTGAAATACCCTCTTTTTTCCCAAAAAGGCAGAGTTCCGAAGCAAGGGATTTCAAGTCGGGAAGCTCACGATCAAAACGGGTATAGAAATTTTTATAGGCCCATACGGTTGAGATGTGCTCTTCGGGAAATACTGTTACTATATAATAAGGAAGGGTAAGGCCAAGATCGTGAAGTTCATCACCAATACCTCTGGCATAGGCAAGTCCTTTCATGGCGAGAAAGTACGGCACATCGGCCCCGAGTTTCACCGCCAGTGCGTGCAGTTCGACAGGAGAAGCGTTGATTTGCCAGAGATCGTTAAGCACTCTGAGCACGGTTGCCGCATCGCTGCTCCCACCACCAAGCCCGGCACCAAAAGGCACCTCTTTGTGCAGCGTCATGGCTATTCCCTTCCGGACAGCGGCAAACTGCTGCAGGGATTTGGCGGCCTTGATACAGAGGTTGTTGTCGTCAACCGGAAGGTCAATGTTGGAGCAACTCATCGAAATAAGCTCGGAATCGGCAAATTCGATAGTGTCATACCAGTTGATTGGCGCAAAGATGGTCTCAAGTGTATGATACCCGTCAGGGCGTTTCCCGGTTATTAAAAGTCCGAGATTGATTTTTGCAAAGGCTTTGACTGTGAGAAGATGCATGGAATGCAATTGATTTTATATAAAAATATTTGGCATATTGAAAAAAGGGAGATTTTACCGCAAACCGTAATAAAAGAAAATAGACGCAAACCCATGCTTTTCGACAAGATAATCTTACGCATCCGCAATAGTGTAGCGCCAATCTGCATTACATTTTCTCTGGTGCTCTTCTGCCCCCTTGTACTGCAAGCAGTTGAACAATCATACACCCGGGAAATAGTGCAGTATGTCAATGAAGATAAGGTTTATTTGTTAGAAAATCTCCGTCGAAAAATTACCATCCCTTCTGAAAAAACAGTAGTGGATGCCCTGCTGTCTGAAGATGCTTCAACAGCGATTTCGCTCTATCAGAAACAGTTATCACTCTATCCTGATCCTGCACTTGATCAGATCAGCAGAGCACGAATAGCCGCCTGCAGCCTGGTAATGGAAAGCCCTGCAGCTTCAACGAAACCACTTCCAGCAGGTGCAAAGGACACCACAAAACAGGAACGAACATCACAAAAAAATTACAGCACAATAATACCCTTTGCAAAAAAAACGACAGTGGCACCTTCTCCTTTAGGAGAACGGCAAAAAGAGAAAATGACATTTGCCGGGAAAAAGAGTTTTACCCTGCGGTTCGGAAGTTTCAAAAACAGGGAGAATGCTGAAACACTTGCCAGAAAAATCTCGGAATACACTCCGGTTGAAACCATCCTGCAAGGAGAATTATACAGAGTACAACTGAAAAACCATTATGCCTCAAAAGAAGACGCAGAGACAGTCGCAAAAAAACTGCCTTTCACAGGATTTGTTATTCCTGTTATATAATCGCACGGCGTATTGAATCGAAAGCAGAAACCCCTGATGAAACGTGAACCTACAATCGTCGGTCAATCACTCTTGATCTCCCAGCTCAAGCAACTTGCTCTCCAGGTTGCGGAAACCGATATTACCGTACTCATCATCGGAGAAACTGGATCAGGAAAGGAAGTGCTGGCACGTTTTATCCATAACAACAGTCTGCGTGCTGATAAAAGCTTCATTCCCGTCAATTGCGGTGCCATTCCTGTCGGCATTCTTGAATCTGAGCTTTTCGGTCATGAAAAAGGGGCCTTTACCGGGGCCGTACAAAGCAGAAAGGGGTACTTTGAAAGCGCCGACAGGGGAACAATTTTTCTTGATGAAATCGGAGAGATGCCTCTTGAAACTCAGGTAAAATTTCTCAGGGTTATTGAGTCCGGAGAGTTTCAGCGGGTCGGGTCATCAGAAACAATCTATTCTGATGCACGCATTATTGCAGCCACGAACAAAAATATGTACCAGGCTGTAGCCGAAAAAAACTTTCGAGAGGATCTGTTTTACCGTTTGCGCAGTGTTGAACTCCAGATCCCGCCACTCAGAGAACGAGGACGGGACATCCTCCTTCTTGTCGAAAATTTTGTGCACGAGTTTGAACAAAAACATAAAATTGTTTTTGAAGGATTCAGCCCTGATGCAGTGGAAGTATTGATGCGCTATCCCTGGCCAGGCAATGTCAGAGAGCTGAGAAATCTTATAGAATCCCTATTGGTGCTTCAAAAAGGCAAATACATCACACCGGAAATTCTTGAAAAGCACCTGGTTCAACGCAACAGGTACAAAAGCCTGGTGCACGACCCGGCTCGCTCAGAAAAAAACGAACTTCAGGTCATCTACAGTAATATTATACAACTTCGCCAGGAGGTCAGTGATATTCGTCAGCTTCTTCAGCATCTTGTTCACAGCAAGCCGCCCACCCAACTGCTGCTGCCTGATGTCCCGATAACCGTTCCCCATTCTGGTGAAAACGGCTTTGAAAAGGAAGCGGAACCATTGCAGTCACTGGACGACATAGAAAAAAAGTCCATTGCTGAAGCACTTGAAACATGCCAAGGCAATAAACGAAAAACCGCGCATGCACTTGGCATTACCGAACGAACCCTCTACAGAAAAATCAAGGCCTACGGACTGTAAGCCTCAAGTCCCCTGTAGCTCTACAATCCAGCCTGCTTATTAAGGCTCTTTTTTAAAAAAGCAACAATAAAGAGCAGCAATGATAGTGCCAAAGCAACTTTAGGCAGAAGATCGGGATAGCGGGTATAAAACGTCAGGCTGCTCTCAAGCGGCACCTCTGCAGTCAGAGTCTTTTCCTCCCACCATGGAATTTCCGCAATTGTACGCCCGAATTTATCGAGAACAACCGTAAGCCCTGTATTGGCACATCGTGCCATCGCCCGACGATTCTCGATACAGCGCAACCTGCCAATAGCCAGGTGCTGATAAGGTCCATAAGAGGTGGCATACCAGCCGTCGTTAGTTACAAGGGTAAGAAGCCGGGCTCCTTTCCGGACAAACTCCGTCACATAACCGGGAAAAATGGATTCATAACAGATAACATTGGCAATAATGACCTTTCCTCTTGATGTAGAAAGCGTCATGACTGTGGTATCATCTCCCCTATCCCATCCAATAATCCCCGAAAGCGAAAAGGTTGCATAACCAAGCCATGGGAAATACTCAATATAAGGAACCCGCTCAGCAAACGGCACAAGGTGTATCTTGCGGTATATCCGGGGTGCCTCATTACCAGATTCAAGCAGCATTGATGCATTGTAAATCTCATAAGGCTGCTTCCCCTTATGCTTAACATCAATAAAGCCGGTCAACAAGGCTGAATGCCACTCTCTCAACGATATCCGCAGAAATTGCAGATCATCGGCAAACGGAGGTTCGAGAATGGAAAAGAGAATGGCAGTTTCTGGCCATATTACCAGATCAGGCCGGTTTTCACGAACAGCTTTGCCGCTCACCCAGTAATATCGCTCCATAATGTTTTGCGGCACCCACTTGTCATGGGGATCGATATTCGGCTGAACAAGCGTAACCCTGAGCTGATCCGGCGGCACAATCATCGCTTTCTCTCGATAAAAAAGCAGTGCGGAATAGAGCAGGGGGAGAAGAACCATGAGGGCCATTAAAAGAGCAAAACGAAGATGTTTTTTTTTACTGCTGCTCAAGGCCATAACTACAAGGACATTAAACCAGAGAAGCCAGAAGCTGATTCCCCAGACACCGGTAATATCAGCATACTGAATCATGAAATTCAGATTGGCCTGAGAGTTGCCGAGGGTAAGCCATCCAAGCGAAAGATCCTGCTGCATGTAGGCCCACTCCCAGGCAACCCAGAGAAAAGGAAGAGAGAAAAGTGCAAAACGGTAACCCGCCATTTTTTTTACCGCATAAAAAGCAAGGAGAGGTACCGTCAAAAAAAAGGACTGTGCAAAAATAGTAAGAATACCGCCCGGCAGAGTAGCAAGACTTACCCACCAGAGAGTGATCAAACAATAGAAAAACATGGAGAGATAAACACGACGGAAAAACTCCCCGGCTCTCTCCACCGTACGGAGGGAGGTAAGAAGGGGGACAAGCGCAATCCATGCAAGAAGTTCAAGACGAATAAAGGGATAGGAAGGAAAAGAGAGACCTAGAAGAAGACCACTCAAGACAGAAGCTGCATAACGGGAATGACTCAGTTGGTCTCTTGTCCGGGATAATGAGAGCATAAAAACAATCAAAAAGTTATCAGAGGTAACAAAAAAAATGAAAAAAAATTCTCATGAAACAGAAAAGCGCCGAAAGTAAATGCTATTTCAGGTAAAGAGATATCACGGAAAAGATATTTTACTTTAATTATTGATTTTTATTCTTTAAATTTGTTACAATCTGTTACTTAACAGGAATAGTCTCCATGAATTTTTTCCTGAAAATATCCAATTTCAACGCCATCAGAAAAAGGAGAACTCATTATGGCTCTTTTCGGCACTAAAGACACCACAACCGCACACTCAGATTACGAGATCGTACTCGAGGGTGGTTCAAGCTCGTGGGGCAAGGTAAAATGCAGGGCAAAGGTTAATGTGCCCCCGGCACTACCCTTGCTACCGGCTGACTGTAACATCAAGATCAATGTAAAACCTCTTGATCCTTCAAAGGGGTTTGTCAGGTTTTCGGCTGTTATTGAGTCAATTGTAGACAGCACAAAAAGCAAGTTGGTTGTCGAGGCTGATATTGCCAATGAAACCAAGGAAAGAAGAATTTGTGTCGGTGAAGGCTCTGTAACTGTAGGCGACTTCTCCCACGCATTCTCCTTCGAAGGCTCCGTTGTCAACCTCTTCTACTACCGCTCAGATGCAGTAAAAAGAAATGTCCCGAACCCAATTTACATGCAGGGACGTCAGTTCCATGACATCATCATGAAGGTTCCACTTGACAATCCTGATGTTATCGACACTTGGGAAGGAACCCTTCGTGCGATACAGTCAACTCCCGCATTCAATGACTGGATTCGCGAGTTTTGGTTTATTGGACCTGCTTTTACAGCACTAAACGAAGGTGGTCAGAGAATTTCAAAAATTGAAGTGAACAGCATTGGAACCCAGAGTGGTGAAAAAGGGCCAGTCGGTGTTACGAGATGGCGCTTCTCTCATGGAGGTTCTGGTATTGTTGATTCTATTGCACGCTGGGCTGAACTCTTCCCGGCCGACAAGCTGAGCAAACCAGCATCAGTTGAAGCAGGTTTCCGTTCTGATTCGCAAGGTATTGAAGTAAAGGTTGATGGTGAGTTCCCAGGCGTATCAGTCGATGCGGGCGGTGGACTTCGCAGAATCCTGAACCATCCGCTTATCCCGCTGGTACACCACGGCATGGTTGGAAAGTTCAATGACTTTACGGTCGATGCACAGTTGAAGATTGTTCTTCCAAAAGGATTCAAAGTGCGTTATGCAGCACCACAGTTCCGTTCCCAGAACCTTGAAGAATATCGCTGGAGCGGTGGCGCCTATGGCCGCTGGGTTGAGCATGTCTGCAAGGGTGGTACCGCACAGTTTGAAGTCTTGTACGCTCAGTAAGAAACAGATTGTTTCCAACAAAAAAACCGGTGAAATACCGGTTTTTTTGTTTTACCCCAGCAACTGAAGAATATCCTCAATTTCCTCTTTTATCTCTTTCAGAAGTATCATGCGCCGTTCGTCAACCGCACTATGACGAGTCTTCTCATTACCAATCTGTTTCTGCAACTTGAGAATCTCTGTAGTTTTATGATCGGCATCACTGTTCCGAAAAGTTCCCTTGACAATTTCACTCGCCTTTCCAAGCTTGTAGCCCTTCTCATAGACCAGCTCCTTGATATTGAGTACCATGGCAATATCCCTGTTCGTGTATCGCCTGTTACCCCGAGTGTCACGTGCCGGAGTCAGCTCATTAAAAAAGCCCTCCCAGTAGCGAAGCAGATAAGCAGGAACACCAGCGATTTTAGTCACCTCGCCGATCGAGTAATAGTTTTTATTTGAATCAAATGCCATAAAACAGAAGCAAGTATGAAGTTTTGTTTTCTCTATTCTTATTATACATTACTACCGTCAATTCAAAAACTTTAGAGGGATGAAAAATCTTCTCAGCCTGAAACCTTATCTCTTAAGGTATAAAAAAAATCTCTGGTCAGGCTTTATCTTCGTCATCCTGACTAACCTCTTCGCCGTCATAGCTCCAAAGTATATCGGTCTTGCCATCGACACCATGACACGGAAGTTCGCACTTTTGGACGTTCTCCGCGACACCGGCCTCTACTTTCTCTTCGCGCTGCTGAGCGGCTACTTTCTTTTTCTTGTCCGGCAGAACATTATTGTTGCATCCCGGCACATCGAGTTTGATCTGAAAAACGATTATTACCAACACCTGCAAACCCTGCCAAGACGATTTTACAACACCACAACCACTGGTGAGCTCATTTCAAGAGGCACAAATGACCTGAACGCCATCAGAGAGTTTCTCGGCCCCGGAATCATGTACTCTCTCAACACCTTCTTCAGGCTCGTTTTCGCGCTTGTGGCAATGATTGCCATCTCTCCGAAGCTGACCCTTTTTGCCTTGTTGCCCGCACCAATTCTAAGCTATTCAGTTTATAAAATCGGCAGCTCCATGCAAAAACGTTCAAAAAGCATTCAGGAAAGCTACGCCGCAATAACGAATCTTGTTCAGGAAAACCTCTCAGGCATCAGGGTCGTGAAATGTTACACCCGCGAATCTTATGAAATCGAGCGTTTTAAAGCCCTCAACAAAGAATACTATCGCAAAAACCTTTCACTCGGAAAACTGCAAGCACTCTTTTTTGCATTTCTCACCTCCATGACCGCCTTCTCGCTCCTCCCTGTTGTGTGGGTTGGCGGTATCAGCGTTATTGAAAAAAGTATGACTGTGGGGGGAATCGCAGAATTTATCGTGTACGTTTCAATGCTGAGCTGGCCAATCATCTCTATCGGCTGGGTCACCAGTATCATACAGAGAGCCGCATCCGCTCAGGTTAGACTGAATGAAATTTTCAGCATCAAACCTGATATCACCGAAAAAAAGGAGAGCTTCATTAACGATAATAACTTCACCGGCACACTCTCCTTTCGCAACGTCTGTTTTCACTACCCCGGTCACGAAAAAAATCCGATACTGAACAACATTACACTCGACATTGCCGCAGGCTCAAAAGTAGCAATTGTCGGAGCAACAGGCTCTGGAAAAACAACACTGGTCAACCTGATTCCGAGGCTCTACGAACCCGTGGAAGGGTCTATCCTGATTGATGGCCGCGACATCCGAAGCTTTCCGATCACCACTTTGAGAGAACATATCGGTTATGTCCCCCAGGTTAACTTTCTCTTTTCCGACACTATTGCGCACAATATCAACTGGGGCAGCCGGGACAATGACGCAGATACTGTTATTGACGCCAGCAAAATAGCCATGCTCTATGACGACGTCAATGATTTCCCCGACGGATTCGAGACCATGCTCGGTGAGAAAGGGATCAACCTCTCCGGCGGACAAAAGCAGAGAACCTGCATTGCCAGAGCCATTGCATGGAAACCGCAACTTCTTGTGCTCGATGACGCCCTTTCAGCCGTTGATACCGACACGGAAGCACGCATCTTCGATGCTCTCCTGGAGAAACTTCCCGACACCACCATCCTGCTGATCAGCCATCGGATCTCCACCGTGAAAAACTGCGACCGCATTATTGTGCTGAAAGAGGGTGCCTTTATTGAGAGTGGAACTCACGAGGAACTGCTCGCTCAGCAGCACCTCTACGCCGAGCTGTATAACCAGCAGTTGCTGGAAGAGGAAATACTCTCTATTTCGTAACGGCAATCTGCTCGCTGACCACCGTCACCTTCTTTGCATTGGCAATAGCCTTCTCTTTTATTGCCTTGACATCGCCGCCCAACTGATCGTAAGCCAGCGCCACTGCCATGCGTCGGTAAGGACGGGTTGCGGGTTTTCCGAAGATGCGAATGTCGGTGCGCGATTCCTTGAGAGCCTCTTCTAAACCGATGTATTGGGGATTGTTACCCGCTTTATCGGCCAAAATAACCGCACTGACGCCAACCTGCAGTAAGATGATTTCCGGGATTGGCAGACCCAACACTGCCCGTGCATGAAGCTCAAACTCCGAGAGGTTTTGTGTACCTGCCAGTGTTACCATGCCGGTATCGTGCGGGCGAGGAGAAAGCTCCGAAAAATATAGTCCGTCATCAGCAAGGAAAAATTCTACACCCCAAATACCGGCGCCCGTCAGTGAACGGGTGACTTTTTCAGCAATATCCTGAGCCTCTTTCAACTGCTCATCACTGATAAGACAAGGCTGCCAACTCTCCTGATAATCGCCCCGCTCCTGTCGATGGCCAATTGGAGGGCAAAAGAGTGTTTTGCCGTTTTTTTGTGTCACCGTGAGCAGTGTAATCTCTGTATGAAAGTTGACAAACGACTCCACAATCACTTCAGCAATATCTCCACGCTTGCCGCTTTGCGAATAGCTCCAGGCCTTCTCAATATCCGCCTCGCTTTTAACCGTTGACTGCCCTTTACCCGATGAACTCATCAACGGCTTGACCACGCAGGGAATGCCCACCTCCCCTACTGCCACCCGTAACTCCTCCAGCGAAGCAGCATAACGATAGTTGGCCGTGCGAAGAGCAAGCTCTTTGGAAGCAAGATCGCGAATAGCTTTCCGGTTCATGGTAAAGTTGGCAGCGCGAGCTGAAGGCACCACCTGAATGCCCTGCTTCTCATAATCGTAAAACCGCTCAGTGCGAATTGCTTCAATTTCAGGCACAATCAGATCGGGCTGATGTTTGGCCACGATGGCATCGAGGGCCTTGCCATCAAGCATGTCAATCACTTCACGCTCATCAGCTACCTGCTGCGCTGGTGCATCGTTGTAACTGTCAACAGCTATCACGTATTGGCCAAGACGTTTTACGGCAATAACAAATTCTTTGCCGAGTTCTCCGCTGCCGAGCAGCATGATTTTTTTTGACATGGTAATGTTATAACTAATCCAACAGAGATATATTGCTTGTGTTATAAATGTAAGCTGTGCTGATAATCAAAGGGCGGACACTGGTAAATCCTTGGGAAATAATTTGATCGTAAATAGACGCACTGACATAAATGTTGACAGGGGGATGCCCCCTGTCCGCAGCTAATCGCTTATAGATAAATGGTTAAAATGCCCGCACAGCCCGAACACGATTGTCCTCCGTCTTACCGCTATCGATATAGATCTGAGTGCCATCACCGAAATCCTGATACCATATAATCACGCCTTTTTTCCCCGATTTCTCCACCGAGGAACTCCAGTAATATTCGTCGCTATCAGCAAAACCACCAACCGAGCTTTTAGCCAAAAAAAGTTTATTTAACTCATTCAACGACGGCAAGCGCCAATCACTATAACCGTCATATTCAAGTGCTTTACATTCGGTTATAGCCTTATCCCAAGTCATTTTTTCCTTAAAATCGCCCGGAGCAGCAATCAGCCCGTGCTGGCCTGTGGCATCAACATAAAAGATAATGCCACCGCCATAGCGATCACCTAATCGTTTCGCAGGGGTTTCAATTTGGGCAGAAAAGGCTTTGTCTGAAGCTGTCACCAAACCAATAAGAGCCAGAAACGCCACAATCCAGAGGCGAGAGTAGTGCTGTTTCGCATATCGCTTCATGATAGTTTTCGTTAAGTGTTATGGAGAATTGAGACAAACAACGAACTCTTCAAACTAAATTTACAAATATGTTGTCATCTTATCAAGTGAATCTCATAATGCCAGGCTATATGAGAATTCCTTGCCCCGGGGACCCAGTTCTCAGCCGCAGTGGAATTCATAGTAACCCTACCGGGCGATACTGAATTCCTGGCCTTATCCATTTGAAGCCTCATTTCCCTGTGCTTTCGGTTGTTTCGATACGGGGTTACGCCCTACCAGAACGACCGGAATCATCTGTAGTTGGCCGGACGCTGAGTAAGCCGAAGGCTGTATCGAAGCGTCCACCCACCAAGACTGGATGTAGAAAAAAAGAACCGGGCTGAAACAGTGAATAGATCAACATGACTCCACTTCAAAATCTGCACGTATTAATAAGGGTTGAACCTTGCGGAGCAGATTGCAAGGGTGGTTGGGTGCATCACCGTGCAAGCCATCTGGTTGCTCTTCAAGGTAGTGAGTACAAATATCCACCTTTTGTTATGCCATCACATTGCTCTTGTAGCGAAGGATAGAATGTATTGCTTCTCTCTTGATCTGCATACCTTCCTCAAGGTCATAGTCATCTTGCAGACCTAACCAGAACTTTGCGGAATTTCCGAAATATTGTGAAAGGCGCAATGCCGTGTCAGCCGTAACACGTCTTTTCCCTTTCAATATCTCGGATATCCGGGTCTGAGGAATCCCGATATCTTTGGAAAGTCTGTACGCCGAGATCTCAAGTGGAATTAAAAACTCTTCCATCAAGACCTCTCCCGGATGAATATTTCTTAGTGCGTTCATTTCAGTGATAGTCGATAATTTCTGCTTTGGAGGCATTTCCATCTGCCCATTTGAATATGATTCTCCATTGATCGTTAATCCGGATGCTGTAAAAATCTTTGTTTTTACCCGAAAGCTTTTCAAGACGATTTGCAGGAGGAATTCTTAAATCAATTATATGTAATGAGTTGTTAATCATTCTTAACTTCCTCCTCGCGGTCTCCTGGATTTCATTTGGCAAACCCCTTACTCGCTCCCCTTGCCATATTTTTTCTGTCTCTTTGGAACCAAACGAAACGATCATACTCTCGAATTAAGTTACTAGCGCTAAAGATAAGTATATCATTCCAAAAAGCCAAGGAGCATGGAGTGTACCTTCCTTTGATATCATTTTTGATTTGTAATCCTTCTTATCATAATCGCTTGAGCCGTTGCTTGTTCGAGAATCTGCCTCTCTTCGACCGGCGCGGTCTGATTTTGATCGTGAATTTTTCAAGCCGGGCATCTGCTTTGGCCAGCCTCAGCCACCAGGGCGAAAGGTGTTTGCGCAACATGGAACGGCGAAGAAAGTAGGTATGGTAATGCTTCATCAAACCGAGATAGGAGTTGATACTGCTCTGGAAGGCTGTACGCTCAGCATGCCAGGGTTTATGCGTTTGCGCTATCCGGTTATATTTCAAGAGAGCGCGATACATATTGCCTTTTGTGCGGTTGGCAACGTAAATCCTGCGAGGCTTGAGAACAACTCCAAGATACTTGACACCTTTGCTGTAATGCTCAAGAAAGATTTTTTTTGGATGCAGTGTCAGCCCAAGCTCTTGTTGCAAATAGGCGCGAATGACCGGTAGCAATGAGCTCAGAAAAGCAGGATCCTGATGCACCACCACCACATCATCAACGTAACGGCCATAGTATCGGAGTGCGAGGGCGTGTTTCATAAAATGGTCGAACGAGTTGAGATAGAAGTTGGCAAACACCTGGCTGGTCAGGTTGCCAATGGGTAAGCCGCATCCC